>Ga0315310_10000468_pt1 | contig 25785 bp, 26 predicted proteins | sample TDP5_MG_FD_203630 | JGI IMG/M metagenome (GOLD analysis project Ga0315310, IMG submission 203630) | Freshwater sediment microbial communities from Lake Towuti, South Sulawesi, Indonesia - TDP5 | ecosystem: Environmental > Aquatic > Freshwater > Lake > Sediment | place: Indonesia: South Sulawesi...
TGTGACTTTTTCAGCAAACATTGGGAAAGCGAAGATGACCCAAGCTATACTTTATTGGAGATTTACCCTCTTGAAATTGAATACGTGACACCAGACAAAATCACTCGTATGAAAGTCTAGCGCGCGTCAGTTCTTATTCATTCAAGGGCTTCTTTGTTGACCATGAATAAAGGCATTAACACATCACTAAGTTTATTTCTATGACGGCAATTTGTAAGTCAAAGGATAAGCAGACGAAATAAGGGTGACGTTATGTCCAGTCAGATTACACCCGAAGATTTGGCTGACGCTGAAGACGTCGACTTTGAACAAGAAAAGGAACATTGGAACACATACATACTGAAGGATGGAACTACTCTAATGGTGAAGCTGGTTCTTATTGGAGTAAAAAGACTGAAAAAATGGAATCCAGATGGAACTCCTGTTTACATGATTAACTCCCAAAACATAGTACGAGTAACTAATGTGCCAAAAGAATTGAAAGGAAAACCAGTCAAGGAAACAACATTTAAACCAGTGTAGTAGTCATCGAAATGTGTTCCAGCGTGCGCTACTCAGTCTTTGTTTAACGCTGCGCACGGTAGCATGTGTAGGTGCACAGGAAGTTAAAAAAGCACTAAAATATGTAGATATGGCTAGGGCTAAAACTCTTCAAACGACAACACGTCATTTCCGGTGTATTCCTTGGTTCAAGTTGCCAAGAGAGCGAGTCTTTTACATCGTTGTAGAATGGACATTATCGAGAACATTCTGCAAGTAGCCAATGGAGGTGCTAGGAAGACACGCATAATGTATCAATGCAACCTTAGCTTCAGGCAGCTGCACGCTTACTTGGATTTCCTCGTTGACATGGGGTTGTTAGAGGCCATCACCCTGAAAACTGAGGACAACGGCGATTCCCTGCTGTTCAGGATAACGAGCAAGGGAAAAGCGTTCGTTAAAGCGTATCTCAACCTAAGATCGCTTCTAGTCGCATGCCTTTCTTTTTTCGCAATTTCGGCGATTTTTTCAGCGGGGTTCCCAAACTTCAACCTTATGGTTGCACCAACCCCTTTAACCTCATCAAAAGCTTTGGATATTATTCGTTCTCCAATGTTCTGAGCCAACTTGCGCCTGCAATGTGATTCACAAACTTTCACTTTCTCTCTTTCTAGGGTCATTGTTCCTCTGTCTGGTTCTTATCCATCCAAAGACTTCTTTCTTAACCATGAACAGAGACATTGACCGTGGATTCTGCTTAGGCGAGATGTTAGAAAAAAAGGATGGTTGAGAGAGTTTATTCCTTGATAAGTTCTATGATTCTTCGTGCTTCTGATATCAGGTAGTCTGCTTGTTCGTTGGTTATTTTCTTGTTTCTTAAAGCTTTCACTTGGTCTATGAATTCCATCAGCTTGTGGGTTGCTCCGTTTTCATTGTCGATGTTTAGCAAATGAATAGCCTCATATAGTTTGGATGTCAAACTGCTTTCAGTTCCCTTGGGCAGGCCCTGTAACCTGACGATTCTAATCAGAGTTTTCATCATTGCTGGTGCCGACCAGGGCTCAGTAAGCGGGTATCTGTCGCTGTCTGAATCTATGATGTAGGGCTGGTCCCATATTCCATCGCTTCCCGCCATGTCTTGATTCGGACCAGTGTACAAGTCTGCATCAGTATAATCACTCCAGTAGTTGCCACCAGAGGGATAGCCATCATCCCACTTAGTGTTGAGTGACCCCGAAAGAAGCACTTGTTGTGTGTTTTTGATGAAGTTGTTATGGTAGACTTTGGTGTTGTCTGATGAGAACAGAAGAATTCCGTAATAATTATTCGAGACAAAGTTTGTTATGATAATGTTGTTATCACTGTGGTCAGCGATCAAAATACCTAGCCCATTATTTGATACGTTGTTTGCCTCTATCGTGTTAGAGGGGGCTGCAAGGATGAGGTTGATGCCGAAAGTGGAGTCTAATATAGTATTTCCCTTAACGAGGTTGTTTGCGCAAGCGTTTGGAGTGCCATATTGACCATCACTGCTGATGGAATTCAGCTGAATGCCAACATAACCCATTTTCGTTATAGTGTTGCCCATGACTCTGTTGTTAGGACCCCAAACGTTAATACCACACATATAGCTGGTAAGGTTCGCTATGGTATTGCCAACAATGTTGTTGTCGCCAACTATCTGAGAAACGTAAATGCCGACAAGGCTTTTTGATATGTCGTTGTTGAGAACGTTGTTATGGTAGGAGAAGTCTCCAATGTGAACACCACTTGAGTATTGCATCGGTATGTCGGGGTTCTGGGAGATAACGTTGTCAGCTATGGTGTTATAGGAAGAATAATATTGCCAAATACCAACTTCAGTTGTATTCGATATCTTATTAAAGGCCACAGTGTTATTATTGGAACGGTAAAGGTAAATACCTCCACCCCAGTTGGGACCACCTGAAGTGCTGTTTGATATGGTGTTACCAACAATGGTGTTGTTATTAGACACGTGTAGATTGATGCCTATTTCAGTGTCTAATATCGTGTTGCTAACGACGGTAGTGTGATGACCCGTGTCAAAAGAAACGCCATGTTCAGCGTTTGATATAGTATTGCCACTGATTATGTTGTTCCTTCCCAGCCATTGGGATATGCCATAACGACAGTTTTTGACTATGTTATCACTGATGACACATGATTTCACTACATAATCCAAGAAAATGCCACTGCCAGCCATGTAGTAGTAACCCCATCCACCGTTTCGCACCGTGAATCCGCTTATGACTACTTTGTCTTTCCACACTCTAATAACAGCTCCGAATCCGCCACCATCAATTATCGTGTTACTCTTGCTTTCTCCTCTTATTGTCAAGTTCTCCTTGTTCACGTACAGACGCTCATAGTATATTCCGTTGTACACAAATATGGTATCGCTTGGACTTGCTGCAATAATAGCGTCTTGTATTGTCGTAAAGTCTGCTCCTCCGCTGTCATCAACTGTCCACGTTCTGGGCTCTGCTTTAGCTAGTTGAATGCTGAACGCCAATGTCAACATGCTTGTTAGAAGAAGTGTCAGCATTATTCCCGATGCTGTCTTCTTTTCCAATCTTTTCTATTCTCCTTTCTCAATTATGCATGCTTCATCGTCTGAACAAAAAGAGACTAGGCACAGGTAAGTAATGGCTCCGATAAACACTTATGCCTTATGGAACAATCTTCGATAAATAATACCCAGAACTTCATGTTAAGGCTTACATTCCAATGTATAAACATTAGAATAGTTACTTTCTATCCGTGACTTTTCTTTAATGAATTGATTACCCTCAGAGGTAGAATTTTTAGAACATCCCTAAACATTTTATATAGGGCATCGCTGCCGCATGCGTAGAATGTTTATTTGAAATCTTTAGCTGCGCTTCATAAGTTATTTATGAATTTTGTGTGTGAATTGTTGGTTACAAACCTGTGGGAGGTGGAAATGTACAATGTGGCCTGCTTTCCTCATAGGCTTGCTTTCAGAGTGGTTTGACGAGTCCAAAGATCTTGGAAGATTTGTCTTCAAAGGTATCGCCAGCGGCGTTTCTGGAGTATTGCTTAACATTATACTTTGGGCATTAATCTCGCAGTATGCTTCGAGTCTAATTGGCACCTGGAATACCTTCAACCTAGAGTTCTTTCTGGTGCCATTTGTAGTAGCTTTCATTGCTCTCATAATCGTTAAAACAGCGCGGTACTTCTCTCACATAAGCTTCACACAAAAACAATAGACATTCACTCCTTCGCTTAGATAAACCACAATGTACTCGTCTCTTACATACTTCAGCTTGCCCACTATTCTAGAGTGGGAACTTTCTTTTTACGACTTGTTATCCTCCCTTTTCTAACGATGCATAATGTTTGAAGAAATGGTTAACTCGGCAATATGGATGCTACTTCTTCGAATTCTGGCCAGCATCCTAATTTTTCTATTCCTAAATTATGTAACATCGAAGATTTGGCAAAAAATACGCAAACATAAATAACCGCACAAGAATACGCCTAAGGGCGCCACCTCACCTACTAGGTCCAATGTTTCTTATGGAGGGGCAAAACTCTAAGCACGAGGTGGCGCATGCTTTAATAAGCATACTATCCGAAATTCACACCAACAGGACTGATTAATCATGACCGAAAGCGAAATGATTTGGGATCTATCACAGCTTGTTGAAAATACTGCTCCTAACTTAATCCAAAAGCAGTTAGAATCCATGGTTGCTGAAGCGGAAAAAATTCGAAACAAATATTACGGGAAAATTGAAAGCCTTGACGCTAAAGGCGTCCTGGAGCTCTTAGAAACTAAAGACGCCTACTACCTCAAATATGAGGGAGCAAATCTCTACGGCGAACTAATGTACTCTGCCGATTCAACTGATAGCGTCGCTAAACAACTCAACGAAGCCGTACGCAAAGCCTACGTGGAAACTGGGCAAGCACTGGCCTTTGTAGATATTGAATTGGGCAAACTTCTAGCCAAAAACACATTCTTGGTATCAGACCCAACGCTCAAGGAGTACAAGCACTATCTTGAAAGAATAATGAGACGAACGCCACACATGCTCTCCGAAACCGAAGAACGCCTAATAATAGTCAAAGACAAAAACGGAATCGACGCTTGGCAGCTACTCCAAAGTGACTGGCTCTCCACACGAACATTCGACATAGAAATCGAAGGCAAGAAAAAGACACTTCCCTACGGCGAGATAATCGGCCTGTACCAAAGCCCAAACCGCGAACTCCGGAAACAAGCAAACCAGATAGTGTACGAGAATCTCAGCAAAGACGACATCATCTGGGCAAGTGCAATCCGCGCCATATGTGAAGACCACATTCAGATGTGCAAGCTAAGGAAGTATCCGACTCCGATGACACAGAGCTTGATCGCAAACGATGTTGATCAACAGACAATCGATAGCCTCATGAACACAATCAGGAAAAACGTTGGCCTGTATCAAAGGCACCTTGAGTTTAAAGCAAAACTGATGGGACTGCCCAAGCTAGCCAACTACGACATAATTGCGCCCCTTCCCAATGCTCCCAAAATGGAATACAACTGGACAGAATCTCAGAAGGAAATAGTAGAAGCCTACACAGGATTTGACCGCGAAATAGGCCGCTGGATAACAGAGATGTATGAAAAACGACACATCGACGGAAAGGTTCGAAAAGGCAAAACCTCAGGGGGTTTTTGCGCCTCATGGCAAGCTGGAAAAAGCGCCTACATCCTACAGAGCTTCAACAATAAGATGGGCGACGTCTATACCCAAGCACATGAACTAGGTCACGCAATCCACGCATACCTTGGCACAAGAGCACAAAAACCGAGCAACTACGCCATTGGCAGCTGCATCGCAGAAACCGGAAGCGTATTCGGAGAACTACTTCTAACAGAACGACTGCTGAACAAAGCAAAGACTAAAGAAGAAAAACAAGCAATCCTCGCTAACATATTAGATGAATTCGGCATGGCAGCTTTCCAGGTCTCTGCTCGAGTATTTTTTGAACAAAGCATGTACGATGCAATAGATCGCGGCGAATTCCTAGACGGAGAAACAGTTGCCAAACTATGGGTCGCAGCACGCAACCAAATCTACGGCGATTCAGTGGATTGGCTAGACATCATGAAGTGGGAATGGACGATGAAACTACACTACTACTTGGCCAATTATCGATTCTACAACTACCCCTACGTATACGCTCAACTATTCGTGTTCGCTCTATACCAGCTCTACAAAGAACAAGGCGAAAACTTCATTCCCAAACTGAAGAAACTTTTAGCCTCACGGGGAAGCAAATCGCCACGCGAACTTGCATCCGAACTGGGCTTTGACATCACCGAAGAAACATTCTGGCAAAAAGGCATGAAACAAGCTGAAGAATTCATCAACATGCTTGAACAAACCTTAAAGGACTGACCAGAATATCGCAAGCTAACGCGCGCTATATTTTTGCTAACGATTTTTCGTAATCGACAACGATGTATTTCTTGCCTTTCTGAATCACTCTATGCCCTTCTTTTTCAATAAGTTTCTTTTGGGCTTCAACTCCGCCTGGATATTTCTCGTTTATCACTCCACCAGTTTTCAGGGTGCGCCAGTATGGAGTAATGCCTTTCTCGCCTTGTTGTCTCTGTTCCTCAGCAGCATTAGCTGCAATCCAAGCGAAAATGCCTGTGGTTATAGGACAACCAATAGTTGCTCCATGTTTTTTAGCAAGAACGGCACGAATTTCATTAATAGTGGTAAGTTTTCCTTCAGGCACTTCTCTCATTATTTCATTGACTTCTAATGGTGCGGGTATAACCACTGTGCCTGCACCCCATCTCTTGCTCATTTTGTCAGTGATTTCTTCTACTACTGGCAGACCTTTACTGTCTTTCAGCTTTTCAGACCAACTTTTTCTTTTCGGCATAGCATTACCTCAGTACTAATACCGCTTTACTTGTTAGATACTATCAGAGCAGTTACTTGTCTTGACCTTTAAGGTTGTTAAGCTCCAAATTTCGGAAATGCACAACAATAACAACCAGAAGACACCAAGAAATCACCCACAAAATACATAGAAATCACCAAAAGAACGCGCTAAAACCAAGTCAAACACAACCCAAAACGACAACAAAACAAGAAACAGAACCCAAAAATAAAGCGACAAGATCCACAAGCAAAAAATTTGGAGCACACTGAGAATAGGCCTATCTAACAAAGCCTAAAACTACTCAACATAGGCGCCAAAAGCCAACGAAACCTTGATAAATAGGTGCTGTTGATAAACTCTGCACTTGAACAATATTAAGGGTGAGGCAAGATTGTCCAAACCATTCTACGTGAAATTCAATGTCCCAAAAGAAGTCGTGGACGCCGCCTATGAAGCCCTACAACTCGCCACTCAAACTGGCTCGGTGAGGAAGGGCACAAATGAAACCACCAAGGCTATTGAACGTGCCCAAGCTAAACTCGTAGTGATCGCCGAAGACGTGGACCCTCCAGAGGTAGTGGCTCACTTACCACTCATATGTGACGAACGCAAAATCCCGTACGTGTTCGTGCCCAACAAACAGAAGATAGGTTCAGCCACTGGCATAGACGTTCCAGCCGCAGCAGCATGCATAACCGACGTAGGCGACGCAGGGTCGCTTGTCAAAGAAATCGGCAAGCGTCTTGAAGAGATAAAGAAGAAGGCCGGAAGTAGCAGCGAATGAGCAAGGAAAGCGCCGAAAAGGTCGAAAAAAGAAGCGAGAAAGAAGAGGTTGAAGAGGAGTTAATACCAGCCGAGGTCATCCAAGTCATCGGTAGAACAGGTGTCACAGGCGAAATCAACCAGGTCCGCGTAAGGGTGCTCGAGGGAAGAGACAAGGGACGAATAATAACCAGAAACGTGAAGGGACCAGTGCGCGTGAACGATCTCCTGATGCTACGTGAAACCGAACGTGAAGCCAAGAAAATCAGGTAAACAACAACGCGGAGACCGTAGTCATCATGCCTAAACCCCGACGATGCTCCTTCTGCGGACGCGACTTTCCACCTGGAACAGGCATCATGTACGTGCGCAACGACGGCTCCCTCTTCTGGTTCTGCTCAAGCAAGTGTCGAAAGAGCAGCATCAACATGGGAAGAGACGCCCGCAAGCTCAGATGGACAAAATACTACGGAAGAGAAGAGAAAGGGCGAGCCTAATCGTATGGTCATCTATGGAACTCTCTGCTATCTCATGAATGACAAGAAACTCCTCATGCTCAAGAAATCTCTCGGCCTTTTTGGCGGAGGAAAGTGGAATGGCTTGGGCGGCAAAATCGGCGTCCGCGAAGGTCCAGAACAAGCGTGTATTCGAGAAGTTTATGAAGAATCAGGTTTCCACGTGAGCAATCTCAAATATCACGGTACTCTCACATTCTGGTTTGGGAACACAAGCGAACCCATCATTGTGTATGCTTTCTCAACCAAGTCATTTGAAGGGCAACTTCGAGAAGGACGAGAAGGCATTTTGCGATGGATTGATTTTGGGGAAATACCTTACGAGGAGATGTGGGAAGATGACCGATACTGGCTACCCATGCTGTTGGAAGGAAAAAATTTTCATGGAGAATTCCATTTCAATCAAGAAGGAACCAAGCTGTTAAATCATAAAATTGAGGCTTTCTAGCGGCGAGGAACAACAGGTGAATCTTATAATTTTTGGGCCGCCAGGCGCTGGGAAAGGCACATACACGTCTAGGCTGGCAAGTCTGATCAGAATTGCGGGCATAGCAACCGGGGATATCTTTCGCGAAGAGATGAAACGAAATACAGTTCTTGGAAGGAAGGTTGCCGACTTTGTGAACAAGGGTGAACTAGTCCCCGACGAAATGGTCATAGAAATCCTGAAGACGAAGATAAGGGAGCCAAACAGCAAGAACGGCTTCATTTTGGATGGATATCCCAGAACAGTTGAACAGGCAAACGCCCTAGAAAAGATTGCAAAAATCGATGCAGTCATCCGCCTCATCGTTCCAGAATGGATCATAGTGGAACGACTTTCAAACAGGAGAATATGCCGCAACTGCGGTGAAGTTTACAACCTAAGATATCTCAAACCCAAGAAAGAAGGGATTTGCGACAAGTGTGGCGGTCAACTCTACCAGCGGGAGGACGACAAACCAGAGGTTATTAGGGAAAGGCTGAGGGTCTATGAGAAACAGACTCAACCCTTGATCAACTATTACCAAGGCAAAGTACCAATCTTCAACATAGAGAACAACAAAATTGACACCCCGCCAGAAACGGTGATAGAAAAAATAATAACGGAGCTAAGAAAAGCCAACATGATATAGCATGAAAAGGGCAGGCACATCCTATGACTCTTCCCAACAAAAGCTGCTATACCACAACGTTCAACAACAATAACCTCTAAACACACCAGAAGTGCATAGGCTTTCCATTATTTCTAAGCAAACCGGTCGCACTCACCTATTACAGATTAACCAATCCAATCTCAGTAAAACACAACAAAAAGCTACCTAAAGTTACCAAAAGTAACCAAAAGCAATCGTCATTCACGGCATAACAGTTTATAATGTTGAAACCCTATTCTTGAAGAAGGCTAAGCAAAACATTCAATCCTCTAACCCATGGAGCCTTTCGAACATGCCTGTTCGGCAACCCATCGTGTGCGTTCTCGGTCACATCGACACTGGAAAGACTCTTTTGCTAGACAAGATTAGAAAGAGCAGTGTTCAAGCTCGAGAAGCAGGTGGGATAACTCAACACATTGGTGCAAGTTTCTTTCCACTGGCAACTCTTAAAAAGCTCACTGGTCCGTTGTTGAAGCAGTTGAAGGGCAGGATACGCATTCCAGGCTTGCTTGTCATCGACACGCCGGGTCACGAGGCGTTTGCGAACTTGCGCAAGCGAGGCGGCGCCGTTGCCGACATCGCCATACTTGTATTCGACATCTTGCGTGGTTTCGAGGCCCAGACCTATGAGTGCGTCGATATTTTGAAGTCAAGGAAAACACCGTTTCTCGTTGCTGCCAACAAAATCGACCGCATCCCAGGTTGGGTATCCAAGCCAGACCAACCCTTTTTGGATTCTTATCAGGGTCAAGACACCTACGTGCGTCAAGATGTCGACGAACACCTGTACACTATAATAGGAACATTCTCCTCAATGGGGTTCCAAGCCAACCGCTTCGACCAGATAACAGACTTCACCAAGACAATAGCCATAGTGCCCACCAGCGCCAAAACGGGAGAAGGCATCCCTGAACTCATAGCTGTCCTCATAGGATTGACACAACAATATCTGCGAGACCAACTCCGTGTAACCAAGGGACCCGCAAAGGGAACGGTTCTCGAGGTCAAGGAAGAACCCGGCCTAGGAGTAACCGTCAACGCCATCGTATATGACGGCGTCCTTCAAAAGGGCGACACAATAGTTGTAGGCGGCAGAGACAAGCCCATAAACACCAAGGTGCGCGCTGTTCTGCTGCCCAAGCCCTTGGATGAGATCCGTGATCCGAGGGACAAGTTTTCTTCGGTTGACTCGGTTTCAGCCGCCAGTGGAGTCAAGATCGCGGCACCCGACCTAGAAGGTGCCATTGCAGGGGCCCCCTTATACGTGGTGCCGACCGAAGAGCGCACAGACGACTATGTTAAAATGGTCGCTGAAGAGGTGGAGAAGCTCAGAATTGTCACCGATGTTGAGGGGATAGTTCTCAAAACTGACGCCTTAGGCTCCCTTGAAGCCATCGCCGAGATTCTTAAACGAGAAAACGTGCCAATAAGGGTGGCTGATGTGGGTGACGTTTCCAAGCGAGATGTAACCGAGGCAGCAGTTGTGAAGGAGCATGAACCACTCTTTGGCGCCATTCTAGCATTCAACGTGAAGATTTTGCAAGACGCTCAGGAAGAAGCGGGGAACAGGGGTGTTCAGATTTTCCAACACAACATAATCTATCATTTAATCGACAACTACACCCAATGGATGAGGAGTGAGCAAGAAGCACGAATGCAAAAGGAGTTTGAAAAATTCATCAAACCAGGCATGATGAGGATACTTCCAGGTTATGTCTTCAGGAGCGCCAAGCCAGCCATATTTGGAGTTGAAGTGCTCGCTGGAACGATAAAGCCTAAGTATCCGTTGGTGGGCGCCGAGGGACAAGACTTGGGCGAAATCATGCAAATTCAAGAAAAAGGAAAGGCCATACCTGAAGCAACATCTGGAATGCAGGTGGCTTTGTCTCTAGAAAAACCCATAGTGGGGCGACACATCCATGAAGGCGACATCCTCTACGTCAAGGTGCCGGAACCACACGCAAAAAACATGCTAACAAAGTTTCCTTCACGCTTATCACCCCAAGAACTCGATGTCCTTAACAACTATGTCAATGTCATGAGACAAAAAATCCCATTCTGGGCCGCTTAACTAAAACATATGCGTTAATATGTTTGTTTTGTGCCGCCTAGTCAAGTGAGCTACCCTTCATATAGTTTATTAAGTGTTGCGATACACTATTTTTATACGAGGCCCTTCACCCTAAATGCCATGGACGTTGAATCTGTTCGTTTCATAAAGAGGTGAAAAGCGTGGCACAGTCGCCTCCTGAATCTAACGCGATGGTTGAGAAGAAACTCTCTGTGTTTCGGGAAGTCTATCCTATTGCCGAGCCCAATGTCTATGCAGCTGTCATTCGAGACCCCGTGACACAGAAGATGCGCTATGAGGTGATTGAGCCCACATTGTTGAAGGATGAGCAACTGTATCTGGACGAGATAAAGGCGCTCTTGATGGAAGAGCTGGATGTGAGCATTAAAGACTTGGAAACTCGTGAGAAGGCCGTTGAGTACCTCAAGAGCAAGGTTGCCGAAATCATCAAGGACTATCGGTTGAAGATTCCCACAGAGACTGTTGAAAAATTAATGTACTTCATTGTGCGAGACTTTGTTGGCTACGGGAAAATCGACGCGCTAATGCGAGACCACATGATTGAGGACATTTCTGCCGATGGAGTCAACATTCCAATTTATGTTTGGCACCGAGAGTACGAATCCTTGCCCACAAACATCGTTTACAAAAACGCTGAAGAACTGAACAACTTTATTGTCAGGTTGGCGTTCCTGGCAAGGAAGCAGATTTCTGTGGCGTCCCCCATGCTCGACGCGTCGCTTCCCGACGGAAGTCGTATCCAATTAACATATGGCAGTGAAATCACTAGGCGAGGGTCAACCTTCACAGTGCGTCGATTTCGGATTGATCCACTTACAGTTTCCGATTTGCTGGCTTTCAAAACCATTTCTTCAGAGATGGCTGCGTACTTCTGGTACGCAATTGAGAATCGAGCGTCGGTTCTTGTCGCCGGTGGAGTTGCGTCTGGAAAGACCACGATGCTCAACTGTTTATCCATGTTCATTAAGCCTGAATTTAAAATTGTGAGCGTTGAGGACACGGCTGAACTCAACCTGCCTCACGAGAACTGGATTCCATCGGTTGTGCGAGTTGGTGGGTCTGAGGAGAAGAAAGCCGGGGCCATCACATTGTTTGACTTGTTAAAAGCTGCAGTGCGACAGAGGCCTGACTACATCATTGTGGGTGAGGTTCGCGGTGAAGAAGCCTACACTCTTTTTCAGGCTATGGCCACTGGACATTTAGGTATGTGTACAATTCACGCGGAGTCAGCGAATTCTGCGATACATCGATTAGAATCCGAACCGATGAATATTCCGCGATCCTTACTCACCATGATTGACGCCGTGCTTGTTCAAGGGAGAACTGAAGTCTCTGGAAAACCAGTTAGACGGGCTCTATCAGTAACCGAGATTGTGGGCTTAGACCCCAGAACCAAAGATATCTTGACCAACTCAGTCTACAAGTGGGACGCAAAAACCGACTCTTTCTCTTACTACGGCCGCAGCTATGTTCTGCAACGGGTCATGCAAAAGACAGGACTGAATGAGCAGGAAGTGCAGACCGAGCTTCAGCGGAGAAAAATGGTACTTGAATGGATGTTGAAAAACAAAATTCGAAGATATACCGACGTTGCCGGGATCATCCGCGAATACTATGCAGACCCTACGCGAGTCTACCGCAAGGCAAGGCTTGGAGTATGATGAGCAAAAACAAGGCCAAGGAAAGCTTAAAGGAGATTTTTCAGCGTCTTGCGAAAGTGTTTCACGCCTTTCTGTCTCCCAACTCGAAACGTTTGAGTCAAGGATCAAAAAAGGGTCAGGGGGGATCAACAAGGCCACAGGTTCTTGCATATCGATTGCTGGGGGAAAGGATCACATGGTTGCAGCCTTTGTTCAAGGATGTCGATGCGAATCTCCAGAGGTCCGGACTGAGAGTAAGCTTTAGAGGGTATGTGAGTCTAGCTGTTTTGGCAGCATCGCTCACTTCAGCTTCAGTTCTAGCATTGGTTACGTTCGTCGCCCTTCTGCTTCTTCGTCTTTCTGCCCTCTCATCGCTACTGTTTGGAGTGGGCGCCACGCTGTTCGCGGGAGCCTCAACGTTGATAGGTTTCTACGCTTATCCAATTTTGCGGGCAGACAGCCTGAAACGGAACTTAGAAGATGGGCTTCCGTTCACAACTGGATATTTGTCTATTCTAGCTGGCTCAGGAGTGCCCCCTGCTCAAATGTTTCGTTCTCTAGCGGAGATAGACTCTTCGTCGGCGGTTTCTCAAGAAGCGAAGCTTATAGTGCGCGATGTGGAGTTGTTTGGAGTCGATGTAATATCCGCCTTGGAGTCCGCTTCAAAACGTACACCTTCGGAAAAGTTTAAGGAATTTGTTGAAGGCTTTATCGGAACTGTTCATTCTGGCGGAGACTTGACGGGATATCTTTCGGAACGTTCTCGTCTTTACATGCGGTTGAAGAGAATGGCTCTACGTCATTTGGCCGACACGCTGGGAGTCTTAGCTGAATTCTACGTTGTTCTGCTTGTGGCCGGCCCTCTTATCTTGGTAGTAATGTTGGCTGTGATGGCTATGTTGGGAGGAGGCGGCGTAGTCGGGATGTTTGACCCACGCTTGTTGCTCAATCTTCTCACTTATTTAGGAATACCGTTAGGGTCTATTGTATTCCTCATTTTGTTAGACGTAATCACTCCGAAGAGGTGATGTTCTGATGCCAAAGGTTGAGAGTTGGGAGAAGAGAGTCGCTTGGGGTGTTTCTCTTAGCTTATCCATCATTGTAGTTGCGACAGCTTTCATCAGGCTACGTGGCATTGCACTCTTTGACGAGTATCTTCTGCTCGCTATAGTTATCGCCGTGTTTCCAGCTGCAGTTTTAGATTACGTGGATTATCGTTGGAGACGGTCAATAGACCAACACCTGCCAGACCTGTTCAGGACAATCGTTCAATCTGAAAGAACCGGGATGACGTTGCCTCTGGCAGTTGAGGAAGCGTCCAAGCGGCGCTATGGTCCATTGACTAACGAACTAAAACGCATGGTTGCGCATATGTCTTGGGGTGATTCCTTTGAGAAAGCGCTTCAGTCTTTTGGTGAACGCGTGAGCACATCCTTAACAAGGCGCAGTATTCCGCTGGTCATCGAGGCTAGTCGTTCCGGTGGACAAATTGAAAAGGTGTTTGAACCATTGGGAAAGTTTGTGCAGTCCACTTTGACGGCTGAGAAGGAGCGTCAAACGCAAACTCGCCCTTATGTCGCTATTGTTTATGTTGCGTTTTTCGTGTTCCTTTTCACTGTCATAATGCTGTTCAAAACATTTTTCGTCCAAATGGCTGAATTGCCAATGTTGCAAGCCGCCCTGTTGTCGCCCGAGCAGGCGAGGACTCTGTTCTTTCATATGAGTGTGATACAGGCCTTGTTTAGTGGTCTTGTTGCTGGGAAAATGGGTGAAGGAACGATGAGCGCTGGCTTGAAACACAGCGTTGTTTTGTTGGTGGCGGGTTATCTTGCACTTAAGTTCTTGATGTAGGTTGTGATAGAATGAAGAGGCTGTTGAGGAATAGAAAAGCGATAACTCCTGTATTGAGTAACGTTTTGATGATGCTAATCGCTGTGGCCGGCATGTCCATTGCCATAACAGCCACTTACGTTATCACAGCTAATTTTCACGATATTATGGGTGAGCGCTTCATTGTTGAAGATGTTTGGTTCAGAACGGGTGGTGTAATTTCAATTTATCTCAGAAACACGGGTAAGGTGCCAATAAGACCTAGTGCCGTCTACGTGAATTATATGGCGAACTCATTCACGTCGTTGGAACTCGATGTTGGAAGTCACGGTTGGTTGAACGTCACATACTCTTGGACCCCGAATAGAGTTTATCACATTAACATTGTTACAAGTAGAGGAACACAAGTTGCGAACTATTATAAGGCTCCCTCTTAGACGTTTCAGGCACAACAGACGAGGAGTTAGCAATATCATAGTGATTGCGCTTAGTCTCATCATAATAACTCTAATAGTGTCAAATGTTGTCTTATGGGGCTACCAAATGAATCAGCTGGACTGGGAAAAGATGCGGGAAGACGTGAAAATTACATCAGTTACAACTTTCTCCCCATGGTTTGTTGTTGATGGCGAATTTCTTACTAACAGAGGCAGTCACACTTTAGGAACCCACACAAACACACAGGTTGATGACGGTCTCTATGAAACCTTTTTGGAGGCTCCTCCAGCCGCAACGTATGCACTGGACATCAACGGCACCTTTATCATCGATGTTCCCACCTATCCCTTCGCTTATATTTACACAGTTGAAATCCGCCTGAAGTACAGGGCATCCAGCACAGAGGACACGTGGTTCTTGCTTGCTTACAACTGGACATCGAGAACATATAGCAACGATGGTTTCAGCAGCACCGCTGGAGACCCATCTCCAACTACATGGGACTACTACTCCATAAACATGACCAATCAGTGGTGGAGTTACGTACGAAACGACGGCACCATCTACGTGAAGTTTTGTGACGAACAGGCGCTGAGAGGCAACAATGAACCCACTCCCCGTGTTCGAACAAGCGTCGACATAGACTTTCTAGGCGTCAGAGTGATCGGCGACTGGACAACTTTCACATTCAGGAATGATAGTTCTTCCACGACTCATGTTATCTCTTTGTGGGTCATCAGCCCAACAGACCATAGACACTACGACGCAGACGCAATCATAAACTCTGGAGAAACGCTGGCCTACCTACGTGTTGATATCCACATACCGAGCGGGCAATACATTGTGAAGGCTGTAACAGAAAAAGGAAACGTTGCAGTCTACTCTGGCGGCTGAGGCAAAACTGTTGTAACGCAGAACTCTAGGGCTTTGATTGCCTCGTTTTGATTTTTTGCTTCAATCAGGTGGATATTGTAGAGTTCAGCGAGTTTCCTACCGTTCTCGCTCATCTTGGGGACGGCGATTAAGTAGGCTTTGTCTGGGGCTACATCGTAAACCTTGGCGAACATTGCGATGATGGACTGCTCCGAAACAGGCTCGTCGGCTGATGTGGCGAGGTCGATCACTAGAACGTTTCGAGTGATGTCTCCTCGCGATGCCGCTATGTCGAACATGTGGCTGGCACCAGACTTGCCCTTCAAAAAGCCTGGGCTCTCAACAGTGAACCCTCGACTCTGCAAGAACTCTCGGATAGGCGCAACTAGGATGTAGCCCGCTCCAGCTTCTTTCATTATCTCCTCGTTCAAACTGTACGAATACACGTCTCTGTAAACCGCATCATCAAAAGTGAAGACCATACCGCACACTCTACAAAAATGCGACGGAACCGCGATGTCGAAGCTTTTGCCACACTCGCTACAGGAGCACCAGATGCCTGCCTTTCTATAATTGACATCTGGTTTGTTCAATTCAGTGTGACATCTAGGGCAAACAAGCTTGCCGCCTTTCTCGAAATGGTCCTCAGTGTCAATGTAGCCGCATGGAATGTGTTCGATCAGTGAACTTTTCTTGATGTTGAATGACCTGCAGTAGGGGCAGCAGTAACGTATGGAAACATTGGCTGAACCGCATCTTGCGCAGTAGATCATCTTGTCAAAGACTTGCCTCTTCAAAATACCGAGGTCGTACAGATGGGTCAAAAATTCTTCAGTGGCTGATGGATCTCCCACTATGGCTTCTACTGGGGGATATCTGTATCCGTATTTTGAGTCGTAAACAGGATCCAGTTTGGTGATTTCCTCGCTTAGGAATTTGCTCAGAATGAGTTGCAGGCGGTGGTCTCTGTAAGCCTCGGCTCGTTCAGTCTTGGAATCCCTTGACATTTCTATCCACCGCTTGATTTGTTGTTTGTGACCCCTTTGCAGTTTACTCAGTTCTGTTCATTTTCTGTTTAACTTTGTTAAGTTGTAACCGAGCAAGAGAATTCGTCTTTTTCGTTGTCATAGGCGAAGTTTTTGGGCGTCAATGGTCTATCGAAGTACCTAGCGAAGACTCCGGCCCAAAAGGAACCTATTAGGCGTTTCTGGGAGCCTTTAATTGTCTTTACTGGCGAATTCTTGACTGCGATTTCTACAGTGGGCGGGTCAGTGCGGACAATGGTTATCTTAGTCGTGCCCCAGCCTGTTTGGGGTTGAGCGTCAATAAGTTGTCTCAGGAGTTCTTCCTTGGTTTTGTCTGGCGAATTCTGCAGCATCTGCTCAAAGAGTTTGTTTCCTTGTTCAAACCACATGTAGTGGATTATGGCTTCTCCTCCGCTTCCAAAGATTTTATCTATTTTTTCGCATGCCGGAACAGGGTAGGCTATGACAGTCCTCACTCCGAGAATGCTCGTGTTGCGCCTGCCCCGTTCAAGCTTTTCTTCTTTTTCAGCTTCGGTTTTTTCGCACTCAACTGTGTTTGTTTCGGTTCTCAACTAGAGTTCTCTCCTGTGAATATGAAATCCTAATGGAAATGCCATGCAGCCTATAGTTACAATGCTCAAAGAATGTTGAAGAATGCCAGCATAAAATCGCGCCCGAGCTGGGCAACTTCGCGTACAAAAACCAAACTTCAAAGAATACCCTAAACTGAGAACGTATGGCCATTGCATAATGGTTTGCTACTGCGACCATTTAATATTAGATTTATGAATCAATTATCACTAAACATTATTCTTGTCGAACATTCTGCCCCCACAGAGGTAGGCTTTGAGCTCATGTCCGACTTCAACGGAGCCAAAATCTTCAGGAAGCGAAATATTGGCCCAAGTCACCATCACTCGACCCCTTAACATCGCCACGAGAAACCCCCTGAGGGCTAGGATGCCTACCGCAATGAGAAATCTAAATTTTATGGCTTCTGACCAACTATTTGCAGATGTCCAGCGAGGTTCACCAATGATCTGTTTGTACAGTAGGCGAGTTCGATTTTCAACAGCCTACTGCGAATCTTCGGGTCCGCTTTAAGCTTCTCCAAAATTCGCTCATCAACTTGATGCATAAACACAGGAGCTCCCACGACTTCGAGAACGACTAATCTGGCTTTCTCGAAGCACGCTGATAATTCTTCCCAAGTAAGATTGTATTGAGGAAAATCGTAATCATATGAGATGTTCGTCTCAAGCAACTCCTCTGCTTCACCCACTTTATCCGCTTCGATCAATTCAGGCACACGTCTAAACTTAGTATCCAAGCTCACAATAATGTAGGCGCCTTTCTTGGCAACTCGAGCTAACTCCCTCATCGCTTTGGCTGGCTTCAGACAGTATGAGATGGCATCATACTGAGAGAAAACAAAATCAAAACAAGCTGTCCTAAGTTCTTTCATATCAGTGATGTCAGACTTTACAAATGCGACATTGTGTTCTATCTTGAGTTGAGCAAAACGCTTTGCAGCTTCATCAAGCATCCCTTGTGAGAGATCCGTCAACACGATGTTCTTATAGCCTAACTCGACAAGTTTCTGTGCCCAAAAGCCATCTCCACCACCAGCATCCAATATTTTGATAGATTTACGTTTTGGCAGATACTTTGTCAAAAAATGCCACGTGATATCATCGGCAAAACTCATTGCCGCCCGGGCGGTGTCATATCTAGGTGGTGCAAAGGCTCCAGAAGAATAACCCTTAGCATACTTATCGAAGATCTCTTCAACCTTCGTCTTTCCCATACTTTGTACATTGAAATTTAAGTCTAATTAGCTTTTAGATGATGCGCGCTCAACATGTTGGTCATTGATAATTCAACATGCCAAACATGCTAATGCGTTCAAACCTCATTCTTAAGAATCATAAATAAGGCTCAACACTGTAAACCTGCAACAGCTAACCAAAATCAAACCCTCGAATTTTCCAAAACACTTATAGGCGATGATCGAAACTCGCCACCAAACCAGCAAACCTCGCCCAAAAACGCCCAAGAATACATAGAAATCCCGCAAAGAACATGCTAGACACACATCAAACGCAACCATAAACAAAAACAAAACCCAAAACACAAACAATTAATATCCACACTCACGCAGAAAAATTTCACAGAAGAGAGAACAATAGGCTCTAAAATAAGAAGCTAGCGATAACTCTTCTGATCCCGCGCCCTTGCGCCGGGGCCACCAAACTTCTTCGGTTCACGTCTACGAGGGTCACCAGCCACCAATGTACGGTCATACTCAGTGAACAAAGTCTGCAAATGAGCACTCTTGGTCCAACGAAGTAGCGCTCGAGCCAGGGCCGTGCGTGCAGCCTCAGCCTGGCCCATAAAGCCTCCGCCGGAAATCTTGATGTCGATGTCCAGTTGCTTCCAGACGGCGTCACCAGCCTGTAACAACGGTTCCAGAATCTTGTCTCGTGCAATCTTAGGCTCTAAAATCTCAACAGGAACGTTGTTGACACGAACCCTTCCCTTACCTGACCTGATCGTTGCACGGGCAGTCGCTGTCTTTCTCTTGCCACTTGTCAACAAAACCTTGGTTGAACTCGTCACATCATTCACCAAAAGACTTGTAACCAATTTCTTTGGCAAATTCTCCAACAGTAACATAGGGGCACTTCAACTTGTTAACATCAGCTTCAGGGATAGTTTGAAATGCCGCATTCTTAAACTCCGAAGGCACTCTGAGATAAACTCTTAAACGCTTGAAAGCCATCCGCCCCTTGGGCAACCTGTGCGGAAGCATACCCCTGATTGTTCGACGAACGATTTGATCAGGGCGACGAGGATGAAAAGGTCCTTTTCCAGGGTGTCCAATCTCCAGAAAGGCCCGCGCCTCTTTAACCCGACTCAGCTTCTTGCCTGAAATAATCGCCCTCTCGGCATTCACAATGACTATCGACTCGCCCAACAGCAAACGCTTTGCCACAATGCTGCTCATTCGCCCCAGAACAAGACCTGACGCATCGATAACATTGTGAGGTTGCTCCTCTGTGGGCATTTAAATCACTCCACAATCCTAACGTTGCTGCCCTTTGGGTTGGTCTCCAACAATGCAAGAATAGAAAAGCATTTTCCCCTAGCCTTAGAAATCTTCAACTTTGCTTGACTCGAAAAGGAAAAAGCAGCGACAGAAATCGAGTGTTCCAGGTGGCCTACGCCCAAAACTTTGCCTAGGACAACCACGGTTTCCTTTGCCTTGGTATGGCGATTCAAGTGGCTTAAGTTCACTGCAGCGCGTCTACGTCTCGAGGACGACAGACGCTCAGCAACGTCGCCCCATATAGGAGCATCATTCTCTCGAGCTTTCTTCCTCAAGGAACGAATGACTTTCAAGAGTTCAGGATTGGTTGACTTGACTCTCTTCACCTTTCTTCACCGTCAACTGCTCCAAAAACGACTCTGCCTTTTTATCCAATGTTTTGAGGGCTTCAAGCACAATGCGCTCAACAGGTAGAGCACCAGTGGATTCCAAGTCCAAAACAAAGACGTCTTTATCCCAAGAAACCTCCACGGCTGGAGGACTCGACGGGCAAACGTCTACACAGTCCTTACATACGGTGCAGTCGATCACGTTTCGAAGCTCCAGCTTCTTTCCAGTCTCGGTTACCGTGAGTACCCGTTTCGGACAGATGTCTACGCACTTGCCACATGAGTCGCAAAGTTTCTCATCGATTTTAACCTTCGGAAAGTGTTTATAGGCGCACACAGCGACCGGTTGCCACTTGGCGTGTTTCTCTCCCTTACCTAGCCTCGCGTACGCTTCGAGTCTTATCCTTTGATCTGGCGCTAACTTTACGATAGGAACTTTGTCGCTTACCGGCCTAATGTTAGGGTTTTCTGACGTTAAGTCGCCTGAGTAAACGGTTTTGAGGCTGTCCTTTGCCTCAACGTCCAAGGTTAACGAAACTCGGCAGAGGTTGCATCCCAGTTCGCTCTTGCATGGGCACTCTTCCGGCAGGTTGTAGGAGTCAAGGTCAGTCCTTAAGGGGATTAAACCTATTCTGTGAGCCAGAATCTCGTCGTGAAGCATTGAAGAATTCTCGATGACAACTACTTCGTCTATTGCCATAGAGGGAACCTCGGCCAACATGATTCTGCGCAAAGAGTTCATAAAGGCGGTGTCCACTCCGTCAATGATCAAACGTGTGGCGAAATCGTTTTTGTCATTGATTTTGATTTCCATGCGTCAAACATTGCTCCTCTTCTAGACTCTTCGGCCTCTTCTGCCTCCCTTTCTGCGGGTTCCGTCGTGGGGGATTGGGGTTACCTCTTCTATGCGTCCGATGCGGAATCCTGCTCTTGCTAGTGCTCGTATTGCGGCTTGGGCGCCTGGTCCGGGTGTTCTGGCGTTTGATCCGCCTGGGGCTCGGACTTTTATGTGGATGGCTGTTATGCCCTTGTCTTTGGCGATTGTGGCTACATGTGAGGCACATCTCATGGCTGCGTAGGGGGATGATTCGAGTCTGTCGGCTTTGACGAACATGCCTCCGCTGGCTCTGGCTATTGTTTCTGCGCCTGAGAGGTCTGTCATGTGTACCAGGGTGTTGTTGTATGAGCTGAATATGTGGGCGATTGCCCATTTATCGGCTTTTTTGCTCATGGTTACTATTCTCCTGCTTCGGCTCTTGGTCCGTGCTTGGGCGTGGGCGTTGGCTTGCTTTCTGCTGCTTGTACGGATTGGCGTATGGGATGGTTAGGGTTGGTTAGGTTGCTTGTTGGGGCGTAAGTGATTTCTGCTTCTTCATTTTTTGGGACGAGGTAGCTTGGCGATGGGACGCGCTGTCCATGTATTGCTATGTGCCCATGGGTTACTAGTTGTCGGGCTTGATGGATTGATTGGGCTAGGCCTTTGCTAAAGACTATGGTTTGGAGTCTACGTTCGAGCATGTCTTCGATTGTTAGGTCGAGGACATCGTCTAGCACGGCTGTTTCGGGTAACATGCCGAGTCGGCTGAGTCTGTGTAGAAGTTGTGTCTCTGGTTTTTGACGTTGTTCCGTTGGTGTGCCCAGTAGTGAGCGGGCTATTTCTCGGAATCTTGATAGTGTGGTTTCGTGGCGCCACAGTTCTCTTTTGTTTCTGAGACCGTATTGGCCGAGCAGTCTGAGTTCTGTTTGGAGGGTGTCTGTTCGCCATGGGAAGCGAGGGGTCTCGTGTTTTTTTCGTTGTTTTTTTGGGTCTCCCATTCTATTTGGGTGCCTCCCGTTTGGCTGCGGCTGCGGCTTCTTTCTTTTTTACGCCCATGGCTTTTCCTTTTCTTCCTGTTGTGCGGGTGTGTTGTCCTCTTGTGCGTAGGCCGTAGGCGTGGCGGAATCCTCTCCATGATTTTAGGTTTTTCATTTGTTCTATGTCGGTTTTTATTTGAAGCGTTAGGTCGGCTCCTGTTTGATGTTTGTTTTGTCCGGTTTCCGGGTCTTTTTGTCTGTTCAGTTGGTAGGGTGGTATGCCGTGTTTGGTTGGGTTGGTGATTATGTCTTCCATTTTTTGTTTTTCTGTTTCGGTTATGTATCCTGTTCGTGTGTTTGGGTTTATGTTGGCTTTGTGGAGTATGGTGTTGGCCAGTGTTGTGCCTACTCCGTGTATTTTTGTTAGGGCTTGATTGATTTTTAGGGTGCCGTCTAGGTCGGTTCCTGCTATGCGTATTATGTATTGGTATTCTCGTTGTGAGCTTGACATGATTTTTTTACCGTGTTGTTTGTTAGGCTATCAAGTAGGGTTAGGGTTTTTTATATAAACCTTTAGTTAGATAGACTCTGTTCTCTGTGTTTGAGAGAATTTTCTTTCTGTGGTTGGGTTTTGTGGTTGTTTGTGTTTTGGGTTTTGTTTTTGGTTCTGTATGGTGTTTTGGGTTGTGTTTGACTCCGGTTTGGCGGACTTTCTATGTTGTTAAAAGCCACCTTCGATGTTGCCAAAAGTGGCTCTCTGATGCTCGATTCTAGATATCGTTTTTATTAGTGTGGTGGAGATGTTTCACTAGGCGCTCCAGTGGCTTTAGTGGGCAGTTATTGATAGCGGATTAACTCTCCTTATCTGAGTTCTTGCCGGGGTGCTTCTGAGGGAAGTGTGGGTTTTGAGTTATTTTTTTCCTTATGATGTGTGCGTTGTAGACGAGGACGTCGTGGGGTAGTGTCTTATTTCGATTTTAAAATGACCGTTAAAATTCCTGAGAGATGAAACGGGAAGCTGGGTTCCAGAGCTGTAATTCGCGTGCATAAAACGTAATGTTGAAAGGTGTGGAGTTTTGAAGGACCTGATGTTGTAAAACTTTTTGCTAGATCAGAATTTCTCTAAAGTATGGAGTACTTGTTTGTCATAAAAAGCCTTTTCAAAGGGTTGTTGATAACTCTGTAGTGGTCTTGGGGCATGTCAGAGCCGTCAAGTGCGGAGGTTTTTCTGAGCCAAGTTGAAGAAGAAGAAAGGAAATATGATTGGTTGGGCGCAGCTGAGTTATATAGGAAAGCTTTGAACCTGGTGCCTGAAACTGATTTTTTGAAGATCGGGCAGGTTGAGGAAAGGATGGGTTACGCTTTTTATCGGGCGGCTATGCAGGCTGGAAGCGTTGACGAGTTCAAGGAAAGAATGCGTCAGGCTGTTGCAACCTATGAGAAGGCTAAGGAATTTTATGGAAAATCAAGTGAGTCTAGCAAAACGCCGGGAGTATTGCGTTGCGATGCCATGATTGCATGCTTGGGTTATTGGCTTGCATCTGAGGCGGCTGAAAAGAAGAGGCTGAGTGACGAGTGCTGGAGACTGACAAAAGAGGCTTTAAATGGCTTCAGAGAAGCCCGAGACGCTTGGGAATACGGAAAAACCTACAACCAACTCTCAATGGGCTCTACTTTTAGTTTCGTTCTTGAGTGGGATTTTAAAGCTCGCGAGAAGACTGCAAAAGAATCTGTGGAATATGGAGAACAAGCAATCAAGTTCCTTTCCACGTGTGAAGATCCTTCTGAACTCGCACGAGCCTATGTAAACACAGCCAGTTTCTTGGAACTTTTCGGCTATTATTTTCAAGACTTAGACGAACGGGATAAGTTTTTTCAAAAGGCTAGGGATTATTGGCAGAAGGCTAATGAGCTTTCTGAAGAGACAGCCCTGCTGGAACTTTTTTCCGTTCTAGGGTGGCTCAGCTTGGATTGGGGAGTGGGCAGCGACAAGGCTCTGGGGAATTTGGAGAAAGCGTTGGAGTATGCAAGGAGAGCAAGAGATAGGTTCAGAGTGGGAGGCGCACTGGAGTTGTTGTCTATTCATACTTTTTGGACGTATAGTGAAGACCCAGATGAGAACGTTAGAATCGCTAAAAGAGCGCTGCAGTACGCTGAAGATGCCAAACGTCAATACTCTATAATCTCCTTCGTAAGTCCACTCGGTGACGTAATCTGGGTAGAAGCACCCTACGCCGAACACTATTGGTCATTGGCTTCTTGGGAAACAAATCTTAGCAAGAGGCGAGAACTGTTAGAAAAAGCGGCAGAAGCTACATCAGACTTGCTAAGACGAGCTGAAAATTCCGGATGTCTACTCGATATTCATTATGCACATCACGTAGTCAGCAAGGTGCTCATGGCTGTAGCCAGGATAGAAACAGGCTCGGACGAGAAAAAGAGGCTCTTAGAGAAGGCACTGGAGCATAGGAACGAGGCTATCAAATCCTTTGAGCAAATTACCCCCTTCGACTACTGGGATCAAGGTGTCATGCAGATTTACTTAGCTGGCACAAAATATGAACTCGCCAACCTAGACAAGAACTCTGAAAGCAAAAAGAACCTGCTCCAAGAAGCCGTAGTAGACGCGGATAACGCCTTAAAACTTTGCATTAAAGACTTGACATTTTGGGAAAAGAAGGGCATAATCTCGCAACAGTATAAAGCTTTAGAAAACTGGCAATATTCATATGGCTACTTGTTGAATCGTCTTTATGACGTTACCAACAAAAAGGAGTATTTAAGAAAGGCGATAAACGCCTTCGAGGACGCTGCTGAAACAGCGCAAAAACTTAACATAATTAGTAGGCTAGCCGAATCTTACTGGAAAATCGCCCAAATATACGACACTTTAGGCGAGCATTTGAAGGCTGCCGAAAACTTCGACCTCGCCTCAAACAACTTCAAGGATGCGATCCAAAAGATTCCTCAACTAAAAGACTTCTACCAAGACCTCTCGCTCTACATGCAGGCATGGAGTGAAATCGAGAAAGCAAGGCACCACCATATAAAACAAGAATACGGCGCAGCAGAGGAACACTTCGAAAAAGCCGCTGACCTACACAGACCATTAAAACAATGGAATTACTTGGCACCAAACTACACTGCTTGGGCTCAGGTTGAACACGCCGAAGAGATGAGCAGAAAGGAGCAAAGTGAAGAAGCCAGCCAAGCCTTCGAACAAGCAGCAAAGCTGTTCAACGAGACCAAAAAATCCCTCCAAACACAGATCAGCAAGATTGAAGACCCAGACGAAAAACAAATGGTTACGAACATGCTCAAAGCAACCAGCCTAAGGCTCCAATACTGCACAGCCAGAACCGCCCTTGAAGAAGCAAAAATCCTCGACAAGAAAGGAGACCACTACTCCAGCTCCGAAAAGTATAGCTCTGCCGCTGAAGCATTCGAAAAGATAATCCAAACGTTGGAGTCTGAACAAGAACAAAAAGAATTCAAATTCATCATGAGCCTTTCGCGGGCTTGGCAAAAGATGACCCGAGCCGAAGCGGAGGCATCACCCACATTATACGTGCAAGCGTCTCAGCACTTCGAGGAAGCCAAAGAACTTGGTCCAAACGAACAGGCAAAGATGTTGGCCCTGGGACACAGCCGCTTCTGCCGAGCGCTTGAAGCAGGCACAAGATTCGCTGACACAGGAGACGCTAGCATGCATACAGCGGCTGTACAATATCTTGAAAGCGCAGCCAAGTACTACGTTAACGCAGGATTACAAAAGGCTTCTGAGTATGCAGAAGCCACAGAACTGCTCTTTGACGCATATGTTCA
>Ga0315310_10000469_pt1 | contig 25775 bp, 24 predicted proteins | sample TDP5_MG_FD_203630 | JGI IMG/M metagenome (GOLD analysis project Ga0315310, IMG submission 203630) | Freshwater sediment microbial communities from Lake Towuti, South Sulawesi, Indonesia - TDP5 | ecosystem: Environmental > Aquatic > Freshwater > Lake > Sediment | place: Indonesia: South Sulawesi...
CATATAAATAGTTATTCGCCTAATAACTAGCGAGGGGTAAACATGGTTAAGAAAAAGATTTTTTATTACGAGTTAACATGGCCTGAGATTAAAGAAGCGGTTGAAAAAGGAAAGATCCCATTGCTACCAATAGGCAGCACAGAACAACATGGGCCGCATCTACCCTTAATCACGGATACCTTTCTAGCTTATTCTGTATGTGTCAAAGCTGCTGAGAAGGCGTCCGAGGATCTATTGCTTATGCCTCCGATATGTTATGGTTGCAGCGAGCATCACATGGATTTTCCCGGAACCATATCTACCGAAGGAGAGCACTTCATAAACTATGTTTACGACGTCTGCAAAAGTATCAGTGCTCACGGCTTTAAGAGGATCATCATAGTGAACGGCCATGGCGGCAACACACCTTTCCTAGATGTCGTAATCAGGAGGTTATCAAATGAAACTTCATCCATGTATGCGATGATCCCCTGGTGGAATCTAATCGTGGAAGAAGCTTCAAAGTTAAGGGAGTCAGAGTTCCCCGGAGGAATGGCTCACTCAGATGAGTTAGAGACTTCCATGATGTTGCACCTGAAACCCGAAACAGTCTACATGGACAAAGCTGTGAAAGAAATCGGTTTCCAGAAGTCCGAATTCATATGGTTCGACCTTATGAAAAAGAGTCCCGTCTATTTCTTTGATCCTTTTAGCAAGATGTCGAAAACAGGCATCCTAGGAGACCCAACCGTTGCAACAGCAGAAAAAGGGGAAAAACTCCTGAACGCTGCGATAAATAACTTGATAAGGTTCGTTGAAGAATTCAAGGGGAGACGGATCCTTCCGCGGATAGATCATCACTGATCTTAGCCAACGGATCGCTTCAGCCACCTTAACTCCTTTAAGCAACCTCAAAGTTTAACAATACCCTACTCACTTTCCTTGATTCCCTCAGCTGGCGTTACGGTCGCGTTGAACCGGCGAAATCAATTACTGAATTGGTGGTCCAGTTAAAAATGGGATGTTAATATTCTGAAACTTCAGAAAGTTGAACACAACCATTAAGACGATCTGGATCACGATCACAACCACTATGATTTTTGGCGAAAAGGAAGACTGCCCACCCTCGGAACGAAGCTCCCTCTCCTTTTTCGTTTCAGTGATCTCATACTCTGTTATTTCTTTTGTGTTACTATCAATCAGGATGGATGCAACTCTGCCCTTTAGGTCCATTTCAACTCCGTAGGTTTTCTCGCCTTCTTTTGAAACCCTCTTCGGCATTACGTACTTGTTTCCGAGACCCTTTAAGAAGTTAATAGCGATCTTCGTGACCTCTTCAGCGCTCAACAATGGACCTGCCGGCTCACTCGATTCAAGTTTCTCCGTTTTCTTTTCGAGTATTTGAGGCTCAGGGGGCTTTATCTCGCTTATTTTGGCAGTCTCGCTTACTTCGTCCGTGTCATCCAACTGCACTGTCATAATCTTCTTCGGCATCGTCTCCTCTTCCCTTACTCGTCAAGTCTGTTCGAAGTTTAAAAAGGATTTTGAACCTTAGGTACAGACGATCAGTACGAACCAATTAACCATATTTTAGGGCAGTTCTCCCAAAGTCTTCGTCTTCTCTGATCACGACTTCTTCTATGAAAAAAATTTTCACAAAAATCATGACGGTTCTCCTTAAAGATACGAAAAACACAGAAACGACCGAACGGATTAAAGAAGAGACATTCTCGACAATCAGTCATCTTTCTCTCTTTACTGTTCAGCGACTTCTCTTCCAGAGGTCGGAAAGACGGGTTCATCGTACAATTTTCTGCCATATAAACCTTAAAATCGTTGTGAAGTTTACGGATAGATTAAACATCCGTTACTCTAATTATGCTACAGGATAGGTAGTTCAAAACGGTGGTCTAGCTCTAACTTCTCTCACATAGAGTTTCGCATTTCTCCACTGATCTTTAAGTATCTCAAGGTTGCCTGAGATACCAGTATGGATGGAATAGAAGATGTAGCATAAGTAAGCGCAATTCACGCATCTGCTATACTCCCTTCGGAGCTGCCTAAATCTCAGACTATTCCATACCTCAGGCAATTCGAATATGGAGGCAACTGGTTCCCTACTATGACATCCCGCAACTCTCCCCTTGTGATCTACCACCAGAAAGTTGTTAAGAGCCCTACAACTCCACGTTCTCTCTCCTGTAAGCGCGAGCTGCCTTAAAACCTCCAAAGTCTTCTTTGTAATATAGATGTTACCATTTTCTTTCTTCATCCCCATAAGGGTTGTACAGACGTCCGCCAGCATTTTCCTGTCAGTTATTTCATACTCGTCATTCCTTTTTCCTATCGAGAACATTGCGTTTTCGAAAGAGTAGTCATACCAATAGAAGCAGTACCATACAGGTATGCTGCGGTTAATGAAGTATTTAGTAAACTCGATTATCTCGTATAGATTTAACTGCGAGATCGTCGGAGATACCCCAACAGGGATGCCCTCTCTCTTCAGAGTTTCTATAGCGTGTAGAGCTCTTCTCCAAGCTCCCGAGACCCCTTTTAGATAGTCATTCTTCTTTTCATCCAGCGTGTCTATAGATATGGCTACAAAGTCAACATTACGGACAGACTCGATCCTTTCTTCTGCTATGCTACCGTTGTCGTAAACCGTTGTTATAAAATACTTCGATGCATAGTCGAGGATTTCTCCGACGTCGTCTCGGATGAGGGGGTTCCCGCCAGAAAAAACTATTTCTAAGACGCCTAAATCATGGAGAATATCAAGACCACGTTTAACTTCCTCCGTGGACAGCTCTGTACTTTCTTGATCGTCCCAAACATTGCAGCCTCTACACCTGTAATTGCATCGCCTCGTCAACATCCATTGAGCATGGTATATCCCGCGAGGTTTTAATGACCGTTTCAGGAGGCTCATAATCTTTGAGGGGGCGATCATAACTGTGCACACCACTAATTTGGAATCTTACTTACATAAGTTTTGCCTATTTTAACCTATTATCCACAAATAAGCATACTGATTAAAAAAAGGAAAGGAAAGATGCGTTACTCACAAGACACGCATATCGCTGTCTGTGTTTCGCAAACGCCTTCTATGCAATGGATTCCTTTGACAACCACGTTTGCTATGTCTGTCAGATCCTTCACATCGAAGGTGGCGATTATATCAAACGCACCAGTCACAGCGCAAGCCGCTTCAACTCCTTTAACCTTGCTAACTTTAGCTGCAACATCGAGAGCCTTGCCCAGAGCAGATTTTATCAAAACGTATCCATGAACCAAACTAATTCCCTCCTACGGTAATATACTATTAACTCTTAAGGTATTTTTATTTCTTGCCATTCCAGATCTTACCTTTTAGGAAAGACACAGAATAGTATCCGTTAAAGTTTTAATCTCTTTCCTCTAACAATTATGGCAAGAAATACGGTTTAAGGGAGAATGATTATTGGCTAAACCTGAGGTTTATTTTGTAGGCGCCCACGTGCCAATCACTTACATCACCAGGGTTCCTGTGTCCAAGTGGTATACACATAGTCTAGTCTATCAGACCAAGGAGCTTGCTGGCAAAGTTCTAGCTGACGTAATTTCGTCAGGCGATTTAGTTGCAGTAAAGATCCACTTTGGTGAACGCTATACGCAAGCCTACATCAGACCCATATACGTGAGGAAGGTTGTGGATAAGATTAAGGAGCTGGGAGGCAAGCCCTTCGTATGCGACACACTCTTCTCAGGGGGCATGGTTCTCAAAGACGAAGCAGGTGAGCCGCTTTGGTCACGGAGATCCTTAGAGGAAGGACTTTTGACCGCGGCTATGAACGGCTTCACCAGTGAAACCATGGGCTGTCCAGTTATGTTCGCTGACGCTCCTAAAGGCATAAACTCGACAGAGTACTCTTTCAACGGAAAGTACATTAAACGAGTTTATATAGCTCCAGCGATCGCTGACGCGGATGTGCTCTTAAGCCTGGCTCACTTCAAGTGCCATGATTGCATGGCAGCTGGAGGATCTCTCAAGAACATAGGCGTTGGCTGCTCATCCAAGCAGGGAAAGTGGTGGATACACCACAATGCAAAGCTAACAGTGGATCCTTCCAGGTGCACTGGCTGCGGCAAGTGCATCCCTGAATGTCCTGTAGATGCAATAGAACTGGCTGGTGGTAAGGCGTATATAACATCCGAGAGGTGCATCGATTGCGCCTTCTGTGTGGACTACTGCGAGCCAAAAGCCCTAACGAGCAAGACATTCCCAAGCATAGAAGAACAGGAGGCGAGAATAGGCGAAACGGCCGCCGGCATCGTTAAGTACTTCGGAGACAAGACGGGCTTCATCAACCTAGCCATAGATATTGTTCCTCTCTGCGATTGTGATCCGTTTCAAGGCGTGCCCATAGTACCAGACATCGGCGTGACGGCTTCTAAGGACCCAGTTGCCCTCGACAGGGCATGCATAGACCTCGTAAACGCTTCGCCGGGCATCCCCGGATCTATGGCTGAGGAGGCCAGCGTCTTAGATCCCGGAGCTGAAAAGCTTAACCCGATCGCTAAGATTAGGTGGAACGCAACGCCGGGAGCAACTCATGTTGCACCAGATTGGAGGATCATGTTAAACGCCGCTGAGGAGGCCGGTCTTGGAAAGCAGCGGTATAGGCTCATAGAGGTGAACCTTGGCCACCCGCCTAAGAGTACAGAGGAAATCTTTAAAGATGTGAAACCATGTCCTGAACCTTAAAACCAATTAAATGGATCCAGTTAAGAAGCAATAAAAATATCTGGATGATAGTCAACTACATCGATGGATAAGATTCTTATGACCAAGGAAGAGGATTTGCTTAGAAAAGAGCTCGACGCAACAGGTGGGATCCTTAGATTAATCTCTTCTTTTGTAGCTAGAACATCCTATCCGGGGATGGGTAGACTGGGGTTGAAAGATTGCTATGTAGGCCCTGAGAGAGGCTGGATATGTGAAAGATGGTTGGCGTCGTCAGTCGAGGCAGTTAACCCCGTCAAGGTTGAGGACGAAGGCCTAAGCTTCATATCCTTCACTCAAGGCTCCGGCAAACTCTCCTTGAGAGATGCGCTTCAAATCAACCCCGGAAGAATGCTGGGAGATAAGTATGCCAGGGAACACGATAATAGATTCGGAGTATTAACTAAGGTTCTGGATATAGGGAAACCGATTCCGTGGCACATCCATGCGAGAGAAGAGGACGCTAAGAGATACTGGAACATGAACGGAAAGGAAGAGGCATACTACTTTCTTGACACAGAGAACAGAGGCCCGCTTCCATACTCGCACATTGCTGTCCACACGTATGTTACGGAAGACGACCTCATACCGATCCTAAAGAGATGGAACGATGATAAAGTACTGGATCTTTCGCCAGCATACAGGCTGAATATCGGTGAGGGCTTCCACATTTTTCCAGGGGTTCCACACGCACCCGGAACAGCCTTAACCTTAGAGGCGCAGGAAGAATCCGACGTATACAATATGCTTCAAGCAGTTTGCGAGGGAAGAAGGATACCGAAGGATGATATGCTGCGTGGCTTACCAAACGAGGAGGCAGTTGCTGAGCTTATTGACTGGAAAAGATCGCGGGACCCGCTATTCTATAGGAAGTATCATACGGTTCCCACGAAGATAGACGAACCGGAAAACGAAGGCAAGGGCGTGGAACATTGGGTTTTCAACCCGAACAGGACGCGGAAATTCTGCGGTAAGGAAGTAAGAGTATCTCCAAGGCATGCGATTGAAAGCGTTGAGAAAGGCGCTTACACAGTCTTCGTCTGGAAGGGACAGGGCAAGATTGGAGTGGTCAAAGTACAGGGGGGCGATCCGAACATGGACGAACTCTTCGTATCGGCTGAAACTGCCACACAACCGCATAAAATAGTTAACACGGGTAAAGAGGAACTTATCCTCTACAAAATGTTCGGCCCCGATGTTTACAAAGTTCCAACAATATACGATCAGGAAACAAAGTGTAGAAAACATCGAGAATGATGGACAGAATACAATTAGTTTCAAACCTTGAAAGCTTATCAGTTTAGCCAATACATAGACTGTTTTTCCTGAGGGTATATCATTGTCTGTCTCGATATCATTATATGTTTTTTGACTGAGATCTCTAACAACATTGTTTCAAAAGAGAACGTCAATTCAGGTTTATAAGGCTACAAGAAAAGAACTCATACCAGTCCATGGAGAATTGGAGTCAGTAAATGCAAAACGAAGAAGCTTAGATGATGTGATACTGGAACTCATTAGATTTTGGCGTGAAAAATATAAAAAAACCTAAGACAAGTCCTCAAAGGGTCATGACAAATATTAGTAGATTTATGAGATGTGGAAAATAAAGGAAATAAATAAGCGCAAGTAACTCCTTGACTGCAGAGGTAATAACAATGAAAAAGAGTGAGCGCCTACCAATCACGAGAAGTATGCTTGTAAGAGACTTAACAAAGCTCGGGGTCGCATCTGGTAGCACTATAATGCTCCATGCCTCGGTAGGAGCTATAGGCTGGATTGTTGGTGGTCCTGATGTAGTTATTCAGGCATTGCTTGATGTTCTGGGAACAAAAGGAACGTTAATGATGCTTGTTAGTTGGGAAGATTCACCTTACAATCTTGTTGAGTGGCCAGAAGATTGGCAACGAGCATATCTTGAGGAATGTCCGCCCTTTGACCCAGCGACATCTCGCGCATATAGAAAGTGGAGCATCTTGACTGAATACCTTCGCACATGGCCAGGTGCGTTCCGGAGCAATCATCCTGATGCTTCGTTCGCGGCGGTAGGAGCGTTGGCCCAGTGGATAACAGAGAACCATCCTCTACAATATGGATTTGGACCTGGTTCACCATTGGCTAAACTATGCGAGGCGAGGGGTAAGGTGCTGCTTTTAGGTGCGCCGCTTAATACCATTACACTCCTGCATTATGCTGAAAACATTGCTGATGTGCCCAATAAACTGACTGTACGGTATAAGATGCCAGTTTTGCGCGATGGACAACGCGTGTGGATGGAGATTGAAGAATTTGATACTTGCGGAGGCATCTTGCCAGGTGCGGAAGAATACTTCGAGATAATCCCGCGGGAGTATCTATCTTCTGGCACAGGTCGCTCTGGCAAGGTAGGCGCTGCACAATCATATCTTTTTGATTCTGCTGATTTCGTTAAATTCGCTGTGCAATGGTTGGAGAAAAAATTCGGCTTGCATTCACGGATGGATGGAACTCATTGAACTTTGGCGCGAAAAACACAAAGAGGTCTGAAAAAGATTATTCATCCTGGGGGCGGGAATGTTTGCATGTAACATAAATGTTTATATGTAAGCAATTATTATTGCATCATCAATTGGTGAGAATGGAATGTCAGACGCTACTGTAACCATTCGCGGAGTCGATTCCAAGGCGTGGAAGGAGTTCCAAAGCGGTATAGTTAACCAATATGGCAACCTATATGGCAACATTGGGGAGGAGGTCACAAACGCTCTGAATCTCTGGCTGGAGAGATACCGAGGGAGGCAATCGGTTGTTGGCATCCCACCAGATCGTCTTTTGGTCTCAACAGATGACATTGGGGGCCTCAGGGGAGAGATCAAGGTGATGAGAGAAACTGTCGAAATGCCTCTAAGACACCCCGAGATCTTCAAGTGGCTTGATCTAATACCACCTAAGGGAGTCCTCATTCATGGTCCACCTGGAACAGGAAAGAATCTGTTAGCTCGAGTGGCAGCAGCTGGGGCAAAGGCATGGCTATACACTCTCAGCATACAGCGAATTATAAGTGAATTCAATGAAATGGGCTTGAGGGGAGTCTTTCAGAAAGCCAAGGAGACTGCCCCAAGCGTTATTCTGATACCCGACTTGCGTATGATGTCACTTGGCCGTCAGAAGTCTCCAAGGGATCCTTTAGACCAGATCCTTTCATGGCTACTATCAGAGATTGACATGCTTGAAGATTTCGGCAGAGTGGTTGTCATAGGCATAGCCTCCTCTCTAGACGAACTTGAGCCATCGCTTAGGCAAAGGTTTCAACGGGAGATCGAGGTCAGCCTTCCTGATAGACAGGGGCGATATGAGATACTTGAAATTCAGACAAGGAAAATGCCACTCGCTGATGATGTCGACTTAGGAAGGCTGGCCGATATGACCGACCGATACCAAGGGATTCTTCTAATGAGAATGTGCCAGGAAGCAGCAATGTTGGCTCTCCGGCGAACTCTCGAACATGAAAGAGTCACTGATGAGGAGATTCCAAGAGAGAAACTGGAACGAATCAAGGTCGGAATGGACGACTTCCTGCATGCACTTGATTCTCTAAAGCCCGATGTTAGAGAATAGGGAGAATATAAGTTACCTTGAGAAAAAACCGGATTTCTTAACTCCATCTCTGAAAATACTTAAAAGAATGTATCATATTTCCTCTTGATATGACGAAATTATATTTTCTGGGTGGAGAAGACTTAGCAAAAAGAAATTCAAGAGAAATCAATAAGAAAGCCTTCATTGATGCTGATGGAGCGCCGCTCGTTCTTATTTTTCCTTGGACGGCGAAATCAATTGAGGGACCGGATAAATACAGAACAATAATGGTTAATTATTTTAAAGAACTTGGTGCAGGTAAGATCGAATTTGCAGAGCTTTCAGATTCACCAGAAGAAATTGCTCAAAAAATTGACATGTCTGATTTGATTTATTTGCCAGGCGGAGATGCAAGAATTTTAGTTGTAAGAATAAGAAATGCAAATATTGATAATTTGTTGCGAAAATACGGCAAGGTTATAATTGGAAATAGTGCTGGCGCTCTTGCACTTTGTAAAGATTGCATAATTACAAAAGGCAGAGACCATCCAGAAACTACAATAATCTCAGGCTTTGGGTTAGTAGATTTCAGCGTTGACGTTCATTACGACTCATCAAAAGATAGAGAGTTAAAAAAGCTTTCAAGACAAAGGAGAATATATGCAATACCCGAGACCGGTGCCCTTGTTTGCAATAACGGTGATTTATCATTCATAGGTAATGTATATTCGTTCTATGAAGGCAAGAAGACAAAGTGTTAACGCTCATCTTCGGCAATTTCCCCGTAGGAAAGGACTTGAAACTTTTGGGTGTTGGTCCCAGCGGGCCCGCCATTCTTATCTGAAGAGACGAGCCAGAACCATTATGAGCATATTACATAATTAAATTATCGTTCAGTTTATCTTTTAGAGAATCACTGAGCTGGTAAGATATCTCTTCGCCGATTTTTTCAAAATCTTCAGAAGAAGCAGTGCACCAACATTTTTAAATATTATTAAGAAAAAGAGTAATAAGAAATGCGGTGGTGGATAGAGGATGAATGTCCTTCTGATAATGCTGGACAGCCTTCGTAAAGACCATGTGGGATGTTACGGAAACAGTTGGATTAAGACTCCTAACATGGACAGTCTTGCCAAAGAGGGGGTGATCTTCACTAAAGCATTTCCTGAGGCTCTTCCCACGTTACCTGTTAGAAGAGCTATGCATACGGGAATGAGGGTCTTCCCTTGTAGGCGCTATCAAAGGAAAAAGGGGGACGTGGTCATGATCCCCGGCTGGGAGCCCATCCCTGAGCACCAGGTGACTATGGCTGAGATCTTCAGACACCATGGCTACCGCACGGCAATGTTTACATCTAGTTACCACATGTTCAAGCCTTCTATGAACTATCATCGTGGATTCGATACGTGGGAGTGGATTAGGGGGCAAGAGGCAGACCCTTACAGGATACCACTCAAACTGGACATAGATGTAGAGGACCAAAAATACCTTAGAGAGTATCTTCCAAGTGAGTTAGCCTACGGCTGCGTAGGCCACAGCCTACATCACTGTCTGCCCAACATGCAGGATTGGCGCACAGAAGAAGACTGGTTTCCGCCTAGAACCTTTGGGAAGGCAATCGAGTGGTTAGAGAAGAATAGAGATTGCGAAAAGTTTCTATTGGTCGTGGATGAGTTCGATCCCCATGAACCGTGGAACGCACCTATAAACATCCTCAATCTTTACTTTGATACAGCCAACTATAAGGGAAGGCGGATAATCAACACCCGCGGAGGTCCTTACGAGTTTCGAGAGGGCGAGCTGGAATACACCTTAGCCCAGTATGCAGGCGAAGTCACTCTTTGCGACAAGTATCTGGGAAGGCTTCTCGACAAAGTTAAGGAACTGGGAATGTGGGATGACACCTTAATCATCGTCGTTTCCGACCACGGCCACAACATTATGGATCACGGAGTAATGCATAAGGTTCCATCGCACCTCTACCCCGAGCTTATGGACTTGGTTTTCATTATGCGCCCTCCTGAAGGCGATTATGCAGGAACCATGTGCGATGCCTACGTGGGGCATCACGATATCCTTCCAACCATTTTGAACCTCGCTGGCCTATCAGCACCAATGGCGCTTGACGGACGGAACATATGGGAATGGATAACCGGTGAAAAAAACGACAGACGAATATATATGACATCCATTTTCGGCGAATGGGTTTGGTGTAGAGACGAAGAATACGCCTTTATCTCTGACCTCGATGGTAAGCAAGTCAGACTTTTCAACGTTCAAGCGGATGCGAAGCAGCATAACAATATAGCGGATGAGAAGCCTGAAGCCTGTGAAAAAATGTATAAACGGATTTTGTACGATGCTAATGGCGGGCTTCCTCATTATGATGTGCGCCGTGAAGGACATGCTTGGTATGAGTATCCAGATGTTTATGCTCCTGACGCCCGTGTTCCCTCCACTGATCATTACAAGTCTAGAATAGAACCGAAGGAAGGGGCTAAACGTTAGCGATTTTGACCGCTTGGCATCTTAAGACCAATCCAACGCTGTTTTCGACAGGCCTACCTTCTTCTATTCTATTCCCTACGGGTTAAATACGTGTTTTAACATAAGTCTTAAGGTTGGCGGGTTCATTCAACCCCACCATTTCTTTCCGTTCCAAATCTCTGAAAATTTTTTCTCGCTACTTCCAAAGATGAGCCCCTTAAGACCGTTAAGCGTCATTATCAGACCTGTTATAAGCGTTATGAGTCCGACTATGGCGGTGGAATCTTCTACAAGCCTACTGGCTTCGGATGCTGCTCCCTCAATAAGCACACGGCATGTTCCCTTGAATTCAAGCCAGTCGAGCTTCGGGCTTCTATATAAACCGTAACCTACAATGCTAACTAACAACCCTAAGAGGAAAAGAGTAATCCCTGTTATCCGCCTAATGCTAATCATCCAGATGTTGCGATATCGAACCGGATTCCCGTGGTCTCGGAGCCTAATCGGGCCTTTGGGAGGATGAAGCCTATATGAATGTAGAATTTTATGACCTGTCTGTCCCAGGATTTCTTGGTGGTGATGAACTAATATGCCGTTATGGACGATGGTCACATAGGCTGGGCTGATGAGTTTCTCTCCCTCGAAGCGCGGAGCTACGAAGAATATGTCACAAGTCTGCCACTCATCCGGCTTGCGGCACGCATTGACTAGGGCGGATACTGACGATAGATAGCGGCAGCTGCCATTCTCGACCTTCCACTGAACTGGTCCCCCGTCGCGCCCTACCCACTTAGGCATACCCTCACCATCGAAGAGGACGATCGCATCCGAAGGAGACTCACCGGGCGACGAACCAGGGGTCACTATTCTTGGTTGAGTTCGGTTTCCATCATGTACTCTCCACTTGGAGTTAGGTGGCATCGGAGTGTCGTCATAACCAACAGGAGGTTTGTCTGACTTTTGCGACGTAGTCAAATCCCTCAGAGAGAAAAATACCACTTTGTTCCTATGAATCTTTAGCTTTCAAATGGATGTTCCGATAATCGGAGTTAACAGAAGAAGTTGTCTTCAAGGATTTAAACGTTAGGACACAATAAAAGTTATGGAAAAATTCTTGGAAGATTAATAGACGCCCTTTCCCAAAAATATCCCGAAAACAAACCGTTTTAGCATGTCTTATATGGTGCGGGGAGCGGTATTTGAACCGTGCCTCGAACCAAAGACGCATGGACACTTGAGTCCACATGACCGGCAATCGATGTGAAGATTGGCTAGTCAACAATCTTAGAAAAAAGCCATCTTCTTTGTAAGAGCGAGCTTGTCCAAGGGAAAAAGAAATAAGGGATGTTGAGAATGATCTTTGAAGCGGAGGGTTCGCCGAGTTGAATGACATGGTTGTTCGTCATGATCCCTTTAAAGAGATAATCATAATGGATTACGTTAGATTCTCAACAGTCGATGAACTTGTGAGATTCGTGAATGTTACGGCCGGCGGCAAACCTGTCGGTTTATACTGGGCTAACGGGGTGGCTTTAATCTATTACCATCTATCAGCGAGCGAGACCGTTGCGAAGTCCATCATTGAAGAAAAGAAAGCCTACTGGACCTTCGTTGGTTTCGCTATTATGCCCCAATATCAACCAACAGTTGAAACGAGAGAGAAGATAATCTCACCCATAATTAACATGTCTGGAAGCCCGATTTTCCAAAAAGTTACCGAGTGGCTCAAACAACAAAAGTAATAAAGATTTAGCCCCGAAATTGTCGCTTCGCGTTTCGTTTACACGAAGTCTGGTAGCTCACGCAAGGATAAGCTTCAGTAACCGGACACAGTTATTCTTCTGTATATTCAAGGCAAGAATGCGCTCAAAACTTGCTTTTACGAAGATTATAAACGAAAATGACTATACTGTTCCGTTCAGTATGCAAACTCTTAAATAGCAAGGACTTAGGTCTATCTTCGTCTTCAATGTTTTGAGAGTGAGGTTAAGATGAGTTCTTCTAGAAAGGCCAAAATGGGGGTAATCGGCTGCGGCGGAATCTCGAGAGCGCACTTTCAAGTAACTGAAGAGCTGCAGAAAAAGGGGCTTCTCGAACTTGTCGCTGTTTGCGATGTGGCGAAGGAAAAAGCAAGAGAGAGGGGCGAAAGATACCACATTCCATACTTTACCGATGTTGAGAAGATGTTAAAGATGGATATGGATTTCGTGGACATATGTACTGGGGACTACACTCATCATGCGATTGCAAAGTTAGCCGCTGAACAACGAAAGCACATTCTCATCGAGAAACCTATGGCGATCACCCTTCCCTGCTGCGATGTAATCATAAACGCGTGTAGAAAGGCCGGCGTCTACTACGAGGTTGCTGAAAACTACTTCAGGATCCCCATAGAAAGGGTTATCAAGGAAATTATCGAGAAAGGCATAATAGGAAATGTTCTCAAAACTTACGCCATTGACCCTGAACCGGCTGGACTTCCAACTCCGTCGCCATTTAGTTCACACTCAGCCATAATTCAACTATTAGATATGGGTTCGCATCGAATGTCTGAAATAAGAATATTCGCTGGAAGTGAAGCGAAGAAGGTTTGGGGCGTGACCAAGCGCCTATCAAACGGGCCGTATGATGATTGGGGGCACGCAGTGGCCGAGTTTGAGAATGGTGCAGTCGGCGTCTGCGAAGTCGGCTATGGACCTGATGGTAAACTTGATTACAGAGAGATTGTTGGGACTAGGGGAACAATCTTTCTGACAGGGAGATGGGGAGGCGGAGATATGAGGCTTACATTGCCCGGGCTCAGGAGAGCAGGGCTTACCTTCGCTCAAGAAGTCGCATACGCTGCTGATGTGCCTGTGCAAAAGATAAGACGTATCGTCGATGGATACGAAGTTCTTCAGAGCATTGTGGTGAAGTCGGAACCTGAGATCATCTACAGGAATCCGTATGCGGACTGTCCTATCAAGGAGGAACGTATAAGCTTTGCTGAGGAAATCATGAGCGTTGCAAACGCAGCGGTATATGACAGGCCTCCGGAATACGGAATCGGTGGAAGAAAAGATATCGAAATGTGCATTGCAATGTATGAATCAAGTCTTAAAGGAGCTCCTGTTGAGCTGCCTATAAAATCGATCACATCCTTCGAGAAGAAGGTTCACGAAGCTTACGATGAAACTTTCGGTCATAACCCAACGGATGTCTAATCCGGTACCCTCTCTTTAGCAGACGATGGATAAATAGAAGTAGGGAAAGATTACAGTTAGCGGTGTCCATTGGACTTTATCGTCTCGTTTATCTCAATTCTAGTCAGGCGCCTACAGTTTAAGTATTCCACTCCTTTTTGGATGACTGCTTCTCTCTATTGGTTCTCCGCTCTTAATGCTTAGGCTCTCCTGAGCCATCGAGCCCTTATATTCCACTTTCTTCATGATCTATGCTATTGTTGAAAAATTGATGGTACTGTCACTAAGCGACGCAGTACCATCTGCGTATCTCTCATCATAGACGACGCCCCGAATATGGGTTACCACAACATGCAGCGCCGCGAGCTGAGTGGCCTTCACAGAAGGCCCTCCCCCTGCTGGGCGGCACATCCCATCGGTACATGTTTCCCGCGTCCAAAGTTATTCCCAAGTAAAAATTTAGCGATAGCCGCTGAACTAAATTTGGCACTTTCGTTAAGTTTGTTGTTGATAGAAACTTAAGTTCTTTAACGCTTCCATATAACGTTTGAAGATACCTTCATAGATGTCTTGGTTAGCGCTTAGCTCGAAGCGTTTCTCTTCTAAATAAATGTTTTTCTGGGCTTTAGCTAAGGAGCTGTATCGATCTATGCCGACAAACGCTGTTAAGGCTGCCCCTAGGGCTGTTGCCTCTTTCTGTTCAGAAACTATGATGGGGGTGTTCACTAAGTCGGCTCGTATCTGATTCCAGAGATTATTTCTCGAACCGCCGCCGACGACACGAATTCCTTTGGCATTGAAACCAGTTGCTTCCGACAGTATTCGCAATGCCTCCCTCAGTTGAACCGATAAGCCTTCAAGTGCCGCACGATAAATATGACTGCGTGAAGTCTGCAATGTAAGGCCTAGGACCGTTCCGAGAGATCCGAACTTCCTCAACGGTCCACTGTCTCGGACGAAGCTAGGTATGAACGTGACACCGTTAGCTCCAGGCAACACTTTTTCTGCCTCTCTGATGATTGCATCATATTCGTTGATGCTCAATTCGGCGAAGAACTTCTCTCGAATCCATTCTAAGACCGCCGATCCAATCATCAGCAGTTGAGGATTCCACAAGCCTGGCTGAACATCAGCCTCGATTATCAATCCCTCCTCGAAGCCGGCGCGATTCGGCTTAAAGAAGTCAGCCCTGACGCTCAGGATCTCCCATGTCCCGCTTGATAGTATAGCCTCATCTGGCTTAGATCCCGAACCGACCAATGCAAACTGGGTGTCATGCCCGCCTACAACCACCGGGGTACCTGGAGGTATGGCGCATCTCCTTCCGGCTTCTTCGGTCAGGTAACCAACTATCTTTCCAGGTTCCAACCATTCAGGAAAGAAACTCGAGTCTAATCCAGCAAGTTCCAGCAATGACTCCGACCAATCTCTTTTTTCTAGATCCATAGCCATCATCGTTGAGGCGCTTGTCGGGTCGATGTGGAACTCACCTGTTAGCTTATGTACGACGAGTCCGGGCATCATCAACCATGTGTAAGCCTCGTCCAGAGCTTTAGGAACGTTATCTCTGAGCCAGATCAGTTTTAAAAGCGTGTTAAACGAGATAATCTGGTAACCTGTGATCTGGAAGATCTCCCAAGCAGGTAATTTTTTTGCGATGTTCTCGGCGGTCTTCTGAGTCCTAGGGCACTGCCAAGAGATCGGAGGATAGGTCAATGCTCCATCGCTTTTAACTGGTGCTCCATCAGCTCCCCATGTGGTTACAATCATTGCTTTAATGTTTTTGGGACCAATCATTCTCGATACTTCTCGGGATGTTTCCGATAATTTATCCCAAATCTCGTCAAGGTTCCAAACTAACCATCCTATTTTACCCTCAGTCTGAGGATGCGGTCTATTGGGGCGGTTGGCTTGCGCGATGGATCTGCCAAGCGAGTCGACGGCTACAGCCCTTAAGTTCGTTGATCCACAATCCAGAACTAGGATATATTCCTCCGGCATTTCTGCACCCGCTCTCACTTTAATCTATATTGAGAAAAACCACCATAATAATATGTCATTACTGTCCGAGATAATGGGTCGTCTGTCCAAACAGCGATCAGAGATGACCATCGTTCTAAGAAAGATTTTCTCATCTTCCTAGGCCCTACGCTTTGCTGCATGAATGTTCTTGGCATTGTTTCCTGTCTTGGTCTAGATCGTTCTGTCATTCCAACGAGTAGGCGCATTGCTCCATGCCAACTATGCTACGAAGCATAAAAGTTTAATAACCCCGGACCAAACCTTTTACTGTTTCTTATACACTTCGCGAAAAAGCGTCCGTGCACATGTGCAACGCACACAAACTTCTTTCTATATTTTCGGTGGTAACTTCTATGAACAAATTTTTAAGAGGTCTTTTTCCTTTTGATTAAAATCTTTTGTGTCAAAAAGTGTGGGCATTGTCAAGTTACAGAAAATGGATGCTTTTGTACATGCCTTCTCACTTGATAACAGAGGTGGACTTGTCCATTTAAGAACTTTTCAAACTTCAAACAGAGAGAAAGCCAATAAACAGTTTAAGGATTCTAAGAGGCACTAAACTCGTAAATATATAGACAGCTCACAACTAATGCACTAGGAGGAAATTAGAATGCATAAAACTTATAAAGCGACTTGGGACTCTCTTAAAAGCCATTCTATCCCAAAATGGCTAGATTATGCCAAATTTGGGATATATACCCATTGGGGAGTTTATTCGGTACCCGCATACGGTCCGAATGGCACATGGTACCCTCATAATATGTATAGGGAAGGCACTGAGCAGTATAAATATCACGTAAAGAACTACGGCCCTCCTTCTGAATTCGGTTACAAAGACTTTATCCCCAAGTTTAAAGCAGAGAAATTTGATCCTGAAGAGTGGGCAGAACTATTCAAGAAGGCCGGCGCTCAATTCGCTGGTCCTGTTGCTGAACACCACGACGGTTTTTCTATGTGGGATAGTGAAATCAATAAATGGAACGCTGCAAAAATGGGACCAAAAAGGGATGTTGTTGGAGAGCTGGAAAAGGCTATTAGAAAACGAGGGATGAAATTTATGGTAGCATTTCACCACGCTGAGAATTGGTGGTATTACCCTCATTGGAGGAAAGAATTTGACACTTCAGACCCGCAATACTCGGGCCATCCACAGCTGAGGTCACACTTCAACGTCGAGGAAACAGCTACATCGTCCACGTACTTCACTACGTTCCACAACGGCGTGCTGATATCGATATTGTTGAAGAAGCACTTCCACTTACTGATATACATATTAGCATACGTGCACGCGCTATACAGGCCTATCTTATTCCTCAGAAGGAGGATCTATCCGTACATCGTCAAGACGACTACACTTGCGTAACTATCCCCTTCATGAAAGGACATGCGCATATTGTATTCGAAACCAAAGTCTGAGCCTTAAAGAGAAGGGAGCATAAGGATGGGGCTCTCAAAAGAAAGTAGTTCGCTTTTAAGGCTTCCAAAAGGAGAACGAATTCATAAGCACAATACTTTTATTTTCTTTTAATCCATTAAGTAAAGGTGGTTATTGTGCGTACTACACCAATCGGTATTGTTATGTTTAATGACGAGCGGGAATGGGTTTACAAGCAGAATAACCGTGAATGCATGGAAGTTGTTCAGAAATGGGCTGAAATAATTCGGAGGGGTGTGAAAAACCTTGACGGTACATCGCCAGAGGTTGTTACAGGATCTGAGATCATAACCTCTGTCCGAGTTGCCCAAAAAGTTGGTGAGGAGCTTTCAAGGGCAAACTGTAAGCAGATCATCCTCTGCTATTATGTTTGGGATTTCCCGTTCTTTGTATGGTCCTTCATAAACAGTGTAGGTCTGGACAAGCCGATATTATGCCTCTCAAACAATAGCGGTAAGTTTCCGGGGAATGTGGGACTACTTGCAACTGATGGAGCCTTACGCCAAGCGGGCGTGAGGACTCACCGCATCGTGGGCGATATGGATGATCCTGAGACGCGGGCTAGAGTGTTCGACTGGGTTCGTGCAGCTCAAGCACATACAATAATTCGGAACGAAGTCTATGGAATGTACGGAGGTCACTCCATGGGGATGGAGACAGGATACTTCCACCTCGTTCCAATAGTAAAGGCGATTGGCACAACGGTCAGTCAGATCGATCAATTATGGCTTGTGAAGAAGATGGAGGAGATCAACGAGAATGATGTAGAAAAAGGATTAAAATGGTTTGAAGAACTCTTGGGTGACCGTATAAGATACGATGGGAAGATGTTGACCCGTGAGACCTTGAAGACTCAGATCCGCTTATATTTGGCTATGAAGCTGGTCAATAAGGAGCAAGGTTTTGACTTCTGTGGCTTGAAGGGTCAACGTGAACTGACAGAATACGTTTGCCTTGGTGACGTAGCCGAGATGCTTATGAACGATCCCTACGATTGGAACGGCCTGAAGGAGCCTACTGTCTGCGCTACAGAAGCGGACTCCCTCGCAGCTGTGACCATGCAGCTTCTAAAGTATATCAGCGGAGGACTTCCAACACTCTTCATGGATGTCCGACTGTACCACCCAGACAGAGACTTGTGGGACTTCTGCAATTCAGGAAACCATGCTAGTTGGTATGCATCGAAGAGCATGGATCCGAGAGAGAACCTTAAGAAGGTTACGTTTCACCCTGCTTTGGAGTACTACTTTAAAGCTGGCGGCGCCTCGGTTGAGTTTGATGCTGCTCCCGGTGAGATAACATTCGCTCGGCTAGGTCTATGGGATGACAAGCTCTACATGGTTATCGTGTTGGGTGAAGCTGTTGAACTCCCGCCCGAGGAACGAAGGGCCCTTAATGAGCAGACTAATCCAACATGGCCGCACGTTCATGCCAAGCTACATTGCAGCTTCGATGAATTCATAAGCGTCTTCCCATGCAACCACATATTGGGGGTTGCAGGTAACTGGGTTCGCCCACTGATAAATCTATGCGAGATTGCGGGAATAGAGCCTATAGTCCTCGGACCTGAAGCGCAGAAAATAATCCCACCGATCTGGGAACGCGTCTCAAAGCCATGAAACTGTTCATTGAAGCCTGAAAAATGACGACTGGCTTGTGATTGATCTTTTCGAGCATCTCCCACGTGACATCGGCCAGTGGAACCCCAAACTCCTCAGCCATATCCCAGACGGTCACCCCTGCCCCTGATCCTCTAAGTTTATGCGTCGCTTCAGCTATATCTAAAGCCGCGTCAACTGCCATCTCAGACCCAGCGATCGCGATTGGTGTGGATCTTCGTTTCAGTTTCAAGGCCCGACCTAGCACGTAACCTATGAAACCCCCAAACGAATGTATTCCCCTCACAGGCTTGGGGCGAGGTGTAAAATGAAAACCCCGAATAGAGTAAGTCTTATCCGTGTCCACGATGATTACGATAACCTTCTTGCCCAGCTTATCCTGAATGTAATCGTGGATTCTACGGGCTAATCTGTCAGGTTCCTCAAGTGGGAGGCTAACATAAGAGTAAGGTAGATTGCTTGCGTCTATGCCGCCTTCTGAACCCCAATGTAGGGCTTGCAAGACTCCGGCATGCTTCAGCGCAACCTGCTTATGGATGCTTCCCTCCCTTAAAGGATAGCTTCGTATACGATTAAGGTTTTCAACTTTGAGGCGACAAAGTGGACCTAAGAGATAGCCCCATACATATCGCATCCAATATTTAGATATGAAACGTGCAGCCAATCCGGGTTTAACCACGCTCTCATCGAGAATGTTGCCGATCGCTGTTGAGAGAGCCTTCTCAGAGATGGTCACTATATCTCCATTTTCTATGCGATCCTTTATGGCGGTCGCTATTTCTTCCAGGAAGTTCTCTCCTGGCCGCCAATAATGTGTTCTTATCGCCAGAGCTTTTAGGCTTCCCATGATCATCCATATGTTGTATGCCGGCGTAAAAGTGCATGCTTAGTTTCTATAAGTCTTTGCAGATCCTTTCATCAGAGATAACTAGTTATTTTTTGCTCTAACATGTTCCTAGGCATTGCGCCTACAATGCGGTCTACAAGATTTCCATTCTTGAAGATAAGTAACGTGGGTATGCTCATTATCCCGTATTTGAGAGATATCCGCTGATTTTCATCTACATTCAACTTTCCAAAAAGTATCTTCCCAGCATAATCTTTAGCCAATTCGTCTAGTATTGGAGAAAGTATACGGCATGGTGGACACCACGGAGCCCAGCAATCGACAACTACGACCGGATGACTTTTAATAACCTCAATAAAGGTGGCTTCAGTAACTTCGACGGGACCCATCGAAGTTGATTCGTCCACTTTCTCCCTTCCTATACCTCTTTTTTCAGATGGCTTCTTAATCATTTCCCTCAGCTTTCTGTCCCGTATTTTCTCCAACTCATCATCTTCCATAGGCATCCTACCATTTTTGAGACTGCATTCTAAGTATTCGATCTGGCAGTTAAAGTTTTTGCGATAGAAAGTGTCTGTTCTTGTCGAGGCAAGAGTGAAAATGGCAACATCACGATTAACCGCAAAATTTATATTTGAGGCGCCAAATTCTTTATATGAAGAAAAATTCATATAAACTGGCGACACCGATATAATGTAAGACCAATCTGACTTGCGATTTTATTCACAACATCGAGATGGAGGAAGACTTGATCAACCTTGAGTGCCAATATACTTTTTATTTTGAATCATGCACTTTTTAGGCAAAAGAGGACGAAAGATGTCTGAAGGCTTCAAGATGCTAAAAAAGGAGCAGCTTGCTCCGGGAATTGAACGCCTGGTTATCTCGGCGCCTTTAATAGCCAAAAAGGCTAAGGTAGGTCAATTTGTGATAATTAGAGTAGATGAATACGGAGAGAGGTTTCCTTTAACACTAGTCGATTGGAATGTTGATGAAGGAACGATTACTGTTATATTCCAAGAGGTGGGCGTATCCACCAAAAAGTTGGGTATGCTCCAAGTCGGTGACTGCGTTAAGGATGTATTTGGTCCACTTGGAAATCCTTCTGAAATAAAGAAGTATGGAGACGTTGCGGTTATAGGCGGAGGCGTCGGAACGGCTTTAATGTACCCTCAGGTATCAGCCTTGAAGAAGGTTGAGAATAGAGTCGTATCGATTCTCGGGGCCAGAACCACTGATCTGCTGCTCTTGGAGAAGGAGCTGGCTGTATTGAGTGATGAGCTTTACGTATCCACTGATGATGGGTCGAAGGGATATAAAGGGTTCACATCTGATGTTCTGAAGAATCTGTTAAACGAAGGGAGACGGTTCGATTACGTCTTCGCTGTTGGACCTACCCCTATGATGAGGGCTGTAGCCGATGTTACACGCCCATACGGGATAAAGACCGTTGTCAGCCTAAACCCGATCATGATTGATGGGACGGGCATGTGCGGCGGATGCAGAGTTACAGTTGGAGGGAAAAATAGATTTGCCTGCGTGGATGGACCAGAGTTCGACGCTCATAAAGTCGATTTTCGGGAGCTTATGAACCGATTACGAACGTATGTAGAGGAAGAGAAAGAGGCTCTATGCGCTTTAGAAGAAAATCTGAAGAGGATGAGAGCGAATGTCTAAGTTATCTCCACCGCCTCAACTCATGCCAAAGTTGAAGGTTGAAGAACGTATCCGATGCTTCAAGGAGGTTGCCTTAGGCTACGATGCGGAACAAGCGAGGGCTGAGGCTGCGCGTTGCTTACAGTGTAAGGTCCCTAGATGTGTTGAGGGCTGCCCGGTTAATATCGACATTCCAGCTTTCATAAGGTGCATAAAAGAGGGAAAATTCGACGAATCTATCAAGAAGATTAAGGAGAAGAACAGCCTTCCAGCTATCTGTGGAAGAGTCTGCCCCCAGGAAAACCAGTGCATGGGCAAATGTATCCTCGGTGTTAAAGGGACACCTGTGAATATCGGAGCTCTCGAGAGAGTTGCCGCTGATTGGGAACGAGGGAGGGAGATCGATAAACCTGATGCTGCACCTCCAACAGGAAAGAAAGTAGCTGTCATAGGTTCCGGTCCATCTGGATTAACGGCCGCAGCTGAGCTCGCGAAGTTAGGTCACGATGTTACGGTATTCGAGGCGTTGCATGCCACGGGAGGGGTTCTCATGTACGGGATTCCAGAGTTTAGGATGCCTAAAGACATCGTGATGGATGAGGTTAGATACGTGGAAAGTCTCGGCGCTAAAATTAAAACAGATGTGATAATTGGGAAGATAATCACTCTGGACGAGCTCTTCGAAACGGGATTTGATGCCGTCTTCCTCGGAACGGGAGCTGGGCTTCCCAGTTTCCTCGGTGTTCCGGGGGAGAACCTCTCTGGCATATACTCTTCCAACGAGTTTTTAATCCGCGTAAACTTGATGAGGTCTTACAGGTTCCCAGAATACGACACCCCCATCAAGGTCGGCAAGAAGGTTGCCGTCATCGGGGGTGGAAACGTGGCTATGGACGCGGCTAGGTCAGCCCTTCGTTTAGGAGGCGAAGTCACAGTGATCTACCGTCGAACCGAGGAGGAGATGCCTGCGAGAAGGGAAGAGGTTGAGAATGCTAAAGAGGAAGGAATCAACTTCCTCTTTCTAGCCACCCCAATCCGGTTTTTGGGGGATGAACGCGGCTGGGTAAGGAAGATTGAATGTATCCAGATGAAACTGGGGGAACCTGATGAAACTGGAAGAAAGAGACCTGTACCGATAGAGGGCTCCGAATTCCAGGTAGACGCCGACACGGTTGTCATCGCCATCGGTCAGAATCCGAATCCTTTGGCTGTGCGTAATGAGGAAAGAGTGAAACTTACGAAACACGGCACGATAGTCGTAAACCCAGAAACTTACGAGACGAGTATGGAAGGTGTCTTCGCCGCTGGGGACATTGTAACCGGAGATGCTACCGTGATCTCAGCGATGGGAGCAGCTAAAAAGGCGGCTCAGGCAATACATAAATATTTAATGGAGAAAAAATAGCATTTTGTTTGTTGATACAACAATTTGTTGATTCATGATGGCTCCGGAAATTGAAGAGATCTGTGCCTTATGTGGTGAAACTTACCCCTATTATCAGGTTCAACGTTGCTATAGGTGTGGTAAGCTTTATTGTAAGAACTGCACGGCTCTCAACGAAGATCACCAAGTAATCTGTCTGAACTGCTTTAGGAGGATGATCTCGCCGAGAGGTTTAAAGAGCAAGTACGCTCAGCTCAGCATTTACCTGGCTCGAAGAGCAAAGTATGGGAACCATGTTACGCTCTCGTTTAAGCGGATCGAAGAAATAATTGGGGATCGTCTTCCATACTCAGCCTACCATTATAACCATTGGTGGAAAAACATCCGCGGACGATCCCCATCGGAGGATTGGCTGACAACAGGATGGACTGCCCAAGAGGTTAACCTAGAAAATCAGGAGGTGACTTTCCAAAGAAAGGAACTTTCGGAGATTAAGACTGAAGACCAGACTTCAAACAGGAAAAGACGACGAAAAAGGTCATCAGAAGCATTCAAAGCTTTAGCGCGTAAACAGCCTCAGAAAAGAAGAATACCATCAAAGACTAAGATAGCGAAGGTGCAGGCAAGGTCAAAAAACATTCAGCGTAAATCTGCTATCCCTCAATATCGAGGAAAAATCAAACCTAAAAAAGCGTACGAAAAGAAGATCTATAAACCTGAGGAAAAAACGATATAAAAATATGTTTTCTTTCAACAGATAATTTGTGTTCATACAAGTGTGAAGTAGACCCGCCTATTATTTTTCCCTTTGTTTTCGGCTTTAAGTAGTTTTATCTGTCCAACCTCTCTTAGGTTTTTAACATGTGTTCCCCCGTCAGCTTGTTTGTCTATGCCGACTACTTCTACGATGCGGAGATAGGGGATGTCTGGTGGAAAGGCCTCAGCCATCTTTATTACGCCCGGGATCTTTAGGGCTTCTTCCCTGGGAAGCTCATACCATTTTACTGGGATGTCTCTTCTGAACAAATCGTTAGCCTTATCTATGTACTCCTCAAGGATTTTACGATCGAAATTCTCTAAGCTAAAATCGAAACGAATCTTATCCTCTTCAAGTTGGTTACCAGTGACCAGTGCACCCGTACCTATGCATAGAAGTGAGGCAAATACATGAGCTGACGTGTGGCTCCGCATAAGTTTGTACCTCCGTTCCCAATTCAGGACGCAGTGAACTTTGTCTCCCTCCCTTAAGCCCTTTTGATCAACCTCGTGGGATATCTCCCCCGAGAACTTTCCAACGTAAACAACGTTGTGTATTTCATTTTCCTTTATGATTTTCCCGGTATCCCATGGTTGGCCTCCGCCCTTCGGGTAGAAGATCGTCTGATCCAAAATTATGTATTTGCCATCAGTAACCGAAACAACCGTGGCATCGCATTCTTTGAGGTAGCTATCCTCCAAATACAACGCTTTAGTCATGAGAACTACTTATGCATTGAAAGTACTAATCTTTTTCGGATTATTTACGCTTCAGAAGAGAGATGAAGGCTACAATTAGGAAAACCACTCCAGCCCAGAACAAGCTTCCAGTGAGAAGCCAGACAACAATAGCAATTATGGCGGCAGGCAGGAAGAAGAGGAGAACCTTAGCTATAACCACGATTATGATTAGGCCTACGACCAAAAGAAACAGCAGTACGATAACTTCAAACAGTAGCGGCAAGCCGAGAATCTGAAAGGATGGAGACATAAATAAGCCCTTTATCGAGTTACATCGTTAACTGCTTACCAACTTAAAGTTATCAGCGAGTGCTCATATAAGTTTTTTGAAAGATGACTCAAACTCACTAGAAAATTGTCAAAAAGACGATAGTCAAAGTTATAATTAACTTATAATCGCATTCGAGCCCAATATAGGGAGGATCATCAAGCCATTAGAAAAGCAAACAGTAGAGATGCGTAAGCTCTATCTTTGGAAAAATTTAAATTGTCGTATAAACCTATAAAATCGATTCTCAAACAGAGTTTGCTTTTGTTCTAGTACGAGGATGGGATTCATTGCATGACGGCTCCGCAGAGTGACAAACGTCTCTTGGTGCTAGAGGCTGCTATGAAGCAGCATCAATACCGGAGGAGCTCCCTCCTAGAAATCCTCCATACTGCACAGGAGCTTTACGGCTACCTAGATAAAGACTTACTAATGTACATCTCTGAATTTCTACATCTTCCCCCAAGCCACGTTTACGGTGTTGCAACTTTCTATCACCTTTTCAAGTTCAAGAAGCCTGGGGCGCACATGATCAGCGTCTGCATGGGAACGGCATGCTACGTGAGGGGAGCTGAGGAAATACTTTCAGCAATTGAGCGTGAATTTGAGGTCAAGCGCGGGGGAACCAGCGTCGACGAGAGGCTCTCTCTTTTCGTTACCCGGTGCATAGGTGCGTGCGCTATGGCCCCAAACATCATAATCGATGGAGAGGTAGTAAGTAAAGCAACGAAGGAGGCTATTATAAACAGGATGAGAGCCCTTCTAGGGGTGAAGATGGTTGAAGCCAGATGAATTACATAGGATGGCGGATAAGGAGTCCGAGCTCCAGAAGTCCTACAAGTACAGGATAAACGTTTGCTGTTCAAGCGGCTGCATGCCCATAGGCGCCTTAAAGGTATTGAGGGCGTTTGAAGATTCTATTGAGGAGTTCCGCGTCAAGGAGCTGTGCAAGGTTGCGAGAACAGGTTGCATAGGAACTTGCTACGTAGGTCCTTCTGTGCTCGTCGAGCCTGGCGACTACCTTTACCAGAGCGTAACTCCTGAGGCAGCCCGTGAAATAGTCCTGCAACATGTAGTTA
>Ga0315310_10000470_pt1 | contig 25719 bp, 24 predicted proteins | sample TDP5_MG_FD_203630 | JGI IMG/M metagenome (GOLD analysis project Ga0315310, IMG submission 203630) | Freshwater sediment microbial communities from Lake Towuti, South Sulawesi, Indonesia - TDP5 | ecosystem: Environmental > Aquatic > Freshwater > Lake > Sediment | place: Indonesia: South Sulawesi...
GTATTGCAATTCCCTATCATTGCCGTCAATGACGCCGAGACCAAACATTTTTTTGACAACCGATACGGAACTGGACAATCCACAGTGGATGGGATCATCCGGGCTACGAATCGTCTGATCGCAGGAGCAAACTTCGTCGTCTCAGGATATGGGTGGTGTGGGAAAGGGCTTGCCATGAGGGCCAATGGGATGGGGGCCAATGTCATCGTCACCGAGGTTAATCCCCTGAGGGCACTGGAGGCGGTGATGGATGGATATCGAGTCATGCCCATCGCTCAGGCTGCTGAAGTAGGAGATATTTTCTGCACGGTCTCGGGCAACGTCAATGTGATCCGCAAAGAGCATTTTTTGAAGATGAAGGATGGGGCTATCATCGCCAATTCGGGTCACTTTAATGTGGAACTCGATCTCAAAGGGCTTGACGAACTGACCCTCTCGCGAAGGAAAATCCGCGATTTTGTCGAGGAGTTTCAGCTCAATAGTGGTCGAAAGATCTATCTCCTGGGAGAAGGGAGACTAATCAACCTGGCTTCTGCAGAAGGTCATCCATCGAGCGTGATGGACATGAGCTTTGCCAATCAGGCACTTTCTGCTGAGTATCTGGTAAGAAATCATCTGAATCTGCAAAAGAGGGTTTACCCTGTTCCCCGTGAGATCGATCAAGCGATCGCTCGGATGAAGCTCCAGTCCATGGGGCTTCAGATCGACCAACTGACTGAGGAGCAGCAGGACTACTTAGCCTCCTGGGAGCAGGGGACATGATCAAACATGATTCTCCAAATGTCCCAATGAAAAAGCTGAAGGGTCCTTGGAAATGGGTATTCGTTTTGGCTCTGATGGTGGTGGCGGGCCTTATTCTCTATCGGGGTTGGGCCTCCACCCAAAAGCGATCTGCAGCCCAGCGAGCAGGTCGTGGTGAAATCCCTGTACAAGTTTCGCCTGCCGTTCTTAAACCTCTTACCTATTCCCTGACCACCACCGGAGATATTGCACCCCTGCAGCAGGTCGATCTCTACCCCAAAGTCTCTGGTTATTTGGAACGGATCAACGTGCACTTGGGAGACTCTGTGAAACAAGGGCAGGTGATCGCCCAAATTGACCGGACCGATTTCTTGCAGAAGGTGAAGGAGGCTGAGGCAAGATTGGCTCACGCAAAGGCCCAGCTTTCTGAAATTGAGGCAGGGACGAGGACCGAAGAGTTGCGCCAGGCAGAGGAAGCGGTGAGGCAGGCTCAATCCCGTTTTGATAACGCAAAGCTTCATCGGGAAAGGATTGAAGCCCTTTTTAAGAGGCAGGTTATCTCAAAGAAAGAGGCGGACATCGCGGAGATGGAATATACCGTAACAGAGGCCCAATTAGCAGCAAGCCAGCAGCATCTTAAAATGCTGAGAGAGGGCGCCCGGCAGGAAGTGAGAGAGGCAAGCCAGGCAAAGATGAGAGAGATGGAAGCGATCTTGGGCCAAGAACGGATTCGTCTCGATAACACACTGATCACGGCTCCTTTTCATGGGGAGATCATCAGGAAGCACGTCGATCCGGGAGCGTTGGTCTCTCCCTCTACCCCAATTGTGACGCTCGTCCATACGGAGACTCTTAAGATTGTGGCCAATGTGTTGGAAAGGGATATTCCTCTGATGAAGATCGGGATGAAGGCCAAGATTCGAGCGGAGGCTTACCCCGACAAGGTATTCGAAGGAGAGGTGGCACGTCTTAATACCGCCCTTGAATTGGCCACTCGTACTCTTCAGGCGGAGATCTATATTCCCAATCGAGGTCGATTGTTGAAGCCGGGGATGTTTGCAAAGCTTGAAGTGGTTCTATCGGAAAAACCCCAAACCTTAATCATTCCAAGGCATGCGGTGGTTGAGGAAAGGGGTACGAAATCGGTTTTTATCGTGAAAGGGGGTCAGGCCTTTCGGAAATCGCTCGTCACCGGGTATGAACAGGATCAACTGATCGAAGTTCTCGAAGGGGTGTCAGAAGGGGACCAAGTGGTCGTAAGGGGACAAGAAATGTTAAAAGATCGTTCGACCGTCCGGGTAATCGAAGGAGGTTAATCATTCGATGGATCTCATCCGGGGGTCTCTGAAGAACCCTGTGGCCCGATTCATGGTGGCCATCGGGATCATCCTGCTCGGGGTCATCGCCTTCTCAAACCTTGCTATCGATCTCTTCCCTGAAATTTCCTATCCTATCATTTCGGTTGTGACCGAGTATGAGGGCGCAAGCCCAGAGGATATTGAGATCACGATCACCCGCTTGATTGAAAAAAGGGTGAGCCGAATTCAAAATGTTCGCTTTGTCTCTTCCCGTTCAAGAGTAGGGATCTCGACAGTCAGTATCGAATTCTATTGGGGCACAAACCTCGATGTTGCCTCCAATGATATTCAGCGCAGTTTGAGCGAAATCCAGGATCTCTTTCCCGAAGATGCGAAGCAGCCTATCATCTTCAAATTCGACCCTTCCCAGATCTCTGTCATCGTCTTGTCGATCACCGGCCCCATGGATGAATTTCGTCTGCGAGAGTTGGCAGAGGACTTCATCGCCCCAAGGCTGGAGAGCCTGAAAGGAGTCGCCTCTGCCAATGTCTTTGGTGGACAGGTAAGAGAGATCCAAGCAGAACTGGATCGGTCCAAATTGGAGAGGCTCAACCTTTCCCTGGATAGAGTCGTCCAGGCCGTACGAGTGGGCCATATGGACCGTCCTGGAGGAAGTATCAAAGGCGAGCAGAAGGAGTACAGTGTTCGAACTCTCGGCCGTTCCCCAGAGGTGAGGGATCTGGAAGAGATCGTGGTCCACCACCATAACGGAGTCCCTGTCCGTTTAAGGGATATCGGGAGGGTGAAGGATGGATTTGAGGACGCCGAGACTGAGGTCCATGTCAATGGCGTGAGGGGAATCGTCATCGGTGTTCAAAAACAGATCGGAGGCAATACCGTCTCCGTGGTGGACAACGTCTTAAAGGCCGTTCCGCAAATCCAAAAGGAACTCCCCAAGGGAGTTACCATCCGGGTCGTTTCTGATCAATCTACCTTCATTCGGAGATCGATCAAAAATCTCCAGCATGAGGCGATCATGGGAGCCCTCCTGGCGGTGGCCGTAATTCTCATCTTTTTAGGAAATGTGACGAGCACGTTGATCATCGCCCACTCCATCCCCATCTCCATTATTGCCACGTTTGTTCTTCTCCATTTTGGCAAGTTCACGCTGAACATCATGACCCTTGGAGGTTTGGCGCTTGGGGTGGGTCGATTAGTAGATGATGCTATCGTCGTTTTAGAAAATATTAACCGCCACATCGAACTCGGGGAATCGCCAGAAGAGGCTTCCTACAAAGGAGCCACGGAGGTGAGTAAACCGGTGATCGCCGCTACGATTACGAGCATCATCGTCTTCCTCCCCCTTGCCTTTGTGAAGGGGATCGCTGCTCTCTTGTTCGTTCAGATGGCTTATACGGTGGCCTTCTCTCTTCTTGCCTCCCTTTTCGATTCATTGACGCTCGTGCCGGTCCTTACCGCCAAATTCCTCCGGCCACGAAAGGAATCGGTGAAACTGTCATGGGGTCAAAAGATCTTTCAGAAGACGAGGCCTTTCTTCCTCAGGGTTGATCAACATTATCAGAATATTCTTCAGTTTTCTTTGGCCCATCGACGGCTTGTCGTGGTCGGAGTTGCCATCATCTTCGGGGGAACACTCTTTCTCATCCCATTGATCGGGACGGAATTCTTCCCCCCATCTGATGAGGGGCAGGTCAGGATGTCGATCCGGCTTCCTGTAGGGTCCTCTCTGGAACAGACGAAGAAGGTGATCGAAAAGGTAGAGGCGATGGTCTTCGAAGATGTTCCAGAATTGAAGTCCCTTTGGGCAAGGGCTGGCTCAGGCAGAGGGAGATCTGTGATCTTCAGCGGAAGGTTCGCTGGTCCTTATGTAGGATCAGCCTCATTGATGCTTGTCGATCAATCGGATAGGGATCGTTCGTCAGAGATGATCTCTCGGTCGTTGAGAGAGAATACCCGGAACATTCCCGGCACGATCATCACCGTCTATCCTGGGGGAATCGTTTCAAGAGTGATAACTTTCGGAGCCGATGAGCCCATCGACGTTGAAATCCTTGGATACGATCTGGCCACAGGGAGCCGATTGGGGAAAGAGGTAGACGGATTTCTTAGGGAAATCCGAGGGGTCACCGACATTCAAATCGGCCGTGAAGAGGGACTTCCTGAATACCAAGTGAAGATTCGTCATGATCGATTGGCAGCCCTTGGCTTGACGACTTCCCGGGTGGCGGAGGTCGTCAGGGGAGCGATCGAAGGCATTGAATCATCCATTTATGTTGACCCAAAGACAGGGAGGGAACATAAGGTACGGGTGAGGTTGAGCGAAGAGAGCCGCAGCCGGCCAGAGGATTTGAGAAGATTGCCCGTCCCCGCACTGAACGAGAAGGTCGTTCCATTGGAGAACGTGACGGAGATCGTGAGGACGTCCTCCCCTGTCCAATTGGAGCGAAAATATCAGCAGAGGATCGTCCATGTCACGGCCAATACGAGCGGCCGGGACTTGGGGTCTATTGCCAGCGAGATCGAAAAGAAGATCTCGGAGATGAAGATCCCTGAGGGATTTTCTATCCAATTGAAAGGAGCGCGTTTAGAGCAGAAAGAAGCCTTTCAGGTACTCCTGTTTGCGCTGGCTCTCGCCGTCTTCCTGATTTACATGGTGTTGGCCTCGCAATTTGCCTCATTGCTCCACCCCTTTCTGATCATGTTCTCCGTTCCATTGGGTTTCGTTGGTGTGGTCTGGGCTCTCTTCCTCACGGGAAATACATTGAGCGTCGTCTCCTTCATCGGAATCATTATGATGGTTGGGATCGTTGTGAGCAATGCGATCATCTTGATCGATTACACCAATCGCGTCCGGGGAGAAGGGGTGAAGTTGGAGGAGGCGGTGATCCAGGCTGGAAGAATTCGTCTCAGGCCGATCTTAATGACTTCCCTCACGACCATCTGTGGATTGATTCCGATGGCCCTCGGAATGGGTGAAGGTGCTGAGGCCAATGCGTCTCTGGCCATCGCTGTGATCGGAGGACTTTCAATCTCAACTCTCCTCACGCTCGTCTTCGTCCCAACGCTTTATCTGATGGTTGAAAGCTGGAGAGCCAAAAGAAGAGGGTTCCAGGGGTCTGGGATTCAAGTGGTCGAGTGAAGTAATTCTAATCTAAAAAATATTACCCTTGAACCCTTGGTCCCTTGAATCCTTGAACCCTCCCTAGTGAATTGATTATGATCGAACGTCGAAGGACACGTCAGATCTCTGTGGGTCCTGTAAAGATTGGCGGCGATGCACCTATCTCTGTCCAGTCGATGACAAAGACGGATACAAGAGATGTTCGAAGGACGGTCCAACAGATTCATCGACTTGAAGAAGCAGGTTGCGAGATCGTGCGGGTGGCTGTCGTGGATGAGGGGGCAGCCCATGCGATTGGTGAGATCAGAAAAAGAATTCGTATCCCTCTCATCGCGGATATCCACTTTCACTATCAGTTGGCGTTAAGAGCGATAGAGTCAGGAGCGGACGGAATTCGGCTCAATCCAGGCAATATCGGTGGAAGGGAGCGCCTCAAGGCGATCGTCATGAGTGCAAAAGGCCGAGGTATACCGATCCGCATTGGAGTGAATGCAGGGTCGTTGGAAAAAGACCTTTTGAAGCGATATGGCGGGGCAACAGCCGAGGCCATGGTCTCGAGCGGACTTCGGACAATCGAGTGGATGGAAGACCTTGGATTTCATCAAATCAAAGTCTCTCTGAAGGCGTCGGATGTCCAGAGGAGCGTGGAGGCCTACCGCCTTTTTTCAAGAACGACAGACTATCCGCTCCATCTCGGTATCACAGAGGCAGGGATAGGTTCTGATGCGGTTGTGAAATCTTCCATCGGGATCGGGCTTCTGCTCTGCGAAGGGATTGGAGATACACTGCGAGTTTCATTGACCGGGGATCCGGTCCAAGAAGTGCGCGTAGGCTATGAAATATTGAGGGCCTTAAGAATTCGGCAGCGGGGCGTCGAAATTATTTCCTGCCCAATCTGTGGCCGCTGTGAGGTTGATCTCACTCGGCTTGTGGAGAGAGTCGAAAAGGGGGTTCGAAGGATCTCCAAACCCTTAACCATTGCCATTATGGGATGCGTTGTCAATGGACCAGGTGAGGCCAAAGAGGCAGATATTGGAATCGCTGGAGGGAAAAGGGTAGGAGTGCTCTTTAAGAAGGGAAGGGTGGTTAAGAAGGTTAAAGAAAGGGATTTTGCAAAGGTTCTCTTGAGCGAAATCTATGAAATGATCGGGGGAGAAAAAAATTCCAAATTTCAAAGTTCAAATATCAAATGAATGTCAAATCGCCAAATCCAAAATTTATAATATTTCAAATTTGGGTTTGATTTGTTATTTGAGCTTTGGCATTTGATATTTAATTTTCAGGTGGAACGGAGTCTTTTCCAGACATAGTAGATTCGATGCAACACTGTGAAGTGGGTGAGTATCGTTAAGATCCAAAGGATCGGCTCCATCCAGCCAAGAATTGCACCTGCTGAAAGGAGGCCGATCCGTTCAGCCCTCTCCATGAGGCCTATGCTACAGGGAACGTTTGCAGCCTCTGCTCTCGCCCTTACATAGGGAATGAGAGCCGTACCAATGCTCGCAAACGAGGCAAGGATGACGAGAACAGGGTCTGGTTTCCTAAGATAATAGATGAGAAGGGACAGAAGGAGGAAGAGGTCTGAATACCGATCCAAGACCGAATCCAAAAAGGCACCGAAGGTCGTAACCTTTCCCAATTTTCTGGCTACCACGCCGTCGAAAAGGTCGAAGATACCCGAAAGGATGATAAATAGCCCTGCTAAAATCCAAGATCCCTTTAGAATGAGGAATGAGGCCAGAAGAGTTGCCAAGAAGCCTAAGAAGGTGAAGAGGTTTGGATTGCCGCGTTCTCCGAAAATTTTTTTAAATACGTTATAGAGATAGGGATCAAGTCGATGCCCGATTTTATTGCCAATCATCTTTAAAGCCATACCCCCCCTCCTCTCCTCCCCCCGCAAGTGGGGGAGGAACAAGGTGGGGGAAATTTTTGGAACAGAAGATAACATTTTGAGTGGAAAAGTCAATTACCCCCTTCCTCTCCTCCTCCTGCCTACCGCAGGCAGGCAGAAGCGGGGGAGGATGAAGGGGGATTTGAGGGGAGGTATCTATGGCATCCAAAGTGATTTCGATGACAGAACTGAAAACCCTAACTCTAAGGGGGAGAGGAAAGGTAAGGGACATCTATGATCTTGGAGATCGACTTCTGATCGTGGCTACGGATCGTATCTCAGCCTTTGATGTCGTCATGCCAAATCCGATTCCGGATAAGGGAAAGATACTGACACAGCTCTCCAAGTTCTGGTTCGATATGACAAAAGAGATTGTTCCCAATCATATTATCTCAACAGAGGTGAAAGATTTTCCTGAAGAATGTCGACCTTATCACGAATTGTTGAGGGACCGCTCCATGCTGGTGACGAAGACGGAAGTCCTTCCTGTCGAGTGTGTCGTTAGGGGCTATCTGTCTGGTTCCGGGTGGGAGGAGTATCGGAATTCAGGAGAAGTGTGTGGCGTTAAACTTCCCCAGGGTCTCGTGGAGTCTTCGAAACTGGCGGAGCCTATTTTTACTCCTGCTACTAAAGCTGAGATCGGTCTCCACGATGAGAACATCACCTTCGAGAAGGTGGAAAAGATTGTGGGGAAAGATCTGGCCCGTCGATTAAAAACCCTTTCGCTGTCCATTTATAAAAAAGCTCGAGATTTTGCAGAAGGCAAGGGGATCCTCATCGCAGACACCAAGATGGAGTTCGGGATCAAAGATGGAAAACTCCTTCTGATTGACGAACTGCTCACCCCTGACTCCTCGAGATTCTGGCCCAAAGGTGATTACCGTCCCGGGGTTCCACAAAAAAGTTTCGACAAACAGTTTTTGAGGGATTACCTTCTCTCTCTCCGATGGGATAAGAGTCCTCCTGCCCCTCCTTTGCCGGAGGAGATCATTCAAAAGACACGAGAAAAATATCTTGAGGCTTATGAGAGATTGGTTGGAAAGCCTCTGTAGTTTTCTCAGGAATGCTTGAGGCTTCCTTTCTCCGTCTTCTTTAACACGGGCAAGTAGGATGGTTGTTCCGCAAGAAGGGCTCTATTCATACTCAGGCCATCTCTGATGATCATCGCCATTTCGACAACTCTTCTTCCAAGGCTCTGTGCTGAACGAACCGCTATCTGAGCATCCAGCTTTCCATCCTCCAGGAGGGTTTTTAAGGCACTCACTTTGGGGCTTACTTCGGTCCATCCTCCGGCACCGATATAAGATTCCCAAAGGTCACCTGGGACCGGTATACAGCGCATGAGAATAGCATGAGTATTGATAAAGGCCTGAGCATGTTCCTGTCCAGCAAATAGATGGCTTCCTTGTGTGATGCTACCGATGACCTTCATCAGGCGTGGGATATGGAACACTGGTTCTCCCAGCAGGAAGTCGCTGAAATAGTAACCGAGAGAATTTCCCAATCGATCGATAAAACACTTTACCTGCCCCGGGATGCCCATATGGTAAACAGGGAGCGAGTAGATGATCGCATCAGCATCCAGCCATTTATCCCGGAGCTCCTGAAATCCGTCTTGAATGCGACACTCCCCTTTAAGTTTCTTATGGGCCTGACAGGCATCACAAGGAGCAAAGCGAGTCTTGCCAAATATGTGAATCTCCGTCTCAACCCTTTCTGGATATGTTTTCACTGCAGCGTCTAAGGCATGTTTAAGGAGGAAGAGGCTGTTGCCCTTTCTTGGACTTCCTGAGATTCCCAACAATCGGATTCTCGATTCTTGCTCTAAATTGGTCTCCATTCTTCCCTCCTTTAATTGTTTTAGCCACCTGCAACCATTGGAAGGAGTGAGACTTCATCTCCTTCTCGAAGAAGGGTCTTCCAACCCGATAGAGAATAGATACTCAATCCATTCAGGAGCACAATGAGAGCGCTTGTGTTCTTCAGAAAAGCAATCTTGTTACTATCTAATTCCAGGTGCTCCCGGATAACCTTTTCTTTGATTCTGGCGAGAAGGGTCTCAACAGAACTGCCATCCTCCAGTTCTATCTCAGACCTGTCAGGAATGGCTTGCGAAAAGATCCTTACTTTCACACGAATCATTTTTTGATTTTCATCTGCGCTTTATCTATTGCTTAAGCTAAGTCTTCTTATTCGATTTGCGAGGGACTTTGCCTTGTGATTCCAATTCCGGAATCACCTCTCCCAGATCCAACTTCTCGAGGGTTTCCCTGTAAGGCCAGCTCGTTTTCTTGTCCCAATCATGGAGTTCATAATATTCGTCCAACAGCCGATTGAGCATTTCTGGAGAGTTGATCGGTACAAATCCATTCGGGGTGCTTTTCGCCTCCATTGCCTTCATCACATCTTGGCCACGGGCAAGCGATTCGAGGGGTTCATTCATCAAACGCCAAGGAAGGGTATCATCCACTCGGGCGGCTCCTTCACGCACATTAAAACACTTTTCCAGGGTGAGGATCCTTCGACCCGCTTTCATCAATTCTTCTTCGGTCACCCCCCTACCAATCGCCGCAGAGAACATATCCGCCATCTGTTGCGGGTCTACGCCGAAGCGGGATGTATTGATAAATGCGCACAGTCCAAGGGAATCCGTGGCTGCAAAGCAGTCCTCATGCCACCGGACAATCTCCGCCCGTTTCTCCATGAGCCTGGGATTGGCATATTTTTCATCACCGGTGATCTTTTTGATGAGACGCCTTCCGCCAGGCCTGGTACCGAATTCGGCGATTGTCTCGGAATGGAGGTGATCCGGTCCACGAGGGTTAACGGCAAAGGCAAGGGCATAGCCAAAGGCAGCCCTTGTCTCCACTCGCGACTGTTCCAATCCCTTGGCTTGAATCGCCCATTCTTCTGATCCATGGCCGATCTTTTCAGATGCCCTTTTGACGCCATCGGCCAGGAGATTGCCAAGGCCTTGACGAAATGCGATCCTTCTTACCATTTCAACAATTGCGTCACCATTTCCCCATTCGAGGCGGAGCCCTCCAAGCTGCTCCTTGGTGAAGATATTTTTCTCATAACACTCCATTGCCCATTGAATGAGGTTCCCAGTGGAGATCGTATCTAAGCCATAGATATTGCACAGCTCATTCGCCTTGATCACGACCTCCAGATCGATGCTTCCGCAACCTGTACCAAGGGCACTTATCGTCTCGTACTCAGGACCACCTGTGTAGCACCCCGCATACTTTCCTTCCTTGATCTCGCAGTAACGGTGACAACAGAAGATGCAGGCATTACAACCGATCCTTCTCTTCAGAAAGCCTGATTGTTCCGCCAGGTAAGGTCCGCCGACTTTTTCAGCTCCTTCAATATACCCCTGGCGAAAATTGTAGCTGGGAAAGGCGCGGGCTTCATTTACCATCGGAACACTTCCCGCAGTGCCGTAAAGATGGGCAAATCTTGCGGTGGCATCTTCATAAGAATTCTTAATGGCGACATGGCAGCTTCGGTAAAACTCCTCTGGATCGGCCACTCTCACAGACCCATGGCCCCGAACAACCACCGCTTTCAGCTTTTTCGAACCCATCACAGCCCCTGCACCACCCCTGGCCGCTGCGTTATAAACAGAGAACATGACGGCGGCAAAGAATACTAAGTTTTCTCCACCCTGACCGATGACGGCCACTTGGGCTGATGGATCGCCAACCTCCTTATGGAGGAGTTTCGCACTTTCTCTGACATCCTTTCCCGAGAGGTGCCGCGCATCGCAGATTTCAACTCTCTCATCATGAATCCAAAGATAGACGGGTGTTGCTGCTACCCCATGGACGACCAGATAATCATATCCCGAAAATTTTAGCTCTGTTCCCCAGTGGCCCCCCACATTGGTCTTCAAGTAAAGATGGGTCGTAGGACTCTTGCACGTTACAGTTGTCCTTCCCGAAGTAGGCGCAAATGTTCCTGTGAGAGTACCTGTCCCAAAGATTAAGACATTCCCCGGGCCGAGTGGATCGATACCTGGTTTCACAGAGTCCCACAGGATCTTCGCATTTACCCCTCGGCTGCCGATGAATTTATAAATCCACTCCTCAGGGATCGGCTCTGTCCAGATCTTATTTCCTGATAGATCGACATGGAGTATCTTCCCTGCTATGGCAAAGGACATTTACTCTCTCCTTTCTGATTGAGTTCAATCCAAACGATAGTCCCATTCATGCGTAAACCAGCGCCTCGGGCAGTCGGCAGACCTTTACGCACTCCGGATCTCCCTGACACAAATCACAGGTAAAGGCCTTTTGGTTTTCCTGATCAAAAAAGATGGCTTCAAAAGGACAGGCGCTGATGCAAAGCTGGCAGCCGTTGCAGAGGTCGACATCGACCTGGATGACACCTGTTGGTCGATTCTTGGACAGAGCTTCCTCTGGGCAGACGCTGATACACGGAGGATCTTCACAGAACTGGCAGAGGACGGGCGTATGCCTTCCGTGGGCTTCATCCGAAATGATCTTGATCCGGGAATCGTGGTAGTTGCATGCATCTGCGTGTATGAAAGAGCAGATCAGCATACAGCTCCTGCAGCCAGTGCACTTACCAGGATAGGCCACCAATCGCTTCATTCGCTCCCCTTCTTTTCTATAAGTTCGATCCGAAAGACGACAGGGTTCTTGGAATCGGAACAGCATCCCACCGCGACATTCTTTTCAGTCTCCCAGGGAAAACTTCCGCCATATTTCAAAGTGAGCAGAACCGGATGAATCTCATGGTAGGCCCACGCACAGAAGTTTGGAATGGTCTGAGGTGGGCTCTCGTCAGGATGCATAATCACATCTCCGACCTTGAAGCCAAAGCTACAGGTGCCTCCACCTTGGATCTCCTTAACGGTGATCTTGAATATTCGCTGCTTCATTTCTTCCCGTCCTTCGATAGGTTGGACGTCTAAGTAATCTCTCCTCTGAAATATGAGCGGTTCCCCGCGGATTACGAAGTCAGCATCTTGGACTTCACCGACGAAGATGGTGTGATCACCTGATTCGGTAGATCTCAAGACAAGACAGTCCAGGTAAGCCAAGCAATCCGTGAGAATCGGAGAGCCTGTCTTTCCAATCCTGTAAGAAACCTGAGCGAATTTGTCCACCTCTCGGCCGGATTGCTTTCCAAAATGCCTCGCCACATCGACCTGGTCGCTTCTCAGGACGTGGACAGCAAACACACGACTTTCTTTAATGAGATCATGGGAAAAATTCTTCTTCCAAACACTTGCCATAACGAGAAAAGGCTGTTCGGCTGATCGGTTGACCCAGCATGCAGACATTCCATTTAGTTTATCCCTGAGACGCGTGGTGATCACAACAACCCCTCGAACCATCTGGTCAAAGACCCGGTCAATCAACGTCACCTCGCGTCCAGTGCTCGTATATTCTTTTTCTTCGTTTGCCCCCATTTCGTCCCTTCTCACTTTGAACGGGCAACAAATCGTCCTGTCGTGTTAAATGTATTTTAAACCGTATAATAAGATTGATAAAAAGGCCTTGTCAAGGCAGATGAAGAAGGCATTTTCCCAAATCCAGCAAATTGTGGCTTGATAAAAGGCATGGGAGTATGTATAATTGTCACAAATTTTAGGTTGGTAAAGGGTTGATGTGATTGGGGAGGATTCTTTAGAAATAACACGAGAGGAGGGAGATGCTATGAATAAGAGAGAAAAGGATGGAAAGGGGTTTATAAGCCGAAGAAATTTTCTCAAATGGACAGGTGGCATGGCCCTTGCACTGCCATTTGCTCACGTCAGAAGAGCGCATGCAGCAGAAGAGAAAACAGTAACGGTGGCCTGGGACACGGAGATCGACACGTTAGATCCAGCTTCCTTTAAGACAATCGGTGCGTACAACGTCGTTGCCAATATTTACGACACCCCCATCTACTGGGGAGTCTCGCCCATCCCTGGCAAAGAGGGCTTTTTCCTCTCGAAGCCGGGCGACTTTGTACCCCGGCTGGCCGAGTCATGGACGCGGGAGAAGGATGGAGCCACGATCGTGTTTAAGGTCCGCAAGGGCGTGAAGTTTCCTACCGGAAATCCTGTCACTGCTCACGCCTTTAAATACTCGTTTGACCGGGGTCTCCTTTCCCCTGGCTACATGCGACTCATCATTCCCACTCTTCTAATGGTCGATTCGCCGGATCAGTTTGAGGTGAGGGATGACTATACCTTCGCTATTAAGATGAAGAAACCGAATCCGATGGACATGGACATCATCGCCCTCAGCAACAATGCTATCCTGGACCCGGCAGAGGTGAAGAAGCATGCCACTTCGGATGATCCTTGGGCAGCGAACTGGTTGAAACGGAATCCGATTGGCGGCGGGCCATACACACTGGCCAAGAATATTCCGGGAGTAGAGGTGGTTTTAGAGGCAAACAAGGGATACTGGCAGAAGCCGCCTTACTTTGAGCGGATTGTGCTCAAGTTTGTGCCCAGTGAAGCCGACCGGGTTATGCTTATTAAACGGAAGGCCGTTGATATGGTCGTTGGCAGGCCAGGGCTCTCCCCCAAAAATGTAAAGAGTTTGGAAGGAGAACCAGGACTTAAGATCTTCAGCGTCCCTGATACAACTTGCCATTTTGTTTCTATGAACCAGAAGAGACCTCCTTATGATAACATAAAGGTGAGACAGGCGATCAACTATGCCATTCCCATGGAAGCGATCATGCCAAATGTCCTCTTCGGTTACGGAAGGCTAATGAAGAGTCCTGTCCCGGACCTGACACCTACTTATGACCTGACTGCCAACAAATATAAGTTTGACCTTGAAAAGGCGAAAGCCCTTCTAAAGGAGGCGGGATATGAGAAGGGTTTTACAACAAACATGGCCATCCGATTGGGATGGATTCCTCATGAGCATGCTGCAATCTGGATGCAGCGCGAGTTTGAAAAGATAGGGATCAAGGTGAACATCGTGAAAGAGACGGATGCCACCTTCCGGCAGAGCATGACTCAGGGGCTTCATGAAATCTCCATTGAGTCGTGGCAATCATGGGTCAATGACCCTCTTTACCACATTCAGTGGAACTTCCACTCAAAAGCAAAGGCTACGAATGTGAATTTCTACTCGAACCCTGAGGTTGACAAACTCCTCGAAGAGAATATGCACGAGACAAACCTCGATAAACGGAACGCAGCCTCCCGAGAGCTACAGAAGATAATCATCGAAGAGGCTGTCTGGGGATTCCTCTGGTACGATAACTGGACCCGGGTGATGAAGACAGATCTTTACGGCCTGGAGAAGCGATGGGATACCTTTGAGAGATATTATTCCTTGTTCAGGAAGGCATAAGGCGATTTGAAAGTACTGAGGTGGATGTTCCATATCAGCAGTTTCGGTAAATTGAATGGGGATTGGTCGTTATCTTGCTAAACGCTTACTGATGGTGATCCCCACGTTGCTGGGGGTCACCATCATCACTTTCACTCTCACCTACCTCCTCCCTGGAAATCCTGCGATGGTCAAGGCAGGGCCCTTTGCCACCCCTGAATACCTCGCTCTCATGGAAAAGGAGATGGGGCTGGATAAACCCATTTATGTCCAGTATTGGCGTTACCTTTCCGGCGTGATGTGTGGGGATCTCGGTCAGAGTTCTTCGACGGGTCGTGCGGTTTTGGAGGACTTCAAGCAGCGGATCCCCGCCACTCTGGAGCTGACATTAGCAAGCTTGCTCATTGCCATTGGGGTTGGAATACCACTGGCTGTCATCTCTGCTGTTCGACGGGATAGCGTCTTGGACCATATTTGTCGCCTGCTCGGTGTCGGAGGCGTGGCTATGCCCACCTTCTGGACCGGACTTCTTCTGCTTTACATCTTCTTCTATCATGTTGGATTGGCGCCACCCCCTCTAGGCCGTCTGAGCCCAGGTGTTTCACCACCGACTTCCATCACGGGGCTCTACACGATAGACTCTTTTTTGACTGGAAACTTTCGGGCTTTAACATCGAGCCTGCACCATCTCCTCCTGCCTGCTGTGACGTTAGGCTTCTCAGTGATGGCACCATTGACCAGGATGGTACGAGCCACCATGTTGGAGGTATTGTCGAGCGATTACATTAAGGCAGCAGAAGCGAGTGGTCTTCCCCAACGAAAGATCGTATATGGGGATGGCCTTCGAAATACATTGATCCCTGTCATCACCCTCATCGGTGTGATCTTCGGCTTCTTGATGGGAGGTAATGTCGTTGTGGAGCTCGTCTTCGGATGGCCAGGAATCGGAAACTATGCCGTGACATCCCTTATGTCAAAGGACGCCCAGCCAATCCAGAGCTTTGTCCTCTTCGTTTCGGTAGTCTACGTCATGGTCAATCTGATCGTGGACATTGCCTACGGGGTGGCGGATCCCCGAATCAGGCTACGGTGAGGAAAGGGAAGAGAGGTCTTCGGGGGTGCTGGACGAGTTAATAAGGAAAGAAGATCTGCTGATTCGCTTGAAACGCCTCCAGATTATGTTGAGGCGGCTCCTCCGGAACAGACTCTCCTTCGCCGCTTTGATCGTTATCCTTGGAATCACACTCATGGCCTTTTTGGCTTCTCTTATCGCTCCCTACGATCCAAACGCAACGGATGCAAGTCAGACCCTTCTATCGGTGTCACGCCAGCATCCCATGGGAACAGATATTTTTGGTCGTGACATTCTATCGCGTGTGATTTATGCGGCGAGGGTAGACTTGCTTGTTGCCTTAGTCGCTACGATCATCGCATTGAGCATCGGTTCTCTTCTGGGTTCGCTATCAGGTTATTCAGGCGGATGGCTGGACCATCTGGTGATGCGGATCATAGACACTGTCATGTCTTTCCCTTCCTTTATCCTCGCCATGGGGATCACCGCGGCTCTTGGGAACAAGTTAATCAATGTTGTGATTGCCATTGCGATCACTCATATTCCTATTTATACCCGGCTGATTCGAGGCGAGATGCTCCACATTCGAGAGATGGAGTATGCAGAGGCGGCAAGGACGGTGGGAAATCCAAAGTCCAGAATAATCTTTTACCATCTTTTACCAAACTGTTTCCCTCCCGTAATTGTACAAGCCACGTTGGCAATGGGTTGGGCCATTCTGACTGTGGCCGGACTCTCATTCATCGGCCTTGGGATTCAGCCCCCAGCAAGTGAATGGGGATATATGACAGCGGAGGGAGCCACTTACATCGTTTCAGGGGAGTGGTGGATCTTCCTCTTTCCAGGTCTGGCGATCATGATCACCGTTCTCTCTTTTAACATGGTGGGAGATGCCCTCAGGGATATTCTGGATCCACGGATGAGGGGGATCCAATGACAGAATCACTCCTTCAGATTGAAGATCTCACTGTCCATTTCCATACGGAAGAAGGGGTTGTTGAAGCGGTAGACGGCATCCAACTCATGGTGCAATCCGGAGAAGTCATGGGTGTTGTTGGGGAGAGCGGGAGCGGAAAATCTGTCACTGCCCTGGCCATTTTGCGCTTAATAAGAAAACCAGGAAGGATCATCCAAGGGACAATCCGGTTCGAAGGAAGGAATCTTTTAGACCTCTCTGAGGAGGAAATGCGGATACTCAGGGGTTGCCATATTTCCATGATCTTTCAGAGTCCAAGGACTTCCTTAAATCCAGTTCTTTCTGTGGGGTGGCAGATTGAACGCCTGATCAGGTTACATAAGAAGGAAGATCGGAAGAAAGCCCGAGAGCAGGCAATCCACATGCTTCGCCAAGTGGGGATTCCCGCTCCCGAACGGATCTATCATGAGTTTCCCCATCAGCTCTCTGGAGGAATGTGTCAGCGAGTGATGATTGCCATGTCCCTGGTGACAAACCCCAGACTCCTGATTGCTGATGAGCCCACTACTGGCCTGGATGTTTCCATCGCCGCTCAAATCCTCGACCTCTTGAAAGAGATGGGAGAACGGACAGGAGCAACGATCCTCCTCATCACTCATGACCTGGGAGTTGTGGCTGGTTATTGCGATCGGGTTGCTGTCATGCATGCCGGGCAGGTTGTGGAGTCAGCGAGTGTGAAAAGGCTCTTTCAGAACCCTCTTCATCCTTACACCCTGAAATTGATCCATTCGGTCCCCCGTGTGGACGTGGATACGGTGATGGAGACCATCCCGGGGACGGTCCCTGGCCTGATTCGTCCCCCTCCAGGCTGCCGTTTTGCTGATCGTTGCACGGTGGTTACAGAAGTTTGCAGAAAAATCAAACCGCAGATGCGGGCCATCAACGGAGACCAGCAGGTGGCTTGCTACAATCTGGAGCATTCTTAGCCATGGCCGCATTGGTTAAGATTCTTAATCTGAGCAAGCACTTCTCTGTGAAGGATCAAGGAGTGGCTTTCCGTGCTCTGATTCCATTCACTGGAAAAGAGGCTGTTCTTCGTGCGGTGGACGGGATTTCGTTCTCGATTCAAAAGGGTGAGACATTGGGGCTTGTAGGAGAGAGCGGTTGCGGCAAATCGACGGTTGCCCGCTGCATCCTTCGCCTTCTGGAGCCCACGAGCGGGAAAATCCTTTTCGAAGAGATGGACTTAGCCGGTGTTAAAGAGGATGATCTCCGCCTCATCAGGAGGAACCTCCAAATGATCTTCCAGGATCCCATGGCCTCTCTTAATCCTCGTCTTTCCGTAAAGCAGGTGTTGGAGGAGCCGCTTCGGCTCCATGAGAAGTCAACTCCGAAGGAACGGGAGGAAAGAGTCTTGGAGGTGATGGATCAAGTCGGTCTTGACCGTGAACTGCTGAACCGATTTCCTCACGAACTCTCTGGAGGACAGAGGCAGCGTGTCAATATTGCCAGGGCCATTACCACACGACCGAAATTTGTAGCGCTAGATGAGCCTACGTCGGCCTTGGATGTTTCTCTCCGTGCAAAGATCGTACTACTTCTGGAAGGGTTGAAGTCCCTTCTTTCTACCACATACCTCTTCATCTCACATGACTTGAGCACAGTGAAGTATCTCTCCGATCGGGTGGCTGTCATGTATCTTGGAACAATCGTTGAAATAGCTGAGGCCCATGAGCTATTTCGCCATCCCCTTCACCCCTATACGAAAGCGCTTCTCTCGGCCATTCCGATTCCTGACCCAAACGTGAAACGAGATCGAATTATCTTAAAGGGAGAGATCCCAAGCCCCACCAATATCCCGAAGGGATGTCGACTTAGGGGGAGGTGTCCTGTAGCCAAGGATACTTGTTCTGAAGAAGTCTATCTCCAAGAGCTGGCTCCTGACCACTGGGTTGCCTGCCAGCGCTTAGCAGCTTGATCATTCGATTCTCAAGGTACTTCAAAGGGCAGGGACTCATTGTATGCAGGAAAGATAAGGAGACAGATATGGAAGGAAGAACGATTCAGACGTTAGAAGATGCGGAAGACTTGATCCGGGGACTCACTCTTATGGGAACAGGGGGAGGGGGCAGACCCGATATGGGAATCGACTATCTCCTCCCTCACATTCAGAAAGGGAGAACCATCACCTTAACCCCACCAGAAGATATCTCGGACGAGTCATGGACCTGTTCGGTCTTCGGGATGGGTTCCATTGCGCCACATAAGACATTATCCCCATCTGAACGGAAAAACCTGGGTTATGGTGACTGGGTGGTAGCCAAACCCATGGTGGAAGCGGTGCGGGAATTGGAAGCCTATACGGGAACCCGAATCGAAGCAATTGTTCCCTTTGAGCTGGGAGCTGGGAACACAACGGCCCCTATCGACGTCGCCCTCCGTTTGGGAGTGGCAGTAGTTGATGGTGATTGCGCAGGCCGCGCCATTCCAGAACTCGCACAGACAACAGCCGCAATCCATGGGTACTCCTTTGAACCAGGAACGATCTGCGATCCATGGGGGAATGTCCTTATCATGAAAAAAGCTGCCAGTCTAAGCGTGGCAGAGCGTATTGGGAAGATGGTGAGCATTGCCACCAAATTGCCCGATATCAAAGCCCCTTGCGCGCATGCCGGGTTTCTGCTAAAGGGCCGGGAGATGAAAAGATTGATCATCTCCGGAGGGATCAGCCTGTCTTTAGAAATTGGAAGAAGAATCCGTCGAGCCCTGAATTCGGGAGAAGATCCTGCTATAGCAGCAGCAGGAGCGATGGGAGGCTGCGCGATCTTCAGAGGAAGGGTTATACGTAAGGAGTGGGAGAGCCGGGATGGTTATATGTTTGGAACCACAATGATACAAGGGGAGGGACCTGATAGTGGACACATCCTGAAGATATGGTTCAAAAACGAAAATCACATCACCTGGCTTGATGAAAAACCTTTTGTGACGAGCCCGGATCTCATCTCGGTGATCGACTTGCGCAGTGGCGAGCCTTATACAAATACGGTCTTGGAAGAAAACATGGAAGTAGCCGTGCTGGGACGGCGGGCAGATAAAATGTATCGAAGCCCAAGGGGATTAGCACTTCTTGGGCCCCGCTATTTCGGATTTGACATGGAATACGTGCCTATAGAAAAATATTTCCCCTCTCCTTAAAAAACTAATGGGGGAGGATTTGACAGATATGGGAAAGGCAGAGTATAGTTTTTGTGGAGGATAAAAATGGAAGAGATCATCTACCTCGAGAGGCCAAATCTTCGCAAACCGTATCTGATCGTTGGATTTGAGGGATGGCCCAATGCAGCAGAGGTTTCCTCCTCTGCCCTTCAGTATCTGGTGGAAACTTTAAAGGCAAAAAAGTTTGCTTCCATTCCTACGGAAACTTTCTATCAACTTTCCTCCTTACGGCCCGTGGCGGTCATCAAGGAAGGGAGGTTGATCGAATTGAAATATCCGAGCAACCACTTCTACTACTCAAAGAATCCGCTTTCTAACGACGTCATTCTTTTCTCTGGGACCGAACCCCATCTTCGATGGAGTCCCTTTGCCAATCTTATTCTCAATCTAGCCGAGAACTTTGGCGTCCCCCAAATCTTTACGATCGGCGGGACTTATGATTTTATCCCCCACACTTATCCTCCAATGGTGAGCGCCCTGTTCAATCATGAAGATTTGAGGGAGCAAGTGGTCCAGGCCGGACTGGGGTTGACGGAGTATACCGGCCCCATTAGTATTCATACCTATATCCAAGAAGCCGCGAGGAAGAGAGGGTTAAGAGCGATCAGTCTTTGGGGTCATGCGCCCCAATATCTCCAGGCGAAGAATATGAAGGTCGTCTGTTCGGTCCTTAAAAGACTCGCTGACTTGACAAAGATGGAGATCGATCTTTCTGAGCTTGAAAGGACAAGTGATTATTTTGATCAGCAGGTCAACCATTTGGTGGAACAGGATCCAAAACTCCAGGAGGTGATCAGTAAATTGGAGGAGGCCTATAGACGATCTGAGAAATTCCCTCCCGGATTAAAAGAGGATAAGGTGGTCTATATCCAGGCCTTTCTTAAAAAACAGGAGGACGAGGGGAAGAAAGAGTGAAATCCGGTTTCTTTAAATCACTGAGAATTTCGCCAAAGTCCTCAAAGAAATGGCAAGTGATATCCTGATCGATGCAAAAGCCGTAGAGAGAGTCTTTCGCGAAAACGAAATCTGCTTCACGGGCTGCACACCTGTCGGAGATGCCATTGCCGATGAAGATAATGGAATCGTAAGTCTTCCGGTGCGTCTGGACAAGTGCCTTCTTGCATGTTCCACAGAGACCACATTCCTCGTTGGAGTAGGGGAAAGAGACCTTGACCCCTTCTTCCTTTTGAAAATAGGTATGGTTGGCGTAGAAAGGGATGTCCGAGAGATGGTGAATTTGTAGAACGGTTTTGATGTAGAAGTCGAGGCCATCACTGACGATTTTGATATCGATATCTTTCTCTTGGCAATATTGGTAGAATGAGATGAAATGGGGGTCGATGTTCGAGTTTTCTTGAATAAAGCCGAAGATAACCTCCTGATCTCCCTTGAGGATCTTGGCGATTCGAAAGTAGGCCTCTCTTGATCCAATCTTTCCCTCACGGAAATCGCGATCGATGGCCTTCCAATCGTCTGAGGCGAAACGGGTCACCAGGGCGTAGCCCATGTCCCGAAGACTGATCGTTCCATCAAAATCACACAGGATCAGTCTTTTCATTCAGCCATCCAAGGAAACGTCTGAATCCGAATATCCAACTCCGATCCCCTCATCTCCTGATCACCCTATCTCCCCATCAGGCTTTCTCTAATCGTCCCATCCGATTTGTTTCTTTTTCGTCACCGGAAGCTTGAACTTCTCTTTCAAACGCCTGGCAACCAGATCCGGAACTAATCCCTCCACCGCCCCGCCCAGGCTGGCCACTTCTTTGATCGTTCTTGAGGAGACAAAGAAATAGTCCTTACTGGTCATCATGAAAAGAGTGTCTAAATGAGGGTTAAGGCTCCGGTTCATAGACGCCATATGGAATTCGTATTCGAAGTCAGAAGTTGCACGAAGGCCCCTCAGAAGCACCTTGGCGTTGGTCTTTGCCACATAGTTGACCAAGAGCCCCTTAAAACTATCGACAATGACATTGGGCGTGTCTTTAAAAATCGTTTTTACCATGTCAAGCCGTTCGTCAATCGTGAAAAGAGAACGTTTCTCTGCATTATTGGCGATGGCCACAATCACATTGTCGAAGATCTCAAGGGCTCTTTCAATGATGTCGATATGACCATAAGTAATAGGGTCAAAGGAACCTGGATAAATGGCAACTTTTCCCATTTCGTTCACCGCTCCTTTCATCTTTTGGGCCATAGAATCACTCCTCAAATGGTAGACGTTCTTTTAAGTTCCATTTCCGTCTCGGTGCTGAAATCAGCCCGACAGGGTTTCAATAAAGAGATCACCGTGTCTCCAATCCCGCGTTGTCGGAAGAGATCCCATCCTTCAACCGTTTCAGGAATGGGTTCCCTCCGATCATGTTCGATCACCAAAATCGAGTCTTCGTGATAAATTCTGTGCGAACACAATTTCATCAACGTTTTCTGAATCAGTCCTTTCTCATAAGGGGGATCCATCAAAATAAGGTCGAAGGTCTCACCTCTCTTCTTAAGAATTCCGATCGCTCGGTGTACGTCCTTTGCAAGGATTTCAGACCTTTCTTTCATCTGACATTGGGTGAGATTAATTTGAATGAGTCTTAACGCCCCCCTTCCTTTTTCAACGAAGATGGCCTTCTTCGCCCCGCGGCTTAAGGCCTCAATTCCCAAATTGCCTGTCCCGGCGAAGAGGTCCAAGACAGCCTTGCCTTCGACCTCCTCTCCGAGGATATTAAAGATCGATTCCTTCACACGGTCTGATGTAGGACGAATTGCCCGTCCCCTCAGTATGGCCAACCGTCGCCCTTTTGACGTTCCACTGATAATACGCATCAACAACAAACCGAAAGTTTCAAATTTCAAATATCAAATGTCAAATCAATGACAAATGACCAAATGCCAAAGTCTTTTGACATTTGGGATTTGGGTTTCATTTGGATTTTGAACTTTGACATTTGACATTATGGTTTCTCTTGAATAGTTCTTCTACCCTCTTTTGCATGTTCCCCTGGTGTGTGCCCTGCCAATAAATTCTTCCGCACTGGGGACATCGGAAGAATGCCTTCTGTTGATAAAAGATGAAATCCGGGACCTTTCCTTCCGCCTCCTCCCTCGGAATCTCATCGATCAGAACGTTACAGATGAGGCACCTTGAAAAGAGATTCTCGTCATTCAATGAGATGTGTCGCTTTTGAATAAGTTCCTTTAATTGAAGAAAGGGCTTGTCCTCCGTGACCCTGATGAGATGATCTTCTGGCCTCTTAGGGATGAGCTTGGTATTGCGAGTCAGGATCGCGCGGCCTTCCTGGCGGGCTAATTGAATGACTTGATGAAGATCTTCCCCTCGGTAATAAATCGTATCGTAACCAAGCATTCTTAGGCCTTTTGCAAGCTTCCCCAACATCCGATCAGCAAGAAATTTCATTATCCAAATTTAAGTCTAAAGGTTGAGGTAAAGGTCAAGATGCCTGTTTAGGTTAGGGTTGGGTGTTTGGGTCTGTGTCTTTACACCTTGACCTTTGCCCTCTAACCAGACTGGCCTCTTTACCATAACCCATTACCTTTCTTGTTACAGATATTTTCCAATGATTGGTTCTAAATCCTTCTTTGTCTGCTCCGGGATAAACTTTTTGCCAGTGATCAGGGCATATTTGAGAGCAGTCGCGCAAATGCATTCTCTCTTTTCTGGAAGGTGTGTCACTGCATTTCGGATAGCGCTTTTTGCTATCTTCGTGCTCTGAGCAAGAATTCTCAGAACCTCACCGATCGAGACATCTTGTTCTGTCTCATGCCAACAGTCATAATCAGTGGCGAAGGCAATGGTGGCGTAACAGATTTCGGCCTCCCGAGCGAGTTTTGCCTCAGGAATGTTTGTCATTCCAATGATATCTACGCCCCATGTCCGGTAGAGCCTTGACTCGGCCCTTGTTGAAAATTGAGGCCCCTCAATGCAGAGGTAGATGCCGTCCTTTTGGACGTTGGCACCGACTTCTTTACCTGCTTGAAAGAGGATTTGACTAAGGACAGGGCAAACCGGGTCGGCAAAACTCACATGACCCACGATCCCATTGCTGAAAAAGGTGCTTGCACGTCCAACCGTTCGATCGATAAATTGGTTCGGAATCACCATATCTCCAGGGTGGATCGATTCCTTCATGGACCCCACTGCGCTGACACCGATGATCCATTGAACTCCTAACAATTTCATGGCGTAGATGTTTGCCCTGAAGTTAAGAGACGAGGGAGAGATGCGGTGGCCCCTTCCATGACGTGGTAGAAAAGCGATCTTCACCCCCTCGAGGCAGCCAACGACAAAGGAGTCCGAGGGATCACCAAAAGGGGTTTTTAGAGAAACGGGTCGAACATCTTCAAGACCTTCCATTTCGTAGAGACCCGATCCGCCAATCACCCCCACCATCTTTTCAGCCATCCTTATTCTCCTCCATTTTTCAAAATGTTAATTGATTTCTAAGACGCTGTCAAACAAGGAATTTTTATACATGGCTGATGACATCTTCGGAAATAGTATTGCATTCGCCTGCCATATAAAGAGTTAAGCGCTTAGATGACTTGCACGAGCGAAGGATGAATTTCAGGATGCCGATGGTTTTTCCCATTATCCCAATGGAGTTCCGGGTGGCGTTCCTTCAAGATACTTTGATGACCCCAAATTTATTACTTTCTTCGTCCTACCACCTGAAAAATTTGCCCTGATTGTGCAGATTTCAAATCGTAATTGTTCATTGACAAACTGCTCGGTTTGTCCTAAAAACATAAGCGGTCGAATAAAATTAATAGAGAGGAGATGCATCATGGCCAAAATTAATCAATTTCCAGTGCTTTTTGCTGCCTTCCATGATGGCTATGCCCCACCATGATATCTGAGATATCTGAAAAGATTATTCAACTCATGATCAAACACTTGAATCAGACAGGATTTTAATAAAAGAAGCAAAGAAATGGAAGGTAAGATTAAAGAAAGGGTTGCTCTTATTAAAAGGGCATGCAAAAGGATTGGTGGGGGAGTGAACATAATTTTTATCTTTTTGGTCTTAATTCTTGGTGACGTCCATGGACAACAAGTAGCTTTACCTCCGGTTAATCTAGGAGGGACAAATTTTTTGGACGGGGTTGCTGGCCCTGGCCTCCTCTTGGAGGAGACGATTGAATATTACCATGCCAATAGGTTTACAGACTATAGGGGAGAAAAAATCTCTGGAGAAAATTCTCTCCATAGCTGGCTTAGCCTCACCCATCTGGCCTATCTAACGAAATTTAAGATGCTTGGAGGACACTACGGGTTTGAGGCTCTGTTACCCGCTATTAAACTAGATGTGGATACAGATTTAGGTATCCGGGAAGATAAAGGGGGATTAGGTGATATAATTGTTAGTCCGCTCATCATCCAATGGGTAGACCATAAAATTTTCAATATGCCTTTTTTTCATAGAATTAATTTCCCAATCATTCTTCCAACCGGAAGGTACAATAAGAACTCTCCAGTTAATATAGGGAGCCATCTATATAGCTTCAATCCTTACTACGCATTCACCTATTTCATAACACCGAAATTTGAAACCAGTTGGAGACTCCATTATCTTTGGAACTCAAAGAATAATGACCCACAGAAATTATTCCATGCGGACAACATTCAACCGGGACAGGCATTTCACCTTAACTACGCATTTTCTTATCAAATTTTAGAGGGATTGAGAACAGGTATTGCCGGTTATTACTTAAGTCAAATTACTTCCGATAAAATAGATGGCAATAAAGGAACGAATTCAAAAGAGAAGGTTTTCGCGATCGGACCGGGACTCATGTTTTCAAGGAAGAGTCTATTTTTCTACCTAACTGCTTTTTATGAAACTGGAGCTGAAAATAGACCTGAAGGTAAGAGAATTACCTGTCGTTTTTCAAAGGTTTTTTGAGTGCATATTTGCCCCAGCAATCGTTAATTTCCAAATTTATCTTATAGTATGGATTTGTAGTGTACTCGTTTGTGCAAAAATGTTCTTGCATACAAAAGGACATAAACCCGCTGGAATTGGTATCTTAATAAAGAATCTTCACTTACTCGCTATGGACTTAGAACGCCATTTCGCTTGGAGTTGGCCGCAAGCGGCTGATATCTCTGTTCCTTTGCTTG
>Ga0315310_10000471_pt1 | contig 25715 bp, 24 predicted proteins | sample TDP5_MG_FD_203630 | JGI IMG/M metagenome (GOLD analysis project Ga0315310, IMG submission 203630) | Freshwater sediment microbial communities from Lake Towuti, South Sulawesi, Indonesia - TDP5 | ecosystem: Environmental > Aquatic > Freshwater > Lake > Sediment | place: Indonesia: South Sulawesi...
AGATAGATATCCTTGATACTAGAACCCGTCTTGTTTGAGATAGTAGTCATCCTCTTTCTTGGAACCGAAGCTTCTGACGCCCTTCTCCTTGAGCTGCTTCCTCAACCGTACAGCGTACTCATGGTTGATCTCGCGTCTTCTCTCAAGATACTCTATTATCTCGCCTGCTTGCTCTTCAGTATCACATCTGCGGATAAAATCGATAACATCTGGGGTGTAACCCTCAAACTTCTTTGAGATAGCTCTCTCCGCAGCCTCGCTATCTGACCTAAAAGAGGTGATCGGAACCTTGCTACCCTCGCCATCAAGCTCGATAGCTAAGTGGGGAAACCTCTTCCTAAACTCTTCCCAATCGATCTCCATCGTAGACATCCGTCATCTTTCTTGCGTTCTCAGCTTCTCTTATGAGAAGACCCTTATTTAAGCCCACATCCACATGATCCCAAGGCAGAGGTCCTCCGATCGTTTTCCCTTTTATATAGCCATCCATTGAAACCTTAGATTCTCTCAATGCACGCCGCCAAGAACCCAGACCCCCGCCATAACGGGCTACCATCTCGATCACATTCCCGATCTTTCGGTCGCCAAGGCTCAAAAAAGCCTGTACCCTAGCGTGGCGAGGATCAAGGCAACTGATCAAGAGGCGCTTATCTCCCCTAAGAAGTCTTCTTAAAAAGTTAATTGAATCCCTAACGTAAGAGACCGAAGGCATCCCCTCCCATTGGAACGAGGTTTGAGGCTTCGGAACGAACGGGTTAACGTTCAGATGAACCGACCTTGAACCGTACCCCAAGTCGGTAATCCTCTTCGACAGCTCAGCAATATACTCAATGTCTTTAACGGTTTCTCCCGGTAGACCGATCATATAATATAACTTTAGACGTTTAATGCCGCTTTCAAAAAGGGTCTTAGTAGCCTCCACTATCACATCGTCATCTATGCTTTTATTGATTATTCTACGTAAACGAGTGCATGAGCCGTCTGGCGCTATCGATACAGTTCTCTGCCTTCCCTTGACCAGCATCTTGGCAAGGCGTTCAGTAACAGCCTCAGGTCGAATTGATGGAATAGACAGCTCGAGTCCTCGAGAGACTATTAGCTGGCAGAGGCTTTCAAGGTCGGAGTGCTCGGACAAATCAGCACCTATGAGCGAAACCTTCTTAACGGGCGTAAAACGCAATCCTTCATCCATTATCTCCTCAAGCCTAGCCAGGCTCCTCTCACGTTTCGGTCGTCCGATGTGACCGATTAGACAGAAACGGCAACCTCGGTTGCATCCTCGAACAGCCTCAACCGCAAAGCTCTCTCCAAAAACAGGCATATAAGGGCTTTGAGAATCCACCAACGGTATCGGCTGTTCTAGTGGGTGGAAAGCATCGTCAAGATTCCTAACCCAGACTCGTTTCACGGGATTTGAAACCTTAGGAACGTAGACTCCCTCTAAATCGGCAAACTCTTCGATATGCTTCGTCGGATTCTTGAATGATTTTATCCGATCGATCAGCAGATCCAGAACATCTTCCGCTTCCCCAATGACGAACAGGTCAAAAAACTCAGCCAAAGGCTCAGGATTGGCGGTCGCGCAAGGCCCGCCCGCGACTAAGATGGGGCCTTTGGGGCTTCTCTCCTCTCTTGCAAGCGTTATGTGAGACTCTAGCAACATCCGAATCAGATTTACGTAGTCTTCTTCATATTGGAGAGTGAAAGCGATGACGTCAAATTTTTCCAGAGGCTGGTTTGACTCTAGGCTTCTTAAGGGCTCCCTAAGAGTTGGGATGAAGAACCTCTCACACAAGACATCCTGACGCATGTTAAATAGGGCATAAAGAAGCCTGACAGTCAACCCTGTCATACCTGCCCGATAGACGTTCGGATAGCAAAGGGCAACTTTCAGGTCTACCTTTCTCCAATCCTTCTTGATGACATTAAGTTCAGGTATCCCAACCATCTAGCTCACAGCTGAATTTGCATATCTGAGATGTCAACATCAAACATCAATTTTGCTTGGCAAAAATCTTCGAGTTGGGTCTTCTTTGAGAATATCTCGGAGTTGGGTCAAGCTCAAGCCCTTGATTGCGTCGCCGTAGATCTCACATAAATCCTCTCGATCAGTCTTTTCGGAACCTCGAACAATTATCTCGGCTTCATCACCGGATGAAAGGTTCAGATAGATGTGGAAAGACTCTTCTACTCCATCGTCACATGCCATAGAGACCTGCTGCTCTCTGGCGATTTTCAATCTCGCTTTTTGAAGCTGATCGACGACAAGTCTTGTTTGCGACGAGAAAACAACGATGTCTATGTCGCTATTCTTATGAGCGGCTCCCCGCCAGACGCTTCCTATCAATCTGGGACTGAAATTCCGTAGAATACTCATTATCTCCAATGCTTCCGTTCTCATCTGAGTTAAGTGCCTTCGCCTCAGTTGCCCCTCGTATTCATCAGCTATCCGATCGAGCTCCAAGGCAACCTCTAGATTGCTTGGCAATATATTTACGCCCAAAGTCTCGGATGCATTGAGCTTTGCCTGTTTGAATTCCTTCTCCTGAGAAGTATAAAGCAAGAGGGCGGCTTCACGGGCTACCTTCTTTCTCAGAGAAACCTTATGGTTACTTCTCAAGATTCCTCCTTTTCCTCGCCTTCGGACGAAGCCTCTTGAGCTTGGGATGGAGTTTCAGACTCAGAAGGCACGGAGGCTTCCAGAGGTTCAGCAACTCGTCTAGCTATGTCAGGCTCGTAAGAGAGCACCTTAGACTTTCTTACACCTACGTGGCGAAGTGCCGTTATCTTCTTCGCTTCGTTGTAAATGTCAGATGCTATCTTTCCCAGTACAGTTTCTTGCGCAAACTGATCAAATGTGAGGCTACTGGCTTTTTCTTGAATGACCTTTCTCATAGCCGTCCGGATGGCTTTCTCTTGGGAAGTCTTCACTCTACTGAGTGAAAAGGCACATGCGGAGACCCGCACCTTATAATTGTCTTTAGTGGTGATGTTGAAGATTCCGTCTGTCCGCGTGGTCCTTCTCCTGACAAGGCTGCGCAGGTAGTCCCTTGAATATTCGTGTCCCTTAAACATCGTTAGAGCTCTACGTCCATCCACACCGATAACCTGGAAATGCATCTTTAAGTATTGATGTGCAAAATCTTCCGTCACATCGTAAAGCGTTGACTCGATCACTCTTCCAATGAGCTTCTGGGGATCATCAGCAGGCACAGAACCCAACTCAACGCTCCCAAAGTATTGTGGAGAGACCACGGTGTACCACTTTTTGCTTCGCCACTTATCCTTTATGCGCCGCTCGGTTTTGGTTGACACTCATAGCACCTTTGCCGATTAAAATCAACAGACAAGTATTAAAAGTTTTGGCAGCAGGTGCATGTTGAGTTGGGTTTATGGGTTTACATAGCTGAGCATAGGTTCTTTGTGGTTTGTGTGTGCAATGGTTACCAGCCTCTCTAATGTGATCCAGACATGTTTTGTCTGCGGTCATGGTTCGTAAAGGAAAGGAGTAAAAACAATAGTGTAAACTATATTATTCTTCGCCGAAAACCTCATTATAAGTGTGAGGTTCATCTTCTTTTATATTCCTCGATTGTCTTGTCGATTTCCTCGATGATTTTTGGGTTTTCGGATAGGATTTCAAGATTCCAGATTGGCGCCTCTGTGCCATCCTTCGTGACCCAAAATGATCAGAAAACCTGTGGGTCAAAAGAAGTTCCGTTGATTGACAATTCTTTGGGTCACGACATAGGTAATGACAGATAATGATACCTTCGTTCTAGAACCCCTATTTTGCCCATATTCATGGATGGTGGGGGGACTGGGATTTGAACCCAATAACTAGTGCTTAGTATTTTCAGGTCGGAGGGACATTCTTAGAGGTCAGTGTCAGTCTTCTTTGAGGTAGTAGTCGTCCTCTTTCTCAGAACCGAAGCTTCTGACACCTTCCTCCGTAAGCTGCTGCCTTAACCGTACAGAGGACTCACGATTGATCTCACGTCTCCTCCAAGATATTCTACTATCTCCCTTGCCTGTTCTTCAGTATTCCATCGGCGAATATAGTCGATGACGTCCGGGATGCTATTGGAAAGTATTTGGCTTTTTGCTCCTAGGCGCAAATTGCTTGAGATCCGAAGACCCAAGAAAAGAAAATGATGGAAAAATCCCGTAGGTGCACGAACACACTCATATGTAGACAAGTTGCGTACGTTACAGAACGTGCTAGACCCAGAAATCCTTTAGTGCTTTTTCATCACCTTGCTGGGCAGATTCCATGACTCTGAGAAAGAAGAGAAGAAAGAAACCGTCTGAAATCAGTGAACACCTTTGGTTATAAATAAGTTCGGTATGAAGCGTAAAGTACATATTCCCGCGCGATGTCATGATGGATTAGTGATTAGGCGTGACAGTCACAGTAGACATCAGTGATGTCGTTGCTAATGTTTTGAGGAAACTGAAGGGGGAGCCTTTAGAAAAGGGTTTAACACTTCTAATAAGGGATTACGTAGAAGCGAAGATTGGAGAATGCGACGCCAAGGTTAAGGTGTACGAATCCAAATATTTTGGTTTTGAAAGGCTTAAGGACAAGATCTTAAACGAAAGGCACGATTGGAAAGAGGAGAAGGACCTATTCGACTGGGAGGCAACATTAACAGAGGTTCAAAGACTTAGTGAAATTTTGGCGGAAATTGAAGAGGTTGAGGGCTGACGAATTTAGGCTTAAACTCGAGAAGGAATGCCTTGGACAAGGACTCGCTAAGCCAGAAATAATAGAAGAGATGCTTGGGTCCATAAAACTTAGAATAAACTTGGCAACGAATTCTTACATTGATCTGTACTTCAACGAAGACACAGAAACCCTGACATCGGCTCTGGTCATGGATGGAAGTCGTGTATTCGGAATAAATGGATATCCTAGAAGGGGGCAATGGCACCTACATCCAACGGAAAGTGTTCGAGAACATGTGCGCGTAAAGCCAATGGGCATCCGGACAATAGTTAAAGAATATGTTGCCGTGGTTAGAAAATTAAGAATCAAGAAAACGGAAAGATGACCAAGCCTCGCTTGCCAGAACCTATAAACTTCCGAATTACAACAAAAGAAAACTTTAGTTACTCAAGTCCCCAAGTTTCAACAGAACTAGCTCGACATCTTTTCAAACCATCAAGCAAAGTTGCAGTAGTCTGCTCATATCATTTAAATAGTTTTAGAAGTCATTTATTGACCTAGTAGGGGCCGCCTTCATGATCGATGCAAAGCTTATCAGAATAGATCCAGAATTCGTGAGGGAGAACCTTAGAATAAGAAACAACCCAGAACTGTTAAGGCTTCTAGACGAGTTCATCGAGTATGACAAGAGATGGAGGCTCGCACAGACGAGTATAAACGAGCTGAGAAGAAGGAGAAACGAGATAAGCCGCAAGATAGCCCAGATGAAGAGGCAAAATCTGGAGGTAACTCAAGCATTGAAGGAAGGAGAAAGGGTTCAGGAAGAAATCAGCAAGCTCGAGGTCGAGGTTTCCGAATACAGGCATAAATCCCTAGGTGTTCTCATGCGTATACCAAACCTTCTCCACGAGTCTGTTCCCTACGGCATAGACGAGACTCAAAACGTTGAGATAAGAAGATGGGGGTCTCCACCAGAGTTTGACTTTGAACCCAAAAACCACTTGGAGGTCGCGTTAAATTTAGGATTGATCGATGAAGAAAGGGCAAACAAGGTTGCCGGAACCGGATTCTACTATCTAAAAGAGGAGTTGGTTCTGCTTGACCTAGCAATCCAAAGGTTTGCAATAGATTTTCTGAGGAACCATGGCTACGTCCTAATCGAGCCTCCCTTCATGCTCAGGAGGAAGCCCTATGAGGGAGTAACAGACCTCTCAGACTTCGAGACGGTGATGTACAAAGTTGAAAATGAGGATGTGTATCTCATCGCAACCAGCGAGCATCCCCTCGCAGCCATGTTCATGGATGAGACATTGAATAAAGGTGACCTTCCAATCAAGCGTATAGGCATAAGCACAAACTTCAGAAAGGAGATAGGGGCCCACGGCAAGTACACAAAAGGACTCTTCAGGATGCATCAGTTCAACAAGGTTGAGCAATTTATCTTCTGCTTACCCGAACATTCTTGGAAACTCCATGAGGAGCTTCAATGGAACTGCGAGCAACTCTACCAGAAACTTGGCCTGCACTACCGCGTCGTAAACGTGTGCACCGGGGACATAGGAACAGTTCCAGCTAAAAAGTACGACACTGAAGTCTGGATGGTTGATGGAAAGTTCAGAGAGGTCGGCTCAAACTCAAACTGCACCGATTACCAGGCTCGCAGGCTAAACATAAAGTATAGAGAAGGCTTAGGGAAACCTCCAAAGGGTTTCGTTCACACGTTGAACAACACTGCTTTGGCAACGAGCAGAACAATGATGGCTATCCTGGAGCAGTTTCAACAGAGAGACGGATCGGTTACAGTTCCACCTGTCTTAAGACCTTACATGAATGGAATAGTAAGACTGGAAAGGAAGTAGGGATCATCCTTTCACCACGATGGAGGGTGCTCTGATGTATCCTCAAGTGATCGGAATAGGCGAGATCCTAGTAGACTTCATTGCAACCGAGCCCGTTCCTCATGGAGAAGCCTCCTACTTCCAGAAGTGCTTCGGAGGCGCGCCGATGAACACGCTGGTTGGTGTGGCAAGGTTGGGTGTAGAGGCGGGAGCCATCACAACAGTCGGCGGTGATGCCTTCGGCCAGTTTCTGATCGACGAGCTCAAGAGGAACAATGTCGATACGTCACGTGTAAGCTTGAAGAAGGGAGTTCGAACCACTATCACATTCGTCGCAAATGAGCCAGTTACCGGGGAAAGAACTTTCATCTTCTATCGAAGACCGTGGGTCCGCGGCACATCAGATAGCGCCTTAACGCCTCAAGACATAGACCAGGAGTACATCGCCAGAGCTAAGATATTACACGTATCTGGTTTTGCCCTTTCGGAAAATCCATCGAGAAAGGCCATAATGAACGCGGTGACTTATGCAGGGAAATCAGGGGTCAAAGTTTCCTTCGATCCAACCCTAAGAGTTGACGTTTGGAGGTCAGAGAGGACGCTCAGAAAGATGTATAGTCGGGTGCTTAAGTTCTCAGACATCGCAACCTTCTCAAGAGAAGAAGCCGAGAGATCCAAAGAAGGCAGCAGAGAAGGCTTTGAAACAGGGTGTGGAAATCGTCGGTATAAAACTCGGTTCGGAAGGTGCCTTCGTCAAGTCAAAAGAAGGCACAGAAGTGTCAGCGAGAGCCTTTAAGGTTAAAGCCCTAGACACTACCGGAGCGGGCGACGGCTGGAACGCTGGTTTGCTCGTAGGGCTCTGTAGAGGTTGGGAACTGGAGAGATGCGTCAAAGTGGCAAACGCCGTCGGAGCCTTAGTGGTCACGAAGCATGGCGCCATAGCAGCTTTACCGTACAAGAATGAGTTGGACGAGTTCTTAAGAGGGCACAATGCGAATTTTGAAGTCTGAAGATGTGACGGAAACCATTCGGAACAGGTTTAGCTCAGTCTGGAAGGCATCTTCAGGAACTCAGAGACTTCCTCCAATTCTTTTACCTTGCTCTTTAACAGGGCTAGTCTTCCCTGTAAGGGACCGCCTGTCTTTACGTATTCTTCCTCACCGATCTCGCCTAGATTGTAGGAGGTTGTAATCCTTTCGATCTCAACCTCCATCTTCTTTATTTCGTCTTGGAGCTGGCTGGTGTAAGGTTCCAAGCCTATCGCAGTAGACCTCAAGCCCTTCGATTTTTCCTCGACTATGTTGACGTATTTCTGCCTGAATTCGTTGTAGACCTCTTCTGAGAGTTGACCCTTTTGAGTGTCCAGCATCTTCACCTTCTTGTTGCAGTCCTTTATCTGGGCGATGACATCTTTCACTTCCGCCAGGATTTCTTCCAAAGTCTTCTTTTTCCTAGGGGCTTCCCGAACGATCTTCATCTTCAGCTGTGTCTCCTTCCACGCCGAGAAGCCGATCATATACTCCTCTAAGTCGCGGACTATCTCCCTCATTTTCTCGTAATCCTTGTAGCCTGTCGGAAATTCTATGACTGAAGATAAGCTTTCTCCTTCTCTCGCTCCTTTTACTTCGCAAGGGATAAACACTGACATCCCTGAACCTACGGCGAAAAAGGACACTTTGAACGAGCCGTCTCCATAGATTTCGCCCTTGATCGAGTGGGGATCGACAAGCGACGGATTAAACTTTCCAATGGTCTCCCTAACATACGAATACAGCATTTCACCGTTCTGTACAGTCTCCTTTATGGGTAAAGTGAAGTGTGTGACATTTCCATCCGAGACTAATTCGCCTATCAGTTGCCGCCTCTTCACTCTTCCCATTAGGCTTAGACCTTGAGTCCTTACGGCTGGGATGTACCCTCCCAAGAAAACCATGACCACGCCGGTAAAGAGCGCGACCAGAATCGCTTGCATAGACCAATGCGCATATGAAAGAGACAAAGTAGGGATCTCATACATGCCCGTAAGATTTGCTAGGTAGAATGAAGCAATGACGAGGATATAGCTGCCGAAAAAGCCGAAGAACGTTCCCATCAATCCAAGCAAAAACGCTTCAATTATGAACACTTGGAAGGTGTTTCTAGGGTCAAGTCCGAGGGTTGCCAAAGTGGTGAACTCCCTCTTCCTTTCCTCGTAGATCGAAGCCATCGTGATGTAAACCATCAAACCGGCTATCACCAATGGGAATAAGTAGGGGACAAATCCAGCAATTGAGAACTCGAGTGACCATTCGATCCTCATGGCTAGGCCGCCCTTGTTCGCTATTGTCGCGATTCCCAGTGTATAGGCTAGTTCCTCAGCTACATCCACGGGGTCAGCCTTTTCACCAGTTATGATTGTAGCTTCAGAGATAACTATTGAAGGATCTTTTATTGCCTTTATTGGAACAAGAACCAGGTTCAGGGGTTCTTTGAAAAGTGGTGTGTTGTCGATCTTTGTCAGTTTGGAGAGGGCTGAAGGATCGAATTTCCCAATGACGCGGAAACTTCCCAACGCTCTTTTTTCCATCGGTCCAGGTACTCCGCGCGAAATAGGTTGCTCTCCAACGATCAATTGCGCGTAGTCATTGGTCGAGATCTCATATGAGGTTGGGATTATGACAACGGTCTTTCCTATCGAGAAGTCCTGCCAGAAGCCTCTGACATATTTTGAAATATTGTAGCTTCTCTCCATGAAACCGGGATCTACGCCCACTATGTCGACAACCACAGACCGTTCGCCTACGACAATCATCCCACTGCGCAATATCTGTGAGTCCCCGCGCATCTCAATACGCCTGATCTCCTCTCTGTATCCTATGTCTTTGCACCATTCTTGCTCGCGAGTCCAGTTTACGTCGTACTCGCTTAGCGGAGCTATATTAACGTCCGGCTGAATCAAGACGCCTGACACATTAGCGCCCCTCCACGACCCTTTAATTCTTGTTGCGCGGCTCGCGGATATGTTTACAAAGACTATGGCTGAAGAGACGATGATCGTTATCGTGATCAGAGTCAGAATGGTCCTAGACAGTCTTCTCTTCAAGCTTCTTACACCCAACTGCAACGCAAGATCCGTCATCGGCGTCTTCTTAATCGATATTAATGTGATGAAAAAGTAAGTTAGGCTTCCAACTATGAAGCATCCTAGAAGAGAGATGAGCAAGTCTACATTGGGAGTTGTGGCCCTGATCAGATTCTCAATAATGATTGCGTAGGTCATCTTGAGGGATGGATGAGTCAGAGAGAACGTCAACATGAGCAAGGAGAATATTAATGCCTTGCCTACCAAGCGAATCCTGTTCTCTGAGGGTTCCTCGAAAACGAAGCCGGGAAGGATCGAAGCCAACCCGTACGCGAAGAGGCATATGCTTGCTGAAGTATATAGGGCATAACTCCTAAGATTTGAGAGCCATGTCTCGAGGCTGTTAAGCCTTCTCGCAGATATTCTCGCGCCGCCAAGGGCAGGTCCGTACTCTCCTTTCTTATAGAGGTCTAGGACACGTTTTAACAGTTTTTCAATAGCTTGGTACTCTTCAATCTCTCGATCAAGGGAGAATCCAGAAGAACTTAACCACGACACATCCTTACTCACTTGGAGCGTTTCGCGTTTTGCATACTCGCTTGCGGCATGATGCATCCAGTTGATCAGAGTGGTGTTCCTGTTCACCATAACTCTAAGCCGAGGATAGGCTTGCTGAGTTCTCAATTCGGGTTCATCAATCATAATTACATCGTAGTTGAGTGGGAAGAAGTAGTAACCTTCGTACTGGCTTCTATTACCCTTCTGTATAACTGCTTTAACCGCTGGTTTTATCGTTAGGGTTCTCTTCTCGCCGGTGATGGGGTCGCGGTCCGATACTCTGATCAACTTACCCTTGAGAACCCAAAGATTACCTTCAATGAAAGTCTGGTTTTTCAGGTTGTTCTCGGCGAGAGTTATCGACATTTCCGTGTACTTGGTATTGTTTGCAGCGTATTCCGCCGTGTATTCCACGTCTTCCATGAACGAATCGTGAACTTTTATCAGTGTGTAATTGTTTGGCAAATCTAGATTCACCAGTCTTGAAGGCTCAGATGAATCTAGTCTGCTGACCTTTCCTGCGAAGACTTGGATCATCCCTGTCTTGTTAGTAAATGTGGGTCCTACATCCTGTTCTCCCCAAGGTGTGGAAATGGTTGCTGTTATCGAGATGTTTGAGATGGGCATATCTGTTGCATAATCCCTCAGACGTAGAACCAACCATAGCTTGACCTCGCTCTCTTGATCTGTCGCTGTTTCTCCATAGGCGCATGGAAATAAGAAAGAAACTGAAAGAACGATCATAAGCGACAGAAATATTACGCGGAAAGACTTCATCTCATCTCCCTACCGCCCAGTTCCATAAGCTTCGCTTCGTACTCTTCCCTTAGTTTTCTGTAGACCTTGTATTCCACTAGACCGCTCTTATAGATGGATTCTAGCTTCGATAACATATTCTTGTATCTCTTAATTTCGACGGGCTTTCTCAGCCTTTTCCGTTCCAGTAAAAGAGTCAAGGCAACCATGGGGGACGCCACGGAAAGCGTTAACAACAAAACACTGAGCTGAACATTACAGCGCACAGTTTCTCCGTAATCTTCGACGAGGTTAATGATATTCATAGATGAATAGATTCCGTAGAAGTATGAAGCTTCATAAATGCCGGAAGGCAAGAGGCGTGAGACGTAGCCTGTTTCATCCGTCTCCAACTCTAATGGCGAACCGATATACCTCCAAGAGGTTATCTTCTTTCTGAGAATCACATCTGCATAGGGGAGCGGATTACCAAACGGGTCTGTGACTCGGAGCATAAGTCTAAAAACCGAGCATCTTACTGTCAGTTCTCGATCCTTGTGAACGTCTACAACCCCAGACCAGACTTCTGTTCCCATCCATTCCGCAAAGACTGTGTAGTTGTCCAGGTAGATTCCGTCATGACGGATATAGCCATTCTCATCCGTGTAGTCTTTGAAAATGAGATGCTTCACGCTGTCGTATATCTGGACTGTTGCATTTGAGAGAGGTTCATCAGCCCCGGTGAAGAATCTCAACACCAAGTAGGTCTTGTTACACTTTAGGAGGACCGATTCCAAATTTTGAAGTTTTACGGTCTGTTCTCCAATCAGCTCGCCTCCCATAACCCTTATCCTGTAGGTTCCGTTCCAAAGATCTTTGAAGTGAGCCGTTCCGTTTCTGTCAGTCCTAGTTGAATTTACCAGCAGTCCAGTCCGATTGGCCACCGCCGTAATGTTGGTGGGGCTATAGAAAACAAGCTGATCATATAGCAAAACTACATGATCAGGCAGAATCTTGTTCTCTTGGTCGACACATCTGACGGTTAGATTGTAGGCCCAACCTTCAACTGTGAATATTTCAGTCTTCGTTACATTGATCACACTATAGCCGACGGTTCGATTACCATACCTGGCTGAAACCGTATACACTCCATCAGTGACGTAGAGATTCTTATGTTCAACGAATCCAGTTCTGTTCGTAACATCCTTGAAAAGCAAGTGTCCAAGTCTGTTGCGTATATATACTGTTGCGTTTCTGAACGGAACATTAGATTCGGAGATAAACTTAAGCGCAAAACTAGCTCTAAAGCATATCAGCTTGAGCGACGTAGGTTCCTGAAGTTTGAGAATAAATTCTCCAGATGCAGGCTCTTGAAGTTTGAGAACATATTTTCCAAGAACATACTCTCCGATCCACGATTCATTAACCGCGATTGTTATCCTGTAGGTTCCATTCCACACGCCGATAAAGCGGGCTGTCCCATTTCTGTCGGTCTTCGTCTGGTTGACCAGAGGTCCAACTTCATCAGTCATCAGAGTATAGTTCGAGGTTCGCCTAACATCATCACTGCCTATAGTAAATTTGGATGCCCGAAAGACCATCTGATCATAAAGAAAGACCGTATGGTTTGCTAAGGGTTTCCCAATCTCATTAAGAAGCGTTAGGTTCAAGTCGTAAGCCCACGTCTTCACCACAATCTTCTCGGACTTTGTAATATTGATCTTTTGATAGCCCACAGTTCGATTCTTACTCTGAACTGAAATGACATAGGATCCAGCGTTAAGGAACTTCAGATCAACATACCCTGTTTTGTTGGAAAGACTGCTAGACGCCAGTTTTCTTTTCAGATCATATACGGTAACATTCAGATTCTCAAAGGCGTTTTTCGCTTTCCAATCCTTTATCCATAGGGTCACATTGAATGGATCCGCGTTTTTCTGGCTGTACTCATTAACTGGACTCATTACTGCAAAGATCTTGCTTGAGGTTTGTGCCTCAGGTATAGACACTTCGGAAAACCGGCTCGCGAGAAGATTGCTTAGTTCTACGTTTAGAGCTGCTAAGAGAATGAATAAAACAATGACTGTTCCTTTGCCCTTCACGGTTTTTCCCTTAGTAACTCTGAGCATCTAAATATCTTCATATCCATGTCATCTATGTAGTTTCGAATGTTAGAGATCTCTTTTTCACTTTCGCTGAGGGATACCTGCATGGCGCTCATTCTGTATTCGTACATACTTTGATTGAACTCGCCAACCGCGAACCTCACATCAGCCTCCTTCACCTCATCCCTTATCTGAGAGGCTTTAAGCTCAAGGTTCATGACCTGTTCAATCTTATCTCGCCTAATGGAAGCCCACTTTTCAGAAATCGAATTCAAACGTTGCTGACAGACCGCCATGCCCCTTTCAATTTCCTCCGATCCCGCTTTTGCAGAAAGCCTTTCTTTGAGTAAAGATAGATATTGTTCAATGATTAACGCTTCCTCCTCGATTGTTAAAGATGATAGAGCCGCATCTATCTTAGATATGATATCTTCCCATTTGTATAGAGGCGAATACAGTTCATGTCTTAAGTAAGCATCCTCTTTCAGCAATGACTGGCTGTCCGGGTTCTCTAATTCCTTTAGCCCTATCTTCTCCTTAGCCCACTCCAGTTTAGCCCTAGCCCTAGCCAGCTCTAATGTCCCTCTCAGCTTGAATACCTCCTCGACTGACATGGACAAGTGAGCTCCCAATTCGTCCATGACAAGTCTATACACGTTTTCCGGAATCTCGCCCGATTTGAACATCTTCGTAAGCTCCTCTAGTTTCAACGTGGTTTCCTTTATCTCTTTGACCGAAGACTGAAATGCTTTAAGTGCGCTGTTTACTTCCTCTTCGATCTGACCAACCGACGTTGCCCGAGCAGGGACAGGCTGTTTCACTTGTGAAGGTGTTTGAAACCTATCTAACGGTCTCTGAGAAGAATCGGCAACTCTATCCTTCCGTAATGAATTTTCCGACGACTTTCTCGAGCTCTTGAACAGGAAACCTAACAAACCCATCCCCACTCTTAAGTGCCGTTTTTCTTCTTTTCAGAGGTTTTGGGACAACTATTACTCAAATGATTACTTTACCTTCAATCCTCAATAGATATTCTTCCAAGAACGCTTATTTTACCTTTTCGAAGGAAAAAGAAGACGTTAAGATTATTCGAAGAAGGTTCTAGCTTCTTCGTAGAGGTTCTTGCTCACATTTTTCATCTTCGCTAAGGCTTTGGGGAGAGGAACAGTGACGATTTCGCCGGCTCTCAAAGCGACCATGACGCCGAATTTTCCTTCCTTCGCGAGGTCTACGGCTGCTATTCCATATCTTGTCGCCGTCAGTCTGTCGAAGGCTGTGGGCGGTCCACCCCTGATTATGTGTGCTGGAGCAACTGATCTTGTCTCGATTCCAGTTGCATTCTCTATCTCTTTGGCTAGAAACTCCCCAATCCCGCCTAAACGTACATGTCCGAATTGGTCCACTGATGTGTCTTTCGTTACCGGTCCTTTGTAATCGGCGATCGTTGCCCCTTCAGCGACGACTATCACAAGTGGCTTTTGTCCGGATGCGACCTTTTTCTTAACGAAGTTCACAACGTCTTCTGTTTTGAAGGGCTCTTCAGGGATTAGAATGAGGTCTGCGCCAGCTGCTAGACCAGAGTTAAGCGCGATCCATCCTGCGTGCCGCCCCATGATCTCGACCACTGCTACGCGTTCATGCGATTCGGCCATGTCTCTGAGTCTCTCAATTATGTGCATGGCCGTATTCACAGCCGTATCGAAGCCTATTGTAGCGTCTGTCTCCGAAACATCGTTGTCGATAGTTTTGGGAACTCCGACCACGTTCAATCCAGATTCACTTAATGCCTTTGCCACACTCAATGTGTCGTCTCCGCCTATAGCTATGAGTGCGTCAAGTCGGAGCTCTTTGAAAGTTTTGGCAACAGTCTTTACTCCATCTGGAGTCTTGAGGGGGTTAGTTCTAGAGGTTTTTAGAATCGTGCCGCCATCTGCGATGGTATCCCTTATGCTCTCATATCTCAGCTCAAGTGTTTCGGGCTTGAGCATACCAGCCCAGCCATATTTGATCCCCACGATCTGGAAACCATATTTATCGCATCTCTTGACTATAGCTCTTATCGCGGCATTTAAGCCAGGGGCGTCTCCTCCTCCCGTTAGAACTCCAATTCTCAAGGGCACTCCTCCTATTCGCCTCCTATTGAAAGATGTTCTTTTCTCTTAAGTCTTTCTTTAATCTCCCCTTACATTGTCACAAGTAAGACATCTAACAAAAGAGTATTTAGTAAGATTGTCTTTTTTATAAAAAAAAGGTTTTATGCTTGTGCTTTTGTTTTTTTTGTTCCGTTTTTTGTGTGTTTTATTTTTAGGATTGGGCATTTTGGGTTTGTGCATTCCCAGTGTTTTATGTAGTGGTCTTGTCTGTCGGTTTGTATTATCGGTTTTAGGTTTTTGTTGCATTTTGGGCATTTAGGGTTGTGGAGAGTTATGAGGTTTTTTCTTCTGCATTTGGGGCATCCTTTATTAGTCCAGATTGTTATTGCTTTGGATGAGTTCCAGATGTGGTTGCATGAGTTGCATCTGTAGGTGTGGAAGGGTTTTGTCATTTGGAGGGGGCGGAGAGCGGAGGGAGGTTGAAGCTCGTCTCAGAAGCCAAGTGTGGGATACTGCTGCTTCTGTCTCCGCCCCTTTCTCCTCTTCTTCTGGCCTTCTAGAAGTGGTAGAATCTGGTACTAATCCCTGATAGGTGTTCCGGTGAGTAGAGAAGAAATCGGAGCGTTGATATGACGTGAGGCTATGAGAGACTGCTTTCAAGGCGTAGGCAGACTCTTCATCAAGTCCTTCCTCAAAGGATACGGCATGCATGCATACCTGAAGGAGAGTTAATGGAAGCGTTAAAGCTCGTCCCGCATAAGATCAAGCATTACGTAGATGATCCTAAAATCCTACTGGTGTACCTATGAAGAAAAGAAGGCGAAACCCAGTAAACTGGGAGAGACAAGCCCACTGGTTCGAGGGAGAGGGAGGAAAAACAAAACCGCCAAGCAAAGGAGTAAAAGTCCAACCTATACAAACAGTAATGCAAGACATAGCAAGGATAGACATCGTAGACAAACTGTGCAGTGAACTAATCCAAGCAGGCTTCACACCAACAAGATACAGAGTAGGCAGAACAGAGAGATGCGAAATAGGAACAGTTGAACAACAAAAATGCTTCATAAACAGAACAAAACGGTACTACCTCTCACAACAAACAAGAGAATGGGCAGAGGAATACTTAAAAGAAATAGAAAGAAGAAAACCAAGAACACCAAGAAAACCCTTCAAATGCCCAAAATAACAAAATTTTTATTTAAGTGAAACAGTCTATGCCATTTGTTGCGGGGAATTATTGATGGTCAAGTTCATTTTCGTCACGGGCGGTGTATTGAGTTCAGTTGGAAAAGGGATTGTAACATCCTCGGTTGGTAAGATGCTTCAGGTTCGAGGCTTCAAGGTTACAGCGATAAAGATGGACCCCTATGTGAATGTGGACGCGGGTACGATGAATCCATATATCCACGGCGAGGTCTACGTTACGGATGATGGGGGAGAGACAGACCTTGACCTTGGATGGTATGAGAGGTTTCTAAACATCAACCTCTCCAAAGAGAGTAACATAACAACTGGACTGGTGTATCAGGCTGTAATCAACAAAGAGAGGCGAGGGGATTTTCTGGGAAGATGCGTCCAGATTATTCCACATGTAACGGACGAGATAAAGGGCAGAATCCGGGCTGTTGCGGACCGATCGGGAGTCGACGTAGTCTTAACTGAATGTGGTGGAACAGTTGGGGACATAGAAGGGCTACCTTTCCTTGAAGCTATCCGCCAGATGCGGATAGAAGAAGGTTTTGAGAACACCCTGTACATACATGTAGCCCTCGTTCCAGTCTTAGACGTGACCGGTGAAATGAAGAGTAAGCCCCTACAACATAGCGTTAATGAACTTCGACGAATTGGCATCCAACCTGATATTATAGTTGCTAGATGCAGAGAGATGATTAATACTGAGGTTCTTCAGAAGATAGCATTATTCGGTACGATCTCAAAAGAGGCTGTCTTCTGCTCCTATAACGTGCCCAGCATATATAGGGTGCCCTTAATCCTTGATGAGCAAGGCATGGGTGGTTATGTCTGTAAGCGTTTAAATCTCTCAGGAGCAACCTCTAACTGGAACAGTTGGGAAGATTTCGTTCAATCCGCCGAAAATCCGGAGTTCACCGTGAAAATAGCGCTCGTCGGCAAATACGCTGGCTTAGTTGACAGTTATGTAAGTATGAATGAAGCACTGAGGCACAGCGGGGCTTCCTGTAAAACCCGAGTCTTGATAGATTATATAGAGGCAGAAACCTTTGAGAAAGAACCTGGGAAAACGGAGACACTCAAAAGTTATGATGGGATCTTCGTTCCATACGGCTTTGGTCCACGTGGAACCGAGGGGAAGATTAGCGCAATACGTTTTGCACGCGAAAATGACATTCCGTTTCTAGGGATCTGCTATGGCTTCCAGTTATCCATCGTGGAGTTCGCCCGTAACGTGTGCAGGTTGGAAGGTGCCAACAGCACCGAGATAGACCAGGATACGCTTAACCCGGTGATATATCTGATGCCTGAGCAAAGAGATGTGGAGTATAAGGGAGCCACTATGCATTTGGGTGCTCATAAGGTCATCGTTAAAGGGGGAACTTTGGCGCATAAGCTTTACAAATTTGAAGCGATTTATGAGCGCCATCGCCATCGTTGGGAGGTTAATCCCGAATACTGGGAAGTCTTAGAGGAACACAGCATGGTATTTTCAGGCAAGAGTCCTGATGGAAGGAGAATAGAAATCCTAGAGCTGCCGGATAGGTTCTTCTTCTTTGCAACACAGTTTCACGGTGAGTTCAAGAGCAGGCCGGGCAGACCTGAGCCTGAGTATTACGGCTTTGTAAAGGCATGTCTGGATAGGAAGATGGGAAAGGAAAAGTTTGAGCCTTAGCTGAAGCAACATTAATAAGTTAAGGACAGATCTATAGTTCAAAGGAAATGAGAAGATGAGCAGCAGGGCGAAGAGGCGTCGCAGAGAGGCACCTATGCCTGCAACGGGAGCCGGGTTACTTAGGTTCTTTGAGGGAGAGACTTTAGGTGTACGAATAAGACCCGAGATAGTTCTGATCTTCGCTGTGTCTCTCATTGCTGTATGCATAATTGCGTCCCGGTTCTTCGTTTAGAGCTAAAAGGGTTTTTATTACTCGTGCAGAACCTCGATTCTCTGGACAGAATTCAAGTTGATGAATATTTCGCTTCTTTCTTCTCTACTCACAACTTGAGGTATCGGGCGAGCAATTGTGGACCTCAACACGGCAGCTTTTGCTTCAGAGAGCCATATTCCAGGAGGCTCTCTAGTGACGGCGACCAAGACCCCTTCGAATCCGTAGGATTGGTCCAGTATCACTGAGATCTTGCGTCCTATCTGCCGTTCAAGCATATGGAAAACGGTGATAGGCGGCGAACTTTCGGACATAAACTACTCAAAGCTAGATAAGCATCGATCACAGATAAAACCTTATCGGAGAAGATAATAAGAGGGTATATCTCTCGTTAGTATCCTGTCGATCCCAGTATTTTACTTATTCCTATTGCTTGTTTCTTGGTCCTTTCCTGGATACTTTTATGGTTTTCACGAATCTTTCTATCTTTTGTTGTCTTCGTCTCATAGTGTACCTATGGCATTCTGTTTTTCCGACTACTGGGATTGTTTCGTGCGGGAATTCTCAACGTAATGTAAGTTTGCGCATTTCTACCCTAAACTATTTGAATTCCTTAGGTTATCCTATCATGGAGCTACAGTTATGGTCTCTAGCGATTCGCTCGACTCTAGAATGAGTAGTGTTGCGGATCGATATTCCTCATTATTCACACTTCCATCCAAGAGAACAATTCTCATGTACCTTTCTGCTATATCCCTCATCGGCGGCACCATAGCGTCGGTCTCACACAGTTTTTCCTTATTTAACCTCATCTCTGGGCCATTTTTAGGCGTATTCCTGTTTTTCACAGTGTTGTTTGCTGATTTCTTGAATAGCAGAGTCTTCATGAAATCCGATCCCATTCTTAATCTGAGGCGGTGTTCCTTCCTTTCTATACCTTCGTGTCTGATTCTGTATGCCTTCGTCTCTGCGGCCAACCTAGTTACCACCCGTGATGGAAACCCAAACTTATGGTTCAAGGTAGCCTCCGCAGGGCTTTTTACAGTCTTAACTTTTCGCCTATTCGTGTTTTCCGCAGTATCATCTGTCAACTATGGAAGGGCTTTCTTTTCCGCTTTATTGCAGCCAGCCTTAATTCTGACAATCTTATCGATTTTGCCAATGAGCGGGTTCGGCTTTAACCCTTATTCCATTCTTCCTTTTATTGTTTCGATTTTCGCTTCAGCGGTTGGAATCTACATCTTTATTTCTTCGGTGGATGCCACCGGAGAGAAGGTCTTAGAGACAGGGTCGCTTTCTCTCTTTAAGGCTTTTTTAGCTAACTGGACTGAGAACTTGAACGAGCCCCTTGAACGTTTCTTTGAGAAACTCGGTGAAGAGAGAGGTGTAAGAGTATCATTGCTAGCGTTCAAAAAAGGAAAAGGACTAGAAGCGGTTATGATTGTCCCGGTTATGCATCCTGGACCTTTCAAGAACGTCGGTAGTAGCCCCCTGCCCCACATGATCCAAGTAGCACTAGAGAGCAAACTTAAGTGCATAGTTTCTGTCCCCCACGGGATTTCAGGGCATGACCTCGACCTAGCCTCACAGTTTCAAAATGAGGTTGTTCTAGGTAAGATTGTTGAAATGACTGAGCTCAAAGGCTTCAATTCCCGTGCGACTCCCTTCATACGTTCAGAAGTGGACGGCGCGAGAGCAAGTTGCCAAATCTTCGGAGATTGTGCACTATTTACGTTAACACTTGCGCCGGAAACGATGGAGGATCTGCCGAGAGAACTGGACTATGCAATAACCCGTGAAGTTGAGAAAAGGGGACTTGCCACAGCGATCACTATTGATGCGCATAACAGTATCCAAGGGCGTTTCGATCCAGAGGAGGCATCTGAATCTTTGAGGAATGCGGCGGTTAATGCCTTAGAGAAAGCGCTGAGATGCGAGCGACAACCCCTCGAAGTGGGGGCTGCAAAGGTTAACCCTCAGGAATTCACCGTGAAGGACGGGATGGGACCTGGGGGGATAAGCGTGATTGTGATTAAGGTTGGTGATCAGGAAGCGGCTTATGTGACTATTGACGGAAACAATATGGTATCAAATCTTCGTGAGAAGATTCTCTTAAGGCTTAAGGGTTTAGGAATAACTGAAGGTGAGGTTCTTACAACGGACACTCATGTTGTGAATGGTCTTGTAAAGGTTGACAGAGGATACCACCCCATCGGGGAGACGATGAACGAGAAGAGGCTAATCGATTATGTTGAAGAAGCCGCCTCTGAGGCTCTGGGAAACCTCGAACCTGCAGAGTTCTCGTGGCGTGCAGAGAACGTTTCCGGCGTCAAGATTATTGGAGAAAGACAGTTGAACGATTTGTGCGTCTTGACGGATAAGACGATAAAGAGAGTAAAGAGAGTGGCTTTGCTCCTTTTTCCAGCTTTAGCCATCTTATTGACAGTCGTTCTTATCCTTCTTTAGCAAGCCCTGAACTGCAAAAAATATAAGTAGACAATGCTGTATCATACTATTATCTGCGTAGTCTTGTAAGTCAGTGATCCAGGGAAGGGTAAGTATGGCAAAGGAGGGTTCGAAAGGGGAAGAAATAAGGGAAAACGCGGTCTTGATCGGTAGTAAACCGGTGATGAACTACGTTGTTGCCTGTTTAACTTTCTTTAACAGCGGCGCCGACAAGGTGGTGATCAAAGCTAGAGGGCAGGCAATAAGCAGAGCTGTTGACACGGTTGAGCTGCTTCGGCGTGCCTTTGTGAAAAACGTGAAAGTCGAGAACATCGCTATAGACACACAGGAGATAACGAGGGAGGACAATAGGAGATCAAATGTCTCGACGATGGAGATAACTTTGGTGAAAGCGCTGCAGTGATGTCGCCGGAGCTTTATCAGATGTACCTTACCTTCTATCTGTCTGACTGAGAGTTTGCCTTTTCGCTTATTCGGACCGTTTTTCCTTTAGAGACTGAAGCTAGCTCAGAATGGGGCATTGAAACAATATCCGTTAAGGCTCAAAATGTTTGTAGATTTTGAGCTGAACTTGGAATGTAACCTCCCTGAAAAATCCTCTTACGGGATATTTCACAATTCCACCAAGATCATCTCACATTTTCCCGCATTTACGTCCTGCCTAACTCAAACAATATGACACCTGCTATCGACTAGCTAACGTTCCAACCAGCATGCCTCTATTCAACGAACCTCTCAAAGGAAGCAATCCGACTACTCACTAGGATGGAAGTGAAAATCTAGTCCCACTTTGCTTGGGAAAAACCTTAAATCCCACAGAGCAGATAGACAGCTCTCAGTGGGAAGAATGACCACTCTGCGTCTAGACAACAAAGGAAGAGTAACGCTGCCAAAAGAGATAAGGGAATCTCTCAACATCGGCGAGAAAATACTGGTGATAAACGCCGGAGACCACCTCAAGATAATCCCACTACCGCATGACCCTATCCGGATACTCCATGGGGCGTTAAACACAAGAAAATCATTCAAGGATCTCAGGAGACAAGCAGAACTAACCGCCGAAGCGGAGGCAAAGATAGAAAGAGGTTAGCAACGCGATGCCCCTGTTGGAAAATGATGTCGTCTTCGCCTACTTGAACACGTACGACCCTAACCATGAAATTGCCGAAGGGATATTCCAGAAGCTGCAAAAGGGAAAAATCGGGGTGCAAATGTCCAGCGTTAGCCTTCTTGAGATGGAGCTAATCTATCGAAGTGAAGCGATTGAGGATCAACTTCTAAAGGACCTCGCAGCTCTAGCATCTCTACCAAACGTGGAATACATTGCATTAACACCTGATGTCGCTGTTTCGAGCGTATATCTGAGACAGATCCTCAGATTGACGTTCTTTGACTCACACTACGCTGCAACTGCGCTAGACCTAGACAGAAAGATCATCTCATTCGACAAGGCATATGATGGAGTACCAGGCCTCACGAGGATCGAGCCTGAAAGAATCGCCAATCAAAAAGAGATAGAAGAATAACCTCCTGTAATCGTTAATGGCCTTCTTGAAGCCCGAACCCAAAGATTTAAGGCGGCTAGGCGACGTACTGTAAATAATCCCAAAGGCTTTTTTCAACCACTAAATGTCTTTCTGCGTGTTCAGCTCCCTGATAAGTCAGGATCTTGCTTATCCATTAAGCTGTTTGCCAATTTACTCCTCTAAATTCTCAAGAAACCCTAAGTCCTGTTTCCTTCTAAGAAATAATTTTTCAGGGTCGTCTGACAACTCAAACGAAGCCACCCTAACCCTCTCAATCCGCGCGGCTGCAACTTCCTTGAGTGGCTTCTGATATATTCAAGCAAATATGCTTGGCAAGTTTTTGGTATGTTCAAGGTTATTTTGGTAAATATCAAGCGCGTCCCAGGCTAAACTGAATGTTACTTCTGCACAAGCATCAGGAAAAAGTGGGAGCTGAACTAGTGGGGTCGACTAGTTCTTATTGAGGTTGAAGTTCACTGTGGCTGTCTGGAATTGCTGAATGCTTAGTGTGGTTGAGGTTGTGTTTGCGGTGTAGCCTGTTGGGACTATGATTCGGACTGTGTATCGTCCTGGCTGGTAGAAGCCGAAGATGCGGTATCCTCCTAGGTTTGTCTTGGTTATGGCTACGATTCGTCACGTCCCGTTGAGAAGTTGCACCGTTACATCCGCTATGGTGTTGCCATCGTTATCCTTTGCGAGTCCTTGGATATCTGCGTGTACATGGCTTAGGTCGTTGAGGTCCACCTGAAGGAACTCATCCTGATGCATGCATGCAGTTGAGAGCTAGCTAAGAAGAGTTGTTCTATTGGCTAAAAGTTCAGTCAATAGAGGGGACCCCCCTCTAGGTTTTCTCATAAGAATTTTACAGTTGTTCTATCGCTAGAATTCCGCTTCCATGAAGATGACATGAGAGGAAAAAGGTGCTTCTCAGGTTGACTTCACTACCATCAAGTATAGCTCAGTTTTAGAACCGAAAAGTGTGAATTCTGGAGCCTTTTTTGCTGCATGTTAAAGAATCCTTTGGGCGTGTGGTTAGAGGAGAGAATACGTTTGGGACAGTAATATTTTTAAAGTAAAAATTTGTAGTCATAGCATGGTGGTATATTTGGGTGACTACGTGACCGTTTCGGCTAAGATCACGGTGGATCTCAGGAAGAAGCTGGCTGAGCTCGATATAAGGCCATCAGAGATTATTAAGAAGGCGTTAGAGAAAGAGGTTGAGGAGAGAACACGAAAGATGCTTTATGAGAAGGTTGAGAGGGCAAGCCTCATAATATCTAGGGTTGGAAGAGAGGCTTGGGTTAGAGCTGTCAGGGAGAGCAGAGATGAGAATTGAGGCTCTTCGATTCCTCGGCTATAATAAACCTTTGTGGTGAAAGAAAACTGGACAGACTTGAGGGCTGTTATACTCTGAGCCTCGCATTCTACGAGGTGGGGAATGCTGTTTGGAAACAGGTTCATTTGTACAAAACTCTCACTATGGAGGAAGGCGGCACGGTTTTGGATTCACTAACAGAAGTCTTGAAGACGTTGAAGAAGGTTAGGGTTGAAAAAGTTTTAGAGGTACTTAAGATTGCTGTTGAAGAAGATTTGACCTATTATGATGCTTCAAACCTTCAAGCAGCTATTGAAAACGGTTTTTCACTCGTCACCGATGACGAAAAACTGTATGTTGCAGGGAAGAAATACTTAGAGACCGCGAGAAGTAACGAACTGTAAACTATCCTTCGCAAGTTTGCGTCTTGCCATCGGAGTCCAAGCAAATTATGGAAGATTGGGGAAAATCAGGAGTCTATCATTAGATGATGCCGCTGATCGTTGGTTTTTGGTTATATTTTGGAAATAAAAAAGAGGGAAGTTGAGTTGTGGCGAACTGCTCGTGGTTATTTTTGCTCTTTGATTTGGAAGTTAACTGTGACCGTTTGGAATTGTGCAACCTTTAGGGTGGTTGAGGTTGCGCTGATACTTTGCCAAATTTTCAAGGGACTTCCATCTTACTTAGGCAGCCTCTCCACAGAGGTCAGCATGCTCGAACTAGACTTCAACCGACCTGAGACATCCCTCTTAACGTAGATGTTTGTTATTTTCACATAGTCTCCAACGGACATTTTCTCCGCGGTCTCAGCTAATTCTCCCCATAAAGACACCTCAATCTTTCCAGTGTTGTCTGACAACTCGAAGGAGGCTACCTTCACCCTCTCCTTTCGCGCTGTTGTGACTTCTCTGATGACAGGTTTAGTTAGAACGGTTCCTTGGACAGTCACGTATTCTCCTTCTCTGAGATCGGCAGCTCTAACTATTCTCTCTACATGTTGAGGAAGGTTCTCCGCCTCCTTGATACTGGGGTTCACTGTGATCGTGCCTTTAGTGTCTAAATTCAGGAATGTCTTTCCGAACCGCTTTCGAGCATAGACTCCTTCAATAAGCAGAGCATCCCCGACGGTAATCTGCTCAGAGAGTAATGCCTTATCCTCCCAAAGGTTCAGCTGGATCGATCCCGTTTCATCTTCTACGATCAGTTGCGAGAGGTATCTGGCTCCACTGGGCCTGTCGAACTTTCTTATATCTCCAACGTATGCAACTCTAGCCAAGACGCTCATATTGCGTCTTTCCTCGGTTATTTCCTTCACCTTCACAAATCTCGTTGGGAGAAGCACTAGACCGGATGGCTTCTCGGCTACAAATACAACGCTAGACGCCTCTTCAACATGCAGTTCAAATTGACCCCCAATCTGACTCCTAACCCTAGCATTCATTATCCTCAAGAGGCTTCCTTCCCTCAAATCCTCAATCTCCGCGACTTTACCATTCCAGAATACTACTCTTATCTGACCAGTTGAGTCTCTCAACCACAGGTGTCTTGTCCTCCCTTCCGAACCATCCTTCCTCTTGAAAACAGACCCCGGAGAAATCTGTTGTGCAAAACCTGAGACGTCAACTCTCCTGCACTTTTCAGTTATCTCTCCGATTCTTTTGATGAAGCTTTCAAGGGGCGGATACTCGTCTTCCAGTCCATCCTTTGGTAAGACCTCGATCTCTCCCCATGTTCCTAGGCTCAACTCTATCTTTCCATTCATCCCCTCACGCACATACCCGTGTGAAAACTTGACTATATGACCAGGCTTAACATTTTCATCCTCCGCAAGTTTGGCCTTGTCGTTCCAGAGAGCAACATTTACGACTCCACTCTTGTCCGCTACGAGTAACCGTTTAACACCGCCCTCGGTTCCATCTGAACGAGTGAAGACTTGAAAAGGAGAAGCACGAATAACCCGACCCGTAACCGTGACATCGCCCAGCCCCGAGACCAGATCTTTGACCAAAATTCCAGATTGAAGGTTTACTTGAGGAGCTTGCACCCCCAGTTCGGACGCAACTAGATGAGCAGCAAACTCACGCGTAAAATATCCTTTGGCACTGTTCACCTTTTCATCTATCATTCTGATAATATCTTCACGTCTGAGGTCTCTCCGTGAGTCCAAGATCGCTTGAACGATAGACTCAACTGCCATATTCTTTCCCGTACTGCTAGACAGACATACCTGCCGTGTCTATTTAAACGATTACCATAAGACGAAGCAGCGATC
>Ga0315310_10000472_pt1 | contig 25714 bp, 23 predicted proteins | sample TDP5_MG_FD_203630 | JGI IMG/M metagenome (GOLD analysis project Ga0315310, IMG submission 203630) | Freshwater sediment microbial communities from Lake Towuti, South Sulawesi, Indonesia - TDP5 | ecosystem: Environmental > Aquatic > Freshwater > Lake > Sediment | place: Indonesia: South Sulawesi...
CTCCTCAAACTTGTCGTGGTCCTTCCCAGACACTGTCCCACAGTATGAGACAATGCTCTCCATGCCCCTATTGGGGACATTGACCGTGAACTCACCTGTGTTTTCAATGAAATCATGAGTGTATCTGGAAGGGCGGACAGCCACCATAAAGGTGGCCTTTCTCCACAGTCGCCCCAGCAGTCCCCATCCAATCGTCATGACGTTGGCTTTTTCTTTTCTTCCCGAGACGAGAAGGACGCCGCAACGACTAAAAGTCTCAATAGTCTGATTTAGAAAACATGTTGGAGGGACCTCAACCTTTCTGATCATGCGATCTAGACCTCCCTGAACTGCGAGGACTCGAGCTACTTGCCTCTTTTGAGGGCTCCTGCAAGGATCGGTGCGACTGAAACCTTTGCGTACTCATTGACTACGCTGTCGGTTCCAGCGATCTCGTCGACACCTGAATACTTCAGGAGATTTGCTGAGTCTCCTAGGAGCAAGGCATGGGAAACACCAACGAACACTCTTCGGGCTCCTTGGCTTTTCAGGATCCTTGCGACATTGGCTGAGGTCTTTCCGGTGCTTATGATGTCGTCGATTATGATAGCGTCCCTTCCATGCGCATCCACCTTCTTCGCCGTTGTCGTGATATCGCCCGTGTACGGGTCCCGCGACTTCTCGAAAAAGTCGTAGTCGGTGTTAATGGTTTCAGCTGCGTCCTTCGCCCTTCTTATGGCGAGATCTTCATCGTCGGGGGACACGATGAAGGGGTCCTTGAGGTCCTTCGCCGCAAAATACTTCGCGAGTTCTCCTGAAGCCTTAAGGTTCAATGCCGGAACCTTGTACATCTTCAGCACTTTCTCGTTGTGCACGTCGACCGTATAAAGCGCTCTGACGCCCAGCTGTTCCAGCATCTCAGCGACCATGCCTGAGCTCAAGCATTCGCCCTCCAGATATCGTTCGTCTTGGCGGCTGTAGGCGAGGTACGGGACAAAGATCTCTATGGACTTGGCCTTGAGGTCCCTTGTAGTGTGAAGAATGAGGAAAAGTTCCACTAGCCTCGTGTCTTGGGGCGGATACAGACTCTGAACAACCAAAAGGTCCTCGCCCGATATTCTCTCCTCAAATTTGAGGTAGAACTCACCGTCGGGGAAACGTTTGGTTCTAACAGATACCAATGGCAGGTTCGATAAATCGGCAACTTTCTGTGCCAGCTCAAGCGAACCGGGGCCGCCAACAATCTTCAAACCCGTTCTCCTCTGCGACGGAATGACATTCAGATAGGATAAAGATAAAACCTTCGCTTGCTCGATCTGTTTGCAGAAAGATCTTAGACGTGATTTCACGTTGTAGGGGGGCGCTCCTTGAGAAGAGTATACTCGCTGGGATATGGTCTCTGGAAGAACCTCGAGGAGTTCACTGCTCTGCTCACAGGTCTTGAGGTGCGCGTCTTGGTCAATGTTAGACGGTTCGCGCAGAGCAAGAACCCCAGCTTGGAGTGGAGGGCCTCAAAGTCGGATTGATGAGAGCTGGGATCGAGTATTTATCCTTTAGTGGGGCTTCGGGTGGCTTCCGAGAATGAGGCTACGAAAAGTACACGCCAAGTCCCCAATGTGAGCAAGGCATAAGCAGACTGCTAGAAACGCTAGAGAAATGCACGGTCGTCATAATGTGCCTAGAATCAAGGTCAAAGTATTGCCAAAGAAGGTTCATCGTGGATTCGCTTTCAAAGCTACGTGTAGAGGTTGTTTCCCTAGAATAGGCTAAGACGAAGTCCTGCAGTTTCTCATCCGCCAAGCCTTATCTCGTACCATATCGTCCTGTACTCTGGCCCCACACTGAACACTCTGTAGTTGCCTTCGACGGAGACGGGGATCTGTCGAACTCTCTTTCCGGAGTTGTCCAAGGCCCAGACCACGATGTCGCTTGAGATTCTGATTTTCACCGTCACCGGCACACCTTCAGTCAGCGTGGGATGTTCGCCCCAGTTGCCGGCGCAGGTGATTCCACCATTGAACCGTCTCATCTCTGTCAGGCTTGGTGTAGCAACAGCAATGAGGGTTCCGCTCTGATATTCGCTTACCCTCATGTTCGTATTGGCTGTATAGCCAGCAACCACCAGCAAAAGGGTATTCCATTGAGCGAAGCTCTCGCCCTTAATCACTGAAAGCGTTATCGCACTGAACCCGTCCAGAAGCGTCTTTTCAGGCGCGATGACTATGCTTCCGAGGTCAAAGGTCTTTCCAGCGCCAAACCCCAAAACCACTGCACTCCTAGATGTGTTAACAAGGAGCACGCCATTATCACGGTTAGTGATGTCCCAGACAATCTCGCCTGTGTCCGACCTATACAAAGAGCCAGCTATGCTCACCTCTTGGGAGCTAAGGCGGTCTGCAGGCTGAACATAGCCCTCAACTATCAAGGCGGTCCTATGAACGAGCGGCGTCGCTGACTGGATTCCTAGGTAGCTGCCGTCGGGAAGGTTCCATGCTCTTGCCTTTCCCTTGGCTATAAGTTCCTTCTCCCGTTCGCCGCTAAGCTCTGCGGATATCAGATGATTGGCTGGCTTCAGATCTCCGCGCACGAAGAGCATCTGGGCAGGGATCATGGTTGCCATCTTGATGGGGTGCTGGTCTATGTCGAAGTACCCTCTTATTCGTTTGGTGTCCCAGTTGTCGCGGCTTCCATAGTCGAATATGAAGATGCCGTCCCAGTCCTGAAGAGCAGCGTAAGTAGCAAGTGTCAAGACTGTCTCGGCGTCATACATGTTGGGCGCCGGATTGTTGTACTCGCTCACCAAGTGTGGCTTCCCGTATACCCTCTTCAAGGATAGCCACGGAACGACGCTTTGATTGAGGTAGTTGACCAAGGGCTCGTTTACGACGTACCAGTTGTTTGGGTCCCAAGCGCCTCCTGGGAACGAGGGGTGATGCCAGTAGGCGTGGGTATCGACAGAATCAAGCTTAGCCATTATGTTTGGGGTGCTACAGCCAACTATTGTCCCTAGCACCAGGGATTCGCCTTTCAGCTCATCTTTAATGTATCTGTACATTTCTGAAAAGTAGCCTTCGAGAGCCCAGAGAAAGTCGACCCAATCACGTCTGGCGTTGATGGTTCGGGTTCCGAACTCGCCCAGAGTGAAGATCGGTATCGTCGAAGCCTCAATGCTTTCTCCCTCCTTCACGGAATAACCCTTGAAAGGTTTCATGGAGAAGGATGCGAACTGGTATGTCGCCGTGGTAACACCTAGGTTTGAGATGTCCAACCTAGCGTTCGTTTCAGAGGCTGAGGCTATGAGGGCTAGCTCGTACTGTCTCCATTCAGGGGCGAGTTCAACAGTCACGCTGCCCGATAGCACGTCCCAAGGGTTCTGGGCTTGCCTGAGAGACACTGTTACGCTTGCTTGTCGGTCAGCTTTCGCACTAAAGGTGACAAGGTACGTTTCCTCAGCGATGACTTGCGGCCCGGGATAGTTGAACTGAACGTGCCAGCCAGTAGACCCTTGCTTGGTCACATCGACCTCGAGTACATTTGTTCCGCCGGGACCTGCCAGCACCCGGTAGGATGCCTGAGCTCCGCTGTGCGTTTCCGTGTTCCAACCAGTCAGTTCGTCTTCGAAATTGCCATTTCTCAAAAGTTCAAGCTGAGGTATTACTGTTACAATGCCCCAAGCTTCTTGCAGCTTCCTAGTCGAGCCGTATTTCTCCTCTAAGTGCTCATTCCATTTTGCGGTTAGCCTGTGCTCAAAGACATCGGCGAGATGATCTATGACTCCTCCGAGCCATCCGTGTATCAACCCTTGTTCATTGACTATCTCCACGAACGCCACAGCGGGATCTTTCCCGTAAGTTAGCTCTGTATACAGGTTTCGATGCGTCAGGAGTTGGCGAGCATATTCTTTCTGAAGTTCCTTGATTTCGTCCACAAAGAAGCCCAAAACCTGCTGATCCTTCCAATCCACTGTGTTTATCTCGTTCGGCAGGCCGTCGACGGCTGTCAACCTCCTCGACACTAAGAGGTTCAGGTCTATGTAGATGCCATTCTCTTTCAGCTTGGCAATGAAGTAGTCCAGCCTATCGAGTGCCTCCTTGTTCAGATGTCTGGTGCCGCCCACGGTCTTGTCGAAAATGTTGAATGCCTCCCAAGAAGCGTCCATATGATGAAACCGGACAATGTTCACGCCGAACTTGGCGAGCCTGGCCGCTATCTTTTCGGCATCCTCCTTCTTAGGAAAGGCTGCGCCGCCGCAGATGTTCACCCCTAGGAACCTTATGCGTTTCCCACCGATGTAGAGGTGACCGTCTTCTCCTACGTGCACATGTCCTAGGCTCCCTGCTGGCTTGTCAAGCCGATCGCTCAGGTTCACGATGGTCTCCGTTGAATCATCCCAAGGTAGATAAAAGGCGAAGAGTTTCTGTTCCTTCGGAGTCAGGAAGGGCGAAGACAACGCAACCAATCCTACCACGCCCACAATGACCAGAATCAGTCTCAGCTTGCTCATAAACTGGTTCGACCGCGCCTGCTCAGATAGGTTTCTGGCTACAGGTAAAAAAGCCTTTACACTCAGTCTACTTTGATCGATTGATTGATCGAACTTGAGCGAATCCGTGTTTGACTGCAGCTATTGACCATGGCGGATGGGCTTCATTCGGGTTCCGCAGGTCCCAGCGCCAAGGAACTTGGTCGCCTGTTTCAATGAACCAGTTCAGCATGATGCTTGCGAGTTCATCACGGACGCTTGCCACGGAGGGTTCATCTATAAGGTTGTTCAGCTCGTTCGAATCGTTCTTCAGATCGTACAGTTCATCTGTGTCGTATAACCTTTGGACGAACTTCCACTTCTTCGAACGGATCATCACAGCCTTGCCGTGGGCTTCAGGATTGGTTATCTGAAGTGCGACTCGAGCCCAGTAGATGTTCTCCCTTGGGCGGTCTGTTTCGTGGGTGTGAACCTCGGTCTTGAGCGCACCGCCCTCGCTAAAGACGTATTTCCGGTGCTGGCTCGCCTCGCCGAGGATAATTGGCAACAGGGAACGCCCGAATTGTGTGTGACCTAGTGTGATATCACAGGCTTCAGCTAGTGTCGGCAGAAGATCAATCCATTCGATCAACGCTTCTGACAATGAGGGTAAAGGATCGCAGCCAGGAACCCGGATCGTGAAGGGCACGTTGACAAGCACGTCCTCGAACGTGTTCTGCGTCTTCTCGGTCAGCAGGTAGTCGCCCACGAAATCGCCGTGGTCAGAAGTTGCAACGACTATTGTGTTATCCCAGTGCCCATGCTCCTTCAGCGCTTCAAGAATCCATCCGAAGTTGCGATCCGTCTTAGTTATCATCCCATAGTAGACCGCGACAATTTCCTGCAAATCATCCTCGGTCATCTCGTCCATCCGCATACGCTTGTGAACGAGCTTCAGAACCTGAGGTTTGCCTTTGAAGTCTTTGGGCGGCATGATTGGGGAAGGCACTTTTGAGCGGTCATACATCGAGAAGTAAGGCTCACTCACTGCGTAGGGCGGATGGGGATAGGTCTGATTGACAAGCATTAAGAAGGGCTCCGAAGTCGGTGTCTCTAGGAACTTTGCAGCCTGCTCGGCTACATAGTCGTCAGCCAATGACGGACCGAAGTTCCCTGGCACCTCACCCCAGAGAAAGGTATGAAACAACCTGTCTCTTTGCTTCCAAGGGCTCTTGTGAACGGTGGGCTTGCCACCTGTTCCATGCACGCGGACATGACAGGATTCAGGAATTGCCTCTTGAGATATCATGTCGTTCTTTCCACCCCACCAGATGTAGTAGCCTGCATCTTTGAAATACCTCAACAAGTTCGGCTCGTGCCGGCGCAACATATGGTGCATCGTGCGGTGACCACAAACGTGGCAGTACCAGCCCGTTGCCATGGAAGCTCGGCTGGGAGTACTTACCGGGTTCTGGACGAAGCACCACTTGAAGCCGGCTCCTTCTCTGGCCAAGGAGTCTATGTGAGGGGTCCTGATGACGTTGTTCCCCCAGTATCCGGTGTCCTTGGCTCTCCACTGATCCGTGATGAATAGAACAACATTGGGACGCTCTCCTCTTGATGTTCCCACTGGTCCTCCTCCTCCGCCGGTCTTTATTTAGAGTCTGCCGGTCAGGAAACTGATGATGGTTGCCTAAATAACCTTTAATGCGCTATATGAAGAATGACTGATTTGAATGAAGGCGTGGCGCCGAGGGGCCTTCTTGTGTGCTTGCTCTAATCTTGCTGGGCACGTTGTGGTGCCTTGTACCAGAAAGCACAACCACCCGAGGAGAACCACTGAACCTGACAGACTTCTCGAAATGGTATGGATACGACGAAGATCATCCATTGAATGTTGTTGAGATAACCATCAAGGAATCAAGCGGACACAAGGTTCTCAAAGTGTATCTAGATTCTGCTAACGGGGAAAGGGTTCCAGGATTGGTGTCAATTCCTAGGGGGTACTCAAAGGTCCCGTGTATAGTTTTCCTGCACGGTTATGGAGGGAAAAAGGAAGCCATACTTGCAGTTGCCGAGTTCATAGCTGGCGAAGGGTATGCCATAATGTCCATCGACGCCGAGTACCATGGCGAGCGAAGGGAGGGGGGAAGGAGCCGCACGCACCCAATATCACAGATTCCATTAGAGGGATAACTCGGACAGTCATTGACATGCGCAGAGCCATTGATTACCTTGAGACAAACCCCCAACCTCTACTCATGTGCCTTCCATGAAGGAGGAATGGCCTTGGAACTGCAAGAAACATGAAGGAAACGAAGGCTATGTCGTCGATTCTATAGGCATCGCGGAAAGAGAAAATGAGGAGAAAATCGTTGCCGTAGATACGGATTACTTCTGTGGTCAGAGCTTGTAATATTTGGTTTCGGTCTCCTGCTTCTTTGGGATGGTCACTTCTAAGATGCCGTTTGTGTACCTTGTGATCATCTTCTCTTTGTTTGGGGTCTCCACTGGCAAGTTTAACATCTTGTAGAACCTCTTCGCCTTGATTTCGAGCTTGCCGTCTTTGAAGTCAAGCTGTATGTCGCTCTCTTCTTCTCCCGGCAATTCCACGTAGACTTTCGTCTCCTTCTCGCTGTCAAAGACATCTGTCAGCGGCTCACGAATCTCTTTCAGCGCGTCCTCTGGAACGTTTGAGGGCGTCTCGAACGTCGGTCTTCTTCTCAGGGGTTTAGGTGGTTCAAATGGGTCGTAGGGTCCGAACGGCCCGAATGGCTTGTCCGTCCAGAACCGTCCTTGGATGATAAATCCCTGCATGCCCGGCTTGTCAATTCGCTTGACGTTCCAGTCACCCTTGAGTTTGCCTTCTTTGACTGACTTTTCGATCTCCTCGAACTCCTTCTGAATATTCCTCATAAACTTGGTGCTGAAGGCGTCGAAGTCTTGGAGCAGTTCGTCAAAGTCGAAGAACGAATCCATCTTCGCCATTCACCTCCGTCAGAACTCTTCAAGGGTTTCCATCAACCGTCTCAATGCGAGGCTCAACATAAGCTCCATCCGCCCGAACTCCGAGCAGCGATATCTGCCCTTCTCAACCTTCTCTAGTAACCCACCCTCACTAAGCTTTCTGGCGTTCTCCCAGACGATCTTCGGGTTCAAATCCAAGTCGCGCATGAACTCCACAAAGCTTACGGTTTGGTCCTCGTCTTCCAGAAGATGCTTCATCATCCTCAAACGGGTCTCGTGCGACAAAGCATCAAAGAGCTTCGAATACTGTCTGAACTCCTCTTCAAGCGACGCCAACTCGTCTTCGAACTGATCCCTAGACCAGTCCTTCAAGGACAGCGGAGCCTCGAAGAGCACATCGTCGCCTCTTGTCAGAAGTAGCTTCAAGCCCGCAAGTCTACCGTAGGGCTTTCGTGGCTGTCTAGGCGCCACCTTTTGGCGTGTCACCCGGTAACGGGAGGTTCCTGCTGTAAGGCATAGTACCTCATCGAAGAACTTGCGGAGTTCCTCAAGCTTCTCTTCGTCGCAGTCGCCGCATTCGATTGCTGTTTTTGCCTCTTTACTCCAGCCAACAACGTCTATTCGGCAGTTTTTCAACACAAAGTCTTCGTATATCTGATCCTCCGAGAATCCCTGGTCTCTTAGAAGTTGCTTTGCCTCTCTGATCAAGTTTTGGCGGCTCATGTTGGTTGTTGCCTCGTACTTACCATCTGGTAATATGTATTACCATCCGGTAATATTTAAGCGTTGCTGAGACACAGAACAATATGACAACATTTTTGATCGTCCAGAAAACCTCACACCAACGATTCTTTTGGATGGGAGAGTCTTCGGAGTTTGGGACATGGCCGAAGAACCTGACTGCTAGTCAAGATTTTCCTGCTTGAAGAGGTGGGACGAACAATCCTACGGGACATTCACACAATGCAAAGAATACCGCTGCATTCATCACAGACAGGAGGTCGAGGTCAAGGAACTAACTTCACGGTTCCCTTGACTCGTATAGCTGCATGGGCAGTCATGTCACCGCTCAAGGATTGCCAGTGACTGAACAGAGAGAAATGTTTTTGATGTGCTGAGATTTGGCTGGGCAAGCGGTCCGTGAACTTTTCTGAAGATAATAGGGTCCACCTTTTCTCTCTGCAAAGACTTATGTTCTCAATATACAATAAAGGAGAAGTGTAAACTTGGGAGGTGAAAGAGTGGCAAATGGATCGCAGTTGACCAAGCTTATAGTGGCTGCTATAGTCATGTTGGTTATTGGCCTCGGAGCAGGCTACGGGGCAACCAGTCTCACGATGGTTCCACGCAGTGTGTACGAGGCTGAACTTGCCAAGATGGTGCCGCGTGCACAGTATGATGCTCTGCAAGCTCAGTACAACGCTATCGCATCTTTAGTGCCAAAGACGAAGATAAAGGCGGGCTTCATCTATGTCGGTCCCATCGGTGACTATGGTTGGACGCACGCGCATGACCAAGGACGGCTATACGTTGACAAGGAGTTTCCGTGGCTGGATACAGTTTACGTCGACTCTGTCAAAGAGGCTGACGTTGACAGATACTTGAGCAGGCTAGTCGAGGAGGAGAAATGTGACATCGTTTTCACAACAAGCTTCGGCTACATGGATGGCACCATTACAGCTGGCGAAAAATACCCTGGGAAGATATTCTTCCACTGCTCTGGGTACAAGCGGGCAAAGAACGTAGGCACATACTTCGCGGACTTCTACCAAGTCTACTATCTCAACGGTCTCATGGCTGGTGCACTAACTAAGACCGGCAAAGTAGGCTACGTAGGGGCACACCCAATACCCGAAGTCGTAAGGCACATCAACGCCTTTGCGCTGGGCGTGAGGGAGGTTAACCCAAAAGCAACAGTCTCTGTACGCTGGATCAACGAGTGGTACCACCCGGCAAAGGCTAGGGCGGCTGCTGAAGCCCTGATCGCGGAGGGTTGCGATGCCCTAGCTTTCACTGAAGACTCGCCGACAGTGCTGCAAGTTGGTCAAGAACGCACCGAGGCAGGAAAGCAGATCTATACGTTCTCTCACTACTCGCCGATGCAGAAGTTCGGTCCAGACTCCTGTGTGTCAGGTCAGCTTGTGCACTGGGAAAAGCTGTACGAGGACATACTCACACGCATCTACTTGGGCGTACACAACAGCACAAACTTGGCAAACATGGACTACCTATATAACCTTCGCGAGGGCGGCGTGGAGCTGGGAGGCAGCTTTGGCGTCCCAATCAATCCGAAGTTCATCTCAGCACTGAAGGCCGTGACCGTGACGGACCCGATTCTTGGCAAGGTGAGCGTCTATGACCTTGTGATGACGCGACTGCAGCAGATGAGTGAGCCGTCAGTCGTTTTTGATCCGTTTACTGGTCCTATCAAGGACCAGGCTGGCACGGTGAGGGTCCCTGCTGGAAGGCGAGGCACCTACTATGAGCTTTGGACCATAGACTGGTTCGTTGAAGGGGTCATAGGCACAGTAGGATAGCAGAGATGCTGGTACCTTGGCAAAGGGCATAGCAGCAACCATGTAACCATCTCTCGCTTTTTTCTTTTCTCGACTTGAGGGGCTTCCCCCTCTAGGTGTAATGAAATAGCGTAACAGTGAAGCAAGGAGAGCGTACAACGGCGATGGCGGAGAGAAGATCTAAAGAGAAAGAGGGCCCATACGCAGTTGAGATGGTCAAAATAACCAAAAGGTTTCTAGACGTCCTTGCCAATGACCGCGTGAGCTTCTCAGTGACATCGGGCGAGATACATGCACTACTGGGGGAGAACGGCGCTGGCAAGACCACGCTTATGAACATTCTGTACGGATTGTACCAAGCAGACGAAGGCGAGATCTATATACGGGGCAAGCGGGTTTCGATAAGGTCTCCAAGGGACGCTATGCAGCTTGGCATAGGCATGGTACATCAGCATTTCAAGTTGGTAGCCACAAACACTATAGCTGAAAACATTGCGCTTGGTCTGCAGCTTGGCGACCTAAGAACAGCGGTCAAGTTTCCGTGGCTGTTTCAGAATCCGCTTCCGGACGTGGAGAGAAGGATCAAAGAGTTGTCTGAAAGGTATGGTTTGAGGATCGACTCCAGATCAAGGATCTGGCAGTTGTCTCTAGGCGAGCAGCAACGGGTCGAAATATTCAAAGCCCTTTTCCGTGGCGTCGATGTCCTGATCTTGGACGAGCCTACAGCTGTATTGACTCCTAAAGAGGCTGAAGAGCTGTTCAGGACACTCCGAACCATGGCGTCTGAAGGTCACGCAGTCATATTCATAACGCATAAGCTAGATGAAGTGGTGAGAATCAGCGACCGTGTTACTGTGCTCAGGAACGGAAGGGTCGTGGCAAGTCTCAGAACCTCTGAAACGGATAAGAAGCAACTTGCAAGGCTCATGATCGGAAGGGAAGTGCTGTTCCGGCTGGAAAAAGAGCGGGTGCAAGCTGGCACACCCGTGCTTGAGGTTCGAGAACTTGAGGCATTGAACGACAAGGGCTTGCCTGCTTTGAGAGGAGTTTCCTTGAAAGTCTGTTCCGGTGAAATCTTGGGGATTGCAGGGGTAGCGGGAAACGGGCAGAAAGAACTTGTTGAAGTTGTAACAGGGCTGAGGAAAGCCACAGGGGGCGAAGTGAGGATCCTGGAGAAGGAGGTCACCAACTTGTCGCCCCGATCCGTTGCTAAGCAAGGGGTCGCTCACATTCCGGAAGAACGCATAAGGGTTGGCGTCGTGCCCAGCATGAAAGTGTCAGAGAACCTTATGCTCAGGAACTATAGGACCCACGAATTTACTAGGGGGCCGTTCTTAGACGCTGGTTTCATAAACGAGCATTCCCGAAGGTTAGTGGGCGAGTATAATGTGCAGACTCCTAGCGTGAACACTCCAGTCAAACTTCTTTCAGGCGGCAACATCCAGAGGCTCATACTGGCTAGAGAGATGTCTGGCGACCCAAAGCTCATTATTGCTGCGCATCCCACCTATGGACTTGATGTAGGAGCAACCGAACAGATTAGGCAGCTGTTGCTGCGGCAGAGGAAGAAAGGCGTGGCGGTTCTCTTGGTTTCAGAGGACATCGAGGAGATCATGTCGTTGAGCGATCGGATAGCGGTCATGTTTGAGGGAAGGATAATAGGAGAGATGCCCGCTGAGGAGGCTAGTATCGAAGCAATTGGGATGATGATGGCTGGTATGAAACCTTGAAGATAGAGGTAGCGAGAAGAGAGGTGCCCACAAGACTTGCACTGATACTATCATCTGTATTGTCTCTCTTGTTAGCCTTGATAGTGGCTGGGGTAATCTTCCTAGGCTATGGGGTCGACCCCATAGAGGCATACAAAAGGATTTTTTCAGGTTCGTTCTTGAGCCCCTACGGCTTCTTCGAAACAGTCGTGAAAGCAATTCCTCTGATGGTTTGCGGAGTGGGCTTGTCCATTGCTTTCAGGGCACGCCTATGGAACATTGGCGCCGAGGGGCAGCTACTCATGGGAGCCATTGGCGCTACTTGGATTGCGCTTTCATTCCCAGAAGCACCTGCCATCGCCCTTCAGCCAGCGATGTTCCTAATAGGCTTCGTGTTCGGAGCAGTGTGGGGGCTTATTCCTGGCATTCTCAGAGCCAAGTTCGGCAGTGAGGTGGCTATAACCTCACTTATGATGAATTACATAGCGCAGAGGATCCTCGAGTATCTTGTCTATGGACCTTGGAAAGGCCCAGGCGAATGGGGTTTCCCCTACACGACCAAGTTCTCTGTTTCGGGGCAGCTTCCACGTTTGCTTGGGACGCGCATTCATTACCCGACCTTGTTGCTTGGGTTGGGTTTGTCGGTGGCCCTATATGTCCTGACAACCAGAACCAGATTTGGCTTTGAGGTCAGAGTGACAGGCGAGAATCCGGAGGCGGCAAGGTATGCTGGTATGAGCTTTCTGAGAATAGCTATACTGACCATGTTGATCAGCGGCGGACTTGCGGGGTTGGCTGGAGTTGGCGAAGTAGCGGGTGTTCAACTCAGGCTAAGAACCGGCATATCTACTGGCTACGGATACACCGCGATCATCGTGACTTGGCTTGGCAGGCTTAACTCTCTACTAGTGGTCCCCGTCTCGTTGCTACTTGGTGGGATGCTTGTGGGAGGCGATGCAATACAGCTGATTGGGCTGCCTTTTGCCGCTATTGACATCTTCAATGGGCTGATACTGCTCTTCGTAGTCGGCGGTGAGATCTTGATGGAGTACGAGGTCAAGGTGAGGTTCCAGTGATTGACGTTATAGAGGCTCTTTTGCATGACGCGGTGGCAGCGGGAACAACATACCTCCTCGGAACTATTGGCGAGATAATAACTGAAAGGTCTGGGGTCCAGAACCTAGGCATAGAGGGAATGATGATCATGGGCGCAGTTGTCGGCTTCGGAGTCACATCGACGACAAGAAACGTCTGGTTGGCACTTGCAGCTGCAGCTCTTATTGGTGGGCTTGTTGCCTTGGTCCACGCATTCCTCAGTATTACACTTCGGCGTAACCAGATTGTTTCGGGACTTGCGTTGACGATGTTTGGTGTGGGGCTAAGTGGGCTTCTCGGAAAGGCTTACGTGGGTCTGCCTCTGCCCTCAAAGCTGCCAAAGTTCTATGTGCCTCTATTGGGCGATCTGCCAATACTCGGACCTTTCCTGTTTCGGCACGATCTACTGACCTATCTTTCACTAGTCTTGGTTCCAGTGTTGTGGTATGTGTTGTTCAGAACGAACTTTGGGGTGATAATAAGGTCCGTTGGTGAGAATCCTGCCGCTGTGGATGCGCTTGGGGTCTCAGTAGAGAAAATGCGCTACGTCTGCACGTTCGTTGGTGGAGTGCTAGCGGGATTGGCTGGAGCTTATCTTTCCTTGTCGTACACTCCAGCTTGGTCCGAAGGCATGACCGTGGGCAAGGGCTGGATAGTCGTCGGCTTAACAATCTTCGCAATGTGGGGTCCCCAGAGAGCGTTGCTCGGAGCTTACCTATTTGGCGGGGTCGAGGTTCTTCAGTTCAGGCTTCAGCCATACGGCGTCTCCGCCAGCTTGTTGGCAACCTTGCCGTACATTGCGACCATAGCGGCATTACTAATCGGGGCAAGCGAGAGAATGAGAAAGAGAATTGGAGCGCCCTCAGCTCTGGGAAAGCCTTATATAAGAGGCGAGAAGTGAGTGCGCTTCTCCGATGCTGAGTTAGGGTGTCATCTGATCCTTGAATATCCCGTTATACCTTGCTTTGCCCTCAACTTTTTCTAACACGATCTGGCAGATCCTTGTGCCGGGGTATAGAGCGATGGGCATCGGGGACATGTTGCTTATCTCGAGAACTTGCTTGTTGTCACATGCAGGCTGAACCAGTCCAGCTGTCACGTGTATCATTAAGCCTATTCTTGCGTACCTGCTTCTTCCCTCTATCCATCCCGCTACGTCTTCAGAAAGCTTTATCTTCTCCTCCGTGATGCCGTGCACGAGTTCTCCTGGCATCAAGAGGAGGTAGTCGCCTTCCTTAACCTTGACGATTTCAGTGATCTCTTCGTAGTTTACGTCTTCTTTGACATGAAATATCTTCCTAACCTTTCTGAAAACCCTGAACTCGTTCCCCAACGTCAAGTCGATTGATGTTGGCCCAATCTGGCTCCTGTCAAAAGGCGTGATCTCGATTTTTCCATCTTCAATATACGTCAGAATCTCGTCTCTTGATAGAACAGTGATCTCTATCACCCTCGTCTGCAATCATGTAGTTCTCGACCGCTATTTAAGCGGATGCTCCACTCTCATACGCAGTTCCCGAGGCACTGCCTTGGATCATAGTGCATAGACGGAAGACCAAAAAGCAAGTGTAGCCATTACAGACATGAAAGCTGCAATCTGAACTAAAGTCCTCTGGCAAGGTGCACGTCCATGAACTCCACGCCCGGGAAAGTTGATGTTGACCGCATAATATCAGATTACAACATTGATGCTGAGTCAACTAGGCCCGTTAAGGTCTATAGCGCCAGCCCCACAACAAAGGTCTTCAAGGTAGAGAAGCCCGAGCTTATTGAGGAACTGTACATCATTGACACTGCGCAGGGAAAAGACATTGCTTGTCACCCACATATCGTTGGAGAGACATTGAAGCGCCTTGCCTTTGGGGCTGCTCTAGAAGCCGCTAGGACAGTAGAGCAACATGCAGGCCTCTCTGAGATCGGCCGAGACTCAGTAGTCTTCGAGAATGTCCTTAGAGCGGCGCCAGGGTATGAGCTGCATGCGGCCTTTAGGGAACTGAACAGAGGGCGGGGATTCAGAGATGTTTGGGTACGCCCTTGCTATGAAAGGCCTTCATACAGGAGTCATGATGAGGAGTCTTCCGTGAGATTGGATGTCATTTACGAGGATTTTGGGACTCTACCTCCTAACACAGAGATAACTGTGCTGAAGCCTGATACTGAGGCGACTGGTAGAACCGGACAGAAGTCAATAGAAAGAATCATGGAACAGTGTGAGACCGTGGGGTCAACGGTAAGGAAGGTCATCCTTTACGGCTTCATCTCTTCGTCGGGCTTGAAGGCAATAAACAAGACAGCTGAAAGTCATGAGATAGAACTGGCAGCCTTTTCGATTGGCAGCATAACCGACTTGGCCCACAACGGCTACGACATGACCCTTTACGGGGTTGATGAGAGCCTTTGGAGGGTGAATAGAAGAATCAGGAAGTTGGGAAGCATAACAGACGTCACAACCTTAGAAAGGTATCTGCCGGAGTTCGTGCCCGGTTTAGACCAGCCTGGGGACTGGTCAAACAGACAGACATCGGTCCACATCACAAAGGATAGGAAAGAACCCGGAAACATCAAAGCCCACCTGGAGAACAGCGGAAAGCTGATCAAAAGCTTGATGAGGATCTCGAACTATGAGCCATGGCAGGAGGAGATAGCCAGAAGCGAGCTGCGACTTCTCCACCGCGCGCTCCGAGAGTGCTAGGCCAACGGGTGCTATGCAAAGTTGATCAGTGGAATCCTAGCTCTTTCTCTAGCGTGGTTTCTGGTACATGCTCTTTCTGTATCTCTCGACCAATCGTATGACTTTCAGGTTGTGTTTAGAGGACTTGGTTGAGTCTATTTCGGCTGTTTCGCGGTTAAGTACGCCATTTCGTAAAGCTATCGCCTTGGTGTAGGTGCTCATCTCTTCTTTCTTTCGAGGTATCAGGTAGATGAAGATGTTCTGCTTTTTTCCTGGGTCGGATTGGCTTCCCACTCTAGCCGCGATCGTGCCTTTGTCCACCACTCTTGGTGTGAAATCTCCCTTTTGAACGAGATAACCTTCTTCATAGGCAAGGTGGCAGAGCAAATTTTGGTCTACTTTATCTTTGAACTGGATTCTAACTGCTTCAGAAGTAACTCTTTCTATCTTTTTTACACCTAGAGGAAGGTTTACTGATGAACTCTGGCCTTGGAAGAGTTCAGAGATAGCGTCAAGAAGACTTCTGAACCGAGCCATTTCAGGAGCCCCAGTTTTCAAGCGTTAGGAGCAAGCGTTAGTTCGAGGTGGTTTCCTAGCCTATTGTCAAAGCAGATGTAGGTTCTGTGGTTCGTTTGTAGCCAAGTGTTCGGTTTGAGGACTGAACCCGCTTTCTCAAGCCTCGTAGCTTTCTCAAGGACTTTGGTTTTGTCCCAGCCGCTTCTAAACTCAGCTTTGGACAGATTGACCTCGCTTACTCTGGGGTTACATGTGAAGCTGACAGTCAAGTCCACGCAGAGAAAGGGGTTGTCCAAGAGCAGTCGCATGAGACCTGGCTCTTCTTCCAGATGAGCTTCTAAGGCTTTGGAAGCTGCGTAGTACTGGGCTATGTCGCTCAGCTTCATCCAGAGAACCCTTTCGCCAAGGAGCGTGTTTATTCTGTCGAGCACCTCTCTTAGGACAGCAAGTCCGTGTCTGGCGTTGTTAGACCAGAGACTATTCCAGTGGGTGTGGAAGACTATGAAGCTTCCAGCTTTATGAAGCTCTACTAGTCTGCCGGCCTCTCCATCCGCGGTTACATAGTAGTCTGCATTCTGAAGGACCTTCTCTCTGTTCCATTCGGATCTGGATTTGGGGGTCGAAGTCTCCCAGATGATATCCTTGTTTCCGCTGACTATGCTTACTACAGCTTCCCCTCTGTGCCTATCTAGGTGGACCAATCTAGGTGTCAGGATCTTCGAGGAATGGTCTATGTGCAGGAAATACCAAGCGAGCCTAGCCCCGCTAACCTTCTTTACGGCTTCCAGAACTGCATCAGCATAATCGGCTTCAACCTCTGTGCCAAAGGCGCCGGGAGAAGTGACACCGTCAGTGTTGAAGCCGACGCTTTTCAGGACTAGCAGAGATTTGACTATGTAGGGGATTAAGCTTTCCGCAGTTTGGGTGCGGGCCCATTCCTGCTCATGCATCGGCAGGAGAGTGTTGGTCTTCAGGTCTAATGCGCAGACGTGGGTCAACATTTCCGGTGTTATGTCGAAGAACTCTGTGAGCTCTTCCTTGACCCTGCTGATCCAAGATTTAACACCTTCTTCTGGGTAGCCTTCAATACCTACACTGATATATCCTTTGCCAGCGGGATTTGGAACTACTGAGAACTTTCCCTTAACCGGTTGCTCTTTGACAAGGGCGATGAAGTCTTCCAAGAAGTCATTGGGTATTTCCTTGAACTCTTCGTAGTGGTCAGGGTAGTCTCGGTTCAACTCTTTCTTAAGGTAGTAAAGGTGGTTGACATATGGCGCTGGATCGTCGATGATTAAAGCTATAGGCGTTCTGAGCCTTGGGAATTCGACCCTGAAATCTGGAGAAAGCGCCATACAGCTACATAGGGCACGGCTGTATATATCACGGTCAGCTTCACAGGCCTTCGGGTAGAGCTGTTATATACCTTTTCAGGATTATTGATAGAATCGAAGAGAGTTGACCAAGATCACCATAATCGGTGGGGGAAGCAGCACCTTTACCCCGCAGTTGATGCGACTGTTTGTTGAGTCGAATGTTCTGAGAGGCAGCACCATCACTCTGATGGACATCGACGCCCATCGCCTAGAGGTGATGGAGACTCTCTCTAGGAAGATTGTGAAGACAAGGAATGCGGCTCTTCAAGTTGAAGGTACGACTAACCAGAGAGAATCATTGATTGATGCAGATTTCGTGGTAACAGCCATCTCGGTCGGCGGTACCTACGCTTGGGAAAAGGACATCGAGATCCCAGCGCGGTACGGAGTCTACATGCCGATAGCCGACTCGATCGGGCCCGGCGGTATAATGCGGGCGTTCCGTCATGTCCCCGTTCTCGTGGGTGTTGGCAAGGACCTTGAAGAGGTTTCACCAGACGCTTGGGTCTTCAACTACACGAATCCAGTCACCGCTAACACCATGGCCATGAACAGGCACACGAAGGTAAGGACCGTGGGATTATGCACGTGCTCCTCTATTCCACGCAACAATAGGCAGCTAAGTGAAATGCTTGGTGTCTCAGGGGACTTATCTCTGCCTGCGCCTGCAGCGGGACTGAACCACTGCGCCGCAATACTTGAGCTCAGGTTCAGGGACGGCAGGGACGCGTTGGCATTGACAAAGGGTAAGGTCATGAACCCGATCCTGAAGTGGGGGCTTGAGAACTACGGTATATTGCCCTACTGCTGGAGCCACTGGTTAGAGTTCTTTCCTTCGCTCTGCCAACTAGATGAAGAATACAGAGGAAGGCTGCAAGGTCTCAGAATGAAGTATGGGATCAGGGCTCACGACATGGAGCATGAGGCGGCAAGGGCCAAGAAGTGGGAATTACTGGTCGAAGAGATGGCTCGAGAAGAGGGGAAAGAGCTATCTTTGGAGGTTCTGCCCAAGGGAGAAGGCATACAGGTAGTGGAGATAATCGAGGGAATCCTAGAGAACAGAAACGAAGTCCATGTTGTGAACGTTCGAAATAGGGGCGCGGTGAGGAATTTGCCAAGAGACGCTATAGTCGAGGTCTCGTGTGTTGTGGACCGATATGGCATCCAGCCAATTCAGGTAGGCCCACTCCCGGAATCACTGGCGGCTACACTCAACAGCCACATTGCGGCTCAAGAGTTGACGGTTGAGGCAGCATTGAGCGGTGATCGCCATACTGCCTACAGGGCGTTCCTTCAAGATCCTCAAATCTCGTCCAAACTGACGCCAGAGCAGACTGAGAAGCTGCTGGATGAAATGCTGAATGCCCATTCCGGACTTCTGGGCGGGTTTGGGGCAACCGGAGGGGTTCGTGAAGTTTCGAGCTGTTAGCCAGTTGCATATATAGCGAAAAGCTCCTCGTCCAGTTTCGTTTTCATTTTTCTGCTCCCTTTCCTTTACATTGGAATTCATTCGATGCTGGGTGCTCTTCCCGTTCTTGCGGATTCGACTGATTTGATCATAATCTCGCCTACGTGCCTTCCCCTCTCCACATTCGGCAAAGGAGCTTTGTTATTCACTATGCAGTCTACGAGGTGGACAAGTTGGTTCACTCTTGACGGTATCGTTCCGCTTCCTTAACGGCCTTTCTTTCTTCTGTAGTACTCTTTCATGTAGTAGAAAGAGTCGTAGATCCTTTCTGGGTCTAGCTCGCCTGCTTTTTCTGTGTTGGTTTCGCTTGAGTATTCGTAGAGGAACGTGGGTTTTCCCAGCCTTTTTAGGAGTTCGAGGTTTTCTGCTATTACGCCGCTGTTGTTCATCCACATGATAATTGCGGAGTCGCAGTCTTCGATCATTCTTTTCTCTCTTTCCTTCAGGTTCTTGCCGTACTGTACGGTTTTCCAGTTTCCTGCGTTGTACCTTATTCTTATGGCGTGGCCGACGATCACGTTTCTGTAACCTTTAGATTTCAGGTAGTCTTGGTAGAGCCTGCTTGCTCCCGGGGCTTCTCCAACGATTATCTGCGTGTTTTGGGCTATGGCCTCGTCCATTCTTTCTTTCACCTCGGTTGGTAGTTCCTTGAATCTGAAGGCGCTGCTTCCCATTAGGAGTATCTTCTTGCTTTTCGGCTTTGTTTTGTTCTCCATTTTCATCACACTAGTTTAGGCTTGCTGGCTTCTGTCAGTAACATACTATGTGCCATGTTGTAGTTGTTATTTCTTCCTGCGCAACGCAGAAGAATGACCCTATATAGGGTTCACATAATATGCCGGGAAAAGTTGACCCAAATGTGAGAGCCATTTCGCCCCTCAGCGTCCTTATTGTTGCAGTTGAGGCCACGAAAAACGGATTGGCCCTGAATTTCGGAAGAACCTACCATAGTACATCACTTTTTTGCGCTGTATGCAGCGGGGAAAAACTCCAAATAGGTGAACGAAATTCACCGGGGAAAGTGGGGAAACTTTACAGTCAACAACCGAATCTGGAGGATGATGAAGAACTCTTGGCAGCCCAAGGACTTCATTGAAGAAACCTCAACAAACCTGCTGAGAATTCTGTTGCACGGTTCGGACGCATAGAGATGTTTGCTGGGCAGGAGACCCGCGGATATTCTAGCGTAGGGTGTAGCGAGAGAGAATTGTTTATGAATGAAAACGACGTTTCGGTTGGGAAATTGTCAAACCATGCTGGGAGACTACATTGAGAAGATTATCGTCTTGGGCTTTGCATTCCAGGAGATGGTTCATTGCTCATGATATATTGTCCGTTCTCATGAAGGGGTGGCAGTAGTACTTTGACGATCGATCGTATTGCTGTCACGATTATGTGGCCCAAGTCTTCTTACTCTTCTCTGAGCAGTAGAAGCAATAGTGATGAGGCTGCTATTAGGATTGCTGAGGCCCAGAAGGGAGTTGTGGCGCCATAAACATTCCATAGGATGGCTCCGAGGGTTGGTCCGACTGTGAAACCTAGCCTTACGCCTGTCTGTCTCATGCCTGTAGCAAGGCCCCATTTTGACCTTTCAACTATGTTCATGAGTATCGCTACAGAGGCTGGCCATGTCATGCTGTATAAGGCGTAGAGCAGAACGTATGTCAAAGTGAACAATTCATAGTTGGTTGCGGAAGCGCATGCTACGCAAAGGAATGGGATGAAGGTTAGACACAGGATCATGAATTTCCTTAGACCGAACCGCGAACTCGCAGAACCACCTATTATCTGGCTTGGGAAAAGTGCGAGTCCAGTAAGCGAGAAGAATAGGCCTACATGGAGTTCGTCAGCCAGGAAGGTGGATTCCAAGTAGATAGATAGAAGTGAATAGCTTGTGCCAATCCCAAGAGAGACAAGGAATTGGTAGAGTGTGAGAATAGCCAGAATGCAGATTGCCTTTCGTGAGAATCCGTTAGTGTATGATTTTCTTGTACTTGAATCCGATGATAAAGAGTCACGAAGAGTCCGTGGCTCGACAACAAGTGACGCTGGCACCAAGCAGAGCAACGAGACAGCAGTCGCAAAATAGAAAGGATGGTAGAAACCCCATGAATTGGCTAGTATCCCTGCTACCATAGGACCTATGAAGTGGCCAATGGGCAAGGCAATATTCATGTAGCCATAGATCTTTGTTCTGTCTTCTGAAGTCGTGCAATCTGCTATATAGACCATCCGTGCAGGTATGAAGACGGCGAAGCTTGCTGAGAAAATCATAGTCCATGGGATGAGCTGACGCCAATCAGTCGTGAACGTATAAAGTAAGGGCGGGAAACACGCCAGGATGACGCTTAGGAACATGGTGCTTTTCCTGCCGAATTTGTCACACATGTACCCAGTGAAAAGCATTAGAGAAGTTGACAGTAGCCCAGACGCCGTTAAGAGAAAACCAACCTCTGGGATTGAAGCGCCGAGACTTTGGACATAGAGAGGGAATAAGGCGTTGACGGATTCCATGCTCAAAGAGAAGCCCGTGTTTAATAAGAAGAGGGTGGTGAGAGCTCTACCAGGATTGGGAAGAACCTGTCCATGTTTTCCTCGGTCAGAGCTACTTACTCGCTTCAATACATCATCTCTGGTGGAGTAAAGGCAAATGGTTGAAACGGAGAATAGAAAGGAGAGACGGATAAAACCCTTATGGTGATCTAGCATTTGCTTTCTTAGTTTTGTCTAGTCTGAGTCATTGTAGGGTTGACGTACTCAGAGCTTTTCTTCTTTTGCACTTCGCGATAGCATTATTGAAACGGCCCTTCGGAGAGTGTGAATCAGATGAAGCCGCAGCCTATGTCTATTTATGCCGTTCCATAGACAGTAACGTAGTATGCTTTGGTGATCAGTCATGATTCGCGTACTGGGCATCGTCGGAAGCCCAAGAGTCGGCGGGAACACAGAACGACTCGTCGCTGAGACGCTGGAGGCCGTTGAAGAAGAAGGCGCAGAGACAGAGCTCGTCAGGTTGGCAGACAAGGAGGTCAAGCCCTGTGATGGGTGCCTTGTCTGCAGGGAGATTGGTGAATGTAGGATAAAGGACGATTTTCAATCGATCTTCGATAAGATGGTTGCGGCAGACGGGATCATCTTGAGTTCACCTGTCTACTTTGGTTCAGCAACCCCGCAGATCAAGGCCTTGATTGATCGGGCTGGATATGTGTCCGGAGCCAAGGGCAGGGTCTTCGAGAACAAGGTGGGTGGACCTGTCGTTGTGGCCAGAAGGGCTGGGCAGAGCTTCACTTTCGCTCAGTTGCTGTTCTTCTTTATTCAACAGGGCATGATTGTCCCCGGTTCCTCCTACTGGAGTGTGGCCTTTGGCAGAGAGAAGGGCGATGTCGAGAGGGATGAAGAAGGCATAAGGACGGTTCGGAACTTCGGAAAGAAGATGGTCTGGGTCATAGGAAAGATAAAGGGCATAGCGTAGGCTCGCGCTTCGAAATCTTCAATCACAAAGAGGTCAGCGCTCAATTTCAGCTCGTAGCAGCATCCCCTCTTCAGCCGTAAGCGGTGGTTGATATTTGTTCATTCGGGTAACCGCTATAAGGTTCAACCTGCATATTCTAGCTCAGATTGAGGACGACCGAATTTGCCGCGCGCCTTTAACATTCCTACCCGAGAGAACGTTAAGCTGAAGAGGCTCATAGAAAGCGTGAGGAGGGACACCCGTCTATGGACGTTCTGGAGATGCGCAAACGTCATGGCAATCGACCGCATGGGCTACAGCGACCATGGTCCCACGCATGTTAGGATTGTAGCCAACTCAGCGCTGAGGATTCTGAGAATGCTGGTTGCTCATGGAGTTGTGCCCAGTATTGTTAAGAACTACAACATGAAGAACGAAGACGCGGAAGTCGTTGTTGTTCTGGGCTCAATCTTTCATGATCTGGGCATGAACGTGAGCCGAGACGTCCACGATGAATTTAGTGCGTTGCTGTCATTTGAGTTTCTGGACAAACACCTTCGGCCAATCTACAACGAAGAAGAGCGAGCTATAGTCACGTCTGAAGTGTTGCATGCGCTGGTCACTCATGAGAGAGGACGGAAGCCATTGACGGTCGAGGCTGGTGTCGTGTCGGTCGCTGACGCCTTGGACATGGAGGAAGGCAGAGCAAGAATTCCGTTTGAAGCTGGCAAGGTTGGAATCCACTCGGTTTCGGCGCTATCGATCAAGCAAGTGAAGATTGAGAAAGGCAAAGAGAAGCCCATAACGATTCGCATAATGATGGCCGACGCCGCCGGAGTCTTCCAGATTGACCAGCTGCTCAAGCCGCGGATTGAAGTCTCGGGGCTTCAAGATTACATACGAGTCACTGCCGAGGTCACAGGCGAGAAAGAGAAGAAGATACTCGAAAAGCTTGAAATCTGATATGTACAGCCCCTTGACAGTGTGCAACGCATTGAACAGGGCACACGCTCCGTCCTATCTAGGGAAAAGCCTAACTTGGAGGGACAGTGCTAAGGATCAGCAACCGCTCTTCCATGTATCATACTCCTTATGGTCTTTGATTGCTTCATGTAGTTTCAAAATGATGGCCAAGGACAGTATCGATTAACAAGGCCTGCACGATCAGCGAAACCGAGCTCACACAATCCTAACATGGCGGTTTTTCTCCTTTCCCAAAAAGCATGGGAAAATGAGGCAGGTTGTCGAACCTATGTCCTAGTCTTGGGCATGACGTTTAATAGTTCTCTTCACAGTAGTCAGTCCATGGTTCGAGAAAGATAAGCTGTGAGTGGATTAGGTTGGAATGGATGATTGGAAGTTTCACAAGATCATATGGACCGTTTGGCGTTCAACGAGCGCTTAAAGGGATTTCCTCTGCTGGCTTGAAGTATGTTGGACTTATGGGATTCTTTCCTCCCACTATAACTGGCCCTCAATTGGCAGAGATATCTTCGCTGCTCAAAGAATGCAATCTGAAACCCATCGCAGTTTGGGGAACATCTAAGGGCTATGACGAAGAAGGAACAAAGGAATTCAGAAGGATCGTTGATAACTCTGCAACCCTTGGAATAAACCGTGTCCTCATCGCAGGTCCATGGCCGTATCTGGAGGACATCAAGGTCAAAAAGCCAACAAGCAGGTGGATGCAGGAGGTAGAGGAGTTTTTCAGGTGGGTGGAATCGATACTGCCATACTTAGAGGAAAGAGATATCAAATTAGCTCTCAAACCACATGCAGGGATAACCGCGACTGCGAAAGAATGCCTAGAGACCATGGAAAGAATAGGGTCGGAGAAGGTGCGGATCTGGTATGACCCGGGAAACGTCGTCTACTATGAGGGAGTAAGGCCTGAGGACGTGCCTGATGACCTCAAAGTCATTGTTGACTACGTTGATGGGATGTGCCTGAAAGACATTGTTGGAGGACGAGGTGGAGAGCTCCGTGTACCAGGTCAGGGCACCATTGATTTTAAAGAGCTCTTTGCAGTCTTGAAGGAGGCTGGTTTCAGAGGACCCTCCCTCATCGAATACGGAGCACCCCCTGGAGCTTCAGCCGAGGACATAGACTTAGCACTGCGGAAAAGCAGTCAGTACTTGCGGGAAACATTGCGTAAGCTCTAGGAACACGAGAGTCTTTGACGCCCCGCCTATAGGTTGTAGTAGTCATTGATCTCCTTCTGATAGCCCGCAACTAAGCCATCCATAGCATCCTTAACCCTTACTGTACGCTTGAGTTGGCTCGATTCCGCTACGGCCATTGTTACCGCAACATCCCTCAACCCCCGAAACCTCTGGATCGCGTTCCTCTTTTATTGACCTCAACCAATCCAGTGTCTCAAGAGCGAACCACTCTGTGATCCCACCGGGAAAATACTTCTCCTTCATAGAATCAGGTATCTCGTGCTTCAAAATGTCTGAAAACAACATTCTTTCACCGTTATCGGTGATGATCATATCGCCCTTCAGACATCCTTTGCTCCCGTAGATTACTCGCCCCCCGTCAATGCTACTGGATTCCCCATGCCCAGCAGTAGAGAAGCTTATGATACCGATTGCGCCTTTCTCAAGTTTGAAGTGACAAAAGTAAGTGTCATCAACGATTGGATGGTCCGCGGCATTTTCAGTCTGCCCCATGGTCCTGATTAACCCGCTAACCTCCTCTACCTCTCCACAAAGGTATCTGATCGCATCGAAATGGTGGACGCCCATATCAAAGAAGACGCCGCCCCCGCCCAGCAGCTTACTTTGCCTCCAATGAACCTCAGTAGAAGCTTTGCTCGTAGTCGGCGAGGACGAAACCAAGGGCTTACGGGCGAAGACGTTGTTTTGGACGATCATCTGTGGCTCGCCAATGTACCCGTTTTCAATAGCCCATTTAGCCACTCGCGTACCAACATCGAATCTCACAACCTCTGCCACGGCTAGTCTGACGTTGTTAGCCCTCGCAGCATCAACGATCTTTTTGCATGCGTTAACTGTCACAGCCATCGGCTTCTCCAGCATCACATGTTTTCCAGCTGCAATGGAGTCAAGAGCAATTGAATGGTGCGAAAAGACAGAGGAATAGACGTCCACCGCAGCTATGTCTGCGTTTTCAAGCATTCTCCGATAGTCGTCATACACCTCAACCTCAACATCTTTCTGAAAATCCTCAACCCAAACATGAGGAGCTCGAAGCGGATCTCCAGGCCCTCCTATTGGCGATCTCGGAGGAGGACCTTCTCCTCTTCTTCCAAAACGCAATGCATCCGACACCTTACGGGCAACAAGAACTTTGATTCGCACATCTACTATGTTCTTTTCTTCCAGCTCCTTGTATCCCCAGAGATGGGCAGGAATAATGCGGCCGCATCCAACAAGAGCAACGTTAATTCCTTTAGTCATCTCCGAACAGCCAACATACTACTCGACAGAACTCGCCTAGTAAAGCTTACGTGTCTCTATACCCAGAGCCAACTCCTAT
>Ga0315310_10000473_pt1 | contig 25695 bp, 27 predicted proteins | sample TDP5_MG_FD_203630 | JGI IMG/M metagenome (GOLD analysis project Ga0315310, IMG submission 203630) | Freshwater sediment microbial communities from Lake Towuti, South Sulawesi, Indonesia - TDP5 | ecosystem: Environmental > Aquatic > Freshwater > Lake > Sediment | place: Indonesia: South Sulawesi...
ACTTGGCCACCGCTGTTTTCCCAGTGCCCGTCTTTCCATAGATAAACGTGTTCGAGATCTTGGAGCCGTTAAGCGCTGGGGCGACGATAGCTCCTAGCTTGTGTATATGCTCGTCTCGATGGGGTAGTGCCTCGGGCATGTAATCATGCCGAAGGACATCTCGATTGGCAAAGATCTTCACACCCGAAAGAAATTTGTCGAAGACGCGGTCCAAGATGATGCCGGAACTCAGGAAGGAGGCCTCCACCCGACGCACACTTCGAGGTGAAATATTAACGATTCTTGTACACTAAAACCGACTTACAACAACAAATCCCTGCAGTCGCACTTAGCGACCAAGCGGCGATACCGATAGCGCAGTGAACCCCGCCACCCCTCAGCTTCCACTGGAGCAGGTGGACAACAGAATGAAGTTGAAGAACGGAAGTAGAAAACTGGACTCCAAACGGTATGACTGGGTCTTTCTCTTAAACGGTTTCGGTATACTTCTTTGTACGCTTAACACTCGTCCGTTCGTTTGTCATCTGCCTTGCCGTCGGTCTTGGAGTACCGTAGTCCAATGGAAACAGACGGGATGGGGTGCACTGGAAACGTCCCAGTCACTTTCAGCGAACATTCTACCTAGATTGATTACGAGAGGACAGATATGTATTTTCAGTCAGCGATTGCGTTCACAAATAGTGAATGGCGCCAGTATGTGCTTTTTTTCGGTAAGCCGTTCCTATTTAATGTGAGACGCTTTAGACCGATGACACCTTAGTGAACTGATTCTGTGTCAAGTTCACCAAAAAATGTATTAACTTGTGAACGGAGATGCGTTGGCTGGGAACGCTGTTGGTGGGACGGTGCCGGCCCGTAAGGTGAAGGTCGAGTTCTTCGATGATGTCGGTACGAAGCATACGATCACTATTGACGGAGCTATCACCAAGGAGAAGATCAGTAGAGTCTTGGACTATGTAGAGCTCATGGGCAGAATTCCCAACACGCCGAATAATGGTTCACTCCGGACGGCCCAACAGAAGTTCGAAAGAATCCGCGACCTCCTTGCACAGTTTCAAGGCAGAGCCTTCAGGTCAAGCGATGTTCAGCAAGCATACGAGCAGATACATGGAGAGTCAATTGCCTTGAGTACGGTGTGTACCTATCTATCTAGGTTTGTGGATAGAGGTGTCGTGTTGCGCTCAGGCTCGTCGGCTGAATGGCTGTACACAGTCAAGCCGCCCGGGGCGTTTTCATGGAACAACATCGTCCCCAAGTGAAACTTCCCCAGATCTCTTCAGAACTTCTTTCCCGGTTTCCGTCAAGACATACTTGGGAATGGATCCTTGGGGCTCTCTCTCAAACATGCCAAGCTCCACCATTCTCTTGACCATTCTGCTCGTATGTTCCCTACTACGGCTTACGATGCGAGAGATCTCAGTCGAGGATTTGGCGTCGGTGCTGACTGCCCGAAGTATTCTGAGGTGGGCGTCAGAGAGCCTATGCCTTTGGTGTATGCGGATAGGTATGTGGAGTGAACCTGCTCTAACTGTCTCCATCTCCTGCCTGAGTTTTTCGTTCTCCCTCAGCAGGTGTGAGACGACTTTTCTGATCTTGATTACGGTGTCTGCGAGTTGCTTGTTGGCGATGAGGGCCGTTTCGATGTTTCGGGCCAGTTGGCCAAATTGTAGGACTCGTGCCTCTCCGGATGCGTCGCCCATTCTTGCCGACTTCAACTCCTCTAATTCGTGGCGGACGATATCTATCATACGTTTCTGGTCGTCGAGACGTTTGACGATTCCCATTACCGTCCATTCTCCAAGATGAGATGACGGGGACTCATTGAGTCTTCTCGGTTGCCTAGCCAATGCTCGGTCGCTCCATCGGCATGACATTCGAAGGGAATGTATATCTACATTTTTAACATCGGCTTTGGTTCTCCTCGATGAGTGTGGCTGGGTGAGGGTTGGAGAGGATAGGCGCTAAGCTACGCTTCAGGGGAACTGTCCAGGGAGTTGGCTTTAGGCCGTTTCTCTACAACCTAGCGGCCGGGCATGGGGTAGTTGGCTACGTTCGCAATTTGGGCGACGCTGGCGTCGAGGTTCACGTGGAGGGAGATCGCCCCAAAATAGACGGATTCATTCGGGACCTACGGACAAGGTCGCCGCCGATATGTCAGGTTACTGATCTGCAGGTCGAATTGACGAATTATTCCGGAGGCTTCCATGCGTTCACCATCTATGCTAGCGATGAACGGCGCTCTTCATCTGGCTCAATGATTCCGCCTGACATAGCGATTTGCGGACAATGCGTTGACGATATCCTCGACTCACCGTCAAGGTGGTACTTGTACCCCTTCACATGCTGCGCCTCCTGTGGCCCAAGGTTCACAGCTGTACTGAATCTTCCCTACGATAGGAATCGCACCAATATGGCTCCCTTTCCAATGTGCCCGAATTGTCGAGGAGAATACGAAGATCCTAAGGATAGGAGGTTTCATGCCCAAGGAACCTGTTGCTCTTCATGTGGCCCGAGGATCAAACTCTACGATCGGAGCGGCCGCCCTATTGAGGAAGACCACACGTTGAAGGAAGCATCTCACCTCCTCGACGAGGGCGCCGTTGTCGGGGTGAAGGGAATCGGCGGCATTCATGTGGCAGCGTCCGCCATTCAAGACGAGGCCCTGCTCAAGATACGTACGCGGAAGAGAAAGCCCTTCCAACCCTTCGCGGTAATGTCACGGGACGTAGATGAAGTACGTAAGTTCGCTTATCTTTCAGATCTTGAGGCTCAACTTCTAGAGGATTGGCGGAGGCCGGTAGTCACCCTGAGAAAGTTCCCTGACCATTCTCTCTCCGAGTTGGTGGCTCCTGGTCTTGATACCGTGGGTGTCATGCTGCCATATACCGGAATACATCTTCTCCTGACTCACTACTGTCAAAGTCCGGCCCTTGTGATGACAAGCGGAAACATCTCAGGAATGCCAATGGCGGTCGCAAACGATGAAGGGGTACAACAGCTTTCTGACGTGGTTGACTATTTTCTATTTCACGACAGGGAGATAGTCTCGCGCTGTGACGATTCGGTTGTGAGAGTGTTAGGCGATGTTCCCACTTTCATTCGACGGTCAAGAGGTTTTGTGCCGATGCCGATCCAAGTGCCAGTGATGGCTGAGAATGACGTGATAGGTGTAGGAGCTGAGTTGAGAACCGTTGGAAGTGTTCTTCACGGGAATCAATCTTACCTTACACAGCACATTGGAGATGTCGACAACCTAGAAACCATGATCTTCCTCCAAGATGCTCTCCAGCATCTATTGGGGTTGGTGGGAATATTCCATCGGGGGCTCATAATCGCTCATGATGCACATCCGAAATACTTGACATCAAAACTGGCGAGAGACCTATCTGACAAGTGGAACGGTAGAACCATGTCTGTTCAACATCACCATGCTCACGCAGCGTCCTTGATGGCTGAGAACATGATTCCACCTGATGAGTCCATAGTAGCGATAACGGCCGACGGAGTGGGTTTCGGCATAGATGGCGATGTTTGGGGCGGGGAAATCCTAGTCACCTCATATACCCACTTCGAACGGGTCGGACACCTTGCCCGGCAACCCATGCCGGGAGGCGATGTATGCACGATTTTTCCCTTGAGGATGTGCGCTGCGATGCTCTCTGGACATTTTGATGATAACGGAGTGAGGTCGATCCTTCTTTCCAAGAGAGGGAGGGGTAGCTTGGGAGAGACAGACCTAGATAGGATAGAGGCGCAACTCGAGAACGGCGTCGCGGTGAGCTGGGCTTCAAGCACAGGAAGGGTGCTCGATGCGATGGCTGCTGGAGCGGGCATCTGTCTTGAGAGAACGTATGAAGGGGAACCTGCGATGAGGCTGGAGGCCGTGGCCGCAAACGGGAACCCTCACTCTCTCCGCTCCGCCTCCAACTTGGTAGTTCGACAAGAAGGAGTTCTGACCGTAGACACGACAAAGTTGTTACTCGAAGCGCTGCTAGCGATTGGGAGGATCTCACCTCCGGATGCTTGCGCATCTTTCCAACACAGCCTCGCGAAGGCTTTGGCCAGCATCGCAATAGAGGCTGCAAAGGAGAGAGGGATTCGACGGGTCGGGATAACTGGGGGGGTCGCGGTGAACGCTCGCATTGTGGAGACGACTCGAAGATGCGTCGAAGGGGAGGGGTTGACTTTCCTTCAGCATAGGTTGGTGCCTCCCGGTGATGGGGGGATTTCCTTGGGGCAGGCGGTTGTAGCCGCCTTGAAGATGTGATGCTGTGACGTCACAGGTCTTTTCGCCACGCTCCCCGTGCCAACTCCATGATTCCTCTTTGAAGCTCCTCCCCGATGAGTTTCGTAACTCTCAACTGCTCCTCTGTCGTCATCTCCGCCGAGGCTCTCTGTTGTTCCACATATGCCTTGATTCGGCTAGCGATCTCTAAGAAAGGGCCGAGTTCAGGGCTGTCGAACAGACCCACGTAGCCAAGAAGGAGGATCGTGTAAATTGACGCTACCACATTGTCTCTAGCCTGACCCACGGTTCTGTTGAATGATCCTCGGGTGAGATTAGCTCTTTCGAGGCGAAGTTTCACCTTTTCTTGTCCCGAGAGACGCTTACCCGCCAATTCTTCTCCTAGCGAGGAAATTAGAAGACTTTCAAACTGTATTTTTGTTAAATTCGAATGTTCAAGTAGTATTTGAACAATTGGGTCTTGAAACGTGGCGCTGAGAGCTCGCGTAGCGTCCGTTTGAAACTCCGTCATGGGAAAGCTCTCCTGAATACGGATTCGTATTCTGTGTGACATAAAGCTATCCTGATTTGGTTCTGTTAACTTAGCGGCCCATTGTTTAGGATCTTAACCATCGACGCATGAGTTTCGCGCTTTCGAGTAGGTCTGGTCTGTCGATCGGTTCAGCGAGATTATGGAATGAGTTTCTGGAGACGTATCCTGTGAGGTTGACATCAGAAGTCTTGAAGATAGATGCCATCCGGACGGAGAGCACGATCGCGAGCCTCGTAGGGGGAATCGATAGCGCAACAAATGCCGCGATCTGCGCCAAAGCCATTGGGCGCAAGTGTTCTTGGGTTGAATATGCCTGAGGCTGAGACGCGGAATGATGTGGATGTCCAAGAAGCGCAACTTAGAAGATGTTGCTCGAGACTCAGCGTTTCGCGTTGAGGTTGCGAAACAGATTGGGGAGAGATAGCTTGGGTCGGAGCACAAGCTGAGGCCGCCGCTCTCTGTGATGCTGGGATATAGCTCGGTAGGCCACGATTTCCGTCTTCGTTACGATATCTGAACGAGCAACCTCTCAAACATGGGTCATGGAAGGTTGAAATAGAACGGTTAGGAAAACTGCACCAGTTACTGAAGGTGCAATACAATGGGACGTCGGCGGCGGCGCGTAGTAAAGATCGTCAAGAAGAAGCTACCAACAGTTTTTTCATGTCCAAGTTGCGGGGAGGAAGCTGTCAAGGTAGTCATGGGCAGAGGCGGTAGTCGGGCAACCGTTCAATGCGCCGCATGCGGGCTCAAGCAGGAATTCGAAGCCTCTCCATCAGATCAGGTGGTTGATGTCTACTGCAAATTTACTGACAGGTTCTACGGCGTCAGAGAGCCTCTTACGCCAAAGCAGGAATACATACCCGAAGAAACCGTCAGAGAAACGCAGGCACACGGTGAGGCGCAAGAAGAATCTCGAGGAGAAGGTCAAACAGTCGGGGAGGAACCAGCCTCAGAAGCGATGCCTCAGTCGCCTGAACGGCAACTTGAAGGGCACGAGGCATCGGAAGAACGGACTGAGGAGACTGAACAACCTGCGGATGAAGACACACAGGTCGAATGAGTCTCCTACCTAAACGTTTCAATCAGGATTATAACTTCCCCGCAAGCTAGTACTTTCAGGGGAAACCTCTTGGCTGATGCTTCCTTGGATGCTTCACCGTACATTCGCGAGATTCAGCGGAGATTTGGAGAAATCTACTCGCTTGCGGAGCAGGCGCGATCTAAGGGCATCGATCCTTCTCCCAAGCCTGAGTCGGCCGTCACTAGCGATGTAGCCGAAAGGGTCGAAAAATCTGTTGGACCAGAAGGAGTCGCAAGTCGCATTCGCGAACTTACACAGACGATGCCACGGGAAGAGGTCGCATTCAAGATAGCTGAGGAGATAGTTCTCGGAAAGTTTGGCATTGGTGGAGAGGAAGCTGGAGAAAACGCAATTCGTACTGCTCTATCTATTCTTGATGAAGGAAGAACAGTAGCTCCCATTCAAGGGGTATCAGGTATCAAGGTGAAGACGAACCCTGATCGATCCAAATACTTGGCAGTGTACTTCGCTGGGCCGATTAGGTCCGCTGGCGGCACCGAGATGGGGCTCACACTTGTAGTGTCAGACTATGTTCGAAGAATGATGGGTCTGGACCGGTACAAGGCCACGGAGGAGGAGGCGAGAAGGTTTCTTGAGGAGGTTAGGCTGCATGAGCGCGAATTAACGCGTTTCCAATTCAAAGTTTCAGACTCCGAACTGTTGAGTGTATTCATGCGCCTGCCGGTAGAGGTGACAGGGGTTGAGACTGATCCTGTGGAGGTCGTCTCATTCAGAAATCTGCCGCGGATAGAGACCAACAGGGTTAGGGGAGGCGCGCTGAGAGTGGTCAATGACGGACTGATCGGTCGAAGCCAGAAAGTCATCAGGATCGTCGAGAAGATCGGAATAAGTGGATGGGATTGGCTGAAGGAAATTCGTAGCGCGCCGATTGAAGAAGAGGAGGCGCGTGATTCCATGTTCATGGACGACGTTATCGCAGGACGCCCAATCTTCTGCTTTCCCAATACCCGAGGAGGCTTCAGGCTTCGGTATGGGCGATGCAGGAATACGGGACTTGCCGCGCTTGGGATGCATCCGGCTACCATGAAAATTCTAAGGGATTTCATCGCTACGGGGACACAGCTTCGAGTGGAGGCGCCGGGTAAGGCTGGAGTCGTGTCTCCAGTCGAATCGATCGAGTCTCCGATTGTGAAACTAAAGGATGGATCAGTTGTTCGCGTAGAGAGCCTGCAACAAGCGGCGGAGTTGGGAAAGTCTATTCAATCCGTATTGTTTGTAGGCGACTTGCTTGTGGCATTCGGGGAATTCCTAGAGAACAATCGACCTTTGCTACCTTCGGGATTTGTCGAGGAATGGTGGGCGAAACTCCTTGAAGAAGCAATCTCTCGAAAAGATGTTGATACCTCCGTGCTTGCTCAATCCGGATTATCAGACGAAAAGGTGCGAAGAATCCTTGAGAACCCATTGCTTGAGATCCCATCGGAGAAGGAAGCTCTTGCTATCTCAAGGATCTTCCGAGTTCCCCTGCACCCGCGCTTCACCTATTTCTGGGAGACGCTACGCTTCGAGGATCTGAGCTATTTGCGAGACATTCTGTTATGTGTTCAAGCACCCCCCGGCGCAGGCGAAGCAGTGACCGTTTTGCCTAGTGATTCTAGACTGAAGGGGATACTTGAGACTCTCTCTGTTCCGCATGCATTGAAGGATGGCTTTATAGAGTTAGAGGAGAGCCACGGCTTGGTTCTAAGGTCTTGCCTAGGTCTTGATAACCCCAAGGTTCCCCTCGATCCTGAGCACTCTGTCTTGGAGAACATTGCCAGAATATCCAAGCTGACAGTGTACAAGAAAGCTGGATGGTACATCGGTGCAAGGATGGGCAGACCTGAAAAGGCGAAGAAGAGAGAGATGAAGCCTCCAGTTCATTGCCTCTTCCCTGTTGGTCTACACGGAGGAGCGCGACGCAACATAGCTGAGGCAGCACGAACTAAGACTCTGATCACTGTTGAGATCGTAAAGCGAAGATGTCCCTCCTGTAGAGAGGTGACGCATCAAGTTGTCTGCGGCAAATGTGGAAGTCAAACTGTAGTCGAGTATCTCTGTCCAAAATGCGGAAGATCTGTTCCTACTGACGAATGTCCGTCGTGCAAAACTGAAGCAGTCTGCTATGAGACTAGACCCGTTGACGTTGGAATGCTGTTTCAGTCCGCGTGTAGGCGCCTGGGGATCGATCGAACCCTCGATCTTGTGAAGGGTGTCAAAGGGCTTACGAGCGAGGCGAGGACCCCGGAACCCATTGAGAAGGGAATCTTGAGGGCAAAGTTCGGCCTCTCAACATTCAAGGACGGTACCGTCAGGTTCGACGCTACGAACGCGCCTCTCACACATTTCAAGAGTAACGAGGTTGGGGTTAAGGTTGAGAAGCTTAGAGAACTCGGCTACCATGTGGACTTCAGGCAAAGGCAGCTAGTGGGCGGAGATCAACTCTGCGAACTTCAACTACAGGATGTCGTGGTTCCAGAGCATTGCGCCGACCACTTGGTGAACGTCGCGAAATTTGTAGATGAGTTATTAGAGAAGCTGTACGGTTTACCGTCGTACTATAACACGAAGACCAAGGAGGACCTGCTGGGGCACCTCATACTGGGCATGTCACCTCACACCTCTGTTAGCGTCGTGGGAAGGATAGTCGGGTTTACCAAGGCAAACGTCTGCTTCGCGCATCCTCTGTGGCATGCAGCCAAGAGAAGGGATTGTGACGGAGACGAAGACGCGATAATGCTTGCGCTCGATGTTCTACTTAACTTTTCAAGGTCTTACCTGCCGGCTAGGATAGGGGGACTGATGGATGCACCTCTCTTGCTCACGGTTGTACTGAATCCTACTGAGGTTGCTAGGCAGGCGTTCAACATGGAAGTCGTTGAAACCTTTCCCCTAGAGTTCTTTGAGCAGACATCTCGCCAAGCCGATCCGAAACTGGTTCAAGACATTATTGAGACGGTGTCGCAACGGCTTGAGGCGGGAGGATCGGGAAGCGGAGCTGCGCTTGGGGGATTCGGCTTTACACATTTCGTGAGCGATTTGAATGTTGGAAATCAGGAAAGTCTCTACAAGAAGCTGGGAACCATGTTGGAGAAGGTTCAGGAGCAACTGGAGCTTGCGGAGTCGATTGTTGCGGTGAAAGCTACAGATGTCGCTAGGCGTGTGCTCTCCACACATCTGATGCGTGATGTTACGGGCAACTTGAAGGCGTTTTCAACTCAGAAGGTGAGATGCATGAAGTGCAACGCCAAGTTCAGACGCATCCCCTTGAAAGGGGTCTGCACCCGATGCGGAGGGAAGTTAGCGCTTACCGTACACAGAGGAACCATAGAGAAATACATCGAGGTCGCGCGTGACCTTGTGACGAGATATAATCTTGGAAAATATCACGAGGAGCGGCTCCAGCTCATAGAGGATGAGATAAAGTCTCTATTCATGGAAGAGGACAAGAAGAAGCAACGGGTACTAGGCGAGTTCATGTAGTGATGGCGCATGCCGAGGAACGTGTATAATCCTAAGGCGTATCTCACCATGGTGAAGAACGTGAAGGCAGGTCTGGCATCCAGAACGAAGATACTTTCATCAATGGAGCGCGGCGCCGGAACGATCGCCGAAATCTCAGAAAGATCCGCTGTTAGCTACGCTTGTGCGGCACACCACCTTCGACTTCTATTGAAGGAGCGAATAGTCACTCGATCCGGCAAAAAACGAGGATACATTTGGACGCTAACCGCATTCGGTCAGCAGAGGCTCATGCCCTAAATGGGAATTAGAAAAACTGTGTCAACTTGTGACGTGATGACCGGGCATTGACCAGAATACTGCAATCATGTGATGTGGGAAGTCTCCCTTTCAAAGGCGACTTTGAAAAATTCATGAAGGGCATGACTCTCTATCGGTCTCTCCTCCCACTCCTCTACCCGAAGGATCCGGAGGTAGCAGAGCCCTGCAGACACTTCGAGGAAAGGATAGTGGGAGGCTTTCTGGCAAAGCTGAGGATGGGCATTGATGTTCCAAACTTCCCCCAGTTCAGAGACATGAGTGAGATGTTCCTTCGACTTATCGATGGAGTGGAGAAAATCAAGGAAGGATATCGAGTTCTAGGTCGGTTGAGAGCCAAATCCGAAGTCAGCGTCCTGCCAGAAGTCGAGGCTATCAAGCGGAACATATCACGCATCAGGGACGAGATGGGGCGTCGGGTGGCGTTGAAGATTTGCGTGACTGGACCGTACACCCTGTTCTCACAACTCGTGAATAGGACGGTGGAGGCAGTTGAGGAATTGAGTGAAGCAGTAAGGCAAATTGTGGCGGCGAACATTATCGCCCACAGGGATCTAGAGGTAACGCTCATGTCCCTCGATGAGCCAGTATTTGGATTGATCAGCGATCCGCTGTTGGATCGTGGCTCTTCTGGGCGTGAAGCGCTGCTCAAAGGGTGGGAGACAGTGTTCCGAGAGGCCAAGGGACGAGGGATCAGAACGATGATGCATCTTCACAATACAGCAGACGATTTGTTTTGGGATACCAAGCATCTTGATCTGATTGAATCACATGTGGACGATCCGTTTTACCGGTCGAAGGTGGCGAAACAGGCGTGTGAGAAATCGGATAAGTTCGTAAAGGCTAGTATAGCGGTTACCGACTTCGATCGCCTGATTCGAGAGAAAATCTTGTCCTCCAACAAGAGTCTTGATGAGGCATCACTCAACCAGATGGTTGCGAACGCTTGGACTTCGATCAGAAGGGGCGAGTCGGACCCGCTCCTATATTTGGAACTGCAACAGGTTATGCAAGGCAGGCTGAGACGGATCGTTCGAACGTTTGGAGAGGACAGAGTTCTCTTCACGGGGCCTGAATGCGGGATGTTAAGTTTTCCAACTCCTGAATGTGCACTCGAATGTTTGAGGAGAGTATCTAAGGCAGCGCGGACCAAGAGATGAAGTAGTCACATATCTTCGCACGTGCAAAGGTCTCGGTGACACTTGGGGCATCCCTTACTATACTTGTCAAGCGAAGCCTTTTCAAGATCTACATTGAGGAGGTTGCAAGCACTACACAGCCAAGCGAGGACATCTGCAACTTCAGCCTCAATTTGCATTCGATCTTTCCTCAGAACGGCATCAAGTAATTCTCCTACTTCGGAAGTCATCCATAGTAACGTGGCACATACCCCTCGTCTCTCATCTCTCTTGAGGTATGTTCGCCTCATCAACTTTTGAAACTCGCAGATCGTTGTCATTCTTTACCATCCAATTGGAACCATCAAGACAGAGTTAAGGTCACATTATTCTTTCGATCGGTCATTAGACCTGTGGAGGTTAGGCAGGACGAAAGATTCATCGCGGTGGAAACTGAGTCTTTCCCAGGTTTGAAGACTACTTGGGCGCAGGCTTCTAGGTCTGTGGAATAGCTTGGCTTTAGGGTTACTTGGTCTCCCTATACTTTCCGGAGCGAGCATTCCTTTCCCTGAACCTAATGTATTTCGTAGTATATCTCGAAGCTACATTGTTGGAGCCTTCGTCTAGTCATAGACATTTATCATAACGAGGTCTACATTGCGTTCGAATACGCTATCAGAAGCGTTTGAGGAGAGGCAGATGAAAGGAGAACCCTTACCTAGTTTTGAGAGCTACTTCGGCGCGGCACTGTTCACTTGTGGAATTGCGTGGTTCTGGGATTATATTGCGGCGCTGTACTTTCCAGGGCGGACGGCGTTGAATTTGACGCTTCTCTCCGCACTTGTCTACTTGGAGGCTGCGCTCTTGGGCGCTTTTGGTTTGACACGCAGGATGCTGGCGAAGCACATCCATGTTGGGATACGAGTTGGATTTGGAGCTTGGATGACGAACATGGTTTTCCGGCTGATCATCTTCGAACTGGCCGAGGCTCTTTGGGGAGTAGCGATCTATCTGATGAGTTTCATGGTAGGAGGGTTCTTGGGCGGCTTCTTTGCAAAGATGCTCCACAGAGTCGATGCTAGCGGGAAGACTTAAAGATCGCAAGGCAAGAACGGTTCTACAGTGACATTATTGGAGTCTATTGCTGGCCTGCCGCCTGAAAGGGAGAAGGAGATCATCGAGAAGCTAGCGAGGCGGATAGTGGATTCAGGTCTAGGTACGATGGCGGTTTTGACTTTGCAGTCCATTGCTCCCCTATCGTTCGCTGGGACCCAAGTTGGCATGGTCGTTGGCTCCCCGCTATTGATGACTCTTGATTTGCTGGGAGTGAAGGTGTATGAATACGCAGGGCTATTCGCTGAGTCAACGCGATCCCGGGAGAACGTGGAACGTTTGATCTGCAGGATAGAAGAACTCATGAAGGTGGAAGAGGAGGCTCAGAAGAAAGCACGGGAAGCGAAAAAGCATGAGCGAGGGAGCTGGTTTATTAAGCTCAAGAATTTCCTTTCCTAAACCGGCCTGATAGATCGAAAAACGTTATAACCGTCCATCGGATACGTACTACCGGAAAATATAGGTGACAGCATTGTTAGTCGCAGGAAGAATTTTCGCACTAGGAATGCTAATAGCTCTATGGATCTTTATCGTTGGCGGCATGGAGATGGCCAAGAAGAAGCTTCCGTCATTTCGAAAGCTTTCAGGGCTTGACGCGTTGCCGGAGATGGTGGGTAGGGCCGCTGAGATGAATAGGCCCATACACTTCACGACAGGTCTCGGTGAGTTGACTGGTACCGTCGCACCTCAACTCGTCGCAGGGTTAGCCGTTCTCGGATATGTTTCGGAGTTGGCTGCTAAGTATGGCGTCAAAGTCGTCTACTCGGTCTACCAAGCTCAAGTGATGCCTATTGCAACTGAGCTGATGAGAGAGGCATACATAAGGGCGGGAAAGCCTGACGCGTTCAACGCCGAAGACCAGATCAGATACCTGTCAGGTGAACAGTTCGCCTATGCCACTGCCGTGCAGGGCTTCGCAGAAAGAGAGCGTCCAGCAGCAAACATAATGATCGGACCTTTCTACGCCGAGTCGATGATGTTCTCGGAGACATTCTTTAGAATTGGCGCTATTCAGTTGGCAGGCACGGCGAGAGGATACCAGATACCATTCTTCGCTGTCATATGTGACTACCTGCTGATAGGCGAGGAGATCTACGCAGCGGGAGCGTATCTATCTAAGGATCCGATCCAGGTTGGCAGCATACAAGGTCAGGATCTAGGCAAGATAGTTGGGTGGATTCTAATGTTCATTGGTGTGCTTGCGACTGCGGCTGGCAGCCCCATAATCATCAATCTCCTGAAGATGTAGGTGACAAGAGTGTCCGTATTCATCAGAAGGCAGATACCAGTTATACTGGTGTTTGTCACAGCTGTAGTAGTGATGGTAGACTATTTCTTGAGGATCCCAGGAACTGGGCCAGTTGTCAAGGACCTTCAGAATTGGGGCATCATACTCTCGGCGTACGCGCTGGGCTTTGGGGCTGTCAACCTGTTCTATCTTCACACACGACACATCTCGCGACGCACACCCGGACAGTGGCCTTTCAGTATCTGGCTTCTCTTGATGATCGCCGTGTTCGCTATCGTTGGAGTTGGGTTGACTCCAGCCTCAAAAGAATACGGCTGGCTGTACAACGCAACATACTTCGCGCTTAACGCAACAGTCTATTCTTCACTTGGATTCTACATGACTACCGGTTGCTATCGAGCCCTTAGGGCGCGGAACGCTGAGGCAGCACTTCTTTTGGTCGTGGGGGCCATAGCTCTCCTGAGAAACGCCCCTGCAATAGCTGTGGGAGTACCTGTTATCGTTCAGGCTGAGGCTTGGCTCAGCGCAGTTCCCACAACATCAGCACAGCGTGGCATCATGATAGGAGCAGCGCTTGGAGCCATAGCTCTGGGTGTAAGAACAATGACAGGCAGGGAGACAGGGTTCCTTGGCAGATTGACTGAGGCTGAGAGGAGGCGTTGAGCGTGGGCAAGCAAGGAAAGGGAATCTGGCGAAGGCTCGAAGATGTGCCTAGGGAAGTCCTATACGTCATACTCCTGATCGTCTTCATTATTCCCATGATCAACCCGATCGGCCTTCCAGTGCCCGTATCGGCCGCTGTGAAGAAATGGCATGACACAATCGAAGCACTGCCTGTTGGATCAGCGATTATGATAGACTTCGGATATTCAGGTGGAGGAGAGCCAGAGCTGGGTCCGTTGGCTGTTGCAGTGTACCACCACATTTTCAGAAAAGGAGGGCTGAAGCCGATTACTATGTCAACATCGTTAGAGGGCACCCTGCTTTGGGACAAGGTTATTGCGGAGGTTAAACCCGAGCAGTACGGAAGGAAGTACGGTGTTGACTATATCCACATCGGCTACATATCAGGGACGGAAACGGCGATGGCTGCCGTAGGAAAGGATCTTAGGGCGACAACAAACACCGACTACAAAGGAAACTCGCTTGACCAATTTCCGATCATGCAAGGCATCAAGGATGCGAGTAGCTTCAAGTTGCTAATATGCTATACGACTGGAGGCGACCAATCAGAGGGATGGGTGCGGCAATGGTACACGCCATACAAAGTACCGTACCTCTGCGCTGTGATAGCCATGATGGTGCCTACAATGTTACCGTACCAGAAGGCAGGGCAGATAGTCTCACTGTTAGCAGGCGCCCAAGCAGGTGAAATGGAACTACTCATCAAGATGCCTGGACGAGGCATAAAATCCGCTGACGTGATCACTCTGACTCACATACTCGTCTTCGCCTTCATCATACTGGGGAACATCGCGTACTACGGGAGAAAAGCTTCAGAGCGTGCAGGAGGCTAAGTAAATGGCAGCGGATTTGGGATCTGTCATCCAAATATGGATAGCAGCGCTATTCACGATCTGGATCTATAGCATCGCTTTCAGAGACAACCCGTTCTTCAAGTTTGCCGAACACACTTTCGTTGGAGCTGCAGCCGGACACGGCATCGTGTACGGAGTCGACAACGTGAGAAGATATGGCTGGGACCCATTCACAAAAGGGCCCGCGCTTACATCGATACTCTATGCTATTGTGTTTCTGCTTGGGATAGTTCTATACGCCAGATACCACAAGAAGTACTTCTGGCTCAGCAGGTTTCCTCTGGCGATAATGGTGGGCATAGGCATCGGGCTATCAATGAGGGCCACAGTCACAGCGGAGTTCATCGAGCAAATACGGTCAACCGCTGCGCTTCAGGTTGTTGGCGTTGACGCATGGACCGGTTTCAGCAACCTGCTCTTCATCATTATAACACTGACAGTGGTCTACTTCTTCGTGTTCACGTTTCCGGGCATACACAAAGGCAATCTCGGGTTAATCTCTAAAGTTGCGCGATACGGAATGATGGCCGCCTTCGGCTACTCCTTCGCCAACACGGTCCTCTCAAGGTTCAACATGATCTTCGGAAGGCTCGACTTTCTTATGGCCGAGTGGCTACCGCTTCCAGGAGCCATGGTTGCACTGCCAATAGTATTGATACTGTTGGCGTACGCCATGATTCCCGCTGAGAAGAGACCGTGGCCCAAACCAAGACAGCCAAGCTAGCGACGGCACAACCCTTACTTCCCCCTTTTTGTTTTTCTCGATCTTTTAGCGCGAGCCATAGGTAGCCAAGCAGCGCTGATATGCGCGATGGTCCCCCAATCCAGGATCCGTTCGGAGTTAAACCGGAACAGGTAGTCCCTGGTTTAGAGCAGATATTTCAGTCAAAGCGGGAAAGGTACTCGGGATTGGCACCCTAGTTGAGAGTATCAAAGCAAGTTCGTGGCAGATATAGCAGAAGCGAGAAGGGAAGACCCATTCGAGTTTGCCTTCAACCTTTTGATTGATGAGAAGCTAGCTGTCGGAGTGGTTCGGTTCGGCATGTGCGAAGACGATGTGGAGTATGTTCTCCGGTATCCGGGCGCTATGATTGGAAGCGACGGCTCAGCACTAGCCCCATATGGCCCACTGGGGAAGGGGCATCCTCACCCGAGAAACTATGGAACATTTCCGCGGGTTCTAGGCTACTACACGAGGAAGCGCGGAATCATCAGCTTGTCCGACGCGGTCCGCAAGATGACCTCCCTTCCGGCGCATGGGCCGATCTAGTGGTCTTCAACCTGAAGACAGTGATCGACAGGGCGACCTATGCAAATCCTAAGAGATACCCGAGAGGAATAGAGTACGTGATCGTGAACGGCGTTCTCACGCTCAGCAGAGGCAAGCATACTGGCGTCATGGCTGGCAGAGTTCTGAAACGTTCATAGTGACATGGTCAAGGCTGCGCTCTCTGACAGAACGGGCAGAACCTCGCCACCATCGGTATAGACTTTCCACAGAAGGCGCAATACTTCAATTGTGGTGGTGTCGGAGTGGGCGCAACGGGCTGTGGCGGAATCGGAGGCAAGGGCGGCTGAACGGTTGGTTGTACGGGTTGAGCCGCAGGACGCGGCGCGGGCTGAGTCTGAGCAGCAGGTGGGGCAGCAACTGGGGGAGTAACCGCAGGTGCTTTTCCCTTGGTCACCACTTCTTGAGTTGCTTCGTATGACAGCTGGTAGATGAGGCGGATGAAGGTCGCTGTTGTTCCAAGCACTATGATGATATAGCCTACTAGCGCTAGAGCGATTCCCGTGAAGGTTCCAGATTCCCAAGTCGGCGGTCTTCCGCCTATTAGGTCAGAGATCGCTTTCATGAGGGGTGTCAAAGCGAGTACGTAGCCAATCGCTATCATGACTCCGCCGATGATTCCCCAGACGATAAGCCAGACGAAGTAGACCAAAGCCCTCTTGAACGCGCTGACCCAACTTAGAGGCATCCCTTTCACAACCTCAGTTAGGTATGTCATGTCGTAGCGGTTAAGAGCCTTTCTGCGATGAGGTGTTCGGAATAGATAAATCTATGTCCGCGGATGGCGCTTTGCGTGTGCCGAAAGAATGACGATGAATGACAACGGACGAGCTAAGGTCGTAACTATTCGGTTCACAAGAAGGACAAGCGAGTCAGTATGGCTTTGAAACTAAGCTTCTCCAAACATGCTAGACGAAAGGTTGAGGAACGGCAGATAGCCGAAGAGACGCTGACAACTGTATTGCAGAATCCTCAAGCCAGATTCTACGACACGAACTCGCGAGCACAGGTTGCCGTCCGCGAAATAAGCCAGCAAGGTCTAAGCCTCGGCCTGGTTGTGGCTTTCAGGAGGAAGGACGACATCTACCACATCGTTACAACTTATCCATTAAGGGACCTGAGGAATGAGGTTGAAAGAAAGGTTAAAAATGGAAGGTGGATTCCTATCTGAAGGAGGGCTCGGATTTGAAGGTAAACTACGATCCGGAGGAAGACATTCTATACATCGTAGTTAAAGAGGGCCCGATCTTCGACAGCAAAGAGATCGACGAAGACATCCGACTGGAATACGACAAGAGCGGCGAAGTTGCAGGAGTAGAGATCATGAACGCAAGAAGAAACCTAGCCAAAACCCTAGCCCGAGAAATAGCGAGAGAAATAGCAGCCACAGCTCACTAAGAGCATTCGCGGGGCATCGCAGATTTTCCTTCATCCTGGAGTTCTTTCGGTGTTAAAGCCTGTAATGGTTCTGGTTACGTTAATTTCGACCAAAGGTACTGCGCCTCACCGTAACGATCCCGCAAGCAATTTTCACAGAAGGCAGACGCCTTTCTGCCTTTGATGTCACCTCAAGATTTTTCTTTTTCTCATCAGTGATAGATGTGATTGGTTTCTGGCTTGCAGAAATTGAAACTTTACCCTTTACCCCTACACCAAGAGATCTGCGGCAATTTTCAGGAAGGAGAGGAATGCCATCTCAGAGGTTCTTGGGAACTGTGAGATACATCACGTTGGTAGCACAGCGGTTCCTAGGCTAGGAGGCAAGGGGATCGTCGACATTTTGATTGCGTTGGACAGCTGGAAACGAGAAGGCGAAATTGTCGAGAAGCTGAGGAGAATAGGCTTCAGGCACATACATCCGAGGGAGAGGGGGCATATATTCCTAAGCAGAATCGGTCCAACGAAGTACGGTGATACACATCTTCACGTCGTGAAGAAGGGAAGTAAGCGTTACAGGCAGACCTTGGCGTTTAGAGATTACCTGAGAAAGCACAGGGGAGAGGTTGAACGGTATTTTGAACTTAAACTTCTATGGCTCAAGCAGGCGGAAGGAAATCGCTCTCTCTACACTGCAGCAAAGGAAAGCTACATCAAACAAGTCTTAAGGCGAACCCAGACTCCCTGACTACAGGTGTAATTACGCCTTCCTTCCCGACAAACCACGTTAGCCACCATCGCGCGGCCGATAACCCGCACGTTTGAATCGGCGATCACGCAAACTTTCTTATTTACCAAAATCGTTTCAGTGGGACCATTCAGGCGGAGCGAACCATGCTTTCTACGTTCACAGCCGACAACTTGAGAGAGGCCACCAAACTGTTGCAGGACCTCGTCCGTATAGACACCACAAACCCTCCAGGCGATGAAGGCAAGGCGTCAGAGTTCCTGAAAGCGGTCTTTGACAGGGAGAAAATCGAATGTGAGATTGTTGGTCCTGAGAGCCGTGAGAGCTTTGTCGCGCGATTGTCTGGGAAAACTGGAAAGCCACGTCTGCTCTTGCTATCACATACGGATGTCGTGCCCGTAACAGACGTTTCCAGATGGAAGCATCCGCCTTTCTCGGGAGAGATCGAAGGCGAATGGCTGTACGGAAGAGGCGCCTGCGATGATAAATTCAACGTAGCCGTCGAAGCCATGACAATGATACTTCTAAAGAGACAAGGCGCGAAGCTGAATGGAACTTTGATCTTCGCAGCGACGGCTGATGAGGAGGCGGGAGCACAATACGGGTGTGGCTGGCTGGTCAGCAACGTTCCCGACAAGGTCAGAGCCGAATATGTTCTCAACGAGGGCGGAGGTGCTCCGGTTAAGATTGGCAGCAAGATCTTCTACACGATCGGGTTCGGAGAGAAGGGGATCTGTTGGTTCAAGCTAAAGGCGAAAGGTAAGTCCGGCCACGGTTCGGTTCCAACACTCGGTGACAATGCAAATCTGAAGATGGCTGAGGCCTTCACTAGATTAGCAAAATATAAGCCTGATATTGTGATTCTCCCGGAGGTTAAGGAAGCGCTTCTTGAATATGCGAAGGCTTTGATGGGTGAGCAAGGAGAGAGGATAGTTATGGAGATGGCGACGCCGGAGAGGATTGATACATTGTTGAATCAAGTCGCCTCTTTCGAGAGGGAGCTGGCGGAGATGGCTAGAGCGTTGACAAGGATGACAGTTTCGCCGAATGTGATACGTGGAGGCAACAAGGCTAATGTCATCCCCGATATCTGCGAAGCCGAGGTCGACACGAGAATCCTGCCGGGGCAGGACGAGAAATACGCCATCAACACCATCCAAACAGCTATCGAAGGAACCGGAGTCGCCATCGAATCTACACGGTACCAAGCGCCTTCATCGTCGCCCACAAAGACGCCTTTCCTAGATATTCTGACCGAAATTCTGAGAAAACATGCGGGTGAGGTGAACGCCATAGCCCAGCTTAATACGGGCATGACTGACAGCCGCTTTTTCAGGCAGATGGGCGCTGAGGCGTACGGGTTCATACCGGCCGCGCCTACCCAGAATTTTAGAGAGATTCTTCCAGGAGTCCACGGAGAAAACGAGAAGATCGACATACCGAGCATAGAGTTTGCCACGAGATTCCTGTTGGGAGTGTCTCAGGCGGTCTTGAAGTAGGAGCAGCACGATCAGGTGGGGCCACCCCTCTTGGCAGGTAACGGTACTGGTAACGGTAAATGGTAACAGTTTGGAGGGGCGACCTCGGCGATTGAGTCGGTGGTTCAGGAAACGCATATACAATGAATTTGGACAGGTCGGGATGGTGAGGGAACCGCGTGCTTGCGATGTTGAGGAGAGAAGGAAATGGAAACCAATTGCTTCGGAACGTTTTCGCTGGTTGCAAGATGCGAAAGAACAGGTGAGCTAGGTGTCTGCGTCTCGACAGCGGTTCCAGCTGTAGGCGCAGTGGTTCCACACGCCGAACTTGACGTGGCGGCGATCGCGACTCAAGCCACCTCTAACGTGATGTATGGCGTCAAGGGGCTTCAACTCATCAAGCTCGGGTTATCGCCAAGTAGTGCTCTGGATGCTCTGCTTCGAGAGGACGAGAAGAGAGAGATTAGGCAGGTGATTATGATCGACAGGAATGGGAGAACTGCGGCCTTCACTGGAAGAGAGACGGTTGAGTGGAAGGGGCACCTTACTGGAAGGAACTATGCAACTGCGGGAAACATGCTTGTGGGGCCGCAGGTGATAGAAGCAATGGCAAAAACATTTGAATCCATTGAAGGTCCGTTGGAAGAGCGACTGATGAAAGCGCTCGAAGCCGGGCAGGACGCAGGCGGAGACAAGCGAGGGAGAGTCTCCGCGGCACTTCTCGTCATGAAGCGACTTGAGGCGGATAGCCTGAGGCCTTGGGTTGATCTGCGAGTGGACGAACATCCGGATCCGGTAGCGGAGCTGCGGCGCATATATGAGGTATTCAAGGCTAGGTATCTCTCTGCAAGGAAAGTCTGACTAGGAGAAGTCTTCCTTACATCATTTACATACCGCTGCTTGAAAGCCGGACGATGGACAGGCCGGAATAGATACGTGGATCCAATATAGGAGCCTATGTTGGAGCTAGCGGAGACTCACACGGCGAAAGCTGCGCCTCCATGCTACAAGTAGCTGAAATCATCAGAAGCCTACTTCCAGAGAAGATACGGTTGAAGACTTATGTTAATGGATGGAATTACTCCATATCGTGATATTCATGGAACAAATACTCAAAGTCGACAAACAAGGAAGGCTAATTCTGCCATCAAGTCTTCGAGAGCGCCTAGGGCTGAGAAGAAACGGTGGTACAGTATCAGTGAGGCTGGATGGCACAAGGGTAATCCTCCAACCAATCTCAGAGGATCTTGAGAGAACGGTCAGAGAATGGCGGGATATGGTCATGGCGCTTCATGTTGAACCCTTCACAGAACCGGCCGAGCAGAGTTGGAAGTGGATGAGCCTTGAATACGCAAGAAGAAAGCTTGGGCTACGTTGAGGGAGTCCTAGATGTCAGCGTGCTCGTTCCCGCTTGCTTTGAAAACCCATTGAAGGAACTCGCAACGAATTTCCTAGCCGAAGTCTTAGCGCAGAAGAGCCGAGCGGTAATACCTGTCACTTCCATCATAGCGGCATATCACATAGCGACAAGGTACCTTGGGATACCAAAGTTGGCCGTGAAGAAGGTCATGGAAGGAATCCTAAGGACAAAGTCACCGGCGCTGTATCCAAGTCGCTTCAGAACTAGCTGAGGATGCGCTTAACTATGCAGTAGCCTACGATGTCGAGTCTTGGGATGGATATCTAATCGCCCTCACGAGAAGTCTAGGAGCCAAAACCATCTACTCGCTTGATGAAGAGCTCTCCAGAGTAAGGGAGGTATCCGTGAATAACCTCTTCCCAAAAGAGAAGCTAGACCTATACCACAAACATATCAAAGACAAGCTCAAAACCTAGGAGCTCTGAGAGCGTTTGCTCATGGAGGCATCTAAGAGGGGCAGATGTCAATTACGCGTGGGAAACATGCCATAGCTGCTGGAGCAACAGGAGACGGATGACCGAGAGCGAAGCAAGCGGTTCATCACAGGAAAGATAAGGAGGCAGTCTTGGCGATCGCAACTATGTGGCTAGCTAGTGGTTGTCGCAGCGTTTATTTGTATGCATTTTAATAAACTGCAAATAGTGGTTGCCATGGTTGAAGAGCAGGTTACAATTTCGGCTAGGATCCAAAGGTCTCAAGTGAAGGAAGTTGAACGACTGGCGGCCAAGAGAGGTGTCGATAGATCGACGATTTTTCGAGAACTGATCACAATAGCCCTTCGGGAACAGAGGCTCAAGGACGCTCTGGAACTTGTGAGGGCTAGGAAGAAGACCGTCTGGATGGCTGCAGAGGTGGCGGGGGTTACCTACAGAGAGATGTTAGCCCTCCTCAAAGCGCACAATGTAACGTTTCCGTTGTCCGAAGAGGAGCTGAAGCGTGAGGTCGATGAGATCCTCGGCCGTCAGTAACGCAGGCCCCCTAATTCATCTCGCGAAGATAAACTACTTACATCTCCTGAAGGCTCTGTTCCAAGAGGTCGCCATCCCCATCGAAGTTAAGATTGAAACTGTTGACAAAGGAAAGGAGAGGGGGTTCTCCGACGCCGTACAGATTGAGAGAGCTATCAGTGAAGGTTGGATAAAAACGGAGAAAGTGAAGCCAAACAAGAAGTTCGAAGAGGTGGCCAAGATCGCTGGATTACAATCAGCCGAAGTCGCTGTTGTATACTATGCGTATCAGAACCGCGTTACAGCCCTCCTAGACGACGACGCTGCCAGAGTCTTTGCTAGAACACTTGGCGTTGCTATCCGGGGGAGCCTCGGAATAATCCTAGACGCATTGAAGAGAAGCCTTCTGTCGAGAGCGGAAGCTTTAGAGATACTAGATAAACTGTCTGAAGTGATGTACTTAGCCTCTGATGTCTACAGGCTCATGAAGAGGGAGATCGAGAAAACAACAATTTGAAGATCTGTCAAACCACACGAACTATGACATTTCGCAGTTTCAGAAGATTCCCTGATGGCAGTGTTTCCCGGGTTCTGCGGCCATATCGAGGAAGGTTTGTAGTTTTTCCTTAGTAATGATCCTTTGCCTTGAACAGTGAATGCCCTCAAGACAATGATCATTCATCACCTTTTCGGCTTCTTATCTTTCAAGGCTTGCATGACCTTTATCGTGCAAGATTCAATTAGATCTGGCGAAAGAGCCCATTGAAGTGCATAAGGCTAAGGAGAAATTATAACACTGTCCTGCAATTTACTTGTCGTAACCGCGAAAGTGAGGAATAGGCTTGATAGTTATTCCTGGTCCTGCATCAGTAGAGTTGGGGCGCAAAATTGCCAACGTGCTAAAAGCGAAGGTGGTGGCAGTTGAGTTTAAGCGTTTTCCAGACGGGGAATCTTACATTCGGTTTGAAGACGCTACGCTGATTAAGAACGAGGATACGGTCATCGTTCAAACAACCAGTCCGCCTCAAAACGAGAACCTCATCCAACTTTTGCTCATGGCGGATAACGCCCAAGACATGGGAGCGAAGAGCATCACCGCCGTTGTGCCTTACTTGGCCTATGCCAGACAGGACGGTCGTTTTAGGCTTGGTGAAGCCTTGAGCATAAAAACCATCGTGACTCTGTTGAAGACGTGTGGCGTGAGCAGAGTAGTTACGGTGAACTCGCACAACCCCGCCTTTGTGAAAACTCTGCCCGTATCAGTTGAAGACCTTTCGGCTTTCAGCCTCTTAGCCGAGCATTTCAAGAAAAAGGGCTTTGAGGGCGCGTTTTCCTTGTCCTTGGGCAAAGGGGGGATGAGCGTAGCGGTCGAAGCGGGCAAGGTGTTGAAGGGCGGGTGCGACTATATCTCCACTCAACGCGACAGAATAACTGGAAGCGTAACCGTTGAAAAGAAAGCCTTGCCGGTGAAGAACAGAGACGTAGTGATTTTCGACGATATCATAGGCAGCGGTGGGACCATGATTGGGGCCGTGGGTTGGGTTAAGGAACAAGGTGCAAGGAGAGTTTACGCCGCCTGTGTCCATCCGCTTTTGATCGGCGACACCAAAGACCGCTTGTTGAAGAGCGGCGCCGAAGACATTGTGGGAACGGACAGTGTTCCCAGCTCAGTCAGTGAGGTTTCAATTGCTTCGTTAATCGCGAGTGCCCTAAAGAACCTGGATGCCCCAAGGTGACCAGACTATCTTCATTCCGGCGTCCTAACAGACACCAAATCCATTTTCGGAGAGGCTGGCGGAGATTGTTCCGAAGCCCTTCATGGAACGGCGCCCCAGAAAGCGTCCTTTCTTCATCCAATTCTCCGGAGGTTGTCTGCATCGTTTTTTGCTGGCGAAAGGTTTTCTAGGTTTGTCCCCGCATTATCCTCGGTCATCTTTGACATGCGGGAGTTCCCAAGCCAGGTCTAAGAGATAAGCCTCGACTAGAGGGGCAGGGTTCAGGACCCTGTGGCGCAGGCCTTCGGGGGTTCAAATCCCCCCTCCCGCACCAGCTCAAGCACACATACACAAAAATCACTAACGACGACGGTTCAAATCTAGACGGCCACGCCAGAAAAATGGGTCTAGCGCGGATCAGGTCGAACGAAGACGAAACGGTATTTCTAGACCGCGAAACGCAACAGCTGTCCAAGTCAAAGTGAGCACAACGGACAAGGCGTCAGCGACAGGATATGCTGCCCATAACCCGGTTAAACCAAATATGCTGGGCATGATCAAGAGGCATGGTATCAAAAAGATGATTTGACGAGAAGACGCCACCACTAAAGATGGAATGGCCTTGCCGATTCCTTGGAAAAAGGAGCTTAGGTTTTGTTGGAGACCTACGGTGAAGAAACCCAAAGCAAACATGCGGAGAGCTATCGGCCCTCCGACTAAGAAATCTGGGTCCGTGTCAAACACGGACATAACTTGAGTTGAAAACAACGTAGCTACTACCCACCACAGCGCTCCCCACATAATACTAGTCAGCCCAGCCTTAACGACAAGTTCGCTGACACGCTCTTTCTTTTGGGCAGCGAAGTTATATGCAACCAGTGGTAGTATCCCTTGACCAATACCAATGCAGAACGCAAAGACTATCATGTTCACCTTGTAAAGAACACCCAGTACAGCCAGCGGGATGACTCCAAAAGATGCCGCGGCTCTACTGGCTAGTATTTGAGACATAGAGACGCCGCTCGCCCGCACCGTCTGAGATATCCCTACGCTATAGATCTCTGTCACTATCCTAAGATTCGGCAGGAAATAACTAGGTTTGAATTGATATATTGACTTGCCTAAGCCCAAATAGATAAGGAGAACCGACACCCCGATACCACGGCCTACTGTGGTTCCAAGCGCAGCTCCAGCTATACCGAGGGCTGGAAACGGCCCAACACCAAATACCAGGATTGGGCTCCAGATAAGGTCCATTATGGAGGCGGTAATCATACTGGCATTAGCAAGCATTGGCCTCCCCTCAACCCTGACAAGGTCCACAAGAACAATCAAAAAGAAGTCCAAAGCAAGGGAGTATGTTTCAACAGACATGTAGCTCTCGGCAAAAGGCAGAACTGAGTCATCAGCGCCAAATAGTCGCAGCAAAGTCCCCAGATTCATTAAACAGATAATAGTCACCAGACCACTTAGTATAAAGAAGAAGGAGATACTGCAGCCGGCAGCCCTGTTCGCTTCCTCCTTCTCTCCAGCCCCAAGGCGCCTAGCGATTAAAGACGCAGCCCCAACCCCAATTCCCGAACCGATGGCCCTGTATATCGCCATTAGCGGGCCGGCAACAGTCAATGCGGCGAGCGCTTCAGTACTAAGACGACCGCACCAAATAGCGTCGAACAAGTTATAACCAGCGGCTGTCTCCGCAGCAATTATAGCCGGCGCCGAGAAACGGAGCAGCAGTTTCGAAATCGCCTCTTGCCCCATTGCTTCGCTTCTCTCATAACCGGTAGCCTTCGCATCCCTTGCCCTCATGGAAATCTCCTCTTAACCGCCATTCAAAACTTCTCCGTTACTTCAAGCTAACTCTACGGCCGGCCGTGTATCATCCGGTGCGCACACACAAAATTTCCACTATTCTGACGAAACGAACGACGATTATGTTGGGGAAAGAGCGCCCGCTGGCGCAGAACGACATAGAAACTGCAGCTAACAGAGCGTTTCTCGCCGCAGAGAACGCTACGGCAGCTGCTATTGCAAAGTCAGGTGGATGTGAGATCGGAAGAGC
>Ga0315310_10000475_pt1 | contig 25673 bp, 24 predicted proteins | sample TDP5_MG_FD_203630 | JGI IMG/M metagenome (GOLD analysis project Ga0315310, IMG submission 203630) | Freshwater sediment microbial communities from Lake Towuti, South Sulawesi, Indonesia - TDP5 | ecosystem: Environmental > Aquatic > Freshwater > Lake > Sediment | place: Indonesia: South Sulawesi...
GATTGGGCCTGGAGACAGCCTTGAAATTACGGTTATGCCCAAGGGGGGCGGATCTGAAAACGTTTGTGCTTTAGGCATGCTTAGTCCGGGCCAAGGTATAAAGGGGCTCAAGAAGTTTGTGGTGGACACTGTCATTAACGCTGGCGCCCAACCTTGTCCTCCAACAATCTTGGGTGTCGCAGCCGGTGGAGGAGCAGACATTGCTATGAAGCTGGCAAAGGCGGCTTTACTGAGACCCTTAGATCAGCCTAACCCCGATTCTGAGTTAGCAAAGCTTGAAGAGGAACTTTATGAAGCCGCAAACTCAACTGGAATTGGACCAATGGGACTCGGAGGTAAAATTACGGTATTAGGTGTAAAGGTTGATTACGCCCACAGGCATCCTGCATCCTATCCCGTGGCGGTGGCGGTTCAATGCTGGGCTGCAAGGAGGGCTTCAGCCCGCATCTACCCAGATGGATCAGTAGAATATTTAACCCACAAGGTGGTGTGAAAAATGGCAACATACAAACTTAAGACTCCGATTTCAGAAAAAGACGTACGAAAACTTAGGGTGAACGACACCATTTACATCACAGGAACCATCATCACAGCCCGGGATGCAGCCCACAGAAGAGCCCTAGAATTCCACAAAGAAGGAAAAAAACTACCCATCAACCTGCAAGGATTGGCGGTTTTCCACTGCGGACCCATCGTAAAAAAGGAGGGCGACAAATGGGTAGTGGTGGCTGCTGGCCCAACCACGAGTACACGCATGGACCTCTTCGAAGATGAATTCATCAAGGATTTCAAGGTTCGAGTGGTAATAGGGAAGGGGGGCATGGGCAAAAAAACCACCGACGCCATGAAACAGTATGGAGCAGTTTACGGAGCCTTCACTGGAGGAGCAGCGGTTCTGGCGGCCAAAGCCATAACAAATGTGAAAAGTGTGGAGTGGTATGACCTGGGAATGCCAGAAGCCCTGTGGGTTTTGGAAGTTGAAGATTTTGGACCATTAACCGTAGCCATCGACGCCCATGGAAACAACCTCTTTGAAGACGTCCAAAAGAAAGTGGAGGAGGAGAAGCTAAAGATTTATAAAAAGCTGGGAGTATGACGAACTTCAGCATCAGCCAAAGAAATGACCCAAAGTCTCTCCGAGGCTAGAATTGGCTTGCAAGAGTCGCGCGGTATATGCTAGAGGTGTGATGGATGGAAACGTTAACTCATGACATACTTATCATTGGGGCTGGTATAGCCGGTCTGAGGGCTGCCATTGCTGCTGCAGAGTTTAGTAACAAAATCGATGTAGCTGTCCTTTCAAAAGTTTACCCCATACGCTCGCATTCTGTTTGCGCACAAGGCGGAACAGCTGCTACCCTAAGAGACGGGGATTCATATGAACTCCACGCTCGGGATACGGTTATAGGGTCCGACTTCTTGGCAGATCAAGACGTAGTAGAATTCTTTGTAAAACAAGCCCCCAGAGAGGTCATTACATTAGAGCATTGGGGATGCCCCTGGAGTAGAACTCCTGACGGAAAGATAAATCAACGCCCCTTCGGCGGACATAGCTTTCCGAGAGCCTGCTTCGCAGCCGATATGACAGGGCTTCATGAAATGCACACGCTATATGGAAGAGCCATAACGCAAGAGAACATAACGTTTTACAACGAGTGGTTCGTCACATCCCTCATTTTTGAAGAAAACATCTCCAAGGGCTTAACAGCCATAGAAATGAAGACAGGCGAAATGTATGCCTTACGCGCCAAAGCCATCATAATGGCGACCGGCGGTTGCGAGCGCATATACGAGTTTACAACATTCTCCCACACAGCCACCGGTGATGGAATGGCCATAGCCTATCGCGCCGGCATACCTCTAAAAGATATGGAATTTACCCAATTTCATCCCACAGGCCTTGTCCCCTCAGGAGTACTGATAACAGAAGGCGCCCGCGGTGAAGGGGGATACTTAATCAACGCCAAAGGCGAACGTTTCATGAAACGCTACGCTCCTGAAAAAATGGAGTTAGCTCCAAGGGACATAGTTGCTAGAGCAGAGACAACCGAGATTCAGGAAGGTCGTGGATTGGAAGGTCCCCATGGCTCTTACATAGCCTTGGACCTTAGACATTTAGGTGAAGAGAAAATAAACGAGAGGCTACCCCTGATACGTGATGTTGCAATCAAGCTTGGAGGAGTAGATCCTGTTAAAGAACTTATACCGATTAAGCCAGCAGCCCACTACTCCATGGGAGGGATTCAGGCTAACATAAAGACAGAAACGCCAGCTTTAGGACTTTACGCCGCCGGTGAATGTGGGTGTTTGAGTTTACATGGAGCAAATAGGCTCGGCACGAACTCCACATCTGACTGCCTAGTTTTCGGCTTTGTTGCTGGTGAAGAAGCTGCCAAATATGCCTTGTCGAAGGATTTCCGAGAATTACCACGCTACAAGATTTCAGCTGAGGAGAAAAGAGTCTTTGATGAAGTCTTGGGCAATGAAGGAAACGAGAGAGTTTCTGTCCTAAGGGATGAAATGAGGCGTATTATGAACAGGAAAGTCTGGGTATTCAGGAGGGGCGATGAACTCCAGAGTGCCTTGAAGGAAATAAGGCAGCTTAAGGAGAGATTCAAGAATATAAGGGTTGAAGACGAAGGTAGGCCCTTTAATACAGGGCTCGTAGAAGCCTTGCAACTTGACTTCACCTTGGATCTAGCAGAGGTTACAATAATCGGCGCCCTTGCTAGGACAGAGTCCAGAGGAGCTCATTCTAGGCTTGACTATCCCAAGCGTGACGATGAGAACTGGCTGAAACATACTCTAGCATACTGTACTAAGGATGGCCCGTGGCTTGATTACATTCCAGTTGCTATAACCAGATGGCCCCCTTCCGTGAGGGCTTACTAGGAGAGGGGTTTCATGGGTTCCGGAAAAGAGAAGGTGGTTGAATTTAAGATAAAGCGCTTTGATCCTGAACGTAACAAGCGTTATTTATCTACATACAAGGTGCCTACCCTTACGGGGACGACTATACTTGACGCCCTCCTCTACATCAAAGACAATCTTGATGGGACGCTTACCTTTAGACACTCATGTAGGATGGGACAATGTGGAAGTTGTGGAGTTCTGGTTAATGAAAAGCCTGTGTTGGCATGTTATACACAAGTGCTTCAACCCGAAGTGGACGTTTTGGAGATTGAGCCTCTTCCCAACATGCCAGTTGTAAAAGACTTAGTCGTTGATTTTCATCCCTTCTTTGAGACGTTTGTGAAAATTAAGCCGATTTTGATAAGGGCTGAGGAAGAAATCAAGAAGCCTACTGAATTTGTTCAAATGCCAAGCGACCTTAAGAAGTACTGGAATGAATCAATTTGCGTAAAGTGTTCTTTGTGCCATGCATCTTGTCCAGCCGCAATAGACACCAGATTCCTTGGACCCTCAAGCCTAACTACCAACTACAGGTTTATGGTTGACACACGTGATGATGGGTTAAGCGAACGATTGAAAACAGCGTCTGAAACTATATGGTTCTGTACTTCCTGCAGTTCCTGCACATTGAGTTGCCCGAAAGAGATTGACTGCGCAACTAGGTTAGATGACGAGCGGGGACTCATAGTTGAAGAAGGCGTCCTTGTGCCGAGAACTGCTAAAGACGTATTGACCAGTGCACTTAAGCATCACAATCCTATGCGCGTGTCTCCGGCGAAGAGAACAGAGTGGAGTAACGATCTAGAGATTAGAGAGCTTCCAATGGTTGGAAAGACGGACGTTCTATATTTTGTATGCTGCTCGCCATCCTACGATGCGAGGAACCAGGAAATAGCCAAGTCTATAGCTCAAATATTTAGGAGGATGGATGTTGACTTTGCAATACTTGGAAACGAAGAGTGGTGTTGTGGGGACCATATACTGCGGCTAGGAGAAAAGGGTCTATTCGAGATGCTTGCAGAGCATAACGCTTCCCTGTTTAAAAAATACGTTTTTAACAGAATTGTAACGGTTTCACCGCACTGCTACCACACTTTCAAGAAAGACAAGCCCTACAAAGACATCGAACTTAACGCACAACACTATACCCAATTCATTTCCGAAGCCCTCAAGAACGGAAGACTTAGACCCATCAAAGCAATCAAAAAGAAGGTTACCTATCACGATCCCTGCTTCCTAGGCAAGCGAAGCGGCGTGTATGATGAGCCGAGGGAAATATTGAAGGCCATACCCGGTTTAGAACTCGTTGAAATGGGAAGATCAAGAGAGAATAGCTTTTGTTGTGGTGGAGGAGCTGGAAGAGTTTGGACAGAGGAGGCAACTCCTGAAAATCGACCTTGCGTAAACAGGGCTAAAGAAGCCCTTGAACTTGGAGTTGAGGTTATAGCTACAGCCTGTCCGTTTTGTGTAACAACTTTGGAAGATGCGGTGAAAGTTTTGGATGCGGAAGATAAGATTGTTGTGAGGGACATTTCGGAGCTCTTGAGAGAAGCGCTCTAACGTAGCCAACGCTGACCAACAAACACTGTAAAAATTCCTAAGACGATCAAAACGGATCCAACAAAAATTTTCACAGTGACCCTTTCCTTCAGAGAAAGGAGAAATAAGAGGGGGATCGGAGGTTTAGCCTTGTGCCTCTTCCCGGGTTGATTTCTATGTTTGGATGATGCCGTTGGGTGTGAGTTCCTTTCCGTAGTCTTTGGCTATCTTCCGTATATCAAAGATGTCTATGATCCCTCTCGGGTCTGCCACGTCTCTTCGTGGATCGTAATTAGGGTGGCCTTGTTCAGACCCGAAGGCCTTTGCGGTCATTCTGATGTCGAAGATGTCGACTTTTTCATCGCAGTTTATGTCCATAATCAGGCAGTTCTCCCTCACGTGCTTTTGTGTTTCTGCGACTAGGAGGTTTAGCGTCCCGGAGGGAATGGAAATTCCAAACATTGACCAGCTGGAAGCATATGTTATGTAGGCGTTCCAGTATGGATGCCTCCAAGGAACGGGGTCGTATTCCGGGTGATCTTCCCCCGCGATAAACTCCCAAGGTTCTCCCACCTGGGTCGCGACGTAGCCGTTAAGGGAGCTGCCTGTTTGAGTCACGATATCGTAAGCTGTCCCTGTGGTCCATATCGCAGTCCAATTGTACGTGAAGAAGGGCTCCCAATGATCTACAGCCCAAAACATCGTGTCTACTGTACGACATAGGTAGAGTATGGAAGATCCCGCTGGATCTGGTGTGCCGTCTCCGAAGCTATCGTCAGCTGTGCCAGCAACGCCATCGGCGCTAGGGGACGGCCATTCTCCTGGATCAGATGCTTTTTCTCCGGCTTTCGGGGAAGGAGAAATCCAATACACACCCGTACTGTTGGTGGAGACATAGCAGTCTACATCTCCGGTGGCATTCAAAAACAGCCATCCCTGGCCATCAATAGGAAACGTTATTATAGTTCTGATCCATCCCCACGGATCATAGTATTCGTAGATTGGTTCTCCTTGGTCGTAAGTCTCATGAGGAACGGTGAGGTTTACTATCCATCCAACACCAGCTAGATACCAAGGGTCGCTGAAGGTTATGTTCATCCCCGAAAGATTCGGGATAGAGTACGTCACTGTTGTCGTCCCTCCCTCAGGGCAGCTAACTTTGTACCCATCATTAAGACGTAACGATAACTCATAGATCCAGTAGATAATGCCGGCGGAACTAAAGCAAAGGAAGCAAGCAAAATTATCGAAATACCAGCCAAACCCAGAGCCATTCTCCTTTTCATTTCCATCCTCCTTCCAGCTTGGATTATTTTCCATTGCACTCCCATGCATGGTTAGTTTATCAAACATGTTCTCCGTAGTGTCTTGCGGCTCTGCGCAGGTCGAAGATGTCTATCTTGCCGTCCCCACCTTCCGGTGCCACGTCAAATACAGGATCCCAGTATTGGGTTTCGTCCCAGGGTGTTTCTGGATCGTCTACTGCCACTGATCCGTAGGCTTTAGCCACTTTGCGAATGTCGAATATGTCAACGTCTCCGTCGAGGTCAAAGTCGCCGAACCATCGATGATACCAGAGTGAAAGAAAAATGTAGAATCCTCCATGCACACTTATCGGACTGATCGAACCCCCGTTGAAGTCGACAAAACTCACTTCAGAGAGGACCAGTTCGCATGACATGTCGGTTTCTGGAGGAACGGGTTCATACATGATTCTGAAGGTGTAATTCGCCACCATCATGTAGCCGACGAAACCTGTACATTCCATTCCGAGCGCCGTTACGGCGTATTTATGGGTGTCATTCTTTCCATTAGCGTCTGTATCTTCAAGTATGTCTTGAAAAACCTCAGAGCCTTCCTCCCAGAAACCGTCACTAGGACAAACATTTGCCCTTGATTCAAGCTCTAACAAGGTGTCATTCCAACCAAGCCAGTAAGCGAAGCCGTATAAGCCTAGATGTTCTGGGTAGCCAGCCGTTTCTGATATGTTGATCCACACCTGAACAACAAAGGTGAGACCGAGGCCTATTTTTTCACCATTGACGTAGTCTGGCTCCACCCAGATGGCTCCACCACCATAGGGAGCAGGCTTGCCAGCACTTATAGGCGCAACTAGCATAACTGTACTCGATAGAAGAAACACAACAAGGCATATGGGTGACAGTTTCTCAGTGCACAAATTCGTTTCTCCTTTCTTATAGTATTAATCTATCAAACAACTTTATTAGGTTTTAGAAACATTATCATATTAAATCAAATTAAGTCCAATTGAATTATTTATCCACAGCAATTAAGTTACATTAGGATCATGCTCTCTCATTCAAACGAATGTAGATGAAGGGGCAAAATGTATCGAAATAGGCATTTAATGTCCGCATCAGATGTTTATGATGGGTAAACGGCTCTTCGCTTATTCCTAATCTACTACATCAACCGGTCCTCCAGTAATAGTTGCTAGAATAACGGCGAGCACCTTGACTGAGGTAATCAGCCCAACGCCTAGGAAAAACGAAAGAACTACCACCCAAACTCTCTTCAATTCCATCCACTCAAATCCTAATTTCCAAGCTTGAAATACGTTATGAATTCAGAATCAATATTCTACTTAAGTCACAAGTTTAGTTATGGTTTCTTTCACCACGCTTGCGGAAGCGTCTGTTTTAAAGCCTCTGCTGTTAAAATGGGTTAGGGTAACCGGAAAGCCCCTCCTCCTTAGACTGTCTACTACTTCAATTAAGGGCGGTGTAGGCAAATTCAGTTTGTCACAGATTTTGTCGACCGCGTAGTACGTGACAGAAGCTTCAGCCTCCTCTTGGACAAGAGACAACAACCTAAGAATCCTTTTTTCCTGCCTTAATCCTCTTCTGTTAACCTCCGCCTTCATCGATGAACAAAAATCTTCGTCTGACAGTTTGCCAAGCCATAAGGGACCAGCCACATTTAACTTAGATCCGCATTCAGTGCACTTTCGTTTCAAAAGAGAAACTATTCCCAAGGATGTTTCTCTGTGAAAACATGAAAAACAATGAAGAAGGTATCCCATTGTCCGAACGCTCTTGTCAGCCAATCTTGCGCCATAGCGAAGAATTGCGTATACTCGAATATAATGGTCTGTGCTATGGCTGAAAACGACTTCAACCCCTACCTCATGCTTCGAAGCCATCATGGTTAAGCAGCCGACTAAGAGGCGAACAGCAAGCTCGTGGCAATACTCGGTTCGCAAGGGTTTTCCACCATACTTCCGGACGCAGGCTTTAGGGTGAACACCACATAAAGGAGCCATATCCGTGGCTGTTATAGCCAGGAGGCCACCATCACGCAGAGCCCTAACGGCAGCATCAATGTAGGACACAGGTGAACCGAAAGGATCAACGTCAATGTAGTTGAATCTCTTTCGAGGCGCTGCATATCGGCTCAAAAACAAGTTCGCATCTTCATTTACAACTAAAACACGACTTGCCAGCTTGTTGCGGTCAACATTAAACTGAGCAAGCTTAGTTGCCTCCGAGTTAATATCATTTACAAAAACTTTTCCAACTCCATCGACTTCCACCGCGAACCGCACGCCTCTAATGCCGCAGCCAGTCAAGGGCTCGCAAACAGAAAGTTCCCTTCCCAGCATTTTTTGATACGCTTGCAACGCCAAAACAGCTAAGTCTCGGTTCAGTTCCATGGTGGGATTGTAAAATACCGGCGCCTTAGATGGGGCGTACTCCCAAGCCTTCTCTACATAACCCGCAAGCTTGGGCACTAGAACGCTAGCCTTCCCCTCCTCCACAATCTTTGTAGGAAAACTAGATTTCAAAGTCTTCATCCTCAAATTACTTTTATCCAATTGAAGCTTTTATAATGAGACTACGATTATTAGAATCGTCTAAACGGGGGTTGTTTGACGATGAGTAATGACAAGGAGAAGCGCCGATTACCCGGTCTTGCAAACGAAATTCGCGAGTGGGTCATTGGCAAGTACTCACGCGTTTTGCGTTACTCTTTGCTTGTCTTAATCGTCGCCCTTGCTAGCTTGGCAACTTTTCGATTGGCAGTTGGCGGAGTTAAAGAAAACCTTGTACTCAATTCCGCTTCGATACTGGCTACAACCATCCAGGTTTTTGCTATAATGAATCCTATTAGTGCGGTGCCTATCTTTCTCTCGTTCACGAGTCAATTGGAAAATCATGAACGTCAAAAAATTGTTAACACGACCACAACCATAGTAATTGCCTTACTGTTCATATTTTCGCTCTTTGGACTCCTAATTCTTGAAGCGCTAAACATTTCAATTGCTAGCTTTAGGCTTGGAGGAGGCTTGCTTCTTATGGTTTTAGCCATCGATATGCTTGGTGGGCTGTCAAGGTCGAAGTCAGTGGAGTTAGATGAGGTAGCCGTTGTCCCATTAGGTACACCCCTTTTGGTTGGGCCTGGAACCATGACAACTCTCATCGTCTTAAGCGGTACGCAAGCCATTATCAACGTTTTGATAGGAGCCCTTATCGCAGCCGCTGGAGTCTATCTAACGTTACGATTCTCTCCCCTCCTTGTCTCTTTGTTAGGAAAGAACGGTGTGCAGGCCGTGAGCAGGTTAATGGCCGTAATCATTGCTGCAATGGCAGCCCAAATGATTTATTCTGCACTTTATACATGGGGAATTGCTAAAGCATAGTTGGTTACAAAACTCGTAAATATGGTGTCTACCTTGAAACGGCTCATGTTCGTCACTGGTCCGCCAGGCGTTGGCAAAACAAGCGTTCTACTTCGGACAGTGAATGGCTTAAAAGGTAGAGGATACGAGATTGGTGGCATGATTAGCCGTGAGGTTCGTGAAGGAGGAGTCCGCGTGGGCTTTGAAATCATGGATTTCTCCACAGAACAGAGAGGATGGTTGGCCCATATAAACCAGCCAACAGGTCCAAAAATTAGCAAGTATCGGGTTAATTTAACTGATCTTGACGCTATAGGGGTGGGTTCCATTCTCGACGCCATCAGAAACGCGGACATAATAATCGTAGATGAGATAGGGCCCATGGAACTCTTTTCATCAGCCTTTAGAGACGCTGTTGTTCGGGCTGTAGAAAGTAAAAAGCCTGTGCTGGGAACTATCCATTTTGGATTAAAGGATCCCTTCATCAACAGCATCAAAACCAGGGAGGACGCGGAAATTTTTGAAGTGACCTACGAAAACAGGGAAACCCTCCATAATCTCATCATCGATAAGGTTATCCAGTCTATACAAAAGTTATCTGGATAGGTTTGTTAATTACTGGTGAAGGTCTTTAGCGTGCAAATAGCTGGAGTCGATGACGCTGGTCGCGGGTCGATTATTGGCCCCCTCGTCATAGCTGGCGTCTCGCTTGATGAGAAAGATTTGCCTAGGCTCGTGGATTTGGGCGTGAAGGATTCTAAACGCCTCTCACCTCATAGGCGAGAAGAACTCGCTGCAGAGATAAAGAAATTAACCCCAAAGTATTATGCCGCAATGCTGTCTCCAGCTGAAATTGATAGAGTGGTTGAAACTGGGAAAAAGCTTCACAAGTTGAATCGCCTTGAGGCTCAGACAATGGCTAAGGTAATAACAGTTCTTAAGCCTGACGTGGCTTACGTGGATGCCTCGGATGTGTTAGCTGACCGATTTAAACAGCATATTTTGGAAAATCTCGCTTTTAAGGTTGAGATAATATCGGAACATAAGGCAGATGTGAATTATCCGATAGTTTCTGCAGCTTCCATCATAGCTAAGGTGGAACGAGACGAAGCGATTTCTGAATTGCAGAAGAAATACGGCAACATGGGCTGTGGCTACGCAACTGACCCAAACACCCTAGAATTCTTAGAAAAATGGATTAGAAAGTTTGGATCCTATCCAGATTTCGTACGCAAATCGTGGAAACCAGCGAAAAGACTGAAAACAAGGGCGGAGACAGACCAAAGGAAACTGGTTTAGCTTTTGATTCGGATTCAGATACTTCAATAAGCATTTTATGGAAACATTGGCAAATTGCCAAATGCGGCGTATGTCGAACTCATTGAAGAGAAAGGGGGAAGACTGGAGGACGGCAGACTGAACTGAAACCATAAATCAGATGTACGCCGCGCCCTTTTTTCAAAATAAAACTGGAAAAATAGCTTGGTGTAGTTTACAGTTGCGCAATGAAGTCTTCTGGGCCATGCATTTTTGCTAGGTCCTCACGGTGGATCAGGGGGATGTCGTTTTTTGGAATTTTTTCTCCGTCCGTTATGAAGACTGGTTGAGCGTTGATAATCTTGCTGACGCTTATGATTTCTTCTGTCCTCTGATCGATGTTTCGCTCTTTTTTGTCTGCAACTCCGCAGACTATTTTTAACCCTTTCCCCGAACATTGGGCTATGAAGTCGAAGGGTGCTCTCCTCGTGTGGACTACCCCAAAGTTGAATTGGGCAAACTTTCTGGAAACCGTTTGTAGAAAGTGATGACTGATGATTAGGCGTTTGGTTGTGGCGAGAAAGCCGCTGGCTTGGGAGGTTGGTTGAAAAATGTCTATGGACTGGGCTACTGGGGCTCCTAGGACCCATTCAAGCTTGTAGGCTGTGGATACTGAGGCTTTAGTCATTCCTCTTTCGTAACCGTAGAGGGTTCTTCTGGATATTCCCATCATCTCTGCCACCTTCCCGACAGACAGTCCCAATTTTTGTCTATTTTCTCTGATGAGGTTTCCGTCAAGTTTGATGTAGTAGCCTCCGGGTCCAGCTTCTACAAGGGGGTGCATATCGTGGCGAACTATGTTTTCGAGGGTTTTGGGGTTGATGGCGTAGATGTTGTACCTTGAGTAGACGGTGTCGTCTTCTAGGGGTTTTCGGCGGGTTTTTTCTCCAATGACGAGGGGCGTAGCGGAGAAGCATTCAGAGATTTTTTGCAGTTCTGAGGCGTCTCTGGCGGAGACGTTTCCGATGTTGGCGTAAACCTTTACCAAGACTAGTTGTTTTTTCCCGTGGGCTGCAAGGTCGAAACAACTTGGTCTTGACATACATCTTTGGGATCGTTGGAAGCCAACTTTTTTCAGGATAGATTCGGTTACGTCGAGAATCTCCGCCCTTTTCATCATCTACCCTCAGATATAAAGAATCATTAGGAGGGTATCATATAAACATACAGTTGGTTTGTCTGTCTCTGCGTAGACTCCCCTATAATTTTCTAATATAGTTTTAAACATGAAATTATCAAGCATGTACCTCCCCTAATCCTTGAAGCACTTGGAAGAAATGTTAACCCATGGCTGAACACATAACAAGTTTAGAGTTTTTCACTAGTCAACAGAATCTCAAGGCGAAACTTTTTTAACCAAAAGAAAGTATGAAGTGAAAGTCTTGGAGAGGATGAAACGTGAGGGATCGCTTCTTCTAGGAACGGATTAACAACGCTTTCCCTGGAAAATTCTGCTGTCAATCCTCGCAAGAAACGCGGCACAAAAGTTGCTTTTCAAGGTGAAATAGGCGCTTACAGCGAAAGCGCTGTTCACTTCTTTTTCGGTCCTTCAGCTGAAGCGAAGCCCTGCAAAAACCTGTCCGACGTTTTCGAGAGCGTGAAAAAAGAAGAAACTTTGTACGGAGTAGTCCCCATCGAGAACTCCATAGAAGGAAGCGTAAACCAAACCTACGACCTATTCCTAGAATACGACCTCAAAGTATGCGGCGAAATAGTTCTGAAGATTGCTCATTGCCTCATAGCTCATCCAGGAACCCAGCTAAACTCGATCAAAACTGTTTACTCCCATCCACAAGCCTTGGCCCAATGCAGAAAATTCTTGGAACAACTGGGCTGCAGTATTATTTCAACCTTTGACACCGCAGGCAGCGTAAAAATGATAAAGGAGGAAAGGTTGATGGACGCCGGCGCCATAGCCAGTGAAAGGGCTGCAGAAATATACGGCATGAACATTCTCGCCAAAGAAATAGGAGACACCCCCAACAACTACACAAGATTCTTCGTTTTGTCAAAAAAAGATTCGCCATATTCTGGCGAAGACAAAACTTCCATAATTTTTTCCACTAAATCCATTCCAGGAGCGTTATATCATGTTCTCGAAGAATTCGCTGTCAGAAACATAAACCTGACAAAAATCGAATCCAGGCCAACCAAACGAACGCCTTGGGAATACAACTTCTATCTAGACTTTGAAGGGCATAGGAACGAAGAAAAATGTCGAGAAGCCTTGAAAAGCATTAGAGACAAGACCCTTTTCGTAAAGATTCTCGGCTCATACAAAGCGGCTATCGAAGAAACAAAATTCAACTTTTAACAGCATCCAACAGCCTATGCACGACTTCATAAGACCGTGCGTAGTCAGGATTCACCTTCCTCAACTTCCTCTTAACGAGTTCCATTTTACTGGCAAAGGCTGATCTATCTTTTCGCCTCACTATGCTAAGCCATTCCTCAGATTTCTTCAAAAATAACCCTTCAATTTTCTCTATTTCCGGTAAATTCATTTGAAGACTTGTATAGAATTCAGTTTCTTCAGAAGCAACGGCTTCCGCCAAAGTCAACAACATTTTATAACTGGCCCCCGCAACCCTCTTTGTTTCAATAAAGTCAGGGTAGTTCAGCAAAGTATCGCAAACAACTAAGCCGAGGAAGTGAGGAAGCCCCAAGACCACCGACATAAGTTTGTCATGCTTTCTCGGAGACATGATAAACACGTTTGCCTGTCTCTGCTCCAACCAACTTTTGAAATCCTCTGCGAACTGTTTTTCTTTGTTGCCGACTGGTGTAAGAACAAAATTCTGTTTTTCGATGCTTTTCACGCCGGGGCCAAACACTGGATGGGTTCCCAACGTTGTGCCAGTCTTTATGTATTTGTGCATTATTTTGACGGGTTCCTCCTTGATTGAACAGATGTCCATGACAACTTGGTCTGGGCGTACGTGAGAATGAATCTCTTTTACGACGGCTTCAAAGTTTTCTATGGGCACGCATATTAAAACTCTGTCAGCATTTTTAACAGCGTTTATGTTATCAGCGATTTCAACCCCGAACTCATCCCTTATCCTCAATAATTTTTCCTTGCTTCTGCTTGAAACTGTTACGGAGTCGCCTTCCTCCAAGAAGAATCTTGTGAACCATTGGCCCATCTTTCCCGCGCCTATAATCGCTGTTTTCATTGTAGTGCCTCACAAATTATCTTCAATCCTAGTTCAATTTCTTCCTCTGACACTGTTAAAGCTATTCTGAAATGTTCCCGGTAGTCTCCAAAGGCTGTGCCAGGGGCTATGGCTATTCCCTTATCAAGTAGATCGAAGGTGAACTTTTCAGAATCTAGATTGTCATATTTGGGGAAAAGATAGAAGGGAGCATCGGGTCTGGAAAGTCGTACCTTCGTTTTCGAAAGAATGTTACATGCCAAATCTGCCCTTCGCCTGTAATCTTCTCTAATTTTATCCGCAATCTTTTGCCTTAATTCTAACGCCTTCAAAGCCGCCTGTTGGACGAAAACAGGAACGTTTGTTAAAGTTATTTCGTTCAGTTTTATCATCTTTTCAGTTAACTCCTTTTTGGCGATGACGTAGCCAATTCTCCATCCTGTCATCGCAAAGGTTTTGGAAAAGCTTTTAACGAGTATGTGATTGTCGCCAAAATCCAGAATGCTCTTCGTCTTAACGAAACTTATGTCAGAATACACTTCATCAGATAGGATTGTGGCTCCCTTGTTGTTCGCTATCTGAACGATTTCCTCAAGCACCTCATCCTCAATGACTTTGCTGGTGGGATTGTTGGGATTGTTCAGTATCATTAACCGTGTTTTCTTATCTATCAGATTTCTGAGTTTTTCAACATCGATTTTCCAGTCTGAATCAATGTCTGTCTTCAAGAATCTCATTTCTGCTCCAAGACTTTTTGCGGTTAACTCGTAGCTAGTCCAGTGGGGGGTCGGAATAACAACGTTTCCTCCCTTCTTCAGCAACAAAAACATTAGGGAGAAAATTGCCCACTTTGAACCAGTGGTGATCACCACGTTATCAGCGGAAACATTGTGGACGTCTGCCAACTCTTCTCTAAGTTTTTTCTCGCCGGCAGAAGAGGAATATTTTGTCTTTCCTTGTTTCATGGCTTCGAAGGCTGCTTCAATTATTTCGTTTGGCGTTGGCTGATCTGGGTCTCCCAGATTAAACTTTATTATCTTTTTTCCTTCGTTTTCAAGTTGTATAGCTTTTTCGCTTATTTCGTACAGCATCTTCCCTCGACTCCTAGAAAGCCTAAAACTGCTGAGGTATTTTTATCAAGAGCCACATTGCTTTAAGTTTTTGTATGAGATTCTTGGGCATGTGTACACATAGCCATTATTTCTTGATATACCGCCTTGACTTCCTGTGGGTTAAGCCCTAATTCAGAGGCCTTCCTCATGATATTGGTATAGACTTCATCTTCTCTTTGATAGTCTCTGATGGGAATCCTCTGTTCCCATTTGATGGCCCCAATGCCTTTACAGACTTCCACCCTTTCCCTCAGAAAATATAGAATTTTTTCGTCGATTTCATCAACCTTTTTCCTTAATGTCAAGATTCTTTCCAAACTATTTCTGTCCTCCCAACACTCTTGGTATGAAACCTCCCCGAAGCATGCGGTCAGCTAAAACAATGGCAACAACAGATTCGATAACTGGAACTGCTTTGGGCACAACACATGGGTCATGTCTACCCTTGACTCGAATCAGCGTTTCCTCCATTTTTGATAAGTTAACTGATTTTTGTTCTTTTGAAATCGAGGGCGTTGGTTTTATAGCAACTCTAACCACGATTGGCATTCCAGAGGAAAGTCCGCCCAAGATGCCGCCCGCATTGTTTGTTAACGTCACAATTTTTCCGCCTCTTATCACGTATGGATCATTGTTTTCAGAACCCTTCAATCGAGCAGCCTCGAAACCTGCGCCAAACTCAACTCCTTTGACGGCTGGCACGTCAAAAAGCATCTTGGCGATGTCAGCATCCAAAGAGTCGAAGAGTGGTTCACCGACTCCAACTGGAACGTTGGAGGCAATGCATTCAACGATTCCTCCTACGCTATCGCCTTCCTTTTTTGCCTTTAAAATTGCTTTCTCCATTTCCTTTGCGCTCTCCAAATCTGGGCATCTAACCGCAGTCTTGTACGTGTTCCTACGAATTTCTTCAAGGGTTGGTATTGTACGGAGTTTCACTTTACCTATTTCAATTGTGTAGGCAAGAACTCCAACGCCAAAGAGACCTAACAGTTTCTTGGCGATAGCGCCAGCCATGACAAAAGCCACTGTGATTCTACCTGAAAATCTTCCTCCACCACGATAATCGTTGAAGTTTCCATATTTGATTCTGGCAGGATAATCGGCGTGTCCAGGTCTCGGCACATCCTTTATTAAGTCATACTCGCCAGCGATAGCTTCTTTATTCCACACTAGGGTGCAAATTGGAGCGCCAGTTGTGAAACCATTGAAGGTTCCAGAAAGGATTTCAACGACATCTTTTTCCCTTCTTGCAGAAACAATCTCTGTCTTGGGCGGTATCCTTTTGTCCAATTCTTTCTGGATGTCTTGTTCAGACAGTGGAAGGCCGGTTGGACAGCCGTCTACAATAACTCCGACGCATCTGCCATGACTTTCGCCGAAACAAGTCATGACAAACTCTTTTCCTATGGAATTACTTCCCAACAACATTCGCTCCTAACGAACGTAAATCATCAAAGAACCTTGGATAAGACTTATTGACGCATTCAGAATTTTGAATTTTCGTTTCACCAACCGCTTCTAAGGCGGCAACGGCGCAAGCCATGGCAATTCTATGGTCGTTATGGGGATCAACAGCCGCTCCGTGCATGGCGCATGGTCCTCTTATAGTTAGGCTGTCTTCGTGTATCATGATTTCTGCCCCCATCTTCTTCAGTTCAGCGTGGAGGGAACCAAGTCTGTCAGATTCTTTGTACCTAAGCCTCTTTGCGTTGTATATTTTCGTGGTTCCTTTCGAATAGCATGCAAGAGCAGCGCAGACTGGAACTAGGTCTGGTACGTCCTTGGCATCAACGTCGACGGCGTTAAGTTGTCTCCCTTCGACTTCTACAAATTGGTTGCTAACCGTCACTTTCGATCCCATTTTCTCCAGTATGTCCAATATTGCCTTATCCCCCTGAGTTGTATGGTGATCAAGATTTTTCACTTTCACCTTTGAAGACGTTATCGCTGCAGCTGCTAAGAGGAAGGCTGCGGATGAAAAATCTCCTGGAACTTCATGGTTGCATGGGTTATAGTTTTGGTTTGAAGGAATCTCTAGTTGTGTGAAGTTCTTTGAAGCAAACATTTTGACGCCATGTTTAGCGAGAACCTCCATGGTCATTTGAACGTAGCTTTTAGACTCTAGAGGTTTTATGACCGTTATTTCAGTGTCCTTCTTCGCCTTTGGACAGGCAAATAATAGTCCGGAGATGAATTGGGAACTTATGTCTCCCCTTATCGACGTTTTGCCTCCCCTTATTCCTCCCCCATAAATCTTAACCGACGAGCTTCCTTCTCCCAGCTGAAAATCAGATTCTGTTCCCAGTTGTTTGAGGCTTTGGAGAAGGGGTGCTAGAGGCCTTCTTTCAAGGGACGATCCAAAAGTGAAGATTGAAGAGCTGGGAGCAAGGGCGGCAACGGGTATCATAAAGCGGAGGGTGGCTCCAGACTCTCCACAATGTATTGGGCTCTTTGGAGTTCTAGGCTGCTCTCCTCCCCTAACCGTCCAGCATTTCTTCCGCAGTTCTGTTTCTGCTCCGAAGGCTTTTACTGCCCGTAAAGTTGCTTTGGTGTCCTCTGAAACTAGAGGATTCAAGATTTTTGAGGTTCCCTCTGACAATAATGAGGCTATCAGTATTCTGTGCGTGTAAGCTTTGGATGGAGGAGCCGAAACTTCACCTTCTAGATGCTCACTTTTCCCAATGACAACATCCACCAACCTAATCAGCCTACCACCTTAGCTTTCTCATGGTTAACCCGAGCTTCCAGAATTTCTCCCTCATGCTTCTCCCAAGCGTCTTTGACCTGGTCTATCTTATCGTCAGGAACTATGGCTGTAACTGCGGGACCAGTGCCAGATAATCCTGCGGCTAAGGCTCCTGCCATCAAAGCATCTAAAGCTATAGAGGGATTGTATCCCAACGCTGAAGCGTAGATCAAACCGTTTAAGGTTAGAGCCACCCAATAGTTTCCTTTCAGAGTTTCTTTGTAAGCTATTTTGACTAGCGAAGCTACGCCTTTCATTCGACTTACATCCGAACTAGCTGTATAGGCCTTCTTTGCTGGAACGTGGAACAAGACGGTCAAGTCTTCGGCTATTTCGAAGCGTTTAACGACTCTTCTTTTCAAGTTGTCTGTGACTACGACTCCTCCGAAGTAGCAGGCGCAAGCGTCGTCGAAGGCTCCTGTTATCGTAACCTTTGCATCCATAGCTCCATCCACGCCAAGCTTCACTGTTGTTAAGTCGTCTAACTTTTTGCCCAGAGCAGCAACGGTAGCCAAGGCTACGGCGTTTCCCGCCGCACTACTACTTTTCAAACCTCTCGCTATCGGTATGTTTGACCAAGTTTCAACTTTGGCGCCAAACTTTCCTTCAAGATTGAAGTGTTTGAGAACCTTTCCCACAGTTCTTTCAATCAAAACTGGATTTTCTGTGGGATCCGACGTAATTGTGCTTTCAATGGTTCCGGGTTTGTCTGTTAGTCTGACCCTCGCCTTTGTCCATAAGTTTACTCCTATGGCTGCTCCTTTTCCGGTCGCAATGGCGTTTATTATGGTTGCTGCTCCATGGGATATAGCTTCAGCTTTTCCTTTCAATGGGCACCTAACTCCGAAAGTTTGTTTAAAACAGCCTGTTTCATCACTTTAACTGGAGCCGTATGTTTGGTCCAGATTTCGAAGGAGGCAGCGCCTTGATAGACAAGCGTTTCAATTCCGGATACGACTTTGGATCCAACGGTCTTCGCGTCTTTTGCAAGCTTGGTTTCTGTGGGATCATAGACTATATCCATTACGCATAGATTAGGTCTCAGCAAACCTGGAGGAACCAAACTTCGGTCGATGTCTGGGTGCATGCCGACAGAGGTTGCGTTGACCAGTATGTCAGTGTCTTTCAGTTCTTCTTCTATGATTTCCGTTGAAAGCATCTTTCCGTTTATTTTTTTGTTAAATTCTTTACGTAGAACTTCTGCCAGCTTTTTTGCTTTCTGGGGGGTTCTGTTAAGGATTACGAGTTCTTCTGCCTCCTGTGCTGCGTGGAAGGCTATGGCTTTTCCAGCGCCACCAGCACCGAGTAGAAGTAGTTTCTTTCCGTTTGGAGTTATGTCGTTTTCTTTTAGAGCGTTCAGTGCGCCAACTCCGTCGGTGTTATAACCTATAAGGTTTCCTTTGTCGTTTAGAATGGTGTTCACCGCACCGATGGACCTTGCTGTCGCATCTATCTCATCCAAGTACCTTATGGCAGTATTCTTGTGAGGCATAGTAACATTTAACCCCAGAAGGTCTAAACTTCTTGCTCCGATGAGGGCGTCCCTTAACTCTTCTCTTCTAACTCTGAAAGCCACGTAGACAAAGTCAAGGTTTAACTCTTCAAAGGCGGCGTTGTGCATTACAGGACTTAACGAATGTTCTACTGGATCTCCAATGACCGCGCAAACCTTTGTTTTCCCGGAAATTTTCATTCTATTTTAGCCCCAAAGCCTCGTATGCGCTTCTCATTTCTTGAATAGTGAGCTGTCCCTTGGCTGTTTTTCTTCCCCTTTCAAGAGAAGCTATGGTGAAAAAAGCACCAAAAACAGGGGATAGAAGCCTAGAGGGTTTGCCGAGTTCCCCCATGGAAAAGCAAACTGTCCTAGCTTTCTTACATGCCTTAGACAGGAAGTCTAACACGGTTAGGTTGTCCTCGACAAATCTGGCCGTGGTTACAATTTTGCAAACATCAGCCCCGCTTGCAATCTCCTTTCTAAGAATCCTATTCAGTTGCAATGAGCCCGGAGTTTCATTGAAATCGTGGAACGATACTATTGGTTTTGCGCCTATCTCAAGCAGGTTGCTGACGAGATTTTTCAGTTTGGGGGTGGATAATTCTATGTCCGCATACTTGAAGCCGTTTTTCGCGGCGTCTAGCAAGATTTTTTTGCGTTCGGTTTCGCTTCCCAAAAATTTGCCTTGGCATTTTGTTGATCTGTTTGTGGCTATTAGGGATGTGTTGCTGCAGTGTGCGATGTCGGCTAGTTGGTTGTGTTTTTTCAGACTATCTAACCTAACTTCGATAAGATCTGCGTGTTGGTTCTCAGCTTTTTCGATCAGGTCTAAAGCCTCAGTAACGGTTTGAGGAGGAACTGAGACGCAGATTTTGATGGTCAACGTTCTATCACTGTTTCTTCTTTTACCAAAGTTCCGAAATGTCTACCGCCTTCCACCACATGTGCCAAAACTTTATCGCCTGTTTTTAGTTCCGTAACCGATCTAGAGCCTTCAGGGGTTACGAGTCTTATGGTTTCGGCGTTTTGAATAATGGTCTTTATCCTTTTTCCTTCATATTCTGCTTCAAGGAGAACCATGGGTCTCCATTCAATCTTCACTCGTGCCACATTCGTTGACCTAATTTTTCCTTCCCTACCAACTATAAGAACTTCGTCCCCTGCCTTCAGTTCTGACAGATATCTTGTTCGGGCAGGTGAAGAAAGCGTGTACAGGGATACAGGTCCTGCGTTAACCCTGAAGGGACGCGTTTCCACATAGGGGCTCTCATGAACCTCTGCTTGAACCAGAAACAAACCAGACGACTGGCATCCGACGAGAATGCCTTCGCCAGCTTTCATGAGATCGCATGTGTCAACGCAGACTCTAGCCCCAGTCCCAATTTCTTTTAGTTCAACAATCTTGGCAGCCACTAACTCAACTTTTTGAGCTTTTTTCCTGGCAATGACCGCTGTTTCCAAAATTTCATCGGGGTTAGAAGTTTTCAAAACCACTCCATCGGCTCCCAGTTCTAGAGTTTCTAAAGCCAGTTTTGCTTCTTTGGCGCTGGAAACTTCTGCAAGTAGTTTGGTTTTTCCCCGTGTTTTGGCAATGAGGTTCTCTAAGGGTATGACCTTCCAGTCTGGGCAGTTGAGGACTATGTAGTCGCATGAAAGTTCTGCTACTTTGATAGCGGTTTCCTCGTCCTCCCTACCTCTTATATTTACTTTCACGGCGACGGTTCTACCCATCCTCTTTAACTTCTTAACTTCATTCTCGTCGAAAGTAGAAAGTATGTGGATATCGGATTCGCCTGAGCTGGCCGCTATTTTGGCTCCGGTCTTCTTGGCGTTTCCTACATCTTTTGCGCCCACTAATATGGCGTCACAAATCTGTGTCGCTGTTTTCAACAGATTATCTTTTATGTTGCCAGAAATCGATTCATCTATTTCAATCCAAAGTTCTTTCACTTGGGCTCACCAAGAATCTTTAAAGCTTCGTCGACCGAGGCGCCTCGGTGCACAATCGCTGAGAGAGCCTTAACCATCAAAGTTGGGTTTTCGTGTTGAAACACGTTTCTCCCGATGGAGAGCCCAGCACCCCCAGCTTTTATGGAATCATATACCATCTGCAAAACTTCTCGAACAGTTTCCACTTTGGGGCCACCAGCAATTATGACTGGAACGTAACAACTGCGGACAACTTCTTTGAAGGTCTCAGTGTCACCGGTATAGTTTGTCTTAACTATGTCGGCTCCCAGCTCTGCACCCAACCGGGAAGCGTGAGCAACAACATCTACTGCATGCTGATTTTGTATCTTTTGGCCTCTTGGATACATCATAGCTAGCAAGGGCATGCCATATCTATCGCAGTCATCCGCAACTCTGCCAAGTTTCGCAAGCATTTCAGCTTCCTTTTCAGCGCCGACATTAACGTGAACAGAAACGGCGTCTGCGCCTATTCTCATGGCTTCTTCTACTGAACAAACTTGAATCTTGTTGTCGGGGTCAGGACCCAACTTTGTGATGCCGGATAAGTGGACGATTAAGCCAGCGTTTCCGGTGTCAACGCGTTTCGCTACGCCCCTGTGGAGGACGACAGCGTCGACGCCTCCTCGTAATAGTTTGCTAATGATTTCTTGCATGTTCACGAGTCCTGCGACTGGACCTGCGGTGACGCCGTGATCCATTGGAACAATAACGGTTCGGTTGTCGTCGCGGAAAATCCTTTTTAATCGTCTTTTTTTGCCTGGTTCCAAAGTTCTCTCTTCCTAGATGAGTTTTTTTGCTTTTAGGTATTCTGCGTTTAAAATGCCGCATCCAGCGGCTCCTCTTATGGTGTTGTGGCCTAATGCGACAAATTTCACTCCCTTAAGGGCTGGGTCTTTTCTAACTCTGCCCACTACTATGCTCATGCCGTTGCCCTCCATTCTGTCCAGCCTAGTTTGTGGTCTGTCTTCTTCGCGCCTAACTACAACAGGTTTTTCTGGGGCTGTTGGAAGCTTAAGTTTCTGGGGTTCTCCAACAAAGTTTTCCATGGCGGCTATAACAGACTCAGGTTCTGCTTCACGTTTTAATTCTACGAAAACGGCTTCCATGTGTCCGTCCAGTGTCGGAACTCTGTGGCAACTGGCTGAAACCTTGAAGTCCGCTGGTTTTGATGGGGAACCTAAAATCTTTAGGGTCTCGGTTTCCAATTTTTCTTCCTCTTTTCCGATGAAGGGGATAACATTGTCTACGATGTCAAGGGAAGGGACGCCCGGATATCCAGCGCCTGAAACGGCTTGCATCGTGGAAACTACAACTTTGTTAATGCCGAATTTGTCGTAGAGCGGTTTTAGAGGGAGGGTTAAAACCGAGGTGCTACAGTTTGGATTTGTAACGATGGCTCCGTCCCATTTTCTTCTTTTGCGTTGTTCCTCGATGAGGCTGACATGGTCGCAGTTTATTTCTGGATTCAGCAGGGGCACGTCTCGGTCCATCCTATGGGCTGAAGCGTTGCTCATCACGACGTATCCGGCTTTGGCGAAGTCTTCTTCTGTTTTTCCAGCTACGTCGGCGGGTAGGGCTGAGAATACTACGTCAACGTCTTTAACGGCTTTGGGTTCTATGGCTACTACTTCTAGGTCGGCGACTTCTTCTGGAATTGGTGTTAATTGTCTCCATTTTGCTGCTTTGGAGTATGCTCGTTCTCTGCTTCTTTCAGAGGCTGCTACAACCGAGACTTTGAACCATGGATGTCCGCTTAGCAGCTGAACAAAGATTTGGCCAACGTTGCCTGTTGCGCCTAAAACAGCGGCTTTCAACATTTTTAATCACCTCATAAAGCGTTTTTAACCAGATCTAGGGCTCTTTCTTTTTCATTCCAGTCTACGAAGAGTAGAATGCTGGATGTGATTGTCAGTAGGCCGAAAATATTTATGGCGTTCAGCCTTAGAGTCTCTGATATTTTTCCGATGAGACCTGGGGTTTCCTCTAGGCCAACGCCTTTGACCTTAAGAAAGGCTAGTTGTTTTCTAACTGACATGGCAAGGGTTTCCTCATGTTGTAGAATTGTTTCGTGAACTTTTTCGAGAAGCAATTTTGAATCTTTATTTTCTGAGGCGTACAAGATTATTGAGTCGTAATTCAAGGATAATCCCAGCAGATGGGCATGGGCTTTAACCCTTTCGGTTAGCTCTTGTATAACTTCTGGTTTTTCGGAGACGCCACGACCCACAACTGTAATTGACATGGCTGGGGCTTGACTTGCTAGGGCTACGTCTAGTTCGGTTGACAGGGCTCCTTTGATTATGGTCCCCTTTGCGTTTAAATCTCCATGAGTGTGGCTAATTACCCTAACCTTAACCGATGAATCCTTGTATCGCAGAGCCTTTCTGTGGATGAATTTTGTGCCTGAATCTGCTAGTCCCACTAGGGTGTCCACGTCGATGTCTGGAAGCCTTGATGGTTTATCAATAATCTTGGGATCTGCTGACATGATTCCTTCAGCGTCTGTAACCAAGATGAGTTCGTCTGCCCCTAATGCCTTCGCAAGAATGAAGGCTGTTGTGTCGCTTCCGCCCCTTCCAAGGGTAGTTATTCTTTCGTCTGGTGTTCTGCCTATGAAGCCTGCGATTACGGGTATGGCGCCTTTTTCAACGAGGGGGAGCACGTATTGTTGGATTCTTTCTCTGCATTTGTCTAAAATTGGGTTTGCATCGGAGAAAACATTGTCTGTTATTATAGGCCAATCTTGGTCTAATGGATCAAAGTAACGGGCTTCTACGCCTTGGGCTTTCAAAGCTGCGGCGAAGATTCTGATGCTGGTTCTTTCACCCATTGCTAAAATTTCGTCTAGTTCACCTTTCTCAACCTTGCCGTTAGAAGCGTTCTTGGCTGCGCTGAGAAGCTGATCGGTTGTTTTTCCCATGGCGGAAACGATCACGGCAATTTGTGTCCTCTTCTTGGCTTCTTTGGCCACTGCCGTGACTGCCTTTAGTACGCGTTCGTGGTCTGCTAGGGTGGCTCCTCCGTATTTGACCACAATTCGTTTGCGGCGTTCTTCATCATGTTGTTTCATAAACTATACAAACCCTCCATGAAGCCCAGAAAGCTAAGATGCGAAAACTTGTTTTAGCTGACTGGGCCTAAAGATAAAAGAAATAGTAATAGCGATAGAATGTCGAAGAATTGGTCGTTGAGGTCTTCGAGTGTTTCTTCATAGGCCCAAATTCCTTCGTTGACACAACAGAACGCTTTTCTGGTATAAAAAATTTTCTTGAACTAACTTCTACTGGTTCATACATAGGAATGAATGCGCGCGCTAAAAGACTAAAAAGAATGTAAGGATTCTCATGAATTCCAACGGAATGCACGCGCACGATGAAAGTTCGGGTGTTTCCAAACTTCCGGCAAAAGAGTCTTAAGTTAGAATGATATCAATCCAGTTTGGATGATGAACTCGAGAGTCAGCAGAGCTTCAGAGCGGTGATAGCAACTCGACGGGCGATCTGACAATCCCTTCATATTTCTTAGCAACCACTTTTACGACAAAATTTAAGAATGAAAAGGGGTCACGTTGAGAACGCTGGAGTGAAAAACATGCCCTGCACCGTTGTAGTTTGCGGTTTCTTTGGAGACACAGGCAAGGGAAAAATTATCTCCTATCTTTCATTAAAAGACAAAACCGCGGTAACAGCAAGGGCTGGAGTAGGACCCAACGCAGGCCACACAGTAGTTTACAAAGGAAAAGAATACAAAATGCGAATGCTGCCCAGCGCCTTCCTTTACGATAAATGCCGCCTTTTGATAGGACCAGGCGTTCTAATCAACCCAGAAATCCTACTCCAAGAGATAGAATTAACCGAGTCCCACAGAAGAGTTGGCGTCGACAACCAATGTGCCGTCATAGAACAAAAACACATCGAAGCCGACAAAAAGGGACACCTAGCCCAAGAGATAAAAACTACAGGTTCTGGCACAGGCCCCTGCAACGCTGAGAGGGCGCTGAGAACAGTCAAGCTTGCACGCGACTTTCCAGAGCTTAAGAAATTTTTGGCGGATGTTCCCCTCGAAGTGAACACAGCAATTGATGAAGGAAAGAATGTTTTAATAGAGGGGACTCAGGGAACCTACCTTTCCCTTTACCATGGAACTTACCCCTACTGCACCTCCAAGGATGTGACGGCCTCAGCCGCCTGTTCAGACGTTGGAGTAGGCCCCACAAAAGTTGACGATGTCATTGTTGTATTCAAAGCCTATACAACAAGAGTCGGAGGAGGTCCCCTTCCCAACGAGTTGTCTTGGGAGGAAGCTGAAAAGAGGGGTTGGGCTGAAGTTGCCACCGTAACAGGAAGAAGAAGACGTTCAGCGCCTTTCAGCTACGAGCTTGCAAAGAGGGCAGTCATGCTAAATGGAGCCACCCAAGCCGCCCTCACAAAAATCGACGTCATGTTCCCAGAATGCAAAGGAATTAAATCTTACAAAGAACTTTCAAAAGAAGCGAAAGCTTTCATCGGGAAGATTGAAAAAGAAATTCAAGTGCCAGTGACGCTGATTGGAACAGGCCCAGGCACGTTGGAAATTGTGGACAGGAGAGAAGAGGTAAAGTTAATTTGAAAGTTTAAGTCAACTCTAGGAGGCTAGACTGAACATGTCAACCATCGTGATTAAAATCTCCGAGCTCCGCGGCACAGACGATGAAAACGTGAAGGACCTAGCAGAGTTTCTAGAAGGGAAATCGAAGGCGAAAGTGAACGTTACAAGCGATGAGATTACTTTAAATTTTGAAAAA
>Ga0315310_10000476_pt1 | contig 25667 bp, 30 predicted proteins | sample TDP5_MG_FD_203630 | JGI IMG/M metagenome (GOLD analysis project Ga0315310, IMG submission 203630) | Freshwater sediment microbial communities from Lake Towuti, South Sulawesi, Indonesia - TDP5 | ecosystem: Environmental > Aquatic > Freshwater > Lake > Sediment | place: Indonesia: South Sulawesi...
TGCACACCGTATAGTTGTGAGCCCACGCCTTCCCTTCTTCTTATCCTATGAGGTCTATGAAACGCGACAAGGCATCCTAATTTAAATGATCTCTGTTGAACTACTCAAAATTATCCGTTGGAACTCAAGAAAACCAAGAATTCAAACCTTGATTAGAAGTCTTGGTGCGGGGGGAGGGATTTGAACCCTCGAACCCCTACGGGACAGGAGCCTCAGTCCTGCGCCTCCAATGAATCTCCTCGATCCATCTTTGACCTAGCTTGGCAACCCCCGCATCAGTCGCCTTCCCTATCTCCACCGAAATCAAGTTCATAAGTATTTTCGAAATAGATCAGCCAACAATACAACTTGAGATATGCGGCGTAGCAGGTCAATGGAATGATGAGAGAGAATTTCAGCTATCCGCCTGCTATGAAAGGCATGACTCTGATCTCGTCTCCGTCCCTGAGCTTGGCCTCTGGCTCCGCCTCGGAGCCGTTGACCAGTAGCTTGACAGGAGATGCACGCGAGACCTGGATTGGCGGCGCTAGCCCGAAACGGACGTTCACGAGTTCAACTATCTCCTTCAGGGTCGGCTCGTGATCGAAGGTCAGTTCCACCTCTTTACCTGTCTTGAGGGCTACATGGCCGTAGAATCGAAGTCTAACCTTCAACCTTAAGATCTTCCCGTCGACTACAGACTGTGGATGGCCGAATAAGCTCTTCTGTCCGTATGTGAGAAAGAAGCTGTTCTGGGCCTCTGTAAAGAAAGGGGTCGAGGAAGATTCTAGGGCGCTCTGACCTTCTCTAGTGCCCTGTCCACATCGTCCAGACCCAGCGTGTGAAGTACGTCGCTCCTAGGTATTCCCCTCTCGTCCCATCCGATCAGCTTGAAGTACTGATGCTTCTCCTCCTCGATCTTGGCCTTGTCCGCCGCCTGCCCCTTCTTCGGTCCTGAAGGTAAGGGCTCATAGAATCTCGGAGGAACATCGTCGTCGATGTCCGGCCTCCAAACGGCATCCGGACCACCTATGAGGAGGGCAGCTCTTTGAATATGCGCTATCCTCTGCGCATGTTCTCCGAACCACTCGTCGACTGTCATGTTCCATCCTGTGACTGCGTTCAACATGTCCAGAATCAGCTCTCCCTTAGGCCGGTTGAACATACAGGTTACAGCTGAGTCTTCCAGTATAGTTCCTAACTCTCCTCCGAAGCTCTTGAGATTCAACTCAGGCACAGAGGTGTGATCCGGCCCTTGAACACCACACGGATATCCTATGTTCTCAACATAGTCCAGTGCGCTTCTTATGCCATGAGCTCCCAGAGCCATGCCCTTTCCTTGGACGGCGTAGGGCATGACATCCACCTTCTTCATCTCCCCGATTCTCTTTGCAGCCCTGTACGTTCCTTCCGCAAGCAGATCTCCGATCCCTTGTCGCCGCGCGATCTTCTTCGCGAGCTTGCCGAAGGCTATAGGGTCGCCCCACTTCAGGCCTATTCCGCCGAGGTCCTCGCGAGTGAGAATCCCCCTCTGGTAGAGTTCGCCTGCAAAGCCCAGCATGTTTCCGCCTTGGATTCCGCAGAGTCCGAGCTCATCCGCCAGCGTCGATAGGTAGACGCTCCCCTCCGGCGTGAAGATTCCAAGATTCGTTCCCTGATAGGCCTGCAGTTCGTAGTCAGGGTTATCTCCGATGGCTCCTTTCAGCGGTCCGGTCTTCACCATCGCCAGCTTGAGGCATGTCGTTGGGCAGCCGTAGTCTCCCCAGTACCGCTTTATCCATACCCTTCTCTCGAACTTGTCGACTCCGAATTCCTTGTTGTCATGCCACTCTTCTTGCCAGTTTCTGATCGGCTCACTACTCGTGTCCGCGCCTACAGTGTATCCAGCCGATCCGGTTCCGTACCTTCTCATCTCATCCTTCTCAGCAAGTCTCTGGATCACGTCATCCATGATTTTTCTAGTCAATCCTGCATCATGTGCTGGAGGAATAGGCCCGTTTCCCTTGGCGACAACGGCTTTGAGGTTCTTCGAGCCCATAACACCTCCGTAACCTCCGTAACCTGCACCATGAGCCCACTTGTGCATTACAGCTGCGATCCTTGACCTCTTCTCCCCGGCAGGTCCCACATAGAGAATTGCAGGTTCTTTCGGCGTTCCCAAAGGCGGTTTCTTCTGCTTGAGCTCCTCGCGTATCTCTTTGGTCAGAATCTTGACCGTCTCTTTACCCATCTTGCCCCAGAGATGTTTTGCGTCACGGATTTCCACTTTGTCGTCATTAATGAAGATGTAACTCGGCTTCTCCGCTCTTCCCGCAACGATCAACCCTTCATACCCAGAGCACCTCAATTCGATCGGCGCCTCTCCTCCGACAGTTGAGCCGACGATTCCGTTAGTCTGAGGCGACTTGCCCGATACTGTGAGCCTTCCCCCCGGATAGTACCCTACCAACGGTCCCGTCAGGATCGTCAAGATGTTGTCAGGGCCGAGCGGGTCAGTATCATGCCAGTGATCCCCCAGTCTGTCCCAGAGTATCCTTGCGGCAAGCCCTCGCCCTCCCAAGTATCTACGAAGTGTCTCCTCTGGAAAACTGACCGTCTTCACGCTGCCACTTGAGAGGTCTATGTCCAGGAACTTGTTCGCGTACCCATTCGCCATCCTAGATCAACTCCTTCCCCTGTTCACCGTACAGATTGGTGACGAAGTCCTCGATCATCTCCTCCGGAGTCCTAGCGTAAAGTCGATAGTTCATGCTTGATATCCTCGGAACGCTCATGAGGCAGTCATACTTACCTTGGTGACACGCCTTGACACACTCCGGATCCCCCCCACAGAGGTCACAGATCAGTGCGTGCCCTTCTTTCGGATGGAGATGTGGGATCTTTCCCGGACATCCATCAATACACTTGCCACAATGGATGCACTTCTCTTTATCAACGAGCACCGCTGCCGTCTTTGGGTCAACTGAGAGGGCGTCAACGGGGCAAGACGCTACGCACGGATAGTCATGACATTGGGCACACAGATGTGGCATTTCAGTTCCGGGCACCAGCATAAATACTCGAACTCGCGATGCCTCTGGCCACACCAAGCCTTCATGGTAAAGGGAGCAAGCTACCTCACAGCGCTTACATCCGCTGCACCTGAGATTCTCTCTCGCAATCCATATCTGCTTCTGACTCTCTGAAGCCATAATTGCCACCTTTAGCTCTCAGTTTGGACGACTCTCTTGCACAAAAGCCTTTTTGCGAGGTTCATACTCGGCATTCGAGCCTTGAGACGCCGTCTCAACTCCCAGCCCAGACGGAGTGGTTTCGTGTCGTCGCCTAAGGGTTTGTTTGAACCCACATCTGCGTACCTTCTGTCAGCCCATACTCGATCGCAGGATGACTCTGAAGCGTGGGCGTTGGGCTCATGAGAGTCCAACCGATTTGCTTCGCATTATGGATCTACAGCGCGTGAAGAAACTGCATCTAATTGGTCCATTTCTGGGTAAGCCATATATCCGAGCACATACACAACGAGCCGCGACAGCGTCAGATGCGTGAAGGAGACTATTCCTGAACAGGACTACTTCTCGCGCGTTATGCAGCTGTGGAAACGAACAGAAACCGGTGGTGAGGCAGAATTGGGTTACAGAGGCGGTTATAGAGGTGGAGGATACGGCTTCAGGCCACCAAGACCCGCGCCAGTAGAGATGGGCAAGGAATACGATGTCGAAGTGACAGAGATGAGCCACAGAGGAGACGCAGGCGTAGCAAAGCTCCAAGGATTCATCATCTTCGTGCCGAACACGAAGCCTGGCGACAAAGTGAAGGTCAAGATAACCCGAATCGGAAGAGGATTTGCGAACGGCGAAGTCGTAAAGTAGAAGAAAACTCTACTTCAAACGACTTCCTTCCCATATTTTTTGGAGATGTTGCCGCTTTATTCCCTCTTTGCGTTAGAAGCCCTTCAACGCAGTTTCACGTAACTTCTGACTGAACTGATCGAGACCTTCTTGCGACTCATCCTCGCGACAAGACTCTGTTTGAACTCGACCGCGATGCTACGTGCTAAGATATCTTTTCGGAAACTTGGCAACAATGGTATATTTCTGCGAAACGACGTTCCCAATCCGTGCGGTTCCGACCTGAGAGACGAGCTGATACCCATCCATGAGGTCGAATCCGTAGTCATCTCTTAGCCATAGTAGGAGCTCCTTCTGCGCCGCCCTATATGCGTCCTCAAGCGGCTTACCCATGCCAACTGCCATCAGTTCTTCGGAAGACTCGATGCGCGGCGAGTTTATCCTCCTTCCTTTCATCAAGCCCAATTTGATGGTGGTTCTGCTCGACATCTCTACAGCTGAACCGCAGAACTCACCATCGCCTTGGACGGCGTGGGCGTCTCCTAGGAACAGGTACGCTCCTTCCACAAACACCGGAAAATACACCGTGTTTCCCGTGCAGGCGTCGGGGCAATCCATGTTGCCTCCATGCGGACCAAGGTTCAGGCTCGATATCTCTTCAAGTATAGGAGCGGTGCCTATCGTTCCGAGAAAGGGCTTCATCGCAATCTCGATTATTCGCCCGTCCTTCTTTGCCTTGAACCTCAGCTTTCCGTTCTCGATTGGATAGAGCCAAACGGCTTCCTCCAGAGGCGGGTTTATCATCGGCGTAGATGAGGACGCTACAAGGGTCCCGAAATCCCTTCTCACCCAAGATGCCGCTAGTTCTTCTGTGGGCTCAATATCCAGTATCTCAACTGAGAGCGTGTCGCCTGGCATTGCACCGTTGATAAATATGGGGCCACTCTGTGGATTCACGAAAGGTCTGACTGTTTTGACGCTCGGTAGGTCGCTCTCGCGCCTTATGGCCCCGACTGAAGCGTCGAGTGTCCGAGCTACCACGACATCTCCTGGATCAACACGGACTCTTGGCGGATGCTTCGCGCTGTAGGTAAAGTAATACTGGTCTTGCTCAAGTTCAACTGTCTTGGCATGAATCAACTTTCTCAACTCGAGATCGGTTATCTCTGACAGTGCCAGATAAAGAGGAAGCAGTCAGATTAAACGGCTTGTTGTACTCGGCCACAGTGGATGCCAAGAGCCTCAACTTTCTCCGCCATCCTCTCGAAGCTGGCGAACGCAGAGTAGAATCTGAGCGCCCCTCAACAACGTACCTATGGGTTACCATCCCCCGCATCATTTGCTATCAGGTGCGCCCCACAGATCGGCAAAATCTTCGCGTTCAATGTCTCGGCTGTATCTGACTGCAGCCACTCCAAAGGTCAGGACCAAGACACCAAGAGCCAATAGTCCTGGGCTGAACTCTATCACTCCTCCCCAGAGGATGAGAGCAACAGCACACAGTAGGAAGAGATATCCTAAGGCCTTAATTCCCGAAGCGTCGAGCGCCACCTTTTTGCCTCCCGATCTCTTTGGTCTATCGCAATTGACGTAGTTGCGAACTGGCTGGCGGAGTTGGAGCCCCGAGAGGGGATTGAACCCTCGACCTATGGTTCTTCCTCGTAGTTACGAAACCATCGCTCTGCCTGCTGAGCTATCGGGGCTTCCACCGATTTTGCTCGAGAACCCGATATTAAAAGATTCGATGTCAGAGGATTGAAGACCTGACCTAGACCGACGATTTCTTTGTCCTAGGCCCGTTTCTGCAACAGCTCAAACCCGGTATACTTTGTCAAGGCCTCTGGGACCGCGACCGACCCGTCCTTTCGTTGGTACTGCTCCAAGACCGCGACCATGGTTCTGCTCGTTGCAATGGCTGTATTGTTGAGAGTATGCACGAACCCTGCGGGCGGCTTTCCCTCCATTTCCCTATACTTTATGTTCAGCCTTCTGGCTTGGTAATCTGTGCAGTTCGAGTTTGATCCTGCCTCCCTAAACTGGTCGTCGGCCATCCATACTTCGATGTCATACTTCTTCGCCGCTATGGATCCGATATCTCCGGTACAAACGTTCATAACACGGTAGTGCAGCCCGAGAGCCTGGTACATATCCTCGGAGTTCTTCTGAAGTTCTTCATGAAACCTCCACGAGTCTTCAGGCAAACAGAATATGAACTGTTCAACCTTGTTGAACTGGTGCATCCGGAACAGCCCTCTGGCGTATTTCCCGCGAGCTCCTATCTCCTTCCTGAAGCAAGGGCTCACTCCAACGAGTTTGACTGGCAAATCTTTCTTGTCGAGTGTCTCGTTCATGAACATCGAAGCCATGGGATGCTCGCTCGTCGCGACCAGATACAGATCCTCATTCTCAACCTTATACATCACATTCTCGAAGTCGGCGAGATCCGTAACCCCCTCGTAAGGCTTCCTCCTGATCATAAATGGGGGCTCGACTAGCTGATACCCCCTGCCCCTTAGGAAATCGACTGCGAATCTTATCAAAGCCAAGTCAAGGATGACGAGATCGCCTTTGATATAGTAGAATCCTGTTCCGGATACTCTGGCCGCTCTTTCGTCATCGATCACATCCAGGCCTAGGGCAATATCGAGGTGATTTCTAGGCTCGAAACCAAATTTCGGGGGTGCTCCCCACCGCCTCGCTTCAACGTTCTCGGTCTCGTCTTTCCCGTACGGTACGGACTCGTGAAGCAAATTGGGTATTCTGAGAAGCAGACTCCTTTCTTTCTCCTCGACGGCCGAGACCTTAGCCTCGAAGATGCGAATTTCTTCTGGTATCCGCTCTGCCTCTCTCAACTTCTCCGCGACATCTTTACCTTCCCTCTTCAGCCTCGAGATCTCAGCAGAGACTTCGTTTCTTCTCCGCCGAAGTTCATTGATCTGAGTCGTCAACCTTCTCCATTCTTGATCAACGGAGAGCAGCTCGTCGAACATACGAAGCTTCTCAGCGTCGTTTCTCTTCTCCAAGTTGGCTCTGATCGCCTTCGGATCTTTTCTTACAAGTTTGATGTCAAGCATCTCCGTTGCCAACGGAGCCTATCTTTTCAATATGGAGGCATAAAAGGTGGCCGTCGAGGGAACCGCCCAGAAACCTTCCTTCACTAGCGCCGGAAGTCTACGCTTGCGAGACAGTCTCTGTTTCACGTGGACAATCCTGCACAATTAAAGCTTGAAGATCAGTATAGACATCTGATCGGTTCGATTTACAGCCGCATTCGGCACGGTATGGCGAATCGAATATGATAGCTAAAGAGATCGGCGAAAGAGGCATCATAGAGATCATTCGTGAGAGACTGGAACTACCCGAAGAGATGATTACGCCTTTCGGAGAAGATGTCTCAGCACTGGACATGGGTGGTGGCAAGCTCTTAGTGTTGAAGAGCGATATGCTCGTCGGCAGTACTGACATCCCACCCGGGATGAACTACTTTCAAGCGGCACGCAAAGCCATCGTAATGAATGTGAGCGATTTCGCATCCAAAGGCATGACGCCGAAGGCCTTCATGGTCTCACTTGGCCTGCCTCCTGAATTCGGCAGAGAGGAGATAGAGCAGTTGTCTCTCGGCCTTAACGGTGGCGCACGGGAGTATCGAACCCACTTATTAGGGGGAGACACGGGGATGGCGCGGGATGTCGTCATTGCGGTTTCTGGTTATGGCATCGGCGAAAGATCGTCGCTCATACTGAGAACAGGCGCCAGACCCGGTGATCTGCTAGCAACGACAGGCGAGTTTGGAGATACCACAGCTGGATTGAGAGCGCTGCTTGAAGGGATCGAGTTGCCAGAGCAGCTCAAAATGAGACTTCAAAGGAAGGTACTGATGCCTCAAGCTAGGCTCGAGGAAGGCCTTGCCATCGCCAAGATGCGAGCTGCCACGGCTTCGATCGACTCGAGCGATGGCCTCGCCTTCTCAGTACACGAGTTATCGAGAATGAGCAAGGTCGGTTTCACCATAACCAAGCCGCCAGTATCGCGAGATGCGAGAAGATTTGCTGAGATAACCGACTCCGATCCACTAGACTTGGCGCTCTATGGAGGAGAAGAGTACGAACTCGTAATGACAATCAGACCTTCCATATGGAACAAAGCCAAGAAAGTGATCCCAACTCTGCTCAAGATAGGCGTTGCCACCGAGGACCGAGAGGTGATCGCCAAGTTCAACGAAAGAACGACAACCGTAGAACCCAGAGGATGGGAGCATTTCAGATCAGAGGACAGCCGGAGACGGTAGGCAGTCATGAGCGACTCGGGTCTCATCAAGAAACCTCCAACTTCGATGCTTGTCTGGAAACCAGTCAACTTGTTGATTCTGACTCAGCCGACCGAACGAGATGGCTTCCGAGCATCTACCACTGGCGCTCGAAGGATCGATGACGGAGGAGAATGGTTCTGATCCCCCTACGAGACGAGAATCCATCCTCGATAACTCCACTCGTCAACTGGGGCATAATTGCGAGCTGCATAGCGGTCTTTCTTTGGCAAATGTACAACGGTGAAAACCAATACGTGTCGATCATCTACAAGTACGGGTTCGTTCCCAAGAATCTCTTGGATACAAGCTTCTCATATACCTTGATCACATCGATGTTCCTCCATGGAGGGCTACTACACCTTGGAGGAAACATGCTGTACCTCTACATATTCGGAGACAACATCGAAGACATGTGTGGCCACGCCAACTATCTTGCATTCTACCCAGTATGCGGTATTCTAGCCTCCCTTGCGTTCTACCTCTCAGACCCGGCCTCAAATGTCCCAGCCATCGGCGCCTCAGGCGCCATATCCGGAGTACTCGGCGCCTACGTACTGCTCTTTCCAAGAGCAAGAATCCTCACAGCGGTGCCGATGGGTCCTTTCATACGTGTAATACATATCCCGGCATTCATCATGATCGGCTTCTGGTTCATCTACCAATTTCTTCTGGCGTTCCTTGCACTGGAAACTGGAGTGGCATACTGGGCTCATATCGGTGGATTTGTCACTGGCCTGGCTTTGGGAAAGGTCTTCGCTCGCAGAAGGAGAATACACCCACTGTACACGCGTTAATCCGAATTCTCACATAGTAGATCGACAGGCCAAAACGTATCGGCTCGCGCCTAAAGTAAGTGCCACTACGCCGCTCCGCTCTCCAGATACTATGTAAGACGGACTCCATTGAACTTCTTATTCTGCCACGCATAGCGACGAATCGTCGCCGTGGCGCCATAGCCGCATGCGGCACATCTCTTCTTTCTCACGTGATATGACCGTCTTCCGCATCTGCGACACATAATGTGTATGCGTTTGCGATTCATCTGGCCGAAGTGAGAGGTACCTTTGTTTGGTCCGCCCATATGGTAGTCACCTTGGCGGAGGCGATATTATGATGACGTTGTCGCCGCGTACTACTATCGTTCCAAGACTCTCTGATTGGGCGCTTTCCGTGATGTCTTCGGCTTCCTCGAGGACGAGGTTCATATGTTGATCGAAGCCCTGAAGCTTGCCCCTGAGACTCCTACCACCCTTAAGCCGCACAAGTACTACTTTCCCGAGACTTTCTTCGAGTATCTTCGTTGCCATCTCCGTCATCAATTGCCAACTCGCATCGAAAGTGATAGCATCTATGGGTCTTCGAGCATCTTTTAAGGCTTGTCTTCAAAACGTCGATGCCTTCAGCCACCTGAAAGACTCCTCGAGCGCAGAGATAAGTGCAGGAAAAGCAGCTTCTTTGTCGTCTCTCTGTGAGAGATAGATTATGACGCGAAGATTCCGCCTTAGAGCTAGAGAGATCCGAGAGCTCTTTCTCCATATCGATGAGCGGCTGAGGTCAGGCCTGGAGGATGTGGTAGAAGATCTAAACTCAGTCGAAGCCTATGAAAGCGACGATATGACGCTCTACCTCTTCAATGAGCGACCTCTCCTGTTCAAGTCTCAAAACCAGCTGAGACCGCTGTTGAACTTCGAGGAGTTCGTCAATGCTATGCCGCGAATTATCGTAGACATGGGCGCTGTGCCAAAGATCTGCAACGGAGCAGACATCATGGCACCCGGCGTAAGGGGGATCCAAGGCTCCTTCAAGAGCAAGGAACTGGTAGCGATAGCGGACGAGCGCTTCTTGAAGACTGTTGCTGTCGCCGAGGCCATCTTCGCATCCGAGGAGGTCGGTGGAATGAAGAGCGGAAGAATCGCCAGAAATCTGCACTATGTTGGCGACAGGGTTTGGAAAACGGCCAAGAGCTTCGAAAAACCCCGGAAATCACAGTAAACGTTTAATGCAAAACGCCTCGAAATCTACCATATCCCGAGGGAATCTTTTGTCCGACTCTGCGGAAGATAGGACGGCCTTAGAGACCCCCAGTGCGCCTGTTGCGGAAACCGCAGAGCCGCAAACCTATCTCAAAGCGCTGCCGCTTCGAGACATAACAGACCTTGAAGGGATAAAGAACGAACTCAAGAGCGGACATATCCTAGTCATCAGGATAACCCCGCTTGCAAAGAAAAGCCTAGAAGACGTGAAGAAAGCCATAAACGAACTATGCGATTTTGTCGCCTCTCTAGGCGGAGACATAGCAAGGCTCGGAGAAGAGAGAGTCGTGATCACTCCAGCACCAATCAAGATATGGCGAAAGACCACTCCCGAGACTCAAACTGCCATGCAACAACAAAGTAGCGAAGCTACCGTAACCTGACAGTCTCAAGAACCTGAGGAACCATCGATTCAACTCGAAACATCTTGTAGAGCCCGCTCGCCAGACTCAGAGTCTTTGCTTTCTCGCCATGACATACAAGAACTCTCTCCGGCTTCGGCATCACTCTTCTCACGTAGTTAAGGATCTGGTTTCGGTCAGAATGGCCTGAGAATCCATCGACCGATTCGACCTTCATCTTGACCGGTATCAGCTCGATCTTTCCCTCGTTGTTCATCATCGGAACCTCCGAAAGTCCATGCGACACCCTACGTCCAAGCGTCCCTTCAATCTGGTAGCTGACAAAGACAAGGGAGTTACGCTCATCGGGAGCTAGATGCTTGAAGTACTCGATCACAGGCCCTCCTTCAAGCATACCTGATGTAGCCATAACTATGCAGGGTCCACCCTTGATCGCATCACTCCTTGCCCCGGAACTCTCTATCTTTGTGAAATAGGGAGATTCGAAGGGGTTAATTCCTTCGTGCAGAATCAGATCTCGCACCTCCCTCGCCAAGTATTCAGGATGCGCCGTGTGTATGGCAGTCGCCTCCGAGATCATACCCTCCATGAACACCGGAACCTCCTTCAGAATACCTTGCCTCATGTAGCTGTCAATTACCAAGATGATTTCCTGAGCTCTGCCCACGGCGGGGGTCGGGATCAGAGCCTTCCCACCGTTCGATACAGTCTGGTTCAGGATCGATACCAAGCGGTCCTCAACCTCTCGCCTCTGAGGCATCACATCTTCAGACGCACCATAGGTGCTCTCGGTTATGAGAGTCTCCACCCTAGGAAACGATGTGACGGCGGGTTCAAGGAGCATCGTCCTCGCAAACTTGTAGTCGCCCGTATAAACGATGTTATGAAGACCTTCACCCACGTGGAGGTGAACGACCGAAGAGCCGAGTATATGTCCTGCATTGTGGAGGGTGAGCCGCATGTCAGGCGCCACATCAGTGACCACGCCATACCTCAGCGGGATTGCGTGAAGTACCGCCTCCCGAACATCCTTCTGGTCATAGGGAGGCATCTCGCCTTCCTTCGAAAGAACGTCAAGATAGTCAAGTTGCAGCAAGGTCATGAGACTTAGAGTCGGTTCAGAACAGTAGACGGGCCCGTCGTAATCATACTTGAACAGGAAGGGAAGCAGCCCGCAGTGATCGAGATGAGCATGGGAGATGATGACTGCATCCAGCCTGCCGAGATCGAACTCGTCGATATCTACTCTCGGGAATCTATCAATAGGATCATCAGCCCCGGGGTTTATTCCGCAGTCAATTAGGACCCTGCTCTCTGAAGTCTGCACCAATATGCTGGATCTGCCGACCTCTCTGGCGCCTCCAAGGAATGTTATTCGAATGTCCCCAGTCCTTAGGACTGGTGGCCTGAAGACCCTCTCTCCAACCCCCCTCAGTATGCGCTCTCTCTCCTTGGCTTCCGAATGCAGAAAATGTCTGATGTTGCTAATGATCTTCGAAGATTGAGGCGGGGTCCTAAGTACTCTTGGCCTCCACTTGGTGGCCTTTATTATCTCCTCAAGAGCCGCACCTTCTCTACCGATGACAAGTCCAGGCTTCTTCGCTTCTACGATTATCTCCCCAACCGTGGGGTCGAAAGTGAGACTCGTTATTCCTGCCTCTAGAGGGACGATCCTCTTGATCGCAAGCTCTGTCTCTGGTTCCGAGAGCCTTACTGCCGGGTCTGATCTGACAACTATTCTCTTCCGTATCTGGGCAACGATCTCTGTTACCACATAGCTCTGCTCAACCAAGATCTCCGGGCGCTTGGTGTATATCGCCAGCTTGGGACCTTCAAACTCTATTCTAGTGATTTCGGCTTCCTTGGGAATACGTTCTAGGATAAAATCCCTGATTCGGGCTTGCACCTCATTGAAGGAAGGCAAATTGAGCGCACGCTCTGACTAGGCCTCACCTTTCAGGATCAGCCGCTTCTCTTCCTCGGAGAGCTCAGCGTATCCATCGCGTGTCACAATCGCAACGTCAAAGCTGTCACCGCTAGCCGCATCCCTCTTCATGGCAGAGCCCACAGCCTTGACCACTATAGGAGCAGCCTCCTTAACCGAGATTCCTTCACGATACTCGCTCTCAAGAACCCCATATGCGATGGGAGACCCTGACCCTGTTGACACATACCTCTCCTCTACTATGCTTCCGAAGAGATCAACGGAGAAGATGTGGGGACCGGTCTCATCGTGTCCACCTATGATAGCTTGCAGAAGAAGAGGCGCCATCCTCCAAGAAAAAAGCAGGTACGAGGCGAGGCGAGCTGCCGCCGAAACAGGCATCGGGCAATTCATTTCCAATCGGTAGAGCTTCGCGTTAGCCTTCAGAACTTCAACCACGGACTGGGCATCAGCGACACCACCAGCGATCGTCATCGCGAGGTGGTCATCTATCGCAAAGACCTTCTTTCCTTTCTTGTGAGCCACGAAAAGCCCCATGGTGACTCGCGTATCAGTTCCTAGGACTACTCCGTCCGTGCAGACCACACCTACCGTAGTAGTTCCTGTCATAGCCTTGGCATACTTCTCTTGAAAGTCACGCATCACCTTTGATCCCTCGAGAACCCGAAGCGAGACTGAGTCAGATTCGCCGAGAACGCCTTTCAACGGCGACACCTACGATCACTGTTGGCCAACTTAAAAGTATTTCGAGATGGCCTATCACTTCAAGTATGTCCGCTTGCAACCGCTGCATTGGCTGGCCCAAGACAACCTCTCAACATCGCGACAATCACGGGATCGAAGAGGCAACCGATGTCACCGGCAAACCCGGGGCATGACGCGACCGTTAACCCTGAATCGGATCAAAATCGCCAATATGGATTTGTTCCCGGCCACGTCTTCACCAAGGTGCATATATACCAATTCTCTTCCTAATGCCTCTGAGCGCCGTGAGGAGGATGATCCCCATAACCCATAGGATGCAGCTTCCAAGGGAGGTTCTGATAGGAAGCGGCACCCTGCAGGAGATCGGGGAGACAGCTAGGAGACTCGGATTTGAGGGCAAAGCGCTTCTGATAACAGGTCCAAGCACTTTCGAAATCGCGGGGAAGGCAGTCATCGAAGACCTGACTAGAGAAGGATTCCTCACTGACCATCTGATAGTAGAATCCTCCAGCATCGAATCTGTATCGCAAGCGCGAGCTGCTATAAGTAAGGCCAAACCCGACGTCGTCTTAGGCGTCGGAGGAGGAAAGAACATCGACATAGCCAAGCTGTCGTCAGCGCTCGAAAATGTCCAGTTTGTGAGTGTACCCACATCAGCCTCGCACGACGGCTTGTCGAGCGGCTTCGCATCAATCAGAGACTCCGGCAGACCAACCTCTGTTGAAGCACAGAGCCCGGTCGCGATCATAGCTGACATCGACATAATCTCCAAATCTCCACGCCGCTTTATCGCCAGCGGATGTGGAGATATACTCGCGAAATACACCGCTGTCAGGGACTGGAAACTGGCGCACAAGCTGAGGAATGAATACTACGGCGAGTATGCGGCTAGTCTCGCCCTGATGAGTTCGAAACTGGTGATCAAGAACGCTGACACGATCGCGGGAGGCCTTGAAGAAGGTCTCAGAACGCTTCTCGAGGCTCTGATTAGCTGCGGAGTAGCGGCTAGCATAGCGGGGAGCAGCAGGCCATGCAGCGGAGCCGAACACATGTTCAGTCACGCTCTTGACACGCTGAATTCTGGGCAAGCAATGCACGGTGAGCAGTGTGGAGTTGGCGCCATAATGATGGCGTATCTTCAGGGAGCTGATTGGAGGCTCATCCGTGACACTCTCAGAATAATCGGTGCGCCCACGAAGGCCTGCGAGCTAAATGTTCCCGATTCGGCAATCGTTGAGGCTCTCACGCTTGCGAACAAGATAAGGCCCGAGCGATATACTATCCTCGGAGAGAAAGGGCTCGCGAATGAGGCTGCCATGAGGCTTGCCCGTGCAACTGGGGTAATCGATCATTGAACAAGGCCGCCGCCAAGAAAGAGGGTGCAGTAATGACTCTCGTCGGCCAGAGGCAAGCGCGAGAGAACTTCACCTTCATCCATCAAGGTTCAGCAACGGAGTGCCAGAAATGTCAGCTCTTCACCGTCTGCATGAAAAACCTAGCAACCAACAGGATATACAAGATCGTAAGAGTGCACGACCGATCTTTTCCTTGCCCCATGCATGAGGACGGAGTAAGGCTGGTTGAAGTGGAAGAGCCAGAGATAAGGGCGGCAATTGACTGCCGACATCTCTTTGAAGGGGCGATAGTCAAATTCGCTCCAATCAAATGCAGCAGACTAAATTGCAGCCACTTCGAGGCCTGCAATCCCGTGGGGCTGGCAGAGGGCGACAAATGTAGAATAGAGAAGTCGTTCGGACCTATTCCTTGCCCTCTGGGGCAGAAACTCGTTCTTGCGTCACTGAGGCGGCGGCACTAGCGGCGGCTTGCTGAGTCTTCCTCACGTATCTTTCGATGAAATTCACGGTGTCGATGTCCGTTAGGAACTTCTGAAGATCCGACGCTATGCCTCTCTTAGCCAGCTGTAAACCTTCGATAAGAAACGATTCTTCCGGCAGTTCGACTGAGACAGTCTTCCCGTTGAGCGTGACAATCGCTTTGGATAGGTCAGCCAAAGGCAGGCGCCTATGAACCAGAGCCTGAATCTTCTCTTCAGCGGAAGAGAGTACCTTCTTCACGACGATATCATAGACAAGAGTCTTGCCGGCCAGTGGAGGATTGTAGTCGACCTGAACTCTTCCGGCTCCAACAGACCTGATTGTTGCTGGGCGGCCATCCACGTCCAGTTGAAGACCTGGGTAAGGAGTGACCTTCTGAGCGGCAAACCTTCTAAGTGGGATGAGCTTGATCTTGGACGAGTCTCTTTGGCCGAATCCCTTCTCAGGAGGAACCTCGATTGTGTCCTGCACCCCAATTTCTTTGCCCACAACGGCCTCGTCGAGTCCCTTTGGTATCCATCCCTCTCCCACAGCAACAAGTAACGGCTCATACGTTCTGCCTTCCTTGTACAGCTTCTCTTTCCTTGCGAGCTCTTCTGAAGTGGTGTCGAACAGTGAGCCAGTCTCCTTTATCTTGGCACTGAAGTCCAAAAGGATGAGATCGCCCTTGAAAACTGGCAAATGTATTCCAGCCGTGAAATATGGTGAGTTTGCGAGTGCGCCCTTTAACCTTTTCTTAGCACGGATCTACGAGGCCAAGTTCGTGAAGCAAGGGACATTCCTGCCACTGTTGAACAATATGATTCTCATCTGTGCTTGGAACAATAGGCACCTTCGAGACCGTTAGATACGCGGAGTATGGACTTCTACCAACCTTAAAATACCACGATTCTTTCTACTCGAGACGAGGCCCCCAGAATGTGTCTTGCCATACCGGCAAAGATCACGGAGATCTCTGGAGACCGAGCCATAGTAGACTTCGGGGGAGTGACCAGAGAAGTAATGCTAACACTCGTCGAGAACGTCAAGGAAGGCGACTACGTTCTGGTTCATACTGGATACTGCATCGCGGTTCTAGAGCCTGAGGAAGCTCGAGAAAGTCTCAGACTCTGGAAAGAGATCCTGAGCCAAACGGACTAATCCATTTCAAAGGGTTACAGCCAAGCCGGCTTTCGAATGTAATGAAGGGCTGGAGGTCTCTTTCGGCTCTTGTTGAGGAGCCCTTCGAAACTTCTTCCACGTGGCACCAGACTTCGCAAGATCCAAACGGTTCCAAGTCTTTGCTGCGCTGCCAACTAGCGGAGCGTCCACTCTTTGCCGCCGAATCGCATGGCGATGTAGCAGGCGCCCTCCCTACTCACGGCGCACGGCCCTACTGGATGAGTTAGCGTGCATGCTGTATTGAAGAGCGGACATTCCTCCGGGTAGACAATCCCTCTGAGGACTTCACCGCACCTGCAGCCAGCGGGTATTGAATATGATTCCTCGAAATCCAGGTCGAACTTCTCGACAGCACTGAATCTGTCAAAGTCGTCTCTGAGTGCCAGACCTGATTCCGCAATCGTTCCGATGCCTCTCCAGGCCGAAGACTTTCTGACGAAGGCCCTGTCTATTAGTTCCAACGCCTTTCTGTTGCCGTTTTCGCGCACAGATCTCGCATACTCGTTCTCAACTTTCGAGGATCTTTCATTAGTTTGCTTGATGAGCATATAGATGGCCATTAGCACGTCTATCGGTTCGAACCCCGCTATCACCTGGGGGATTTTGAACGACTCCGACAGCTCTCTGTACGGCTTCACGCCGATTATTGTGGATACGTGGCCTGGACATATGAATCCGTCCAGTCTGGTTTCGCCCCTCGTCAGGAGATACATCATCGCAGGAGGAATGATCCTATGGCTGCATATTATGCTGAAGTTGCTCGGTGGATTTCCTGCAATCTCGGCAGCTGTCATGGGAGCGGTTGTCTCAAAGCCTATGCCGAAGTGAACATACTCACTAGAGGGGTCGGACCTCGCCATCTCCACAGCGTCATGAATTCCATAAACAACCTTGATCGAACCTCCACGCGCCTTGGCTTCCGCCAAAGATCCAGCTGCAGAAGGCACCCTCAACATGTCTCCAAAGGATGTCACCACCACGCTTGGCCTAGTTGAGAGGTTGATGGCGAGATCGATCTCGCTAGGAGAAGTGACGCAGACGGGACATCCTGGACCCGATCTGACTTCAACGTTCTCTGGAAGCAGCTTTCTCAATCCGAACTGCACGATAGAAGCTTCGTGTCTCGGCTCAACCGGCCACTGGCGGTTGTGTTCCGCACACGTGCATGAAGAGAAAGTGACGCTTCCCAGAGATCTCTCGGATGCGCCTTGATATTCCATGTGCGACCTCACGGTCTCTGAAGTTTGCCATCTCCTCGATCAAGCGTTGCCTCCTTCTTGGAGTATTGAGACTTGAAGATAAGAATTATATCATGTAGACAAGCCGAGGTCTGGTCTCCTTGGGTTTCGCGGCCGATTGTTGCTATCAGGTGGGAGTTGGTTGGGCCCGCAAAAATGGGCTGCTTGCTTAGGCGTGGAAGACCTCCCTAGTTTTCTTCAGTCCAGTTCCGAGCGTGACCGGATAGCCTAGATCATATAGAGTTAACTCGAGGGCTGCTACCGTTGCTGTCACCTCTGCTTCGGAGATTATTCCCATGCAGCCAATCCTGAACATGGCTCCCCGAAGTTTTCCCATACCTCCGCCGACGACTATGTTGTGCTTCTGGCGCATTGAGTCTCGGATTGCTCTGTCTTCGATGCCCTTGGGATTGTTTGTGGCTATGACTGTGTTTGATCGATTTACTTCTTCAGGATAGGTTGAAAGTCCCAAGGCGTGAAGAGCGTCGTAGAAGGCGTTTGCGCATTTCTTATGCCTGGCAATCCTATTCTCAAGGCCCTCCTCTCTAAGAATCTTCAAGGCTTCGTCGAGGGCGAAGTAGAGTGGAAGAGAGGGTGTAAACGGCGTCTCTTTCTTGGAGGCAGAGTCCTTCGTCTTGAGTAGATCTAGGTAATAGACGTGACGACGATCTTTGTCCCTCGTGATCGTTCGCCAACCATCTTCGCTGACGGATATGAGTGCCAGTCCAGGCGGACACGCTAGGCACTTCTGACTGCCAGTTATGCACACATCGACGTGCCAGTCATCGACTGGAAGTTCATCTCCGCCCAGTATCGAAATTGCATCGACCACGAATAGGGATCCATGTCTCTTGACAACTTCACCGATTCTTCGCAGATCTCTGACCGTAACACCTGTGGAAGTCTCGTTGTAAACGAGTATGGACGCCTTGATATCCTTCTCCTTCTCCATGACCTCGTCGATCTGTTCTACAGATGGTGCCGTTGTCCAGTCAACTGGGAGTTGAACGACTTTGCCGCCAAAGGCCTCGACAGTCTCTTTGACGCGCTGACTGAAGACTCCGTGCACGGGCACTAGTATCCTATCGTCTGGACAGACTAGGTTGCCTACCGCGCACTCAACGCCGCCAGTTCCTGACGCCGAGATGGGGAAGACGTCGCCGTGAGTCTGAAAGGCGTATTTCAGATTCTCGAGTATGTCTTCATAGAGCTTCTCGAATTCGGGGCCCCTGTGGTTTATTGTAGGCCTCATCATGGCCCTCATTACCCGTGGAGGTACGTTTGTTGGGCCCGGCAACATCAGTAGCTGTTGCCTCTCCATTTTGCTTCATCCTCAAGCTGGACAAGTAGACCTTCTGGATCGGTTATAACTCTTTGCGGCTGAACGATCAGTTTACTCGATCGTTCTTGTAGAGCTGGACGACTCTTTCGACTCCGTCTATCTGCTCGATGAATTGCGCCACGCTTGCTGGAACCAAGGTCTTCCAGTCTCCGCCACTTAACATTCTCTTTCTTACGTTCGTTGCGGAATAGGTCTCTCTCTCATAGAAGGGAATAGGATTGACTTCGTATCCTGCTTCCACAAACAGCCTAGATGTCAACGCTTCATTCGAGAAGACCTTCTTAAAGGGCGGCGTATGAGCTTTGACGTGGGCGACCCAGACTGAGTGATTGTCCACATCTGGCACTGGCACCAAGAAGTACTTTGAGAGAGCAACGGAGGCCTCCTCTAGGGCCCCACGGACCATTACGATCCGTTCACCACAGGTGAAGGGGTTATCCACCTCATGGCTGAACTGCGAACTTCCGATGACGACAATGACCTCATCGACTTCTTCCAAAACAATCCGCACGGCGTAAAGGTGGCCCTTGTGGAAGGGTTGGAATCGCCCTACGTATAACCCCCTGTTCCCCGACATCTTTGGTTTACCTGCTCTATCTCCAGAGGCATTCGGGTAGAACACGGTTGCGACGGAATGCAACCCCTTCCCTCTCAAGCAACTCGCGTTTGATCTCAGGCCTACGCCCATAATTTCCTGTCTCCATCGTAGACCGGATCACCCTGTGACAGGGGACGATCAAGACAAATGGGTTCTTCGCCATAGCATTTCCTACAGCCCTCCATGCCCTAGGAGAGCCGGCTCTTGAAGCTGTGGACGCGTACGTCGCAACCCTCCCCTTAGGAATTTTGCGAACCTGCTCAAGCACCCTCTTTTCGAAAGGTGGCAGGCCGCTCAATTGTATGGGAATCTCCTCATCCATGTCCCCGCCTCGGTAGATCTCGGCCAAAGACCGAATGACGGACCCGCCAAGAGGAGTCTCTTTATCTCTTATCTCGCAACCGCTGCGCAACGACCGCTTACAGGAGTCAAAGGCCTCAGAGCGTGAAACTGTGGAGAATGAGGCTGCAATAACCCTCTTCTCATCGACGGCCACCGCAAACCAGACTTTGTCAAGCTCGCTGCACTGAATCGAGACCAATTCCCATCACAGAGCCCATATAACTGGCCGATCAATATTTGAGCTTCGCTGGGCGGAGCAGAGCCAACTCATGATAACCGTTTCCGGAGATCTCCTCGAGGGCGGAGGGCAAATTCTCAGAACAACCGTCGCACTCTCCTCTCTACTTTCAAAGTCTGTACGAGTAACAAACATCAGAGCCAAGCGATCTCCACCCGGATTGCGAGCACAGCATTTAGCATCGTTGAGGACATTGGTCGCTCTTACGAACGCCAAGACGCGAGGGCTTGAGATAGGCTCAAAGGAGATAGTCTTTGAACCTGGCCCAATCCGAAGCGGCAACTTCTCTTTTGATATAGGCACCGCAGGGTCTATCGGCCTAGTTCTTCAAGCTCTGATGCCAGCTGCTGCTTTCTCACCCGGTCCCGTCTATCTTAGGCTCATCGGGGGTACAGCGGTCAGTCACAGCCCTACGATAGGATATCTGCAGAGAGTCTTTGTTCCGATCTTGAAGAAGATGGGCTATGACACCTCGATTAGCCTTCTTAGGCACGGCCATTATCCCAAGGGAGGAGGACTAGTCGAGGCGTTCACTAACCCAGCGAAGAAGCTGACTAGACTTGAAGTGAAAGAGAGAGGCAACGTGGTGCGGATAGCAGGGTCAAGTCACTGTGTGAAATTACCTCGCCATGTGGCGGAGAGGCAGGCTCTATCCGCGGTAAGAATGCTCAAGACCGCAGGCTATGCGAGAGCCGACATGGAAATAGATGTCCCTTCAGATGATCAGGGCCATCTTGGGCCGGGGAGTGGAATAGTGCTTTGTGCGGAGTGTGACAACGGTACCGTCTTGGGATCCGATGCCCTTGGGGAAGCTGGTAAGCCGGCCGAAAAAGTGGGTGAAGAAGCGGCGACAAAACTTCTCGAAGATCTTGAGACGGGCTGCGCACTGGACAGACACATGGGAGATATGATCATTCCATACACAGCGGTAGCCGAAGGCGTCTCAACCTTCACCTTGTCAAAGGTGACACTTCACTTGTTGACTAACGTCAAAGTGGCCGAAATGCTATCAGGAGCAAGGTTCAATATCGTCGGGGATCTTGGAAAGAAAGGCTCGGCGTCAGTTCAAGGTCTTTCATTGCTGAACAGCTCCATCAAGTGACATCAAGTTGAGATTCAGCGATTTCTGCACCTCTTTCTCAGCGGTCTGGATCCGCACATTCCTCATCCCGTTCCGCGGTGATACCGAGGACTCCTCCAGACGCTCCGTTGTTCTTTGACGTCGAATATCTCAACGATTCTGTGGAAGGGGATCAGAGTCTCCTCGCCATCTTCCCCTAGAGTGAAGTATGACCTTGCAACGCGACGTATCTTTGATACTGTTACCGCCTTCATGTTCTGATCAGCACCTCGATGGGTAAACTTGACTTCATAGCGGCTGGGATCCTCTCTGGAGTCCCAGAAGATCTTGTTCAGCAGATCCCTAAGCGTTCCAGTCAATTCCATCGGCACTTCCTTTTGACTTGGAATCCAAAGATGTGAGCACGGCCGTTCGAAATAATAGCTGTGAATAGCATTAAGACAAGGGTTTCTGCCAGTTCGGTAAGACGATGAGCTGGCAAGATGATATGTGCTGCCACCGAATTCTTTAATAGCACACCATTTCTATTGACCGTGAACCCGGGGATGCTGATGAGCCAAGAAATGTTGTGGATGCCCGGCGCTTCCACCGTCGGCGTTGTATGTATAGATGGAGTTATACTCGCCTCGGAAAAGAGACTCACAATGGGGTATATGGTCACCAGCAGAGTAGGCAGGAAAGTCTTCAGGATAACCGACCACGTTGGAACTGCTTGCGCAGGACTTGTTTCTGACATGCAGATGCTGACCAAGGAGATCGCAGCCTTGGCGAGATTGTATGAACTCAACATCGGCAGAGCCATCTCCGTAAAGTCTGCAGCCAAGATCATGTCCAACATCCTCTTTGAGAGAAGACTATTCCCCTTGTTTACGCAGACTATCGTCGGAGGGGTTGATGAGACCGGGCCAAGCCTCTACGTTCTGGACTTGCTTGGATCCCTCATCGAAGACAAGTTCGCAACGGTTGGGACAGGGTCAGAGGTCGCGATCGGAGTGTTGGAAGCGGGATACAGAGAAGGGTTGAGTCTTAGTGAGGCGAAGGACCTTGTGGTAAAGGCAATACGGTCAGCAATCGCAAGAGACGCGGCCAGCGGCGACGGAATAGACGTTATGACTATAACAAAAGCTGGCGTCGGAGAAGAGACTCTGCCCGCGAAATAGCGCATCCGAAATACCTGATTGATGAGAAAACCCGCACTTTCGATTCTCACTCGGAATACGTTCTGAGCCCTTATGATCAGGACCTTACCATCTAGGTACTGATAATGACCTTGGAAGAAGCGATTCCTGAGGCGCTCAGAGAGTCACTCAGGCGCCAAAAGTATCAGCTTGTGGGAGCACACTCTGCAGTCAAAAAGTGTAGGTGGCTTCACCAGAGTCTTGTGGAAAGAAGACCTTGCTACAAACAGAAATTTTTTGGCATATCAAGCCATCGCTGCCTGCAGATGACCCCTTCTGTCGCTCAATGTACACTCCGATGCAAATTCTGTTGGAGAACGCAACCCGACGACCTGGGAGTCTCTTGGGATGAGATGCACTTCTCTACATTGGACGATCCTAGAGAGATAGTCGATGATTGTCTTTCAGCTCAAAGGAGAATCCTATCTGGATACAGAGTCCACGCACACGTGGACAAGGCCCAATATGCGGAAGCCCTTTCGCCCAAGCATGCGGCGATAAGCCTTGCCGGTGAACCCACACTGTTCCCGAGACTCAGTGAACTCATCCGCGAATTCCATAGGAGAGATCTCACCACCTTCCTTGTTACAAATGGAACCCTCCCCGAAGCCATTGATGGGTTGGAGGAGGAACCTACACAGCTATACGTCTCCCTTAGTGCACCAGATGAGGAGAGCTTTAGAGAGATCTGTAGGCCTCAGCTACCGAATGCGTGGAAGAGACTTAATATGACTTTGGAGCTTTTGAGGAGCGTCAAGTGCCCCACAGTCCTCAGACTGACGCTCGCAAGGAACTTGAATCTCAAGAACCCTGAACGTTATTCAGAACTCATACAGAAGGCCAATCCCACCTACGTGGAGCCCAAGGCCTTCATGTATGTCGGCTCCTCTCGATTGAGACTCTCTTTCGAAAACATGCCTAAACATGAGGAGATACGCCACTTCGCAGAAGGTATCGCCAAGCAGACAGGCTACAACATCATCGATGATTGTCACGACAGTAGAGTCGTTCTTCTCAGCCGCCTGTCCAAACCGATAAAGCTGTCGAGATCCAACTGATCTTGCGAGGGAAAGCCGATGTCGCTCGCCAAGATCTTCGAGGAACTCCAAACACAACTGAAAAACAAAGACAAGGCGAGAGAGAAGATCCTCTCTGGAGCGAGAACAGTGGTGAGACTATCCGGACAGGCGATACTTTCAGTGCACCGAGGGGATTACGGCCAAGCCAAAAGACGACTAAGGGAAGCAAGAGGCATCTTGAACAGGATCGAGCATCTCATCGATCAACATCCGGAACTGGGTAGTACAGGCTCCGTCATCACTGCGCTGCAGGAGTATGCGGAAGCGAGAGTCTTCCTGGCAATTGCGGAAAAGGATATTCTGTTGGGTCCAAGCCGGATAGGCGTCAAACCGGTACCCTATCTTCTAGGGTTGGGAGATCTGATAGGGGAGTTGAGACGTAGATCGCTGGACTCAATCAGGCTCGGGAAACTCGACACCGCGGAGAGGAGCTTGGAACTCATGGAGGACATTTACACCAACATCCTGGCCCTTGAAGATGTTCAATCATTGGTTCCCGGGCTTCGCAGGAAGAGCGATGTTGCAAGGCACCTGATAGAGACGACCAGAGGCGATGTCACTCTCGAGTCGAGAAGACTGAGTCTTCAAAGATCAATTCAGTCTTTGGAAGACAAGATGACTAGACATAGATCTCTGTCATAGCTGAGAGTGATGTCTCACGACCTTTTGGGAAAGTCGCATGACTTTAGGAGAAATTGCGGTGGACGCATCTGAAAAATTTAAAGAAAAGCAGAGGGAAATGGCGTCAAAAGTCATCTGTCAGGATCTTATCGACAGAGAGATTTCAATCATCGGAGGCGCTGACGTCGCCTACAAGAAGACTAGCGCTGTCGCAGTTACCTCGATTCATGATTATAGTAGCTTGAGGATTCTAGGCAGTGGTTTTCATACATGCCGAATAGTCTTTCCGTACACTCCCGGCCTACTGGCGTTCCGAGAGGCTGAGGCAATCGCGTCGTCTGCCAAGCCATTTTCAAAGATGATGGATGTGTTGATAGTTGACGGTCATGGAGTCGCTCATCCCCGTAGATGCGGATTAGCATCTTTCGTCGGGCTCTCTATGGACATACCGACCATTGGCGTGGCAAAAGAGCTACTCTGTGGAGAAATAGCACCTTTCGGCGACAAGTTCGCAGACGTTATCTATCAAGGAGAATTGGTGGCTCGAGCCTTCAGGAAGAGCCAATCCGCGAGACCGATCTACATAAGTGTTGGACACAAAATCAGCCTTGATAGGGCTTGCCAGATCACTGAACACACGAGTAGAAACCACCGAATCCCAGAGCCCGTCTTTGAAGCTCACAAGCTCGGAAGGGAAGAAATTAGCAGGCGGAGACTCGACAATTGAAAGAAAACCAATTCAGGATCCTCCTCACACTTGCCGAGCAAGGAGCATACATTGCGCCCATTCAGATGTCAACGACAGACATAGCGGCAAAGATCGCGACCTCTCAACAAACAGCATCGAGATACCTTGCCCAGTTGGAAAAAGAGGGGCACATAGAAAGGGAGATGATCGCACGAGGAGAAATGATAAGACTGACTCAGAAAGGCAGGGACGAACTAAAGAAAGTCTACGACACCCTCAGAGGGGTCATCGAGCCGGCCTCAAAGAGCTTCGTCTTGGAAGGATCTGTGGTCACGGGAATGGGGGAAGGCGCCTACTATCTCAGCCAAAGAGGTTACCGGAGACAGATCGTCAAGATGCTGGGCTTTGACCCTTTCCCCGGAACACTCAACCTAAAGATCAGATCTTCCCTTGAGACCGAGACAAGAGGACAACTAGAGAACTACTCAGGCTTGGTCGTTGAAGGTTTCGCAAATGGTTCAAGAACCTTCGGTTCACTCAAGTGTTTTCGGGCACTCATCAACAATAGGGTGAATGGGGCCGTTATATTCATAGAGCGAGGTCACCACGACAGAACGATCCTCGAAGTCATTGCACCCATGGACTTGCGAAGGGAGCTGGGCTTGCGGGACGGTGATAAGGTAAGAGTCAGGGTTTTTGTCTGACTTCTACTATTCGCCTTCTGATCTCGGAGCTGCTATTCAACTCCTCCCTACCGAATCTTCCGATGCGAATAACATCTATTTTCCACCCATGTTTCTTGATGGCCTGCTCAATCTGGGATTCCAGTTCTGACGATTGGTCGTATCCAAGAGCAATTATGTCCGGTCTGACCTCTTCGATGACCGCCCCCGGGTCCATTTCGTACAGGCCTAGCATGGCCTCGTCTACTGGTTTCAGCGCCTCTACTATGGCCCTCCTCTGATCTTCAGGGAGTATCGGCTTTCGTCCCTTCAGTTTCTCCACCGTTCTGTCCCTAGTCACAAGGACTACAAGCCTGGAGTTGTCGCCGCCTGTCCTCTTCGCCTCTTCGAGATACCGCACGT
>Ga0315310_10000477_pt1 | contig 25621 bp, 20 predicted proteins | sample TDP5_MG_FD_203630 | JGI IMG/M metagenome (GOLD analysis project Ga0315310, IMG submission 203630) | Freshwater sediment microbial communities from Lake Towuti, South Sulawesi, Indonesia - TDP5 | ecosystem: Environmental > Aquatic > Freshwater > Lake > Sediment | place: Indonesia: South Sulawesi...
AAGAATGTTGTTGGCGCCGGGTGTGGGATTTGAACCCACGCGGCCCTTTCGGGCCACAGACTGTTTGGCTCTGGTCTCCAGGCTTGAGCTAAGGGCTTGCACCCCTTCTGCTCCCTACCAGACTAGGAGAACCCGGCGCTTCGTATGTATCTGAGAAAGTGTAATGCGTATTTTAGGGTTTGTGAGGTTTGTGCACGGTGCATTCAACTGGGTTCTGGTTGGGTCGATAACCAGGAGGTGAAGTATCATGGCTGCGGCGACGCCGAGGGCTCCTAGAAATATTCCCAAAAGCTCATAATTATACAATAGCAGCGCTAGTCCTCCTAATCCTGCTCCGAAAGCCGAGCCTAAACTATCTGCTGCTGAAAAAATCGACATCATTGTGCCACGGAATCTTGGAACTTGTTCGAGAGTTAGACTGCTAGATGCTGTATACCTGATGCCTGCAAAGATGGTTCCCAAATATGAGAAAGCCAAGGACAACCACAGACTGGGCAAATTTGTGAAGGATATTGTAAACATGCCCAGAAGGAAGCAACCCAAGACCGTAAGGGTCTTCCTGCCCAACCTGTTCACCAAACGACCGCCAACAAGGCTACCAAAAGTATAGCATAAAGCGGCGCCTGACAAGATTACTGTTGCGAAATCAGTTGACACCCGAAATTGTTGCCTAAAAAACGAAATACTATAGAGCAGAATAGCTTGCCATCCGGCTGCTGAGAGCGCGAAGCCAATCAAGCAAGCGGATGCGGATTTGTTTGAGAAGACTTCCTTAAACCCCCCCGAATAACTCGCCTTACTCATCGTGGGCTTTGGGCCACTTGATGTTGATGGTAGACCCATAGCAACTAACAAGAAGCCTAAAATAGCGATGGGCAACACGAATCCGAGGAAGGTCATTTGCCAACCTCCAAGACCTGCGATGAAGCTTACAATGGGTGCTCCAATTAGGTATGACAGTGACATGCCAGCGATGACCCATCCCATCGCACTTGCTCGCTTCTCGAGAGAAAAATGTTCGCCAACCAAGGTGGTGGCCATTGGCACGACTACGGCAATCGCCGACCCTGTCAGAGAATAAAATATCAGAATCATTGTGAAATTCGGGGCAAAGCTACAGCCTAAGGCTGAGACGCCTACGAAGAAGAGACCTGTTAAAAGCAATGACTTGTGTTTGAACAGGACACACAAAACACCCATAAGTAAGGAGAAAACGACGGCGACGATGGAAGAGAGAGTTCGAATCTGTCCCATAACGCCAACAGAACACTCGAACGTAAGACCCATCTCAATTAAAAGGAGCCCCGTTATTATTGTTGGCACCATTATAGCAAAAGAAGAAATGACCAGAGAGGTAAGGATAAGCCTTCCAGACGAAGTCCTTTCATGACTGATTCGTGAGTTATGGCTCAAATCTTAACCAGCCGCTTATGCGGTTTTGTGCCACATTTTTGGGTATGTGCCTCTTGGCATGAGTACTCGCGTGGTTTTGGCTATTAAACCTCGGTTCAATTGAAGTGTTTCTTCGGTTGTGACTAATGCTTTGGCTAGGGCTACTGCCTCGGCCTTTTGCGTCATAACTGCCACAGTTTCTTTCGGCTTGATTTCGGAGTCTATGGCTAACACACCAGGTGCAGCGAGGTTAGCTCCGTGGCATAAAGCGTCGACCGCTGAGTCTCTTATGACTATTTTTGGCGTGGGCTCTAAGACTTTCTCCATGGGCTCGATGAATCGGCGTAGCGCTGCTTCGTCCTTGGTTTGTTGCCAAAGCGCTTGATAATATGAGACATCGTGCAGAGTAACCATATTGGCGTCTTCGGTGAAGGGACCCGACCGTGTTCGCCTCAGCTCTTGCATGTGAGCGCCGACGCCTAACGCTTCGCCAATGTCGTAGCAGAGCTTGCGTATGTATGTGCCCGCTTCACAGCCCACTTGAAAGAGCACATCACGGTTTTTGATTTCCAAAGGATTGAGATAGTAGATTTTTCTCGTGCGCAGCCGCCGCTTAACCGAAGACCGAACAGGAGGACGCTGATAGATTACGCCAGTAAACTCCTCTAAGACTGATTTGATTTTGTCTTCGGGCGCCTGGCGATGCAACCGCATGACACACACGTATTCCTTGCCTGATAGCAGCAATGCCTGAACGATCTTTGTGGCTTCCTCCAAGGTTATGGGCAGCACACCTGTCACTTTTGGGTCGAGGGTTCCGCCGTGACCTGCGTGAACTATGCCGAGAAGACGTTTGACCCAGGCTGTGACTTCATGGCTGCTTGGACCTGCAGGCTTGTCAAGGTTAATTACTCCGAATCTTATGTAGTCTTCCAGTGGGCGTTCCGCTGGCTTGCAACCGTAGCGAGGATCGGTCTCCTCCTCGGCCTTAACCAACAATGTGCGATGGATCTCCCACGGTGCTGTTAGTCGGGTCATTATTGTATTCACTTTCTGTGAAAAGTGAGCGGACGGTGGTTAAAAGATTTAGTGTTGAAGCAAAGCAGTTTTTTCGCTGAAATATTGCGTTTGACAAGCAACCGCACGACTAGCAGTCGCGCGGTTCAACAATCATAACAAGGGCGTCTATTCAGAAGGAGGGGAGGGTGGGTCGAGAGGGAGATGAACTCAGACTTGTTCTATTTGCGAACTCTCCAAAGGAGGGCTGTTAAGCGAACCTTTGCCGTCAGTAATTCTTTGATTATGGCGTTGCTGACCTTGTAGTATGCTACAAGAAGAATCAACGCGGGATTTCTGTCTATCAGCTTTAGCTTCCAAAGCTTTTCGATTCGGTTGATCTCTCTCTGGCGCTGCGCGACACGGGACCAGACATCTACGTACATTAGCTCGACCCCAAGATAGAATGTATAGCAAGACTTAATATAGCAGTTATTTCACGCTGCGAAACGTTGCAAAAACGGAAAGCTATCCAAAACGACATATGTCTAAAAGCGTGTACATCTATGCAATATCATTTCTGCTTTGTTGAAAAAGACAGAGTGAGAATTTGATGGATTGTGGCTGTTTCGTTTTCTGGTGAGCGGATGTTTTAGGTTGGTGGAGCTAGTTCTTTGGCTCTCTCTGCGGCTTTGGTTACAGCCGTTATGATAGTGGCTTTGAGACCGCTTCTCTCTAGTTCCAGCAGTCCCTCGATTGTTGTTCCTGCGGGTGTAACAACCATGTCTTTCAGTTTTGCTGGGTGTTCACCTGTTTCGACCACCATTTTGGCGGCGCCAAGCGTTGTTTGCGCGGCTAGGATGGTAGATACATCTTTTGGGAGTCCGAGCCTGACGCCTGCGTCGGCTAGGGCATCGATTATGAGGTAGATGTAGGCTGGTCCGCTGCCCACTAAACCCGTGGCTAGGTTTAGGTATTTCTCGTCTAAACGCCTGACGAGTCCCAATAGGCTCAGCATGTCGGTTGCCATCTTCAACTGCTCTGCTGTGACATTTTCAGAGGGGCAAACTGTGATCATGCCTTCTCGAACCAGAACTGCCATGTTGGGCATAACCCGAATAACTGGAACATGCTTGGGCAGATGCTTACGATAAAAAGCAAGGGTCACGCCAGCCGCAATTGATACAAGAATTTTTCCAGTCTTCATTGCGGGTGCTATTTCTTCCAGGGCCTTCGCTACATCGGCCGGTTTGACTGCGATGATGCTGATGTCGGCGAAAGCCGCGGCTTTTTTGGCGTCGCTTAGGCATTCGACTTTGTATGTTTTTGTTATGTATTTTGCTCTGTTTTCAAGGATTTCGTAGGCTCGAATCTGTTCTGGGCTGTAAACACCTGACTTTAGTAAGCCTGCGATTATGCCTTCGCCCATCTTGCCAGCGCCTATTAAGGCAACTTTGGGCGCTTTCTTTGGTTTACTCAAGCTGTTTCATCTCCTCTTACTGACTTGGATTGTGCGCTTCAACAATTAAGCCTTTCATTTATTAATCAAGAGCATAATTAGATTCGGCTCTAATCTCATAGCAGAATCGGCAAGGTATTCTATTGATGCTTCTTTAGAAGCTCCACCACGTCTGGGAAATCCATGCCTAGTTCTTTAACTTTTTGCAGCGTTGGCACTCCGTTTGCGTTCCATCCCCGCCTCTTGTAAACAGCGTCCTTGAGTTTCTCGTATTCCGACTCGCGATATTTTCTCAGAACCGTCATTTTCTCCTCAGTTGAATTGCCAATTGGGTCATAGCCTAATTTTTCTTTTAGTTGTTTATCGTAGCGTTCGGCGCGGCTTTCATACTCCTCTTTTGTCACAGGTCCCACAGCTCGATAAGGTATTGTGTCGTGCTCTCTTGTGCCTACACCCATCCTCAAGTTGAAAACTCGTTGGAAATTGTAGACTCTCTCGCTCATCAGAATGATGTCGTCCACAGAGACTTTTCTGCCAGTAACACCGTGGAAGAACCTGACATAATTTTCAACATGGCCTAGAATCTTCGCTGGTTCTTTTGTTTTCTTGTTATCCTCTGGAATAACGTCGTTCCATGGAAGTTTGCACAAGCCATTCAGGCCAAACCACGTGCGGAACATGGGGAACCAATGCAAGTTTTCTGCTTTTTGCTCAAAAGTCGGCATCTCATTGCGCACCATGTCGGAAAATATCAGCCAAGCCTCATCGTGCTGGGGTCCCTTTGTAGCAAGACCGTAGCCGCCCTGCTGTGCCAACGATTCTTTGGTCACGTACTCTGAGAATTCTAGTCCTTTCGCTTCCATGCCAATGTGCTGCATGATTCTTGGGTTGGCACCGTATTTCTCAGCGAAAAGTTTCTTCATTCGTCTGATGCCTTGACCCACTACGGCACCAAAGCCTTCACCCTTCGCCATCTGATGGACCAGTTGAAGAACGGCTTCCTTGTTCCCAAACCTCAAGTCCAAGCCTTCCGTAGCCCTTTTGTCGATTAATCCCATTTCGTAGCATTCCATGGCGAAGGCTGTCGCTGTGCCAACCGAGATTGTGTCCAAACCGTAAACATCGCAGTAATAGTTGATTTCGATCACGGCGTCTGGGTCAAAAATTCCGCAGTTGCTGCCTACGCCAGCAATGGTTTCGTATTCTGGTCCGCTAACGAAAACCTTCTGTCCCTTGTATGGTCCTGTTTTGAGTTCGAAGTCTTTGACGCCGTGTGCACATGCCAATGCGCAGCCCATCCAGCAGCCGTCGAAGCCCTTTTGAAACTTTTTCCTGTAGACCTCCCTGCCCAAATTTTCAGCTTCAGGGTGCTTGCCAAACTTGAAATTGTTTACGGGTAGAAGGTCAAAATCATTCATGATCAATACTAGGTGTGTTGTGCCAATAGTTGCCATCTCATTCTGCTTGGGGTCGAGCTGTCTTATTTCCTGGCTGTGGGCATTCCCAACCTGCTTAACCAGTTCTGGGTCGGCTGGACCGTTGGTTTCTACTGAGATTTTGCCCGAATACTTCACAACTATCGCCTTAACCCTCTTATTGCGCAGAACTGAGCCGATTCCTCCTCTTCCAGCCTGCTTGTGTCTGTGCATTCTACGAGCAACATCATACCAAGAAGAGTTTAAGCACCCAAAACGCGTGTGTTCAGCTCCAGGACCAGAAGAAACCACAGAGATGCTTAGCTCGTTTCCGCCTCCATACTTCTTGGCACAAAATTCTGTGATTAAATGGGTTTCAGAGGGCAATTTGGATGCGTCTTCAATTTGAACCCTACCTTCATCACCGTCTATGAAGATAACTACCTCAGACTTTGCCTTTCCCTGAACCTCAAGCGCGTCCCATCCTGCAAATTTCAGGTAGGGACCAAAGTATCCACCGACGTTAGAGTCCACAACCGTGCCCGTCAAGGGAGAGATTGTGACAGCGATGCTTTTACCACTGCCTGGATAAACAGGAGTGCCGCCAAGAGGACCGCACGCTATGCAGACTTCGTTTTCTGGTTCGTCCCATTTGACGATGTGGTCTTTTGGTAGAGCGTTCCAGAGTAGCCAAAGGTTGAATCCTCGACCGCCTATGAAGATGTCTTTCATGGTTTGTGAGACTGGCTTACTCGCTATTTTCATGTCTGAAAGATTTATGTAAAGGGTTCTGCTGTTGTAGCCCCTTTCAACCTTAGCGGGGTTGTACTTGAATTCGGCGATAACCAATTTCAACTCCTCTCCATATGGAAATTGAAGTAAGAACCTTCATTGAGCCAGTTAATAGATTTTTTGGCAAACATCAAATACTCGAAGACTCAAATATCCTAGACCACAAGCTGGAGGGTGCATGTTAATGCACGGTTGGACAGGTAAGATTTTAAGGGTAAACTTAACCAAGCGAAAAGCTACAACGCAAGAGTTCGACTCTAAATTTGCCTTGAATTGGCTGGGCGGAAGAGGCTTCACCGCAAAAATCCTCTGGGACGAGTTGAAACCTGGCACAGATGCATTTTCGCCAGAGAATCGTTTAATTTTTGCTACAGGACCATTGACGGGAGCTTCGCTACCGAGCAGCGGCAAACTCGTTGTGGCAGCAAAAAGCCCTTTGACAGGCGGCTACGGCGACGGCAACATAGGCACATGGGCCTGTGTCATGCTCCGGAAGGCGGGATACGACGCCATAGTTGTTGAGGGCAGGGCTGAGAAACCCACCATCATCAAAATTGAGGACGACAAGATAGAGTTTCTAGACGCCAAAGACTACTGGGGACGCGGAGTTTTCGAAACCGAGAAAGACCTAAAGAAGAAATACGGCACTGGTACAGGCGTTGTCGCTATTGGCAAGGCTGGAGAAAACAGGGTAAAATTTGCAAACGTTGTCTCGCAGGAGGGCAGAGGAGGCGGCAGACCTGGAATCGGCGCAGTCATGGGTTCCAAAAACCTGAAGGCTGTTGCCATAAAAGGAACGAAAGAGTTGCCAGCTGCCGATATGGCAGGGCTCAAGAAACTAGGGTTTGAAGGTTACAAGGAGGTTTTGGCTAAACCCAACTACAAATTCTGGAAGAGACAAGGCACCATGTCAACCATAGAGTGGAGTCAAGAAAACAGCGTTCTGCCGACATGCAACTTCAAAGAGGGAGTTTTTGACCAAGCAGACGCCATCGGCGGGTTTGCAATGGAAAAGGTAAAGGTCTCAAACCGCGGATGCCCACAGTGCAACATGACCTGTGGCAACGTGATCACAGACACCGACAACGAACCTGCAGAGCTAGACTATGAAAACGTGACCCTGCTGGGCTCTAACATAGCTTTAGGCGACCTGAAGAAGGTTGCACATCTCAATCGTCTATGCGATGACTACGGTCTTGACACGATATCAACGGGTAACGTGATAGCCTTTGCTATGGAGGCGTCGGAGAAGAAGCTCATAAGCGACAAGATAAAATGGGGAGACTTCGAAAAGGCAAAAGCGCTAACGAAAGACATCGCCAACAACAAAGGCGGATTAGGCGTTGTCTTAGCTCAAGGCGTTCGCTACGCAGCGGAGAAAATGGGCAAAGGCTCTTCAAAGTGGGCAATGCACGTAAAGGGCTTAGAAGTCTCAGCCTACGACTGTCACACTACGCCTGCTATGGCGTTGGCGTATGGAACCGCTGCGTCTGGAGCGCATCACAAGGATGCATGGGTGATTTCTTGGGAAGTAAAGTATGGACGCGAGAGCTACGATGAGGCAAAGGTGGACAAGGTCATCGAGTTGCAGCGCATAAGGGGCGGCATGTTTGAAGGTTTAACTACGTGTCGTTTGCCATGGGTTGAAGTTGGCTTCGAACTAGACTGGTACCCTAAGTTTATGAAAGCAGCCACGGGTATGAGCATAACGTTAGAAGACATGTACAAGATCGCTGACCGAACCTACGCCTTGATTAGGGCGTTCTGGGTTCGAGAACACGGGAAGCAATGGAGTAGCACAATGGACATGGTGCCAGCCAGATGGTTTACTGAGCCGTTAACAAAGGGTCCGATGAAGGGCAGAAAACTCGACAAGGCAAAGTACGAGGCTATGTTGCAAATGTACTACACGAAACGAGGCTGGGACAGCAGAGGCATACCCAAAAAGTCCACGTTGACCAAACTAGGGTTGATAGATGTGGCACAAGAACTGAGCAAACACGTTCAGCTTACGGCTTAAACTCTCTCACTCATTTTTTCTACTTTCTATCTCATGTTGAGAAGAAGGTGTTAAACCCATGTTCAGATAGAGACAAACTTGTGAGTTCCTTGTGTTTCAGTTGGTTTGCAGCGGAGAGCCAAACAATTATAGCCTGTTCAACGAGGATAATGAACCCTTACTTGAGGGGATGAAAAAGGGGAGGTTGGGTGTTTTTTGGTTTTTTATGGTGGTGTCCAGTAGTCGATGTATGCTGACACGAAGATGAGGATGTCGTCATAGTCTATGTCGCAGTCGCTGTCAAAGTCGCATAGTGGGTCCTTTCCTTGACCCGACCAGTACTTGATGTAGGCTGTGACAAAGTATAGTATGTCGTCATAGTCAACATCGCGATCCTCATCAAAATCGCCAAGCCTCGGGACATAGATTTCCACTAAAGGATATCTGTCCTCATTGTCCGCGTCAATAATGTATGGTGTGTCACCTATGCCGTCATCGTTTCCATCCACCCCTGTGTAGTCGCTCCAGTAGTTGCCGCCCGAAGGATAACCATCATCCCAGATGTTTGTTGAATTGGATGAAGAGACTTGGTTTGTGTTGTTTATGAAGTTGTTGTGATGAAAAGAATTATCTGAAGAATTATAGAGTTTGATGCCAAAATCATTGTTTTTTATATTGTTTCCAACTACCATGTTGCTTGAAGAATTAGAGAAATAGATGCCAACGGCAGCTGAGTAACCATAATTGTTTGTTATTACGTTGTTTCCAGATATGCTGTTGTTGTTTGAAAAATCATTGAGGCTGATAGCCCATGCGGTAAGAGTGTTATAGTTGTATGTTGTTACGTTGTTTTCAGCTATGCTGTTGTTTGTTGAATTTAAGTCAGGATTAATGCCATACCACGCAAATGCGTTGTAGTTGTATGTTGTTACGTTGTTTCTAACTATGCTGTTACGTGAAGAATTCGGTGAAAGAAAGATGCTAAACCCCACGAAGTCGTTGTGTAACGTGACGTAATTGTCCGATATCGTGCAACCATCTGAATCTGAGAGAAGGATACCCATTGCATACAACCCATCATTCTGTAATGTAAATTCACTAATGTGAAAGTTGCTGGCATTAACTGCATAAACAACCCAGACCTTCCCACTACCACTGATAACAGTCGTTTTTCGTGATTCTCCAATGAGGCTTAGACCATTTTTGCGAATATGAACTGCCTCATTATACGTTCCCGATGCCACTTGGATGGTGTCCCCAGAATCAGCGGCATCCACCGCCTCTTGTATCGTTGGATAATAGCCAGGAACTTTTATGATTCCCTGCTCTGTACCTACATACGCCCAGACAGAATTGTCTGAAGTGTCTGTATCACCTGACATTGGCGATATATATACAGTAACATTGTGTACGCCCGTAGAAGGAACTGGCCAAGAGAACCCAACTGTGGTAGACTCTCCACCAAAGAGTAAAAGGAATCTCCAGTCAACCCAACTGCCATCTATCGATAAAAGCACCATAGCAATGGCTGGAGGACCTGTGCCATAGTTTAACACTGTTGCATTAATTGTCACATTTCCAGATTTCGCATATGGAGTTCTTTCCCAGTTGAGAATAAGGAAATCGTTTACAGGTAGATCTTGCTCAACCGCCTTTCTTGCGTTCACTCTTCCGTATCCATAGTACTTATCGAAGCCCAGTTGACCCAAATCATCAGCAGTTTTTCTCAAGCGAATTCGAACTTGATCCCTTGTCATTCCTGGAAACTGACTCCAGATAAGGGCCGCAACGCCCGAAACATGTGGGGCTGCCATGGAAGTCCCGCCCCTATACGCATAACTATTGTTTAGAACTGTTGAGTAGATATGAACACCCGGCGCTGCCAACTCAACCCAAGTTCCAAAATTCGTGAAAGAGGCTGGCGCATCATTCGGATCGGTTGCAGTTACAGCAACAACCTCTTTAAAGTATGCTGGATAGAACGTACCGCTTATCGCATCATTTCCAGTGGCTGCAACCAACAAAACTCCTTTACCATAAGCATATTTCACAGCGTTATAAAGTGTCTCAGAATAGAAACAGCTTCCAAAACTCATGCTGATTATGTCTGCTCCCTTATCAGTAGCATCGATTATCCCATTGGCGATCCAATCTGAACTTCCGCTTCCCGTATTGGGAAAAACTTTTTCTGCCATAATTTTGACTTGCGCTAAACCTGCTATGCCGATTCCATTGTTCAATTCAGCAGCGATGATGCCTGCGCAATGAGTTCCGTGACCATCGTCATCCATTGGGTCTGTGTCATTGTTTACCCAATCGTATCCCAACGGAACATAGTTTGCAGCCAAATCTGGATGGGTGTAGTCGATTCCTGTGTCGACGATGGCTACGAGGACATTGTTGCTACCAACTGTGGTGTTCCAAGCCCAATCCGCCTCCATCTTCTGCGGTCCCCATTGCTGCGGCCAGTGTGGGTCGTTTGGAACAACATAAGCCTGAAACTTAAAATTAGGTTCTACATATTTGACCAATCCAGTAGATTTCATCTTACACTCAAAAGAAGGAATTAAATCAAAAGGGACGTCAGCTACAACTGCCCAAATTGCTTCTTTATTCGAAACAGTGTTTACGATCTTGCCACCATTCATAGTTACGATACGACTCAATTCGACATAGGTATCTACCCGAGTGTCACTCACGCCGATCACAAGCTCTGCCGAGTCCTCATCAACATAAGCAAAATCGCCCCACTCCCTCGTTCTATCAAAGCTCCACCGCCTTTCCACTAAACTATCAACATTAAAACCTCTGTCTACTGAACTAGCAGGTTGTGTTGGTGCTGTTGGTGGGTCTATTGAGCCGTCTGCTCTAATGTATATGGTTCCGCTTGCTTTAACTGGTTGAGTGTTAAACGTCAGAGTTAACATGTTTATTAAAAGCATTGTCAGAAATATTGCAGAAACCGCTTTTCTTTCCATTTTTCTTCTCCCCTCTCATTTATGCTGTGTTTCATCGCCTAAGCAAGAAAAGACTCTGCACAGTTAAACAGTGAATAATAATTGATATAATATTTATGCCTTGTGAAACAATCTTGGATACGCGCATAGAACCAAGCAACAACCAAAACTTTTCGTTTCAAAATCACCTCATCCTCATCCCATCATACATGCTTTGATTCATTCTCCATGGAAGCAGACATATTTGGAGCCTTATAGAGGGCATAGGTCTGCTTGAAACAATTTTCCGAAATTCGACAAAGAAGAAGGCACTAGAGCTTTGTCCCCTTCTTCTTCTGAACCAAGTCCTTATGGTTCTTATTTCTTCTTCTAGTCGTAGTAAACCAGGTATTTAAAAGATCAATGAAGATAGTCTCTAGAAGATAGTTCTATGTGATCATTCCCTTTTTCTTTAGCTAAAGATATTAATACTGCCTGTACATAGATAAAAAAGAGAGGATGGAAAGTTGAAGACAAGGATATGGACTTTGTTATCAAAAGAGAAATTTGCATTAGCCTTCGTTGTCATGCTATTGACTGTAGTTACCATTGCCTTGGCATACAAACACTATGTTGATTATCAAAGATACATTAATAGATTAGGAGATGAATATGACAAGGTTAAACCCTATATTGACTTCTATCCATGGTACAGTTGGGGAATTGGACCTTATCTTTTCATGTTAGGATGCATAACAGCAGGAGTCTGGATAGGAATAATTATCAGAGGACTACAAAAACTACAAATCAAATTCCGTAGACATAGAGAACTAAAAGCAATAAGCTTATTATTAATTCCTTTATTTGCTTCAATTCCCATAAGCAAAGGATATCTCAATACTACTTTTTCATATTTGGATTCTATCAGAGAATCATTGCAGAAACCTAGAGGGAGAGGGCTAGGTCAGAATTAGTTTGCACAAAAAGATGATTTTGATGAACTAGAAGGACTTGGGCAAAGCCTAGAAGAAGAAAGCTTCAACCTGTTATCTCAAAAATGGAATCTAGAAATACTCACACTACCCTCTTAACCCAGCAGGATACAGAATAAAAAAGGGATGTTTTCAGGCTTGTATTCACGGGTCAGCGGTCTTCTGTATTATGAACACTGCAGAGCCTTCTGGGCACATTGGCGTTCCGCCAGCTGCTGGTGCCTTAGTGTAGATGTTGACGTAGACGTGTCCTGTTCCAACGAATGCCCAACTTGGAATCGTCATTGTTTGCTCGGCTGTTAGACCGTCGTCGGGATCAACCATGAAGTCGATGGTCCGCAGTCCAATCGTCACGTTGCATTCGTCGTGGAGAACAATTGTAACGAACACGTCTTTGCTGTGGTAGGCTATGTTCTTGATGTCAACTGTAACGCCTAGGTTTTGTCCTTTCTTGAACATTGCGCCACTAACCTGTATGTCTCTGATTGACACGATGTAGCCGAATCTGAACTTGCATATGTCTGAAAGGATTGTTTCGGCTACGTCTGCTATGCCAATGATTGCCCAGTCTCCGAACAGGTCTTCGGCTCCTGAGCCTTCCCATGGGATCCTCATCGTTGTCGTGGCGATGCCGCTTGCGTCCGTGAATGCGGTTCTATAGTCTCGTGTGGTGCCGTTTGGGTCTTTTATCTCGAATGCAACTGGCTTGTTTTCAACTGGTTCTTTGTAGTGTGTTATGAGGGCATATATTGTTATTTCTTCTTGTGGTCCGAAGGCATCACTCCAAGCCCATGGGTACGGGTTGGGGTCATCTATAGGACCACCTGATCCTATACCGCCCTTCTCGGTGTAGACATCGAATGCCCAAGGCCACCCACACGGCCACATTTCGTGTATCACGTGCTTTTCAGAGTCGTGGTCTACGTATCTTGGGTCTGTTGGTGGGCTCGGGTCTGGTGCGATGACTGTTAGGGTTATGGCCACGTTTAAGAATCCTGGAGCACCAGATTTGTACCATGAACTCACTCCGTACTTGGTATATTCAATGGTTCCGTCGTTGAAGAGGTCGATGTCCCATCGGTATTCTGTGATGGGGCATTCGTGGCTCTCGGGTGAGGCATCCCAACCGCTTGTTGATTCGGAGGCGTCTAGGGTTACATTAGTGTCGGTGGTAACGAAAGTGCAGTCAGCCGGGGTGAATTTCGCGCTTGGCGGTGTTGGTGGCGGCGGTGGGTTGATGAATAGGCCTGGAACAATCGGGTCGATTGTTATTGGGTTTTTCGCTGGGTCGAGGCATACCACATCTACTAGGTTGATGTAGGTTCCGCTAATTGGGGTGAACTTCTTCACGTGGAAGGTCACGTATGCTAGGATGCCGTCGCCGGTTTTGCCTGTGGCTGTCAGTCGTGTGCATGACATCTCTGTGATCTCGCCTAGGTCGTTGTGTGGGGGCGAGAACAGGAAGAGGGTGTCTGGTTGTAGGAATGGTCCTTCGTAGATCATCCACTCGAGTCCAGTGAAGGCAACCTCAAGGATCGCTGGATCCCATGTGACCCTTGCCTTCCAGCTCCACAGGTTGGAGACTCCGAAGATCTTGATCTGTATCGTGAAGTTGTTGCATGGTCCTGGGCTTAGTGGCGGCAATAGCTCGGTTGTGTCGCTTAACTCAAATATCACCTTCATTGATGCTGTCTCGGCTTTTACTGCTGGCGTAAAGCTCATCACCATCGCTAGGCTTATGGCTAGACACAGCAGAGTTTTTCCTCTCACTCTCATTCTACTTCTTTTCTCCCCTTTCACTTACGCGATGCTTCATCGCCTAAACAAGAATAGACTAAGCAAACTTAAACATTAGATGCAATCAATATTTATGCTTTGTGAAACAATCTTCGATAAATGTGACAATCAAAACCCTATTTTAGAATCAGACTATAACTTATGAATTTTCACGCACACGACCATAATATAAGATAATAGCTTTAAAACAAGAGATACTTGGAGTCTAATAGAAATTCTATGCAGAAACCTAGAGGGGGTCTAGCTCAGTTTTGAGTTAAAGTTTGATAGTTGTTACATTGCCCACATCATCGTAACACTTAAACACGCCCACAACCAAATCGCAGAGGAAAACAGAGACGAACAACTTGTCATTCCAAGAATTATTGAACAACCTCTGGCAAGTCTTAACCCAATACAGCTATTTCGGAGTCTTTCTAATCAGTTTCATCGGAACAGCCTCGATAATTATCCCCGTACCATACACGCTAATAATCTTCACACTGGGGCTCACAGGCGATTGGGACCCCTTTCTTCTCATAATCGCGGGCGGCGTTGGTTCAGCACTGGGTGAATTCTCTGGATACGCACTAGGATATTTTGGAAGAAGAGTAATCAGCGAAGAACGCCAGAGAAAAATGACCTACCTAGTCAAACTCTTTGACCGTTATGGACCAATAGCCATCTTCGCCTTCGCCTTGACTCCGCTACCGGACGACCTGCTATTCATACCACTCGGGATTCTAAAATACAAATTTTACAAGGCGTTCATCCCAGCGCTCATCGGAAAATTGCTCATGATATTTCTCCTAGTGTATTTCGGAACAATATGGGGCGACATCCTCATCTTAATGTTAGGCGAGGGAGCAAACCTCATCGGAATGGCAGTCACAACCATACTGCTAGTCATCGTTATAATCGCCCTATACCGAATCGACTGGGAAAAAATCTTCAAAAAATACATGGGTGAGAGAGGCGAAAAACAAGGTTGAGGGTAATAGCCGACCTTCACATTCACAGTCGATTCAGCAGAGCCACAAGCGAAAAAATGAACGTCACAGAAATAACCCGTTTCGCCCGAATAAAAGGCTTAAACCTTGTTGGCACGGGCGACTTCACACATCCAAGATGGCTCAACGAACTAAAACAAGAACTCATTGCAGACGCAGAAACAAGCCTCTACAAACCAGCTAAAGAACCAGAGTCCCCTATTCACTTTATGATAACAGGTGAAGTAGCCACCATCTTCACTTTTGAAGGCGAAATCAAAAAGATTCACCATGTCATTTTAGCGCCAAGTTTTGACACAGCGGTTCAAATAAACGACCGCTTAACGCATTACGGCAACGTAGCTAGCGACGGCAGACCCATCCTTAACATGACAGCGCCTCAACTAGTCGAAGAAATAATGCAAGTCAACAATGAAAACATGGTCATCCCAGCGCATGTTTGGACACCTTGGTTTAGTCTATTCGGAGCCCTCAGCGGCTTCAACCGCATAGAAGACTGCTACCAAGACACAACCAGACATATTCACGCCCTTGAAACAGGCTTGTCCTCAGACCCACCAATGAACTGGCGCCTCAGCAGCCTCGACAAATTCGCTTTGGTCTCAAACAGCGACAGCCACAGCCACTGGCCATGGCGGATGGGCAGGGAAGCAAACGTCTTCGAACTTGAGAGATTAACATACAATGCAATATTGGACGCCATACGTGAAAAAGACATCAACCGCTTTAAGTTCACAATCGAAACCGACCCTGCCTACGGCAAATACCATTGGACTGGGCACAGAAACTGCAAGGTTTCGCTGCCGCCTCAAGAAGCCATTAAATATGGAAATCGCTGTCCTGTCTGCCGTAGAAATCTTACCAAGGGCGTCGAGCAACGTGTCGAAGAGCTCGCTGACAGACCCGCCGAGTCTAGACCTCAAGACGCCATCGGCTACATACACCTCTTGCCCCTCTCAGAAATAATCGCCACTGTCCTAGGTGTAACTTACCCCAGCGTCCAAAAGGTGTGGGAAATCTACAACGCGCTCATTACAAAATTCGGCGACGAATACACCGTGCTCATAGATGCGCCGTTGGAAGAGATGGCGAGAATTGTTGACCCCAGAGTCGCCCAAGCCATCGTTCGAGTAAGAGAAGACAAGGTCGTGGTAACACCTGGCTACGACGGCGTCTACGGTGAACTCATACTCGGCGATGAACAAAAAAAAGAAACAAAACCTAAGAGAGAACCAATAAAACAGCGAAGCCTAGCAGACTTCATATAACGTTCAAATAAACGGCACCAAATACCACAGGGCTGACAATTGTTTTTTAACGAGGCAATGAACCGATGATTATAGACAACACTATTAGTATTATTCCAATAACTATGGCAAACTTGCCAAGGTTTTTCTTCACAGTTTGCCCTATCGAAAGAACTGCATCAACAGTTCTTTCTGTAGGGGTCTCACGCGATGGCCTTGCAACTGCAATGAAGGCTCCTATGGTGAAAAATAGCGCTCCCTCGAGAAACAGAAAGTCGCTTAATATCACATTTGGCGGCTTCATCCAGAAGCTCCACACGATCTCGCTGCTGTAGGACATGCTTGATACAGCTACCAAAGCCACCAAGGTATCAGCGATCAATATGAGCAAAACAACCAAGAAAATTGTTTTCACAAGTTTAGACTGTAGGATCAGCCTTAGTTTTGTTATCGTGTCTTTCAAAGACATCGCTTCAAGCAAAGTTTTGTTCGAACGAGTTTAATAGGATTTTCTAAGCAACCCAATAGGACAACTTTTAAAGGCTAAACGAAGCGAAATTAATGGCAGCATCTGAAAAGGAGCAAAATAGTATGGATTATCGAAAGCTTGTCGAAATGATCAATGTTGCAAGGTGGGAAATGGTTTCAGACAAGCTCGTTGACTTGATTCTCACATCTAAAAATGATGAGAAGATGCCAAACCAACTCGCAAACACAATACTTCATAGTTGGCAACACGGTGTTCTCAAAAACGAGTCTGGACTAGCCGCTCTATTAGAAGCCGCATTACTGCTTGAACCCGAAAAAACCATTAACACATTAAACGAACTGGAAATGGAAAACGTCGCCGAACAAATCAAGACGGCACTGGCATCATAAGGAAGGGTTCAAAAATGGTCAAGTTTGGAATAGAGTTTGTTCCACGTCAACCATACTGGAAAACAACATACTACGTCATCCAAGCCGAGATTGGTGGGTTCAGCAATCTCTGGATCACTGATCATTTCAACGACCGCAACGTATACGTAACTCTCACAGCCGCAGCCCTCTACACCAACAAAATAACGTTTGGTTCAGGAGTAACCAACCCATACATGGTGAATCCGGTTTTCACCGCGCAAGCAATTGCAACCTTAAACGAATTAGCTCCTGGGCGGGTTGTGTTGGGTATAGGCGCTGGAGACAAAACCACATTGGAAAGCGTTGGAGTGGAGATGCAGAAGCCGCTTAAAGCAGTTCAAGAAGCCGTTGAAATCTTCAGAAAAATAACCGTTGGAGATAGCGTCGCTTATAGCGGAGAAGTGTTCAAGACAGCTGGCGCCAAGTTTCTCTTCAAGCCGAGAGGTACGATACCGGTATACGTTGGGGCGCAAGGTCCAAAAATGCTCGAGTTCGCTGGCAAAGTTGGTGATGGAGTGCTCATCAACGCCTCCCATCCGAAAGACGTAGAGTACGCCGTTAGTTGCGTGAAAGAAGGTGTTAGCGCAGCCGGCAAAAAACTCAGTGAAATCGATGTTGCAGCCTACACATCGTTCTCAGTCCATGAAGATATAAAGAAAGCCAACAAGGCAGCGGTGCCCGCGGTGTCGTTTATCGTGGCTGGCAGTCCACCGCAGGTCTTGGAGAGACACAGAATCGACGTGAAAAAAGCTGAGGAAATCAAAGAATCACTAAAGGTTAACGACTGGGGTCGCGCCTTCAACGAGGTCACCCCTGAAATGATAAGCGCCTTCACTGTGTGTGGTACTCCAGACATGTGCATTGAACGCATCGCAGAACTATTAAAATCAGGCATATCTCAGTTTGTAGTGGGGTCACCGATAGGCGCAAACGTCAGAGAAGCCATAAACCTCATCAGCGAAAAAATAATCCCACACTTTAAAACTTGAAGAGCCTATGCTATCTGAAACAGTACTTGATCTCTTGAAACTCCGCCACAAATTCGACAACTTCAGATCTAAGTTTTCTGTGTGTTTCTCTATCCTTTATCACGCGTTTAATAAACTCCGCAACCTTTTGCATTTCTTTTTCTTTCATTCCCCTTCGAGTTAATTCGCACACCCCAAGTCTGATGCCGCAATCAGTAATAATATTCACTTCTTCCATTTTTTTAGCGACAACTCTGCCTTTTTTGTCGCCGCCATAGTCGAGGAAGACCTGATGCGACTTTGTGAATCCTGAATGCGAGCACGCGACTGAGAAGTCAAAGTCTGCCAATGCTTTGGCTAGTGCTTGAGCGTTCTTAACAACCTGCGCGGCGTATGCTCTTCCAAATTTTTTCATCTCAGCCAAGGCTAGGGTCAAAGCAGCTATTCGATTCCAATGGGCATTGTCTACAAACGCTTGATTAATACGCTGTTGAATAACGTCATAATGCTCCTCGTCTGCAAGAATAGTTCCGCCTTGTGGTCCAAAGAAACTCTTATGTGTTGACCCGAATAGAACAGAGGCGCCTTCTCGAATTGGGTCTTGAAATTGCTTTCCTGCTATCAAGCCCAACACGTGAGAGCCATCAAACCCGATGTGGGCGCCAATTTCACGGGCAAGTCCAGCAAGCTCTCGCAGCGGATGCGGAAAAAGGAAGAGGCTGGCTCCAAAAACAACGACCTTCGGCTTAATACTCAGAATCAACTCTGAGGCTTGATCCACATCGATGTTCATTTTCTCCCTCGAAAAAGGGAAGCCAACCACTCTCAACTTCAAGAAGCTCGCCACACCGTTTTTCCAAATCCCAGGGTATCCTCCGTCAGCCGGGGAGAGGCATAAAAGCCTATCTTTGGGGTGGGAAAAGCAAGCGAGAAAAATTAGGTCAGCTATATGACCAGAAAGTGGACGCAAGTCAGCTGTCTGAGAATTGAAAACTTCTCTGGCGAGTTTTTCGCCACATTGTTCAATTTCATCCATGAAGCGCGTACCCATGTAGAATTTGTCTCGAGAGGTATATCGATGTCCAAACTCCGAAGAGAGAAGGGATCGAACCGCTAGGCTAGTTACATTTTCTGAAGGAATGAGGTTGATGCATTGTTGTCCACGCCATTTTTCATGGTTTTTGGACAAAGACAATATTTCATTGAACATGTGTTCACTTGCTTAATTTGCTTGAGAAGTTACATACTTCTCACTGGTTATTTAACACAATTGGGCTTAAAAGTGGTTCTTGTTGTGACTCCTCGGCGAAGTGTCATACCAAGGGTTTAATTGCTTAATAGGAGTAAAAGATAAAATACTGTGTGTGTTGTTTTTATGTTGTGATAGGATGAAAAAGAAGAAAAAGACTCGAAAAACCAAGCGGACATTGGTGGTACTTACTTCACTGCTTGTTTTTATAGTTATCATTATTGTAGGTGTGTATCAAACCCAGTTAGCACCGCCACCGCCCAAGGTACCGGCTGATGAATACTTTGTTGTTCTAAACTTTGCGCTCGAAGATTATGAGCTTAGTAAAGATGGTGAATACGTGAAGGTATACTTGGTATCATTCAACCTCAAACCAGTTGGGGGTGACGCTCACGACGTTATCATTAAAAGTTTGGCGGGGACGCAGCAACCTGAGGAGTTTCCGTCGATAGGAAAAGGAGTATCCCAATTTGTCGAGCTTGAGTTTCCTAGTCCCTATCCCAAAATTGTCAGGAAAAACGCTGGTAGGTTTCCGTTTTCAATAGAAATATACTCAAGGGAGACAGGAGATGGAACCATCACGGTCTACCTTGATGACCAGTTAATTTGAAAGTTAACTTTACGCGGAAATGTTAATCGTAGGCGCCGATTCAGAGTAATTTCATTCTCAAAATTTTTTCCATCAGACCTTTTTCTTCAAAATAACGGGCTAAGTAATGCTCAATGTCTTCATAGCTAACGCTTCTTCCAACCAACAAACAACTTAAGTCGTCAACTGTTGGTCTGCTTCTGAATTTAGGCATTATCGTGTCGGGTTTCATGTTGAACCTTGTAATAATTTTTATCTTAAAGCGCTCTAATCCGTGTTCAGGACATTTCATTTCGATCCATAGGTTGGCCAAGACTGATGCATCCTGAACTATTTAACTCTAGGGAAGAATTATAAACAGAAAGAGGAATAAATACTTGATGTAGCCGTAGATAAGTGACTCAACAGTATTTTGGGTTCATCTAGACATAGATATTTAAGCTCTCCTCTCCGACTCCGACAAGCTTATAAAATTCAATCAAAAAAGTAGTTTGTGAGCGGGTGTACTCATGGGTTTAGCAGCTTACATTATCAGAAGGTTGTTACTGGTAGTACCGACTTTGATAGGTGTTTCATTGCTCGTTTTTGCGGTTTCGCAAATGGTCGATGTTAATATAAGAGCTATGCTTTATGTGACGAATGAGAAGATGCTGGACAGGATTGATTGGGTTATATCAAAATACGGCTTAAATGATCCCTTTTACCTGCAGTATGGGCGTTGGCTTGGCGAAGTTTTAAAGGGAAACCTTGGCTGGTCAAAGGGTCCTGGGGCAAATAGCCCCGTCTGGGAAGCTTTGATTACTAGAATACCTGCCACGTTTGAAATTACCTTGTTTTCTGCACCTGTGATTATTTTGTTAGGAATTTATTTGGGCGTGCAGTCAGCCGTCCATAGAGACAAAATTATTGACCACATCACAAGAACAGTGTCAATTATCGGGTGGTCTCTTCCATCCTTTTGGTTAGGTATATTGTTACTCTCTGTATTTTTTGGGCTCCTTCCATGGTTTCCACCACGCCGTTTAGGAAGTGCTGCCGAGACCTTTGTGAACTCTCGAAATTTCGTCAAGTATACTGGACTCTATACTATTGATGGTTTGTTGAACGGGAAAGCTTGGATAAGCATTGATGCGCTGCGCCATCTTGTGCTTCCGATAATTGTATTGACAACTATTCAAATAGCGCTAATCGTTAGGGTAATGCGATCGAGCATGCTGGAGGCTCTCGGCAAAGGTTATATTGTTACGGCGAAAGCAAAGGGCTTGAGCAAAGATAAGGTCATCAATAAACACGCAAGAAGAAACGCGTTAATCCCTGTAATCACCCTTTCTGGACTTTTAGTTGCAGGCATGATGAATGGTTTGGTAATTACAGAAACAGTTTTCGCATTTCCAGGTATTGGAAACTTTGCTGCACAAGCTGCTATACAGGTCGATTTACCTGCGGTGCTTGGTTTTGCTCTGTTTTCCGGTATCATTTTTGTGTTTGCAAATCTGTTTGTGGACATATTGTATGCGTATATAGATCCTCGAATTAGGCTAGGGTGATTTTATGAGTATAAGGAATCGATTGGGAGAATTCAGAAAGTCTGTTGGGCCTGCGATAAGTGAATTTAGGTTCATATTGCACCGGGTAAAGCAAAGTCCTCTTTCAATTTTTGGCAGCGCAATAGTTGTCTTTTTTATTGTGCTTGCTTTGCTAGCCCCTATTTTAGCTCCTCCTATGCCAGGGCGCGATCCTTATATGGTGTTGAGAAGGGGGGAGAAAGAGGGTGACCCGGATTACAATCAAACACCGCAACCTCCTGTTGAGGGATACCCGTTTGGTACGACTCAAGGGCAATACGATTTGTGGTATGGATGTATATGGGGAACCCAGACAGCTTTTCGTGTGGGCATATACGTTGTGGTGGTCTCTTTGATAATTGGTATTGCTATTGGAGCCCTCGCTGGTTATTATGGGGGGGTCTTGGACGAGTTGATGATGAGATTCACTGACATCGTCTTGGCTTTTCCTGGCTTGCTTCTTGCTATGGCGTTCTTCTTGGCTATGCCGACACGCTTTACACTTTTTACGTTGGGGGGTCTAAATTTAACTGTTAATGTAACCGCCTTAGACAAGGTTTTGATAGCTCTTATTATTGTTGGATGGCCATCTTATACAAGAGTAATTCGAGGTGAAATAATGAGGATTAAAACAGAAGACTATGTTGAGGCAGCCAAGGCATCAGGTTGTTCTGATTTTAGATTGATGATTAGACATGTTCTTCCAAATACGGTATTTCCTATACTTATTATGGCTTCTCTTGATATAGGAGCAATAGTCTTAACGGCTGCAGCGTTGGGCTTCTTAGGAATTGGCGCTCAAGCTGGCTATGCGGATTGGGGGCAAATGATTGCGTTGTCGCGAAACTGGATTGTTATTGAACCTGGTAATCCCTTTAAGTATTGGTGGGTGTACAATATACCTGGTGTATTTATTTTCACCTTCGTTCTCGGATGGAATTTGTTGGGTGACGCGTTTAGAGATGTTTTGGATCCGATGATTAGGAGAAAGTGATAGCTGTGAAGAATCTGTTGAGCATCGAAGATCTAGTGGTAAGATTTTACACGTATGAGGGAGTTGTTGAGGCTTTAGATGGCGTAAACCTAAACCTACGAGAAGGAGAAACACTGGGCGTTGTCGGAGAGACTGGGTGCGGTAAATCTGTGACGTCACTCTCCGTTCTGCTTCTTGTTCCTCCGCCAGGAGTAATTGAACGTGGAAAGGTTCGGTTTGTAGATGAAAGTGGCGCTGTCAATTTGCTTGAGCAAGATGAAGCTTACTTGCGAAGCATGAGGGGAAGAGATATTTCAATGATTTTTCAGGAGCCCAGAGCCTTTCTGAATCCCGTGTATACTGTTAAGGATCAAATTTCGGAAGTCTTGATGCTTCACAGAAGGGAGGAACTGTGTCAAAGGGCGCTTCAAGCTATTGAAAGAGATATGGAAAGTGGGAAGGCTAATGTATTTGCTCCTCTTGAAAAGGCGTTTTTTACGACAATGTTCAATGATCCAGAGTCCGATTTAGTTGGGTTTCTGTTAAAGATTCCTATTGTTAGAAGACTCAACCGCAGACTGGATAAAGAGATCCGAGGAGAAATTGTTAGGTTACTAAAGGAGATGGGAATGCCTGACCCAGAACGAATCATGAATATGTATCCTCATGAGTTAAGTGGGGGCATGGCTCAGCGTGTTGTAATAGCTATGGCGCTTGCGTGTGGTCCCAAACTTCTTATTGCTGATGAGCCAACGACCAACCTTGATGTAACTGTTCAACTTCAGATCTTGAACTTGGTGAGGGAACTCAAGCAGAAGTTCAAGTCATCAATAGTTTATGTGACTCATGATCTGGGGGTTGTGGCTGAGCTTTGTGAGCGTGTGGCGGTGATGTATGCTGGGAACGTTGTTGAACTTGCTAACGTCATGGAAATCTTCAAGAAGCCACTCCATCCTTACACTAGGGCTCTTTTGGAATCGATTCCGAGGCCTGGACATGAGTTTAAGTCCATAGAGGGCACTGTGCCGAGCTTGATAAATCCGCCAAAAGGTTGCAGATTTAATGATCGGTGTTCCAATGCTGTGGAAAAGTGTTTGCGTGAGAAGCCAAGGTTGGTGGAAGTGGAAAAAGAACATTTCGTTCAGTGTCATTTGTACCCAGGTGGTTCTTGATGGATTACCTATTAGAGACCGATAATTTAAAAAAATATTATGAGATAACTGGTGGAGTCCTTAAAAGGACAGTAGGTGAAGTTAAGGCTTTAGATGAGGTTAGCCTTGGAATAACCAAGGGTGAATGCTTTGGTCTAGTTGGGGAGTCAGGTTGCGGCAAAACAACATTTGGAAAAACAGTGCTTCGATTACTTAAACCAACTGCAGGCAGCATTTTTTTCGGTGTGCCACCTGAAATAAGGGAAGAAATGAAAAGGCTCAAGAAAGACGATGTTCGAGATCCTACACTTAGGAAGCTTAGAAGACAGTATGACCTATCTACATTCAAGGGAAAAAGGTTAAAGCAGATTAGAAGAAGGATGCAGATAGTTTACCAAGATCCCACGACCTCCCTCGACCCTAGGATGCTCGTTAAGGACATTGTGGCTGAGCCTCTGATAGCGCAGCGTTTGGTTAAAGGAGAAGAACGAAAGAAAAGGGTCGTGGAAATCCTCAAGAAGGTGGGATTGACTGAGAGGCATCTTTACAGGTACCCTCATGAGTTCAGTGGAGGTCAGAGGCAGAGAATTGCGGTTGCAAGAGCCTTGGTGACAAATCCTGAGTTTGTGGTTCTCGATGAGCCGACATCTGCAGTAGATGTTTCAGTGAGGGCGCAGTTGCTTAATTTGTTTCAGGATTTGCAGAGAGACATGGGTTTGACATATTTGTTTGTCAGTCATGATTTGAGTGTTGTAGAGTGTATAAGTGATCGATTGGCGGTTATGTATCTTGGGAAGATTGTGGAGTTGGCTTTAACGAAGGAGCTTTATGAGAATCCACTCCATCCATATACTGTAGCTCTTTTCTCAGCTATACCTGTTCCTGACCCAGCTTTGAAGAGAACTAGGCATGTGCTTAAGGGTGATGTGCCGAGTCCGATTAATCCTCCTGCTGGTTGCAGGTTCCATCCAAGATGCTTCCGAGCCATGGATATTTGCCGCAAACAAGAACCGTCGCTCAAAGATGTCGGGAGTGGACATATGGTTTCATGCTTCCTCTTTTCTTGAGGGCAGCTTGTTTTCTTGAAGCCATGTTTACTGTGTGAGTGAAGTTTGTTTGTGATGGTTTATTGTTGTAGAAAAATCTTCCATAAAGATTAAATATGTGCTAACAGATATCTTGTTACGCTGTAAAAATAGTAAAAATTGGAAAAAGTAAGGAGAGAGAAGTATGAATAAAAAGACTCTAGTGACTATTCTGCTTTGGACATTGCTATTTGCTTTGGCAGTTCCGTTAACTGCTCCAAAAGTTAGTGCTCAACCAACAAATTTGCTGCATCTCGTCGAAGATACTATTGGTGAACCTATGGATCTTGATCCAGCTTGGAGTTACGACACAGCGAGCGGCGAGTTATTGATGAACATTTATGATACACTAATCGACTTTAAGGGTGTATACGCAGATCAGTTTGTGCCTGGACTCTGTGAATTACCGACATACAAGACCATCAGCGAAGACATGTTAATAGACGACGGCACCGGCCCGAAGGTAGTCACGCATTGGGTTGGCAGGATGACCTTCAAATTTAGAACTGACGTGACCTTCCAATTCCATGGCGAAGGCGTTGACGACATCCCAGGCGAGTACGACCTGCTGGAAATGCAGGACATTGAGTACTCGTTGGAGAGGTTCATTGTAACCGACGCGAGCACAGGCGCATCTTGGATGATGCACGAGGCCTTGATTGGTGGAGGCTGGATGGGTGATTGGAGCGACGCGTGTGACGCGGCTGGCTTGCACCCGGACTCTTCCGAGACCGCACACGGGTGGAACGGTTGGACTGACGAAGCAGTCGACCTATCCATCCAAACCAACGCCACTCACATCTGGTTCAACATGGCTCTCCCAGAGGAAGCCATCTTCTACCAGGTATTGGCGCAGGTATGGTGTGGCGTACTCAACAAGGACTGGTGCGTGACGCATGCAGGCGACTGGCCAGGCATGCTCCCTGGAGGCGGAGACAACGACGAATGGGTCAACTACCACGACCCAGCTGAGTCACCGTTGTACGCGTTCTCCCCAGCAAGTCCTGGACCAAACCTGGACGCTGCGTTGGGAACAGGCGCGTACATGCTCGACTACTGGAACAAGGGCGCAGGCGGACTCTGGTCTGTTATAAAATGGAACAACTACTGGGGCGGTTGGGCAGGCA
>Ga0315310_10000478_pt1 | contig 25589 bp, 19 predicted proteins | sample TDP5_MG_FD_203630 | JGI IMG/M metagenome (GOLD analysis project Ga0315310, IMG submission 203630) | Freshwater sediment microbial communities from Lake Towuti, South Sulawesi, Indonesia - TDP5 | ecosystem: Environmental > Aquatic > Freshwater > Lake > Sediment | place: Indonesia: South Sulawesi...
ATTCACCTTAATATCAAATTGTCTATGAGCATTCCTGCCATTGAAAATGATATCAGTCACATCATAAAATCTCAGGGTTAAGCTACTTCTGGAAAATATATCCTCACCTCGTTTCTTCCCGAGTTGTTTTTTACTTGCTTCGTCAACCTCCCAATAGGCATAAATCCATCTGGTATCACGGGGTAAAAGAGCTATTTTAGTGTCTCCATAACGTTCCTTAAGCGGTGCACCCCGATCGATGAATAGCCTTACCCTTTCTTCCCTTTCAGCCGGGGGAGTTGGCGGGAGAGAAGTTTTAGCACTTTCTGGCTCACTTTTTTCCTCAAGAGTAATCTTCTTATACCTTTCCCTTGCTCCCATTACTCCATACTTAGCAACCAGTTTCTGCCAGGCTGTCAATTTTTTAATTTTTTTTCTTCTCTTCATATTCCCTCCGTTCTGAACGATTTTAGCTAAAATCTACCAAATCCAAAATTCTTTGTCAAGAGAATTTTGACTTGGAAGGCACAGTGAATGGTCTAAAATATTAACTACCTTGCTTAAGAATGTTATTCCCGCATATAGACTATCCATCCGGGTAATTCGTCGATAGTAACTCGTTTAGAAAACTCTGGCAGGTAGTTCAGTACATATTTACCCATTGAACCTCCGTAAGATCGAAACGCAACCAGCCGAATATTAGTAGGAATGTGTGCCAGAAAGTGTTCGCGACTCACCCGAAAACCCGATATTTCCCTATTGAATAGACCGTACGCATGGTGGTAGAGCTTGCCCTCTGCCAGTAAGCTCGAGAGCGGATGAGTGGGGAAATATGCTTCGCCAGGATGGTTTTTTGCATATTCATATGCCACTTTTTGCTCATTACTTGAAAGACCATATAATATCCGACCAATACCGCTAAATTTAGCCACGTTAGCATAAATAAGCCCTGTAATTAACAAGATAAGTAAAACTTTCACAGAGTTCCCCTTGGGTCGGGCAGAGGATGATAATGAATCTGAACCAAATCTTGTTAAGGCAAGAGTGACAGCAGCAACAAGGAAATAAAGGGTAGGGCTTAGCGTGTTGACATCTCCTCCTAGTTTTACTCTGCCAAGTATTGAAGTTGGCACCATAAATAGACTTACCATGGCTAACATTGTCCACTGGTTAGAGCTAAGCCATACCTTTAGTTTATTAGGTGAATTCGATGAAAGGGATAACTGGCATATAGAACAAAAAATCAGTATGGTTAGCGGTAGAAAAGATTCTCTTATTAAGTGGTAAGTTGCTGTAAGCAGTGCCACTATTCGGCTTTCGCTAAATTGCCAAGGACAATGGCTTGGTATTGTAACAATGTTGAACCACAGATTTTTAGAATTAAAAATCGATAAAAAAAGAGTGGATACTGCCACACCAGAAACACATAGACATAATATATAGCGCCTAAAGCTTTTATACCCATCGGTTAGCAGGATATATGTTGGTAATGCAAACAACATGGGCACTAGAGTTTGCTTTGTCCAAACCGCAAATACTGAAAGCAGAGCTGCTAGCAGGAGCAGCAGTATGTTGTCGTTTCGTTTTCGATAGTAGAGAATTGCGCAGGCAACAGCGCTAAATCCAAGTGCCGGGGCATCCGCATATACTGTAGAAGCAGAGTAAGTTAGCGCTGGAGAGCTAAGTGTGAATAGGCAAAAGCAAACAAAACCGTAAACTGCAAATAGTGATTTTTTAGGGGCAAATAAATTTTTGCCAACATGTAACCAAAGTATAGGTAGAAAATAGAAAGATACACTGATAAATGAAGCAAAAATGAGTGCAGGTGTTGGAGAATTAAACAGTGTGGCAGGTAAATATATAAGGGCCCGTAAAGGACCGGTTAATGTAGAAAATACGGGGCCACTATCAGGAGGGTAATATAACTTATAACCACGTATCAGTGAAAATGTCCACGCCAGGCGGGCACCACTCCATTCCCCGAAAGGCGCTGACAGAATTTTTTTTAGAATTATTCCGCTGGAAAACAGCAAGGCCATTAAGATTGAGGCAGCAACAAACAGGTCTAACAAGTTCAGGGTTGATAATAATGCGAATATGATAGAAAATATCAGTGTAAGTAATATTAAATACCCAATAAACATCTTATCTGCAATAGTGTAATAATGTTCTAATGGATATACTTTTTGATTCTCAATAACCCTATTCAAAATCTCTATCGACCTGCCCTCATACATAGCCTTTACAAGCTGATGGCCAAATAATGAATATGCTATGTACCCTATTATTAGAAATATCAATAGAGCTAATATTATAAGTTGCTTGTTCTCCTTAAGCCGGCTCATAATCACTGTTCCATTTTCCACGAGACTATCGCCACATCCTATATCCAATTCAGCAGGCTTTTCTCCCTTTGGTTTTAGATCGTATCTTTTCCTTCTTAATCGAATTTTTGTTCATACTTTTTTGCCAATTTATCAATATACCTTTTCATAGGAAGTCTATAGTATATTTTCTTGAACAATCTTCTTAGTCTTAATTTTAATTGAAGCCTGGATGGAATTTTTTCGTTAAAATCAAATCTATTATATGAAATCACCTCCTTGAATTCCTTTTCTCTAACCTTTGGTCTTGGTTTTTCTTCATAATAACCGGCAGAAATATAAGCAATTGGGTCGTAATTCCATGGTATCCTGAAAATTTTTCTTAGTTTCTTTTTAGGAGGAATATTGCAAGTCCAGCAGCAGCCCAAATTAAGAGAATAAGCAGCTAACAGCATATTCTGGATAGAAGCAGAAGCACTCTGAATGTCGTCTCTGTATTCCAAGCGGTCTGTTAAATTACTATACAATACAAGAATCCCTACAGGGGCGTTTTTTATGAAACTAGGGGCCCCATTTTTAACTATTTCTTCTTTAATTTTATTATCGGTCACGATTATATATCTCCAATCTTGCTTATTAGTAGCACTCGGAGCCCATCTAGCTGCATCGATTATTTTTTTTAGAACATTGTCTGGAACTTTTTTATCTGTGTATTTTCTAATACTTCTTCTATTCTTGATAGCCTCAAATAATTCCATTTTAATTTACCTTTTTGCAAATATAAAACTGCATGATTCCCAAATCGTTTAAGAATGGCAATAACTCTAATATTTTGTTCCCCAACTTTATAAGGAAAATTGGCCCTATAGGGAATAGTAATATCGCCTTATGCAATTCCAAATGAAAACCGCTTTGCTTCAAATATTTTTTAACAATCCAGGAAGGTATGCCTTTACGAGGACCGTCGCCATGTCCCCCGACAAAAGTTTCGTATACCTTTTGATGGAAGTCCACAATTCTCGGAGGCAAGGATAATATAAGTTTTCCATTGGTTTCTAAAACCCTGTGAAATTCATTAATCAGGTTCTGCGGCTTGGGTGTATGCTCAAGCGTTTCAGGGCATATTATATAATTAACAAAATTATCCTTTAAGTTAATAGTATCCAAATCTGTTTCCATAAAGATTTCATTCGGATATTTTGTTTTGGCAATATTAAGCATATTGGTTGATACTTCTAAATTGTAAATTTTCGCATTGGGAAGTTTGCTTCGGATATAAGGAATGGCGTTTCCTGTTCTAGACCATATACTTAAAACTTTGATACGCTTTGAGTTGGAGGGAGTTATATGCTTGACCGCTTCGATGAATCTCCAATTATAAGGATTCAATTTATGGCGATTTGCATCATCATAAATGTGGGCAACTTTATCCCAATGGGCTTTCACTTCATCGATATTAAACCCCATTTCATACTTTATCATATTACCCTACTTAGATTCCGGGGACACAATACTTAATTTTTTATTTATCTTGTGTTTGATTGCTTGAGAATATGTTTGAGTAGGCTTAAGGGGAGAGGCTAATTATTTCTATATTCCCTGATTCTCCATCTATGGTTAATAATCTATTGCGTATGAGTTTATTACTACCCAGCAGGACCTTTACGACTTCTTGGGCCTGAAATGAAGCAACGATACTAGCTGTAGTAGGAGGAGTTCCCAGGTCACTCTCACTTCCAACTTCTGGAGCCTTATCACGTGAACCATAGATCCTTATCAATCCTTCGTCTTCTGGTAATATAGTGGTGACCTGTCCGTAAAATCCGGCTATGGCACCGTGAACTAAAGGAATACTTTCCTTTTTAGCTGCTGTCTCTAAGATAAAACGAGGGCCTATTTCGCCCAAAGCATCCACAATGACATTTGCTCCTTTTATCAATTGCCTGGCATTCTGCTCGGTAATAGGGTGGGGTATAGAATCCACTTCAACTCCGGAATTAATCTGCCTTACTCTTTCCCCTGCCGCCTGAGACTTATTCTGTCCAAGGTTTTTTTCCTGACAGAGCAGATGGCGATTTATATTACTATCTTCAAAAGATTCTCCATCCACTACTGTGAGATGTCCGACACCCATTCTGGCCAGAAGCTCTATAACCGTTCCTCCCAGACCTCCGGCACCAGCTATGACCACCTTGGACTGGAGAAGCTTAATTTGGCCGCCGATTCCGACTGTTCCGATGTTTCGCTGGTAGCGTTCGGGAACTACCCCTATCTGTAAAGCAGCGATTTCTACTTCTTTTCCCAAGACTTTATTCTGGTTAGCTATTTTTCTCACAGCGTCGATAGAGAGGCTTTCGTACTCCTTACCATCCGAAGCAATCGCCTTTTGGGTCAGACTTCTTATATCCTTAAGAAGTGCATTTGACATAGCTTGAAACGCCCACAATTTTATTTAGATTTGTCTCAGATTAAGGAAAAAATATCATAAATCAACTGTTATTGTCAACTTAAATTTATGTTGATTTTATTAAAAAGTTTTGTTAATATACATTTACAAATGGGTCTGGTCGGTCACCCTTTATGGTGACGACAAGGTGGCACTCCAAAGAGTGCCCGACCAAGGTCATGTTGATGTTCTGGAGTCCTCCCGAAAGGGAGGATTAAACAACCCTCGCTTTCGCGAGGAATCGATTCCAGTGGTCGGTCGCCCAGATTGTCAAACTTTCGTTTGACACTCCTTCTTTTCTAAGAGATGGCGTTATAAATCGTGTCCAACCACCCAGGTAGGTAATAGAAATGAGGATTCTGGTAACAAACGATGACGGGATACATGGTAGAGGTATTGAGCACTTGGTTCGAGCGTTATCGGGACTCGGTGAGGTTTACGTTGTTGTGCCCGACCAGCAGAGGAGCAGCACCAGCCACTCTTTGACTTTGGATAAACCTCTACGGATTCAAAAAGTGGAGGAGAAGAAATACTTGGTGAACGGGACAGCTTCAGATTGCGTGAGGCTGGGTATACTGGGTTTGATGAAGGAGGAGGTAGAGTTGCTGGTGGCTGGAATAAACAATGGTCCCAACCTCGGTGACGATGTAAGTTATTCTGGAACAGTGGGAGCTGCCCTGGAAGGGGCCCTGCTGGAAGTCCCCTCCTTTGCCTTATCCTTAGTTTTGACAGGCGGTTACCACTTTGAAGTAGCAGCAAATTTTGCATTTTTCCTGGCTAAGAAAATTGTCCAGCGAGGGCTGCCTAAAAATGTCTATCTCAACGTGAATGTTCCCGATATAGCTCTGGAAGAAATTAGGGGAGTGGAAATAACAAGACAGGGGAAAAGAATATATGGAAAAGAAATTCTGGAACGCATGGACCCTCGTGGAGAAAAGTACTACTGGATTGCTGGAGAGAATATTTCCGGAATCTCTGAAGAGGGCACGGACATTGCAGCTATCGAGCATAGTAAGATATCAATTACACCTCTCTCTGTCGATCATACAGATTATAAGATGGTAGAAGCCTTGAAGAAATGGAATCTTAATTGGAAAAAGGCTCTTAGTGGAGAGTTGACTTGAAATTCAAATTGGTTTCAGATTTTGTTCCTCGAGGAGACCAACCTCAGGCAATTAGGGAGCTAATTGAAGGAATTCTACGAGGAGATAGGGCTCAGGTCTTACTGGGAGTGACCGGCTCAGGAAAGACTTTCTCTGTTGCCAGTTTGATAGCCAGTGTTAATAGACCTACTCTGGTAATCTCTCATAATAAGACCCTGGCAGCTCAGCTCTATTCCGAATTTAAGCAGTTCTTTCCGGAAAATAGTGTAGAGTATTTTGTCAGCTATTATGATTATTATCAGCCCGAGGCTTATGTTCCCCAGACCGACACATATATAGAGAAGGACGCTTCTATTAACGAACAGATTGACCGCTTAAGGCTAAAAGCTACAAGCTCTCTTCTGGAAAGGAGAGATGTTATCATTGTGGCTTCTGTATCCTGTATCTACGGCATTGGTTCTCCCCAGGAATGGAAGGAGTCTCTGGTCATTCTGCTTAAAGGTAACTCTTATCCCCGTCAAGATTTGCTCAGGGATTTGGTAAATATCCAGTATCAGAGAAACGACATCGATTTCTCCCGAGGAAATTTCAGAGTCAGAGGAGATGTTGTGGAAGTATATCCTGCCTATCTGGAAACCGCTCTTAGGGTAGAATTCTTTGGTGATGAGATTGAGAGGATAGCCGAAATCGACCCTTTAACTGGTAAAGTTCTAACAGACAAAGAGAAGGTATATATTTACCCCGCAAAACACTTTGTCACCACCAGACCGAGGTTGGAAGAAGCCATAAAAGCGATAAGGAAGGAGCTGGCAGAAAGATTAAAGGAGTTGAAGTCTCAAAATAAGTTACTGGAAGCCCAGAGGTTAGAGACCAGGACAAATTATGATATGGAGATGATGCGTGAAGTAGGCTACTGTACTGGAATTGAGAACTATTCCCGGCATCTCTCGGGAAGAAAGCCGGGAGAGCCCCCCTCATGTCTGATTAACTATTTTCCTCAGGACTTCTTGACGATTATCGATGAATCTCATGTTACTATTCCTCAACTGAATGGTATGTATAATGGAGACCGTTCCAGAAAAGAGACGCTTGTGGATTATGGTTTTCGCTTGCCCAGTGCCCTGGATAATCGTCCTTTAAAATTTGTTGAATTTGAAAGGTTGATTAATCAAGTCATCTATGTTTCAGCTACCCCAGCTCCTTATGAACTGAAGAAGGCAAAAGGTGTTGTGGTAGAGCAGGTTATAAGGCCGACTGGATTGGTTGACCCGGCAGTTGAGATAAGGCCCACCGAAGGCCAAATTGAGAACTTAATTAAAGAGATTGAGAAAAGGATGGAAAGAAGAGAGAGGATCCTGGTGACTACCTTAACTAAGCGGATGGCAGAAGATTTATGTTCTTTCCTTGTGGAGAAGGGCTTACGGGTGCGCTATCTCCATTCAGAGATTGAGACTTTGAACAGGGTTGAGATTTTGAAAGACCTCCGCAAAGGTGAGTTTGACTGTCTGGTGGGGATAAACCTGTTAAGAGAGGGGCTCGATTTGCCAGAGGTCTCCTTAGTGGCTGTACTGGATGCAGACAAGGAAGGATTCTTGAGGTCTGAAACCTCTTTGATCCAGGTTTGTGGAAGGGCAGCTCGCAACGTGAACGGTGAGGTTATTATGTATGCAGATGGAGTGACTCAATCGATGCGCCGCGCCATCAGAGAAATGGACCGCAGGCGTAAGAAACAATTAGATTATAACAGGAAATTACACATTACCCCTCAGACAATTCAGAAAGCAATTAGAGAAGAGGAAGAATTCATCGATGAGACGAAGCAGAAAGCTTATGGGATCTTGCGGGAGAAGGGCTACGATTATCTAACGCAGGAGCAGACCCCTGTGGTATTGAAGCAGCTGGAGCGAGAGATGCGCGAGGCTGCAGATAACCTCGATTTCGAGATGGCAGCAATATTAAGGGACAAGATTTTTGAGTTGAAAGGAGTCTCAAAAAGGAAAATGGGGACAGCGCCCATTTTTGGTAGACCTGATGGGTAGCCGGGTCGCTCGGCCTTTTCCTGCCGCGTTCCGCTCTCGGGACCGAGGAGGCTGACGAAAAGCCGGTCCGTTTGGTCTAAGAGTGGAGGAAGATTGAACCTTGATTTAAAGAAGATAAGACCAATAGTCAAAAATGCACTCCGGGAAGATGTGGGGAGCGGAGATATTACCACCAATTTACTCGTGCCTGAAATGAGCAGGGTGAAAGCAAAGATAGTAGCCAGGGAACCAGGCGTGGTTGCAGGGATAGGAGTGGCGGAGCAGGTGTTCAAAGTAGCGGAAAGCTTAATTGTCCGCAAAGAGAGGCGAAAGGAAAGGAAAGGGAAGGGAATCGAGTTTAAGAAGATAGTGGAAGACGGCAGCGAAGTAAAAAAAGGAGAGACCCTTGCAGAGATTCGGGGAAACGCTCAGGTAGTCCTCACAGGAGAAAGGACAGCACTAAACTTTTTGCAGCACCTTTCCGGTATCGCCACGCTGACCAGAAAATATGTGAAGGCTGTTAGGTCAAACGGGTTGCAAGGAAAGATAGGAATTTATGATACGAGGAAAACATTGCCGGGCCTAAGATATCTTGAGAAGTATGCAGTGAGTTGCGGTGGCGGATATAATCATCGGATGGGTTTGTATGATATGGTATTAATTAAAGATAACCACTGGCGGATAGCGGGGCACGGCATGGGGGAGGAAATTCCGAGTGGCTCGAATTTGGAAGAGATAAGGGAGAAGATTCCCCAGGGCATGAAAGTAGAGGTAGAGGTGAATAATCTAAGACAACTGAAGAGAGTACTATGTATGGATGTGGATATTATTATGCTTGATAACATGAACCTCCCTATTTTGAGGAAGGCAGTAAGAATGGTTCAATTGGCTCGGAAAAGAAAAGGGGTAAAAATTCCGGCCATCGAGGTTTCGGGGAGAATAAATCTGAATAGTATCAAAAAGATTGCCCACCTGGGAGTGGATAGGATATCCGTTGGAGAGATTACTCACTCAGCCAGGGCGCTGGATATAAGTTTGGAGGTAGTGGGAGTGTAAAGCGTCCCGACAAGTCGGGATACCAGTCAAACTTTCGCTTGACACTCCAGGGAGGCTTTGGAGTGTAAAGCGAAAGCTTTACTTTTGGGGAAAGTGCCAAGGCGTAAAAGTGAACAGGGTAGCGGGGATTTCTTTCCGGACGTCGAAAATCATAGGGAGAAAAATATTTCATTATCTGAGGGTCACTTCCACTCAGGATAAGGCAAAGAAGTTTGCAGAAAAGGGCTTTCCTGAGGGAACGATTGTTATTGCAGAAACCCAGACTCTGGGAAAGGGGCGCCTGGGAAGAAGATGGGTTTCGCCAAGGGGGGGTATCTGGGTATCTGTTATCCTGCGACCAGAAATTGCAGCAATGGAAGCGCCAAAAATGACTATGATTGGTAGCCTCGCTGTGGCAAAAGCTATTGCCGAACTCACCGGAATGGAGGTCAAGGTTAAATGGCCGAACGATGTTCTCATTCCCGCTATCGCCGGTGGTCCATTTAAGAAAGTGTGCGGGGTGCTGACGGAAATGGTGTTGGGTGCTGGCCGAGTTAGTTATATTATCGCAGGGCTTGGAATTAATGTGAATAATCGAATTCCTCCTGCTCTTCGGCCTAAAGCAATCTCTCTCAAGGATGCAATGGGCCGCACTGTAGCCAAACAGAAACTTTTAAGAAGGGCGTTGGAAAAGTTTGATAGATATTATTTGGAGTTTAAAAAAAAAGGAATGGCTCCAATTATGAAAGAGTACAAGGGTATGTCAGCTGTGCTGGATAAGGAAGTCGAGATTGAATGTCCAGAAAAGATTATCCGGGGTAAAGCCTTAGATATAGATGAGTATGGAGCTTTGATTGTACAGACGGGTGGTGGTAGAAAAAGAGTTATTGCTGGAGACGTGACAATACTATCGAAGGTTTAGTAGCTGTCCCATGCAATCGGGACTAAAGAAGGCAAAGCTTACACTTTGTTGCTACAATTTTAAAATCCTCTCCCTAATTAGCCCCTCTTCTACTCCTCCCCCCTTGAGGGAGTGGGGTCCCCCGGAAAAAAGGTGGGGGGGTAATAGGGGAGAGGGTGGGGTGAGGAGAAAGGAAGACGTTATGCTTCTTGTGGTTGATATTGGGAATACGACTATTTCCTTTGGTGTCTACACAGACAAGAAACTTATAGGGAGCTGGAGAATCTCAACAAGTGCAAGGAAGACTCCAGATGAGTATGGGGTAGAAATATTAGATTTCTTCGAGTTAGAAAGAATTGACAGAAGAAAAATTTCTGGAATTGCCATATCCTGCGTCGTTCCTTCTCTTTTACCTGTTTTTGAAGAGATTTCCGATAGATATTTTCACATCAAGCCACTTGTTGTTGGTCGGGAATGCAAGCTGGGAATTCCTATTCTGTATGATGATCCTAAAGAAGTGGGAGCCGACAGACTTTCAACCAGTATAGCTGCTCTTGAACTGTATAAAGGCCCGGTCATAGTAGTTGATTTCGGTACTGCCACAACTTTTGATGTAATTGGTGAGAAGGGTGAATATGTTGGAGGGGTGATTGCGCCTGGAATCGGCATTTCTTCTCAGGCGCTTTTTGAAAAGGGAGCCCAATTACCCCAGGTTGAGCTGGCTAAACCAGAAAGTGTTATAGGTAGGAACACCAGAAAGAGTATGCAGGCAGGAATAGTTTATGGCACGATTGGACAAATAAGAGAGATACTTACCAGAATAAAGGAAGAAATTGGAGGGAATCCCAAGATTGTAGCCACTGGCGGATATGCCAGCCTAATTGCCCCTGAGGTAGAAATGATAGATACGGTAAATCAAGACCTGGTTCTGGAAGGGCTGAGGATAATCTGGGAAAGAAACTTTCAAGGCCAGAAATAGGGATGTGGATTTTGTGGAAAAGTCTGTGGATAACTTTGAAATTGTTAAGGGAAAGATATCAAACCATACAGTGTGGTGCCTGCCCATTGCAAATCACTGATACGTGAACTGGTCGGTCGCCCTTTAGGGTGACGGCAATGGCAATGTAAACAGTGCTCGACCAAACGGCATCATAAAGGGCGCTCCCATGGTATCGCTTGCGGTTACCAAATAGGGTTTATCGGCAAAAAACGGAGAAAATTGGAGTATTCAGGAGAAAAGCGCCGTTTTTTTAAGGCAGGGGGCAATTTTCGGTGTTTTTGTTTCTTGACTTATTTGCGTTAAAGATATATATTTTAGCACTCTTAAGGCGTGAGTGCTAATGACCTCTATAAGGCGGGAATATCTTAGAAAGGAGGAAGTAATCAATGAAGGTCAGACCGCTGGGTGATCGAGTCCTGGTGAAACCTTTGGAAGTAGAAGAGAAGAAAAAGGGCGGAATTATTATTCCTGACACTGCTAAAGAGAAACCTCAGGAAGGTAAAGTTATTGCCGTGGGAAAAGGCAAGATTACTGAGGAAGGGAAAGTGCTTCCCCTGGATGTCAAAGTGGGAGATAAAATACTTTTTGGTAAGTATTCCGGTAATGAAATAAAGATAGACGATGAAGATTACCTGATTGTAAAAGAAGAGGATATCCTGGCAATCGTTGAATGAAGAGTCAAGAAAGGAGAGATGACAAGTTCATAAGTTGATACGTTGACAATTTTTTCTTTTGCTCTTATCAACTTGTTATCTTATTCGCTCAATTTGGAGGAGGTACTAAATGCCTAAACAAATGAAGTTTAATGAAGAGGCGATGCGAGCAGTAATGAGTGGTGTGGATCAGCTGGCGAATGTGGTGAGAATTACTCTTGGGCCAAAGGGAAGGTATGTAATTCTGGATAAGAAATTTGGCTCGCCGACCATTACCAACGATGGGGTGACCATAGCTAAAGAAATCGAGCTCAAGGACCCCTTTGAGAATATGGGAGCTCAATTGGTAAAAGAGGTTGCGTCCAAAACAAACGAAGATACAGGTGACGGTACTACTACTGCAACTGTCCTTGCCCAGGCAATTATCCGTGAAGGTTTAAGGAATATCACTGCTGGAGCTAACCCTATTCATATTAAGAGGGGAATCGATAAAGCAGTCGAGGCTGTAGTAGCAGCGATAAAGGCAAAAAAAGAAGATGTGAAGACTAAGGAGAAAATTGCCCAGGTAGCTTCCATAGCTGCCAACAGCCATGAGATTGGGAACTTGATTGCCGACGCTATGGACAAGGTAGGAAAAGACGGAGTGATTACAGTGGAAGAAGGAAAAGGTGCTGCCACCACTGTGGACATTGTGGAAGGGATGCAGTTTGACAGAGGCTACATCTCCCCATATTTCATTACTGATGCTGAGAGGATGGAAGCGGCCTTGGAGGATTGCTACCTTCTGCTTACAGATAAGAAGATTAGCGCTATGCAAGAGCTCTTGCCAATATTAGAAAAAATTATTCAAACAGGTAAGCCATTCCTCATTGTAGCTGAGGATATAGAGGGAGAAGCCCTGGCCACACTCGTGGTCAATAAGCTGAGGGGGACGCTAAAGTGTGCGGCAGTTAAGGCTCCTGGCTTCGGAGACCGCCGAAAAGAGATGTTGCAGGACATTGCAACTCTCACAAGGGGAACGGTAATTTCGGAAGAGATGGGAATGAAACTTGACAAAGCAACCCTGGATATGCTCGGCCAGACGAAGAGGGTGACCGTGGATAAGGAAAATACCACAATTGTGGGAGGCATTGGAGATAAGAAAGATATTAATGCGAGAATTGCTCAAATTAAGAAACAGATAGAGGAGACCGACTCAGATTACGATAAAGAGAAGCTCCAGGAGCGGCTGGCGAAACTGGTCGGGGGAGTAGCTGTCATCAATGTAGGTGCAGCTACCGAAACTGAGATGAAAGCGAAAAAGTTCAAGATCGAAGACGCCATGCACGCTACTAGAGCCGCTGTGGAAGAGGGGATAATACCCGGCGGCGGAATAGTGCTCCTGGGAGCAGTCGAGGCTGTTTCAAAATTGAAAGCAGAAGACACAGATGAACGGACGGGGATGAATATCATTAAGAGGGCCTTAGAAGAACCTTTAAGGCAAATTGCTGAAAATGCTGGTTTTGAAGGCTCTGTAGTCGTGGAAAAAGTGAAAAAGAGCACGCCGGGCGTTGGATTAAATGCCGAGACCGGGGAATATGTAGACCTAATGAAAGCAGGCATTGTGGACCCGGTTAAGGTAGCCCGGTTGGCCCTGGAGAATGCAGCCAGTATCGCTTCCATCCTACTGACCACAGAGTCGCTGGTGACTGACATACCTGAAGAGAAACCTCCCCTACCTCCTATGCCTGGTGGTGGCGGTATGTATTGAGGTATTACTGGCAAGAAGGGATGCGGTCTAAAACAAAAAGGGGTCAGAGTCGTTTTTCCCCATAGATGTGAGATGTGGTTTGTTCTTATTGATTTAGTTATGACGAGATTAGTTGTTGTGGGATATTCTCACAAGATAATTGTGAGCGGAAATAACTGAATCGCTATCTTCTATAAATAGTTTGGAACAGATGGGGACGGGAAAATGACTCTGACCCCTTTTTCTTTGTACTAGAAATCGCGAGTGGAATGTCCATCTATGTTTAACAGAAAGTCACTTCTTTTGTTACTAATTATACTTCTCTTATCTATTTCTGTTCAGTTCCTTTTTCATAATTCTTCTAAAGAAAAATCAAACCTTGGTCTTTCAGAGAAAAAGGTGATTATTTTAGGATTTGACGGGATTGACCCGGATTTGCTATCGGGCTGGATGGACGAGGGGAGACTTCCCAACCTAAGAAGGCTTCGGGAAAAAGGAACTTTCCTGGAACTGGAAACAACTAATCCCCCGGAATCGCCTGTCGCCTGGTCAAGCTTTGCCACTGGCACCAATCCGGGTAAGACCGGCATCTTCGATTTCCTCAAAAGAGACCTCAAGACTTATATGCCTGACCTTGCCACTAGCTCTTTCAGTGAAGGGAAGTTCTTATTAAGGCTATTTCCCATAGAAAAACCGAGCGTTAACTGCAATAGAAAAGGTAAATCTTTCTGGCAGATAGCCTCCCAGAATGGGGTCAAATCTACCATTTTGCAGGCACCTGTCACATTTCCTCCCGAAAAGGTTGTAGGAGGCAAGCTCCTTTCCGGCCTGGGTGTACCCGATATTCGCGGCACGGAAGGAACCTTCTCTTATTATGCGACAGATGTCGTGGAGGAAGGAGATACGGAGATGGGAGGGAAAATCACCAGGGTTAAAGTAGAAGATAAAAAGATAAAGACAATAATTTACGGGCCAAGGAACAGAGTGTCGAAGAGGCGTGAAGATATACTTGTTCCTCTGGAGATTAAGATAATCAGCGATAAACAAGCAATCGTAAAAGTTCAGGATACAGAAAAGAAGCTGGACCTTGGCGAGTGGAGCGATTGGTTTGTGATTAAGTTCAAGATGAACCCTTTGATTAAAGTATATGGAATGGGAAGATTCTATTTGATAAGTATAAAGCCCGAGTTCAGACTCTATCTATGCCCAATAAATTTCTATCCCAAAAAACCACCCTTCCCGATTTCTTTTCCAGAATCCTTTTGTAGGAAACTGGCTGAAGAGATAGGGTTATATAAGACCTTGGGTTGGGATACCGATACCTGGGCTCTGAGTGAAAATAGAATTGATGAGCAGATTTTTCTGGAAGACCTTTTCTACACTATGAACCAGCGAAAGGGAATTATGATGAATATGCTGAACAAGAAAGACTTTGACCTGTTCGTCTTTGTTTTTCAAGCGAGCGATAGCGTGCAGCATATGTTCTGGAGATTGATCGATAAGACTCACCCTGCTTATGATAGAGAGAAGGCAGAGAAATATGGTGATGCCATCTTAAATGTTTACCAGAAGATGGATGAAATAGTAGGAGAAGTTATACCTTTTGTGGACGATAATACTACCCTTTTTGTAATTTCCGACCATGGATTCCATCCATTCAGGAAGGCTGTGAACCTTAATACATGGTTAGTGAAGAATGGCTATATGACTCTCTCATCTGAGAAAGGGAAAGAATATAAATTGGAAGACCTTTTTGGAAGAGGTGAGTTCTGGCCGAATGTTGACTGGCAGAGGACTAGGGCGTATGCTTTGGGGCTGGGCTGTATATATATAAACTTGAAAGATAGAGAAACGTATGGAATAGTGAAGCCGGGTGCCGAATATGATAGCCTGAGGGAAGAAATAGTTGCTAAGCTGAAGAATTTAAAAGACCCGGAAACCGGTAAGAAAGTGATATTGGATATTTATAAGAGAGAAGATATCTACAAAGGAGAATATTTGAATGAAGCTCCTGACCTCGGGGTTGGCTTTAATGAGGGCTACAGAGTATCCTGGCAGACTGCACTGGGAGGTATTCCTCCTGAAATAATTGTGAAAAATAGATCGAACTGGAGCGGAGACCACTGTTCTTTTGACCCCTCCATAACCCAGGGCATTTTGCTTTCTAATAGGAAATCTGCGCAAGAATCGGCTTCAATCATAGATATTGCCCCTACGGTACTTGAGATTTTCAATCTGCAAATTCCAGAAGAGATGGATGGAAAACCCATAAGATTTCAAAGAGTCAATTGAGATGAAGAAAGCGTTGAAAAAATTAAATCCAGGAATATTGAAGTTAGATCTATTTTGCAAAGGTATGAAGATTGATCCTACCTGCGATTTGGAAAAGGATGCTCGTCTGGTCTCCCGCATAAGAGCGGGACTGGGAAGCGGACTGGAGATGATTCTTCCGGATAATCTGTACGCCAATATACCCATTCTTGAAGAGTTTGCCAAGAAGAGTCCGTTTCTTCTAATAAAAAGGAATGGTAGATATTACATCACAAAACAAGGTAACGAATTATGTCAGGTTACAATCCCACACCAGCCTTTATGGTACAATAAGAGGACAAGTAACGGAACCTTGATGTCGAGAGTGGGCATGTTGCAGGGCACATACTTAGCAATATACCCTGCCAGGGTGTGTAGCTACTGGCTGAGTGAGCCAAGACAGAATTGCAAATTCTGTGCCACTGGGCTCAATGTGGGAGTTACTGAAGAGGCGGAGAAGAGTGTTCAGGATGTGGTAGAGACTGCAGTTGCTGCTCGAAAGGAATCCAAAATTACTTTTGTTCATTTCAATACCGGTTACTGTGAGGGAAAGGCTCTGGATATTCTGGCTCCTTATGTGAAGGCGGTGAAGGAAGAAACGGGTCTTTTAATCGGAGTTCAATGCCCGCCGCAGAAGGAATTGTCCAAATACGATATGATGATTGAAATGGGAGCAGACCATTTTTCTTTCTGCTTCGAATTTTTCAATAAGGAAGTATTTGAAGAGGTCTGTCCTGGTAAGGCAATAACTTTGGGTCAGGAGACTTTTTTCAAAGCTATGGAGTACACGGCGAGAAAAATGGGCAAGGGTAAGGTATCCGGCGAGATAATTGCTGGTTTAGAGCCAATTGAAGATACACTTAAGGCAATAGATTATATTACCAGTATCGGAGCGTTTCCTACTATCTGCATATTCCGTCCCCTTGTTGGCACGGAATATGAAGCAAAACCTTCGCCAAATTTTGAGGATATGCTGCCAGTTTTTCGCCATATGTACAAATCTTGCAAGAAGAACTCGATTCCCACTGATATTGCTCCGAACATAAGGGTAAGCTTGGTAGTTCTGCCCTATGAAGGAAGATACTTTAGGGAAGGCTACGGCTTCGATGATCTTATATACAACTGTAAACTGGCTCTGATGCGCCTACTTTTTAGGACTTACTATGGACTTAAACTCTTCCTGAAGTAAGTAGACATACCCGCCTTTGCTGGAGCTCTCCTGATAGGGAGGAATAAACAACCGTTGCTTTCGCAAGGACTCCATATCACAAACTATCCTTTAAGTATTGATTAATGTAAGTAACCCAACGACTTTAATTGTTCCTTAAGTTCTTCATCAATATAGACTTTCTCAGCTACCTGTGGTTCTCCTTCACTGGTCAAAGCTATAAAATCTTCCAATTCTTCCTTTAACTTTTGAGCGATGAGTGGTCTCTTTTCGATTATGTTGTTTTGTTCCCTTGGGTCAGTTGTTCTATCGTACAGCTCATCAGGTGCATTTTGGTTCATAATGTATGTCCAGTCCTTCGTCCTTATCGATATCGAAAATGGACATTGAGGTTTACTCCAATCCCCACCGAAACTGTAACTTTTGAAGTCCTCTTCAATCTCACAATTGTTCATTAAGGGTAACAGGCTTCTACCCTGCAGTTCTTTTCTTTGAGGAATATTCAGAATTTCAAGTATAGTGGGTACAATGTCAATATGCTGAACGAAATTATCATAAATTCTATTTTTGGGTATTCCCAGCCCCTTCATTATCAAAGGAACGTGTACCTCTTCTATATATGGCTTGCCACAATGTCCCAGTTTACCATGCTCTTTAAAAGCTTCTCCATGGTCAGCGGTGAGGATTATGATTGTGTCATCATCAATACCAAGCTGGTCCAATTTCTCAAATACCTTTCCTAATTGGTCATCAACATAATTGATACCCCCATCATACACTGCCATAATATATTCGGTTTCTTCCGGAGTGAGCTTTGAAGCATCTATTTCGAAGTCCGCTATGATACCTCTCGACGTCTTTAACCACTTCCCTTGGGAGCACCCATTCGTATATAAATCGAAATATGGTAAAGGAGGATTATATGATGAATGAATATCGTAAGTGTGGATTAAAAGGAAGAATTTCCTGTTTCTAACGGATCCTAACCAACTTAACAATCTATCAATATAGGATGATATTTCATGACGTCCGTGTCTTACTGGAGTAGTCCCATCGTCGTAGATTTCAAATCCTTGATTAAACCTGTAGCTGGATGAGAGTATTATACCACCAGTAAAGGCAGCAGTAGCATAGTTCTCATTTTTCAGGATTTCAGCGAGTGTGGTGCACGAGTCGCTCAATCTTTCTGTATGAGGGTTGTCCACATTGTGCCTCCAGTTATACTGGGAGAGAAAGATTGACGCATGTGAACCCAAAGTCCAGGTAACCTGGCTGAAACCATTTTTAAATAGAACACCCTGGCTTGATAGCCTGTCAATGTTTGGCGATGTATTTCTGTGGTATCCATAACAACTCAGGTGGTCTGCTCTTAGGGCATCAATGGAAATGAGGATTATATTTGGACCTTCGGCGGGACTTTTAGAGCGATTAGTCAACCGGTACGAGTAGATAAATCCATTACAGATAAGGATTAAGATAATTGGCACCAACATCAATTTTCCTTTAACGGTTTTGTTTATGAAGATGAATTTTTCCCACAGTCTTACATTCATACAGAGAGGATAGACTAGTCCATAGAGTAATAAAATAAATAAAAGGTAACTGAATGGACTTATTCGTCTAAAGCTTACTATGTATAAGAATATCATAAGAGCAGAAATAAGTGCTAATCCTTTTTCTCTACAAATTTTAATTATCATCATAACAATGACTGCTGATATAGCTAGTGTGATTGAGTGTAATGCTGTAGTATTAAGACTAAGTTGTATCGTGTCTAAAGCAAGGTTACATAATGAATTCTGAAAGTACTCATTCGAGGAGACCAAACTTGCACCCTTTATAATGCCAATGATAACACCTATATTCAGGCCAAAGACAAGACCCAATTTAATTCCCTTTATGATGTCATTTATTAATGAGTTTATTTTCTTTTTTTCTTTCATCTGAAAAATCCTATTTAAATGAGATAAGCCAAGGCAAAGCCTATCAGTCCTACTAAAAGCATCGGATATCGTGGTGCCCGATCAGAACGTCGTAAATTGATTAATGCAAGTAGCCCAACGACTTTAATTGTTCCTTAAGTTCTTCATCAATATAGACTTTCTCAGCTACCTGTGGTTCTCCTTCACTGGTCAAAGCTATAAAATCTTCCAATTCTTCCTTCAGCTTTTGGGCGATGAGTGGTCTTTCTTTAATCAAGTTTTTTTGTTCTTTTGGATCATCTATTCTGTCATACAGCTCATCACGCCCATCCTGGTTCATAATGTACGTCCACTCTTTTGTCCTCAACGATATCGACAACGGCCATGAAAGTAGTCCGCAACTGTAAGTCTCGGGGTATTCCTGAGTTTCAGAATTTTTCACTGGAGTCAGAAGGCTTGTTCCCTGAATCTCTTTCCTTTTGGGGATATTCAGAATTTCCAGTATAGTAGGAAGGATGTCAATATGCTGAACGTAGTTCTCGTAAATTCTATTTCTGGGTATTCCGGGCCCCTTCATTATTAGGGGAACATGTACTTCTTCTATATATGGCTTGTGACTATGCTCGAATCTGCCATGTTCCCTAAAGGCTTCTCCATGGTCAGCGGTGATGATTACGATTGTGTTGTCAGCAATTCCTAGTTGGTCTAATTTCCTAAATACCTTTCCTAATTGGTCATCAACATAATTGATGGACCCATCATACACTGCGATAATATGATCGGTTTCATTTGGAGTGAGATTTGAAGCATCCGGTTTACTTAGTGCGATGCCACTCGAGGTGTTTAACGACTTCCCTTCGGAGGAACTATTCGTATATAAGTCAAAATATGGCGCAGGAAGATTATATGGTGTATGAACATCATAGGTGTGGATGAGCAGGAAGAAGTTCCTGCTTTTGACAGATTCTAACCAACTTAGCAATTTATGAATATAGGATGCTATTTCGTGATGTGTGGGGTCTCCTGGAATCCCGTCATCAAAGATTTCAAATCCTTGATTGAATCCGTATTTGGATGAGACGACTATCCCACCGGTGAAGCCAGCAGTAGCGTAGTTCTCATTTTTCAGAATCTCAGCCAGTGTAACAGACAAACTGTGCAATGGTTTCTCATGGGTATCTACTTTATGTCTCCACACATATTGGGAGAGGAAGATGGAAGCGTGGGAAGCACGGGTCCAGGTAGCTTGGCTGAAACAATTTTTGAACAGGACACCTTCTCTTGCCAGCTGGTCAATATTGGGAGATGTATTTCTATGGTATCCATAACAACTCAGGTGGTCTGCTCTCAAAGCATCAATGGAAATTAGGATTATATTTGGGCCTTTAGAGTGGTTAATCAACCGATACGAATAGATAAAGCCATTACAGATAAGGATTAAGATAATCGGCGCCAACATCAACTTTCCATTACTTACCCTGTTTATGAAGCTAAATTTTTCCCGTAGTTTTACACTGATACCGATTGGGTAGAGCAGTCCAAAGAGTATTAAAATAAATAAAAGATAACTGAATGGACTTGTTCGTCCAAAACTTGCTACGTATAACAATATCGTAAGAATGGAAATAAGTGGTAATACTTTTTCTCCATAAGTTTTAATCACATTTACCGAAATGATAATGAATAGAACTAGCACTATAGCTAATATAACTGATTCTAGTATCAGACTGTTAAGGGCAGGTTGTATTGTACCTAAAGCAAGATTATATAATGATTTCTGTAAGTATCCTTGCGAGTAAGCCAGAATGACACCTTTCGCCATACCAATGATAAATCCTATATTCAGGCCAAAGACCACCCCAAATTTGATTCCCTTAATGATATTATTCATTATTGATTTTATCTCCTCTTCCTCACCCACCAGAGAGGCCTCCCAGAATACCGTAAATTCATTAGTGTAAGTAACCCAACGACTTTAGCCTTTCCTTAAGTTCTTCATCAATATGGACTTTCTCAGCTACCCGTGGTTTTGCTTCACCTGTCAAAGCTACAAAATCTTCCAATTCTTTCTTTAACTTTTGAGCAATGAGCGGTCTTTCTCTAATCAAGTTTTTTTGTTCCTTTGGATCATCCATTCTATCATACAGCTCATCAGGTCCACTCTGGTTCATAATATATGTCCACTCCTTTGTTCTAAGTGACATCGAGAACGGCCATTGAGGTTTACCTGTATCCCGTCCGAAACTGTAAGTTTTGAAATCTTCTTCAATCTCACAATTTTTCATTAGAAGCAATATGCTTCTCCCCTGCAACTCTTTCCTTTGGGGAATATTTAGAAGTTCAAGTATAGTGGGAACGATGTCAATATGCTGAACCGAGTTCTCATAAATTCTATTTCTGGGTATTCCCGGACCCTTCATTATCAAAGGGACGTGTACCAGTTCGATGTATGGTTTGTGTCCATGGGTCAATGTGCCGTGTTCTCTAAATCCTTCTCCATGGTCAGCAGTGATGATTATGATTGTGTCGTCATCAATACCCAGTTCGTCTAATTTTTCGAATATCTTTCTTAATTGTTCATCAACATAATTGACGGCCCCATCATACACTGCCATAATATAACCTATTTCTTCTGGAGTAAGCTTTGAAGCTTCCAGTTTCTCTGGTATGATGGCTCTCGATGTCTTTAATGATTTCCCTCTGGAGTATCTGTTCGTATATAGATCGAAATATGGTGAAGGAGGATTATATGGTGCATGGATGTCGTAAGTGTGGATAAATAGGAAAAACTTCCTGTTTCTGACAGATTCTAACCAACTTAACAATTTATCAATGTAGGATGATATTTGATGACGGTCGAGCCCTCCTGGAGTAGTACCATCGTCGTAGATTTCGAATCCTCGATTAAACCCGAATTTGGCTGAAACAAGCCCTCCCCCTACAAAAGCACAAGTGGTATAATTTCTATCTTTTAATATTTCAGCGAGTGAGCCAATTACATCCCCTAGCCGTTTCTTATTATGGTCTATCTTATGTCTCCAGACATACTGGGATAGGAGGATTGACGCATGGGAAGCCAAAGTCCAGGTAGCCTGGCTGAAACAATTTTTGAACAGGACACCTTCTTTTGCCAGTTGATCAATATTGAAAGATGTATTCCTATGGTATCCATAGCAACTCAGGTGGTCTGCTCTTAAGGCATCAATAGAAATGAGGATTATGTTTGGTCTTTTAAAGCAAGTAATTAAACGATAAGAATAGATAAAGCCATTACTGATAGCAATTAAGAGGATTGGAACCAGTACTAATTTTCCCTTAGCTAACTTATTTAAAAAACTAAATTTTTCCCGCAGTTTTGCACTGATACCGATGGGGTAGAATAGTCCATAGAGAATTAAAATAAATAGAAGGAAATTGGACGGAGTTAATCGCCTAAAGCCCCATATGTATAACAGTATTATAAGAGAAGAAATAAGTGCCAGACCTTTTTCTCTATAAATTTTAATCATACTTACAGGAATGGTGATAAGTAGAACTGGCACCATAGCCAGTATAACTGATTTTAGTATCACACTATTAAGAATAGGTTGTATTTCGCCAAAAGCAAGATTATATAATGAGTTCTGTAAGTATCCCTCTGAGTGGGCTAGATTGACGCCTTTTACAATACCAATGACAAATCCTATAGTTAGGCCGAAGACAAGGACGAATTCAATTGCCTTTATGATATCAGTTATTAATGATTTTATTTTCTTTTTCTTTTCCATTCAAAAATCCTGTTTAAATAAGGTAGGCAAAGGCAAAACCTATCTGTCCTACTAAAAGCATCAGATACATATGTTTCCAGGAGATGTGATTTGCCTCCAGGGTCAGTTCTTCGGGTTTTCTCAGGACTAAATAAGCAGTGTAACTGCCCCAAGCCACAAGGACGACTGTCAGCAAGTATAATACCATAGGTGACCCGGTCAATATGCCATTAATTTTGCCATATGGAATTAATAGAAATGGTAATACAAAAGAAGGAGCGATGGTGATTGCTGCTTTCTTGGCTCCGAGAATTATGGGAAGGGTATTACATCCGAACATTTTGTCACCTTTTATGTCAGAGAAGTCCTTGGTAGAGGCAGCACCCAAAAGATAAAGGGCAAATATGGAGCCGATGAACCAGGGTTCAAAATTAAAGAAACTTCTCACCGCTGTCCAGCCAGCCACTATGAGGAGACATCCTCTGGGAATAGCAATGGTTAGATTGGCTGCTATTGCCCATCTTTTGGTTCTAAAAGGCGGTGCGGAATAAGCGTAAGTAATTAAGACAGTTATTAAAATGATGGTGATAAACTGCTTGTTAGGAACCAGATATGCCAAAAAGAATGAGAAAGAGTAAAGGAGAATACTGAACAGGCGGCTCTCTTTTAGAGAAATTCTGGCTGAGGGGAGAGGCCTGTTTGGTTTATTTATTCTGTCAATATTAATATCGAAATATTGGTTTACAATGTTAGAAGCTCCATTAAGAAATGCTGCAGAAAGTCCACCCAAAATAATTGGATAGATATAGGTAAAGGTCAGCACTACTCGACTACTGGCACCAATAGCAATTAAGCCTCCGCTTATGAATCCTACTGCAGGAGCCAGCAGGGTAAACGGTCTCATAAGCTCCCAATAAATTTTGAATTTTCTTAACATCTTGAGCCAGCAAACTCAGCTTCACTACCGCTTCACTAATTTTCTCGTTCTACAACATATTCTGCCAATTCCCTTAAGATTTTTCCTCTCGCACCAAAAATCTTTAGGTTATAAATGGAGGACTTTACCAGTTGATTGGCGAGCTCTTTTGCCTTCTCCATTCCCAGGACTGTAACGAAAGTCGCTCTATTTCTATCTTTCCTTTCGTCCTTCCCTGTCAATTCTCTTTTACCCTTAAAATCTAAGATATCATCCCTTATTTGATAGGCCAAGCCAATATTTCTGGCGTAATTCTTTAGAGACTCTCTCTCTTTTTCAGATGCTCCGCATAGTCTTGCTCCAGTGTCACAGGCTACCACAAAAAGATTTCCCGTCTTGTGGGTATGGATATATTCCAATGTTTTTAAATCCATAGTTTTAGAATCTAAATCGACAGTCTGTCCACCAATCATCCCGCAAGAACCGATTGCTTCCAAAATATCTTCCATAATTTGACTGGCGGCTCTTTTATCTATTTTAGCTTTTCGGCAATTCTGCGCGATAAGGCCCAATCCTTTCATTAACAAGCTATAAGCAGCCAGTATTGCCACCGCTTCGCCAAATACCTTGTGGGTAGTGGGTCGTCCTCGCCTGAAATTTGCATTATCCATTGAGGGAAGGTCATCAAGAATCAAAGAGGAAGTATGAATTAGCTCCACCCCGCAAGCAGCCATCAAAAGGTTGGCTTTCTTTCCTCCGACTTGAGACGTAGCCAGGGTGAGTATTGGTCTGATTCGCTTGCCGCCATTTAGTAGACTGTACCTCATTGCCCGATGTATCTTTGGAGGATAAACATCTTCTTTAGGCAGGTAGTTTTCCAATGCTTCGTCGATTTCTTCTCTTTTTATTTTAAGATATTCCTCTATTTTCATAATCTTCCTTATTTCATAATAAACTGGGAAAGTTAAGAAATTCCTCTAAATTTGTAAAAAAGTTTAGCAAATTGAAAAGCGACCTGTCAAATAGAAAACCTGAAGGCGATTTTTTGTTTGACAAACCTTCTCGGTTTTGATACCATTTTACCGTTTGCTATTCGAATTTGCCTTCCGAAGGACGAATAAATTCTATAGAAATAAAGCTAATGCTCCGTATATTAGCTCCTCAGCATTTACAAAATTCTAAATCCGAAATTCTACACAATCTCTGCGCACCCGACTAATTAGCACGATAAAAATTCCCCGACCCCGAAAAATATCAGGGAGTCCTCCCGAAAGGGAGGTATCTACTTCCCCTGCTTTCGCAGGGACTCCAGGGTCTTGGACTCCCCCCGAAAGGGAGGGATAACCCCCAATTTCATCGGGGGAGTCCAGCCTACTAGTCGGTCACCCTTTGGGTCGAAGCTAAATAGAAGGTCAGAGAAGTGGTCGATTTATCGATTATAATTGTTAATTACAACGTGAAGTATTACTTAAGGGAATGCTTACAATCTGTTTACTGTGCTACCGAAAGGGTAAGTTTTGAAATAATCATCGTAGACAACAATTCCACTGATGGCAGTGTGGATATGGTCAAGAATGAGTTTCCTGAAGTTAAGTTAATAGAAAACTGCCAAAATTTGGGCTTTGCTAAAGCTACTAACCAAGTTCTAAGAGAGCACGAAGGAAAATATGCACTATTGCTGAATCCTGACACAGTTGTCTTACCCAATGCATTAGACAAAATGGTAGAATTTATGGAAGCAAACCCCCAAGCAGGCGCCTTAGGATGTAAACTGCTGTATCCCGATGGAAGTTTGCAGCGGTCTTGCCGGAGTTTTCCCACCTTAACTACTACCTTCTTTGAAAATACAGGACTGGAGAAATTCTTTCCAAAGAATAAACTTGTTGCGAAATATAAAATGGGTTACTGGGACTATAATGATCTTAGAGAAGTTGACCAGCCAATGGGTTCAGCTCTTATGATAAGGAGAGAAGTCATCCGACAGGTGGGCTTATTAGACGAGCGGTTTTACATGTTTTTTGAAGAAGTGGATTGGTGTTTCAGAGCCAAAAAGAGAGGGTGGAAGATATATTTTATCCCTAGAGCGGAAATAATTCATTATGGAGGTCAAAGTGCCCGGTCAACCATGTCCGAGATGATGATCCAGGGGTACAAAAGTAAACACAAGTTTTTTAGGAAACACTATGGAATTCTCTCGGAATGGATAGTGAAACAGATGGACCTTTGGGGATTGATTTTCAAAATATTATATAGAACCGCCATCATATCAGTCAATTCAATAAATGGAAGCAACGACGACAAAGAATATTACCGAGGAAGTAGAGAAATATTAAAGGATT
>Ga0315310_10000479_pt1 | contig 25569 bp, 24 predicted proteins | sample TDP5_MG_FD_203630 | JGI IMG/M metagenome (GOLD analysis project Ga0315310, IMG submission 203630) | Freshwater sediment microbial communities from Lake Towuti, South Sulawesi, Indonesia - TDP5 | ecosystem: Environmental > Aquatic > Freshwater > Lake > Sediment | place: Indonesia: South Sulawesi...
TATTCATATCTCTTTTATTAACGAATTGCACTAGCAACCTTTTTTCCGGCCCATCTCCTACTATTAAAAGATGGATTTTTCTATTTTCCTTTAACGCTTCGTAAAAACCTTCTAGCATAAATGGTAGATTCTTAACTGGAATGAGTCTGCCCACAAAGATGAAAAGCACACTCCCTTGATCTAAATTCAATAGGCCCCTAATTTTAGTTCTCTGATGCCGAACGAAAACGTCAGTATCTATACCTGGTTCCAGTTGTAATGCATTTGAATCTATGTAATCTTTGACTCTTGGATAAGCCGCGCCTATTCCCACATGAAACGAACATTGTTTACCCCACCTTTTACCCCGGTTAGATGGCTCTCCATGCCAGATAATGCTTGTTGGCACTTGTAATTTTTCTTCTATCCAGCTTCCCAAGCGAGGTAAACCACAAAGCTGTACTAGGTCAAACTCAAATCTATCACTTGTCTTTAAATAATCAAAGACCCTTTTTTCAAACAAATACAAATCTAAGTCCAAAATTGCAGAACCGATTATTCTTAGCGGTCTAAATCTCTTTTCTTCCCACCAGTAGTAATAATCGCGTAAATAAGGTGTAGAAATATATACGGTATCGAAATCAGGCAAACTGAGATCAACACCACTTTTCCATTTCTTCCCAATTATGAACTTAATCTTGCACCCCATCCTCTGCAATTCTTGAGCAATGTAATAATCGAAAAATTCACCCCCTCCTCTTCTTATTCCCATAAGACGATTAACGATCAATATTTTCATTTTGATACAAACAATTCATCTATTGTCGAAAATACAACTCCATTTTTGCCTTCAACAAATTTCAAAAATTCTCCAAAAATTTCTCTTTGAGTCTTTTTGTATCCATTTTTCGTCTTTGCGTCCATCTCCCAGTGGTGCGTCGCCAAACAGAAATTTGCCTCATATCTTTCAACTACCTCGAAAGCCCGTACGAGTTCCTCCATTCTCGTTGAGGGGATTAGCGAAAAGCAGGCAAGTTCACGATGAGTCTTAAATTCCAGTATCGTAGGATAGGTTAAAATACCGGTCGTCAGTTGAAATAATTTCCGGCGGAAAAGATTGAATATGTATTTCGCCTCAAAAGGCCTTTTTGAGGGAGCAAATGACAATGAGCCAACTATGTTCAACTTATTAGATGTGACTGCTTTCATTCCCTCTTTAGAAAGTGAATTATGGGGCGGAACAAAAGTTTTAATTTTTACTCCGAAAATTCCTTCTAAGTATCTTTTTCCTTCCTTCACCTTTTCGTATAAGTCATCGCCAGCTTCAAATTCATATCCCTTCTCATAATTCCTATGGCCATATCCGTGCATCAAAATTGATACTTTTCTTTCCCTGATTTTCTTTTTTAGAAAATCTACTAATTCCTTATTTTCCCCTATTGGGAAGACCCTATCTCCTGCCCAATATTCTGGAGGAATAGCTCCAGTTTTCGTACAGGCATGAAAAGGAACCACGGCTAAGGATATCGGTATCCTATCCCAGATTTCTCCGTATACATTTTGTAACCCCTCAGGCTTCGTGAAATAATTGGCGTCGTGGTCTACAAGCGCGAATCTCATTTAATCATTTCCTGATACATCTTTAGATGCTTCTGAGCTATTATGTCTATGGAGTAATTTTCCTCCACCGTCCGTCTTGCTGCTGGACCTATTTCTTGAGCAATTTCGGGATGATTTAATAATGTTATTAGCCCATCTGCAAGCCGGCTAAGATTATCGGGCTCAATTAAGATTCCATTCTTCTTGTTTTCAATTGCTTCGTCTGTTCCGCCTATCCTGGTCGCCACGACCGGTAGTCCCGTAGACATTGCTTCAAGGAGAGCATTAGATAATCCCTCGGCAGAAGAAGGAAAAACAAACCCATCAGCGGCCTGGAGATATTCATTCACATTGTCAACCTGGCCGGTAAATTTTACAAATTCACCAATTTTCAACTCTTTCGCTAAGCTAATCAGGCGGGCCTTCTCCGAACCATCCCCTAAGATGAGCAGCTGGCTTTTTCTGACTTTTGTAACCTCCCGCCATGCCGGAAGTAATACCGCAAGTCTCTTACGCGACACGAGCCTTCCGGAGTAAATCAAGACCGGGAATGCCGGAAAACCTAAGCGCTTTCTTAATTTCTCTTTCTCGAAATCATCAACTGGATGAAAGAGGACTGTATCTACACCATTAGGAATCTCCAATACTTTCTCTTTCGTAAATCCATAACCCACTACTTCCCTTTCGACTTCCACGCTGGGACAAACGAAGACATCGGCATACTTCATTAGAATTTCGAGTTTCGCCCTTCCCAGGAAAGTCTTCCTCGAGGTCTGGATATTTCCTGTTTTTCCACCACACCCGAATTTTATCAGTACTTTCTTCCTTAAGAGTTTTCCTGTAATTGTTGCTGTAATTGCTGGGGAAGATGCTAGATGGGCATGAATAATCTGGTATTTATTTCGGTTCTTGAACAAAAAAATGAACGATGAAATCATAAATAGAATCGAGGCAATAGTTCCCGACCCCAATGTGAATAATCTATGAACCGGAACTCCTTCCACTTCTTCAAATCTTTTGAGCCGGGGTAACCTCCTGGTGATAACAAAGGGACTTACATTTTGAGCGATCAGTGCTTTAGCGAGCCTCAAAGATTGAATTTCGGTTCCCCCCACAACTGGAGGAAAATATGCTGTAATCATGCATACTTCTATTTTCATGTCTTCTGCCATTAGCTACAAACCGTTTTGAAACTATCAGGCTATCGTAATCGTCACAGAAAAATTTTCTTAGGGATAATTTTCAAGAAAGTATTAACCAGATTATGCATTTTCTTAACTTTTCTAAATCTTTCCCTGTAGAGATAAGCCTTCTTCTTTTCTTCCATAGGGAGGTTATGTTCTATCCCGGATATGACTTTTTCGAATCTATTTATGCCTTCTAACATTTCGTTTAGTCTCTCCTGTATGCCGATTTTAAACCTGGCGATAACTACTTTCAAGGTCTCAGGATTTGCTTCATAAAAATCCTTTCGTGAGCCCTTGACCCATACTTTTCTCACAGCGCCCCACTTTTCCAACTCCCGGATATTCGTGCTCGCACTCCCTTTACTTATCTTCAACCTTTCAACCATATAGTCAAGACAAAGAGGCTCATCGCTCAGGAAGAGCAATGCGTATATCTGTCCCACAGTTCTACTAAGCCCTAGCCTGGCGCTTAACTGCCCGACAGTTTCTGTGAACTCATCTCTAATTTTTTCAAGTTCGGCATTTTCCATAGTCTTGTTATCGCGAACCTATAGGTTTAGAACGTTTAAAATGTTCTAAACATAGTATATAACCACTTTCCCCTTTTGTCAAGTCCTTTTTTGTGTTTTTCTCTTTTTCCTTTTACTCCACTACCTCGAGAACATAAAAAAGGGGACAGGCTACTTCTTAACGTAACTCTTATACTGGGAAGAATCGAATCCCTATCCCTGATATAGTATAGGTGTAAAAAAGTAGCCTGTCCCCTTCTTATATAAGGTGAGGAGTCAAGAATATTAGAAGTTCTAATCTCCGGTTTTGTGTCTCTTTCTTCTTGAAAAAATAACCCAATATGGGTATATCGCCCAAGACGGGCACCTGCATCGCTGTCCCTTTCTCTGCCTCTGTGATCAGCCCGCCAAGCACCACTGTTTGTCCTCCGTTTACAGTAACTTTTGTCTTCGCCAGCCTGTCGGTCGTTTGGGGCCCCGCATCAGTATAGCCCACGAAGTCTTTCACTGCCACGCTAACATCCAGGCTTATTTGTTTACCTATTGGGCTAACCGTAGGAGTAACGTCGAGAGTAGTTCCAATTTCCAGCTGTCCTAAAGTCTCGGTGGCCCCTCCTTCAGTGACTATTGTCTGCTTATAGGGAATCGTATCGCCCACGTGAATGTGTGCTGGACGGTTGTTCTCTACCACTAGCGTTGGATTAGAGAGCGACCTCGTTCTGGTTTTCTTTGTCAGTGCCCTTAAAGTAACATCCAGGTCTGCTCCGCTTATTATTGTAGCTATATTCAGGGTCGCCGGAGTTCCCAAACTGAAAGGAGAAGCCATATCTTCCGTTCTTCCGGTGACGGTCGTATCTTCAAATGCACCGCCGGCAGCAAAAGTCTTAGTCATACTCCAGTCTATCCCCAGGTCTACACCTTCGCTGATATCTACTTCCAAAATCCTTGCCACAATTTTAATCTGAGGCATCTTGACATCTAGTTCCGCAATAAGTTTGGAAAGCTTCTCTATGCCCTCTGCTGTAGACGTCACAATCAAGGCGTTAGTAACATCGGCCACACCTACAACGGTATACTTCTTTTCTTCTTCCGTTAATGACTTATCAATACTGCTCTTAACTTCGGTAGCATTTCTATTGCTCAGCAAGAATGTCTTCCTAAATGTTGGCATCTTGGTCTTATCAATAATTTTGATAACATTTTCTGAATATTGAATTGCTACCAGGGCCCTTTGTTCCAGAACGGCTTTTAGCGCTTCATCGAAGGGAATGTTGTGCAGGTGAATGGTCACCTTTCCTTTAACGTCCTCAGCCAGGACAAAATTCGTATCCGTCTTCAAGGCAAAAAAGCGAATTACTTCTCCTATGTCAGCATCAACGAAGTCTAAACTTACTTGGTCCTGGCTAATCGGGCCTATCAATTCTCCTATTGCCACTTCTCTTCTTTTTCTTTCGACTATGGGCAACTCAGTCAGTTTTTTCTCTCTTTCTTCTCTTTTTATCTTCTCCACCAGCTTTCTATGCTCCTCATCTTGAATGTTCGGTGCAATCTCCACCTTCTTTGCTACCTTTGTTATCTTTGGTCTTTTCTCCTCTTCCACCTTGACTATTTTCGGCACTTCTTTTTCTACTTTTTCCACCGCCTCCTTGCCAAGAATAGTCAAGATAATCTGTTTTTCCGTAGCAGTTGACTCATAATCAACAGGCTTCGCCAGGTCGAGCACTATCCGCGTTATCTTAACAGGTTCATTTTGATACTGACCGGAACGGATTCTCTTGACCAAAAAATCACCCACTTCTAATTCTTTCTCTTTCCAGTTATGAACCGTATTAGTCATTTCCACTACCAATCTCGGTGGATTGGTAATCTTGAAACAGTGGTATTTTATAGGCCCGGTTATAGCGATTATGATATTCAATTTTGCTTCGCTTACTTTCTGAACTTTTACATCGGTCAATTCCTCCCAGGCGGGTATCGGGTTCTCTTCCTGAGCAATTGGCCTCAAGTGTATCAAAGCGACAACCATAGAGGCTAATGTAACTGCTATGCAAAAAATAAATGTCTTTCTCATTCGATATTCTCCTTTTAAATTCTTGGTATTTTTCTATTCTGTTTTGAAGGTTAATTCTTGAATGACATTATCGCTGGTGATAAGAATCACCTTATCTTTTCTAATTATAGCAGCTACACCCTCCACGACATCGTTATAATTATCTATTAACTTCCCGCCTCTGACTATATACCCCCTACCTCCACCTGCTTCAATTAGAGCATAACGGTCCTTAGTTGAAGAAGAAATAATAATTCCCGTCAATTTCAACCTACTCAGGTCAATTTGTATGCCCTTCTTACCCGCTTTCCCAATCCGTTCTCCCGTCTCCTCAGCAGGAGCGAACGGGTTCCTATATCTCTCTCCTTTATATACATATTTCACTGGCTTGCCCTCTTCTAATTCCTTAACTACACCTATCTCCTTCTCTTTTGGGGTCTTTAAAGAGACGGGCCTTGCCTTCTTCCGGGGGCAACCATTGAGCCCGAGGAGAATCAAAAGAAAAATAATCGCGATAGTCTTATTATTCATTACTCTTTAAAGGTATAAGTACAGAGTTGCAAATTTGCTGAAATGCTTTTCAGTTTTTTACCTTCATCTTCCAGTATCGCTTTTAGGCTCAGATTTCTTACATGAAAAATTCTCTCCAACTGACCTATTTCAGTTAGAAAGTACGCCAGACTATGATAATTAGTATCTAGAGTCATTCCGAAGGGATGTAAAATGTAATACTGCTGAGGTTCTTCCGCCTGGGGCTGAAGATTTGAAATGTCAATCTTAAAGTCTCGGCCAGCATTGGTTATCTCTCTTAGCAAGCGCGGAATCTCTTTCTCTCTCGGTAGTCTTTTTTCTGCTTCTTCTACCCTAATTCTGAGTAGTTCATAATCAGCCTTTAGCTGGTCCAACCGATCTGCTTTTTCCCTAGCGACTTTAAGTCTTGCCTGCTTAGTGACCACTTCATTTTTTACCTTTTTCAACTTTACCTCAAGCGGCCTGTAGGTATATTTATGAAACATAAAAAAGACCAATACACCGAGAATACCCAACATTGCCTTCTGCTGTTTTGTCATTTATTATCTCACTCAAAATATTCCTAAGTACCCAGCCTGTACTCACAGGTTATCCCGAAATTTCTTATTACTTCTTCTCCTTCTTTCCTCTCTTTACTGATTATCTTGGTCAGTTGAACTTTGGAAAAATTCTTGGCCTCACCCAATTTGGAAATAAAATCAGCGATTGCATAATTATCAAGAGCCGAAGCCTCGATGGTAATGGTTAAGAAATCGGATTCGCTTTTAGTCAATATCGAAGTTACCCAGACTCTTGAAGGAACTATCCTCGCTAAATCATCTAATAGCCGGGGATAAAACAAGCGGTTTCCCGTTAAGCTCCTTATGACATCCAACTTCTTAGCCAGAGTTTCCTTGGCCTTTTCCATCTCGTCGACCTTCTTAATTACGGTCTCCAAAAGAACTAGTTCCTTCTCTATTCCTCTTAACTGTTTTCTCAGGTGAGAATATTGGGCTACTTTCAAAAAGTACAGCGCCAAAAACCCTCCTATCACCGAAAAAGCTATAACATAAACCAGAAACTTTTTCTCCCGGACGGCAACCTTCTTCTCGACTTCCCTGGGCAATAGATTAATCTTAATCATCTTATAAATCCCTTAATGAGGTTTACTTTGTAACTTAATTCCTTCCCTGTTCCTTTTATTTGGTATCTCCTTCGCGTCTCGTAGCCAATCCCACAGCCACAGCAAATAGAGGAGCTATCTCCTCCAAATCTTTACGCGGGACTCTCGTTGTATCAATTCCCTGAAAGGGGTTATTCATGTGTACCGCCAAACCGAGTTCCTCACTAAAAAATCTATCAAGATTTTTTAGTTTCGAACTTCCTCCACTCAGGATAACTCTTTCCAGCCCTTTTTCTCCCCCTGTCTGTGCCTGGTAATAATCTATTGACCTCCGGGCCTCCCCTACAAGTTCACGGACGAGTGGCATCAAAATAGTAGAAACCTGAACTTTCATTTCATCCTTATCCGCTATACTTTCCAATTCCTCTTCCCCGCTCGTTAAAGTTAAGCCGTGTTCCTTTTTCAGATTCTCAGCCTCCGAATAGTCGACTTGTAAGTTTTTCTGTATCGCCTTAGTAAAAATGTTGCCGGCAATGAATATATCCCGCACAATTTTTGAAACCCCGTTTTCAAGAATATTAATATTGGATGTCGTTGCTCCGATATTGAGTAACATCACTGTCTCTCCCCGTTCCTTGTTTCTCGTGATTTCATAAGCATTTTCCAGGGCAAACGCATCCACATCTATTACCAAGAGCTTTAACCCCGCACTCTCTATAATCTCCAAGCGTTCCTGCAAAAGATCCTTTTTTGCGCCCACCAGCACCGTCTCCATTTTTGGCTGGCCGTCTTCCATAACGTCGCCTAATATGTGGGTGCTTATATTTACTTCGCGAATGTCAAATGGAATATAGGGCTCGGCTTCAAACTGGATGGTCTTTTCCAGATCGGAGGGGCTCATTCGAGGAAATTTCACATAACGGACAATTACCGCATTTCCAGAAATTGAGGTAGCAGCTTTTCTTGTACTCACTCTCGTGGTTGAGAGCATCTTCCTCAGGGCTGAAATCCCCACCGTCTTTCTCTCTTCGGGAGAAAGCTCTTCGGTAGAACCGGAGGGAATTTCACTAATGGCATATTTAGAAAGAATCCATCTCGCAGGAGAGCCCTTCAATTCCACGAGCTTAATAGAGTGAGTCCCGATATCTATGCCGACTAACTCTTTACTGCGACTGAATATTCCCATTTTCCTCTCTTGCTTTCAATTATATATCAAATAAATAATAGTTGTCAACAACTTTTAGTTTGAAACTAAAAGGGAAAAATTAAGTCAAAATAAATCCGATTAAATATTGGTTGAAGTAGTAAAACTAATACTGCTCCGATACAAATATACATCCCAAAGGGTATAATCTGAAATTTCTTATATCTACCAACCATTACTAAGGCAGCCCCTGTTATAGCACCGAGGAAACTCGCCAAAAATATCACCCAGATGACGTTAACGGCTCCCAGAAAAGCACCTACTCCAGAAATTAGTTTTGTATCTCCGCCTCCCATAGCTTCTCTCTTAAACATGCTTTTACCTAACAAGCCAACTAAGTAGAGTATCCCTCCTCCTACAATAATCCCTTGGAAGGAAGATAGGACGGCTGATATTTCTTCAGAGCGACTTATTACTATTCCGCCATGTTCTTTAAGGAAGAAATTCATAGGTGAAGAGAACAGGCCGAGGAAAATCAATGGATAGATGAAAATATCAGGAATAGTATAAGTTTGGAGGTCTATTGTGGCAACGATAACCAAGAAGAACACCAAAATAAGGAAAATCAAAACCGTTATAGGTCCACTCCGGAACTTTTCATAGGTGAGGAGAAAGAGAGACCCTGTTATCAGTTCCACCAAAGGATACTGAAGAGAAATTCTCTTGTGGCAGTACCGACATTTCCCGGCCAGAAGAATATAGCTAATTAGCGGTATGTTGTCATACCATTTAATTTGCTCTTTGCAATTGGGACAATATGAGCCTGGCTTGACTATCGACTGACCGCGAGGTATCCGGTAAATACAGACATTCGCAAAACTGCCAAATCCCAGGCCTAAAATAAAGATGAGAAGATAGAGTAATAAAACCTCAAATCTCCTTAACCCCGATAGAAATCTTCAATTGTTATCGGGGAATCGCCATCCCTTCTAAATGGCTCTTCGCTACCGACCTCGCCCACTCATCCCTGCTCGTGGCGAGGATCTGTTTCCATATGGCTTCTGCCTTTTTATATTCTCCTTTCGCTTTATAAATGCTGGCAAGAAAAATTTTGACCACTTCAGGACAGTCTCTATATTTAATCGCCTCTTCCAGAAGAGGAATAGCTACATCATACTCTTTGTTCCTAGCATAAAAAACTACTGCCAAATAGAGGCGGCACCTCCAAAATTTGGGATCATTTCTGATTCCTTCCCGAAGAAGCTGAATTGCTTCATCATATCGCTCATGATTGAAGGCAAGAGAAGCACCGCCGAATAGATATGCGTAATGGAAATATGGGTCAAGCCGAACCACCTCTTCACACATCGGGAGTAAATTCTCATACTCACCTCTCTCAGACTTGTCCATCCGGTGAATATGCTCTTCTTCCTCCAAAGTCCCGTAATACTGGAGGAGTCTTACCCAGGCCAAATCGGAAGAGAGCCGCCGAAAACCGAGCAGGGTACCCCAGAAATAGAGGAAGGAAGAAGGCCTTGCTTCCATTATCAATGGCATAGGGAATCTAAATCTCTTTTCTACCTGGTGCTGGCTGAAAATAGATAAGAAGAAAAGAGGTAAGATCAAGAAAACCAGAGAAATAGGCTTTCTCATTTCCCCCTCCAATAGACCAAGGAAAAAGAAGCAAAGCTTACGCTTTGCGACTACAACATGGCCAACCCGACTGTCAGAACTCTTTCCGGGAGAAGACTAAAACTGAAAGCCAGGTAGCCACGCTGGCATAGACTAAGCCATATGTGACCTGCCATAAAATAGCAGTCCCTGACAGGGAACCCGGATAACCTATATAGTCCTTGATATTAAAATATTGAAAATTAGGCAAAAGATAATAGATGGCTTTTAGAAATATTGTGATTTTGATTCCTTTTTCCACTAATACATGATTCAGATATTTCAAATGGTCACTGACATGACCTAGAATCCATAAGAAGAATGTGGCAGAGATGCTTGATATTGGTGAGGTGGAAATGAGAGAGATAAGAATTGCCAGAGCACTTATGATTATCACCTTAAAGAAAATAAAAAATACTGCGAGAAAGAACCTGAAATCTAATGTCCATCCCTTGACAAAGAGAAGAATGAGAAGCCCGATAGACATCAACATAATGTTGACCATGGAGATAGAGAGAATCCCGATATATCTACCCCAGATATATTCAAACCGTCTTACGGGCCTCGCCAGAATCAGGGAGACACTTCTATTTTCCATCTCTCCTAAGACTAGCCCGACTGCGGCAAAAATTGCATTAAGGAGAGTAAATATTTCAGTTGCGCCCAATCCAATATCCAGGATTACCCTCGTCTCCTCCCCTGAAAGCATGGTGAAGAGAACGGAACTTATTATAATCACCAGGCCAAATAGAAGGATGGTATAGAAGATTTTCTGCCTTATATTTTCCTTAACTGTATATTCCCCGATTGCAAATATTTTCTTCACTAAAGCCATTTACATTTCCTTTGAGACAGTCTCAGCAAAAATTTCCTCCAGGTTAACTTCCTCCCCTCTTAGCTCAACCACCCTCTTTAATCTTCCCATATGTAGAATTCCTGCCTTATCACAGACTTTCTCCACTTCGGTAACGAAGTGCGAACTCAAAAGTATCGTCTTTCCCTCTTCTCTCAACCTCAGAATTGTCTGGCGCATCTTCCTAATTCCCAGAGGGTCGAGTCCAGAAGTGGGCTCATCCAATAGCAAGACTTCCGGGTCGTGGAGAAGAACTTGAGCCATTCCTATCCTTTCTAACATTCCCTTAGAAAAGTCGGCTAAACGGTCGTTCCTGTTTTCACTGAGCTCCACCAGGTCCAGGGTCATTTCTACTCTCTTGTTTCTTTCCTTTAGGGAGAATCCATATAACTTACCATAAAAATGGAGTATCTCATTTGCCGTAAGATACGTAAGGAAACAGGGAAATTCGGGAAGATACCCAATCCTGGAAAGTGCGAATAGGTTGGGAACTCTCTCTCCAAAAATATAGGCAGAACCCTTTGTGGGAAAGAGTAACCCTACCAGGAGCTTAAGGAGGGTTGTTTTTCCTGAACCATTGAGTCCCAAAAGCCCGAAAACGCTTCCTTCTCCGATTTCTAAATTTAGATTCTCAAGGGCGATAGTTTGCTTTGACCGAAAAAGGTATTTTCTTTTATATACTTTTGTTAAACCTTCTGTCCTGATAGCAACCATAGCATAGATTATATAAAAAAATAGGTTGATGGTCAATTAATCAGTTTAACTATCATTATGCCATTTTGAAACTCAATCAATTAACGCATCAACCTATCTAAGGGCAAAGGATTACCAAGTATTAACTACGGCACCTTTCGTGTCAGTGCAGGTACAATTAACGTTCAGCGTTCCCGCGCCATCGTAGTACCACTCCCCGGTATTCCCAGCAACAGCTGTCTCGTTAGCCGTATCCGCATGGTCCACGGCATAAGAATTAGGCAACATAACCGTGGGGATGGCATCTATGTAAACGGGAACCAGAGTAGCTGCTAATGTGCCTGCGGTTGGCCAGGTACCATCAGTAGAGCCATAGTAAATGGCCAAGGCTGACCTGAGGGAACCGAGGTTACCCTGGGTTCTTGCCTCCCTTGCTCTATCGATCAGGTTAGCAAATCTGGGGATAGCAATTGCCGCCAGGATACCTATGATTGCCACCACAATCATCAATTCAATCAAGGTAAACCCTTTGCTTTTCCTATGAAGTCTCAACACTCCTTATCACCCCCTTTTAGTTTAATTATATCACATTTTTCGGCCAGCGTCAACACCAATTTATGGGGAATAAAAAAGACCCGGAAATACTGGGGAATAGAGTTCGGGCCTTGCTCCTATGAGCGATTCTACTTGCCAACCAGCGCTCCGAGCTGGAACATAGGCATATACATCGAAATAGCAATAGCGCCTATTACAACGCCCATAAAGACAATAACTACTGGCTCAATCATTGAAGTCAAGCCAGAGATAGCAGCATCCACTTCCTGCTCATAAAACTCGGCAATCTTTGATAACATTGCGTCCAGGTTACCTGTCTCCTCACCCACGGAAATCATCTGGATAACCATAGGTGGAAAGGCACCACTTGTTTTCAATGGTTCGGAAATCCTCTCTCCCTCCCTAATTGATTCTTTCGCTTCGAGGACAGCCTTTTCAATAACTCTATTTCCCGAAGTCTTGGCTACAGTGTCGAGCGCCTGAAGTATGGGAACCCCGCTCTTAACCAGTGTGCCGAAAGTCCTGGTAAACTTGGCTACAGCTATCTTTCTTAATAGCGGTCCGAAAATCGGTACTCTGAGCAGGAGCCTATCTATATACATACTCCCTGTCGCTGTCCTATAATATTGCCTCAAACCCACAAAGAAAACGACAAGGCTAATAATTATGAAAATAACATAGCGCCGGAGAAAAGTGCTGACTATAAGGAGTATCTGTGTAGGAAGTGGTAACCTGGCACCAGCCTCTTGGAATATTTTCACGAAGGCGGGAACAACCACTATTATCAAGAACGTTGTAATACCGCTAGCCACGAGGGCAATCACTGCCGGATAGACCATCGCCGATTTGATTTTACCTCGCAATCTGGCCGCAGCCTCCAGGTAGCCCGAAAGCCTTTCCAGAATAACATCCAGGATGCCTCCTAGTTCTCCCGACTTCACCATATTAACATACAGTTCACTGAATACTGTGGGATGCCGGCCGAGAGCTTCGGTAATAGATGTTCCTGATTCAATATCCTCTCGAATACCATCAATAACCTTCTTGAAAGCAGAATTGTCAATCTGGTTAAGAAGGATCGTTAGACCCTGGACGATTGGCACGCCTGCTCCTATCAATGTAGATAGCTGCCGACTAAATAGAACGAGGTCCTTCTGTCTCACTCTTTTTTTCAAGAAGTTTATCGTGTTGAAGAGGTCCCTTATCGTATTCTTCTTAATTTCTCCGATTTCCAAAACGATAAACCTCTGGCGTTTAAGACGGTCAACCGCCATTCTCTGCTCTTTCGCATCTATTGTCCCGGTTAAGAGATTTCCCTGGGGGCTTCTAACTTTATAACCGAAGAGCGCCATTCTTCACTCACCTCAACTCTTTGCCCTCATATTAATTGCCACATCCTCTTCTTTCTTGCAGATTCTCTTTAGGTCCTCAACATCAGAGCTTTCTGCTAATGCCTGAGCGTAAGTAATCTGTCTATGCATATATAGTTCGTAGAGGCTCCAGTTCAGCGTCTGCATCCCAAATTTCCCCCCTGCCTGCATAGCTGAAGGAATCTGCTCGGTCTTCTCTTCGCGAATCATATTCCTTATAGCTGGAGTAGCCCTTAAAACTTCAAGTGCCAGACATCTTCCTTTGCCACTCGCCCTGGGGAGTAATCTTTGACAGAAAACCGCTTGCAATACGAAAGACAGCTGGGAACGAATTTGCGGTTGCTGGTAAGGTGGAAATACGTCTATAATTCTATTGACTGATTGTGTGGCATCTGTCGTGTGAAGAGTAGCAAAGACCAAATGGCCTGTCTCAGCAATTGTTAAGGCAGAAGCGATAGTTTCAAGGTCACGCATTTCGCCAATCAAAATAAAATTTGGGTCCTGACGAAATATATGTTTTAGCGCCTCGCCAAAAGAGGAAGTATCACTGCCCACCTCTCTCTGGCTAACTATACAATTCTTATGCGGATGAACGTACTCGATGGGATCTTCAATTGTGACAATGTGTCCGCTCCGGTGCTCGTTAATGTAGTTTATCATTGAGGCAAGAGTTGTCGTCTTGCCGCAACCGGTAGGACCTGTTACAAGGACCAAGCCAACGGGTAACTTGACAACGTCAAACACCACCGGCGGAAGGCCCAGTTCCTCAAAGGTCATAAAGTAGTTGGGAATAGCCCTCAAAGAGGCAGCCACTATCCCTCGTTGCCTGGCCACATTCATTCTGACCCGGCCTATATTTTTCATTCCAAAGGAGAGGTCCAGCTCGTTTGTAGATTCAAATCTCTCTTTCTGCTTGTCGGTAAGGAGACTATATATCAGCCTCTGACATTGATCCTCGCGAAGTTTCTCATGCTCTGTAGGGATAAGGATCCCGTCAATCCTCAAAATGGGCGGAGCATCTACCGTTAAGTGCAAATCAGATGCGCCCTTTTCCATCATCAATTGAAGTAATTCATCAATAGTAAGCAAAAATGACTCCTTCCAATACTATTCTACATCGGCAAATGTGACCCTCATCACCTCTTCCACTGTTGTTACACCCGCCAGGAGCTTTCTGATAGCAGCCTCCCGCAAAGTTACCATTCCAGTCTCTCTCGCTTTTGCCTTTATTATATGAGTAGATTCCCTGTTCAGGACAAGTTCCTTAATTTCATCTCTAACTTCCATGACTTCAAAACAAGCCGTTCGTCCCCGGTAACCCGTGTTACTGCAATTATCACATCCCTTGCCTCGGTAAAGGGTTACTTTCTTTTTACCTTTTATCTCCTCATCTTTTACCCCTATACTGGAAAGGAAATCAGCGGGGACCTCATACGGTTCCTTACAATGTTTACAGATTACTCTAACCAATCTCTGGGCAACAACCATAATTACCGTAGAAGTCGTCAGGAAAGGTTCAATGCCCATATTGTTCAAACGGGTCATCGCGCCCGGGGCGTCATTGGTGTGAAGAGTAGAGAATACTAAATGTCCTGTCAGTGCGGCATTAATAGCGATCTCGGCAGTTTCAGTATCACGGATTTCGCCCACCATAATTATGTCCGGGTCCTGACGCAAAAAAGCCCTCAAACCAGTTGCAAAAGTTAAACCTATGTCTGGCTTTGCTTGGACCTGGTTGATACCCTGGAGGACATATTCTACAGGATCCTCTATTGTGATAATATTGCGGTCTGGATAGTTGAGAGTGCTGAGAGTAGAATAAAGAGTCGTGGATTTGCCTGAACCTGTCGGCCCTGTCACCAGGATTATTCCATAGGGTACTTCAATATTCTTCTTATAAATTGAAAGGACTTCTGATTCAAAACCGAGCTTCGTCAGGTCGAGGCATAGAGCAGAAGCGTCCAGGATACGCATAACCACTTTCTCGCCAAAAGAGGTAGGCAGGACAGAAACCCTAAGGTCAATCTCTTTATCTAGCGCCCTGATCTTAATCCTCCCATCCTGTGGCAGACGGCGCTCGGCAATGTCAAGCGTAGCCATAATCTTCAACCGGGAAACAACTGCATTCTGCAATTTTTTTGGCGGCGCGGACACTTCATTTAACACCCCGTCAATTCTATACCTTACCCTGAGGGTTTTCTCGTAAGGCTCAATATGGATATCCGAAGCCCCTGCTTTAATGGCCCCTGTAAGAAGAAGGTTAACGATCTTGATCACCGGCGCCTCTTCCCCCGCTGCTTCAAGAGCAATCATATCATTCCCTCCGGTATCAGCCTTCTTTACTACCTCTACATTTGCTCCATCCTTTACCGAAGCTTCCATCTCTTTTAAGATATCTTCCATGGAGCCTTTCGCTCCGTAATACTTTTCAATTGCGTTCTTGATCTCATTTTCTGAAGCAATCACTACATTAATATCTTTACCGGTCATCAGTCTCAGGTCATCAATAGCAAAGACATTCAAAGGATCACTCATAGCTATTGTAAGAGTTTTCCCTTCAAGGCTAATCGGAACCAAGGTTTGATGCCGAGCCACGCTCTGAGGGACACTTCTTATTACTTGCTCATCAATCTCTCCATATTCAGACAGGCTAACATAAGATACACCGCACTGCTTACCCAGGAAAGCCAACAAAACGTCCTCAGTAATGTATCCCAATTCCATGAGGACCTCACCCAGTCTGCCGCCCCTGATTTTTTCTTCTTCTAAAGCCTCCTGTAACTGTTCGGCCGTGATTATTCCCACTTCAACTAATAGGTCTCCCAGTTTCTTTTTTATTGCCGGGCCCTTGATCATATCTGGTCTAACCTCTCTAACGAGAAAAAGTTAAAGTAAGCTCGCTAATTGTTAGTATATCACGGCGATTTCACTTTGTCAACAGCTTTCTTCTCAGCCGCGCTTCGACCTCTCGGGGGACGAGTCCTGCCACACTGCCATTAAGGCTAACGACCTCCTTGACTATGCTTGAACTCAAGTATGTATATCTATCGGCAGGCATCAGGAATACAGTTTCAATATCTGGTGCCAGTTTGCGGTTCGTCAAAGCCATCTGAAACTCGTATTCAAAATCAGAGACCGCGCGCAGTCCCCTAATTATGACCTTCGCTCCCTTCTTCTTCACATAGTCAACTAACAATCCGTCAAAATGCGACACTACCACCCCAGGTAGCCTTCTCGTCACGGCCCTCAGTATCTCCATTCGCTCATCTACAGAGAATACTACCTCTTTGCTCGGATTTTCGATCACTGCCACTATTACACGGTCAAATAACTGGAGCGCTCTTTTTATGACATCAATGTGTCCATTAGTAACTGGGTCGAAACTCCCGGGATAAACAGCAATTCTTTTCTTTCTCATCTTTTTACTCCTCATCCACCTTCCATTATCCAATGCTTGCCAGGCCAAATCTTCTTTTAAATTTCTCTCTAAATTTCTTTCTGATTACTCCGTTCTCTGGAAGAGTCAGAAGAGGGTCTCTGTCAACCAGGTGAAATGCTACCTGGCGCGCAAGTTCCAGCTCACGATAATCAGAGATAATATCACCAATCCTAAATTCAGGAAGTCCGTGCTGTTGAGTGCCAAAGAACTCCCCGCCCCCGCGCAACCTCAAATCCTCTTCTGCAATTCGAAATCCATCAGTGGTTTCCATCATGATTTGTAATCTTCTTTTTGCCTCCTCCGTCTTTGGTTGTCCGAGCAAAATGCAGAGGGATTGCTCTCTACCTCTGCCTACTCTTCCTCGCAATTGGTGAAGAGTTGCCAAACCAAACCTTTCGCTGTGTTCAATGACCATGAGGCAGGCATTGGCCACATCAATACCCACTTCAATTATGCTGGTCGTAATCAGAATATCAAATTCCCTATTCAAGAATTTCAACATCACCCGTTCCTTCTCTTCGCTCCCCATCTGGCCATGCAGGAGGCCAACCCTGAAGTCCTTAAATACAGTAGCCATTAGTCTCTCCGCCATTTTCACGGCAGCCCGCAGTTCTAACTTATCCGATTCATTAATTATTGGGTAAACGATGTAGGCCTGTTGTCCTTTCCTCACGCCATCAATAACTACCCGATAAGACTCCTCGTCAGAAAGCCTCTCGGTCACCACGCTTTTCCTTCCCGGAGGTAATTCATCAATTACAGAAACATCCAGGTCTCCATAAACTGTCAAGGCCAACGTGCGAGGTATTGGCGTAGCTGTCATCACCAGGATATCCAAGTTCTCTCCTTTCTTTCTCAACCTCGCTCTCTGCATAACTCCAAACTTATGCTGTTCATCGATGACTGCCAGAGCCAAATTGGAAAATTTGACGCCTTCTTCAATCAATGCGTGAGTACCGATAACTATCTGAGATTCCCCTTTAGCAATTCTCTGATAGACTTCTCTCTTCCTTTTCTGCTTCATTCTTCCTGTCGCCAATTCCACTTTAACCTCTAAACCCTCTAACATCTGGCGCAAAGTGAAATAATGTTGTTCAGCCAGAATTTCAGTCGGAGCCATCACTGCAGCCTGATACCCATTTTCCAAAACCAGGAGAATGGCCGCCAGAGCAACCACTGTCTTGCCGCTTCCCACATCACCCTGGAGCAACCTGTTCATTGGCCTCGGAGACATCAGGTCACTAAATATTTCTCTAATTGCTTTTTTCTGGGCAGAAGTGAAATTGAAGGGCAGTTTCTCTTTGAAGGCCGTCAAAAGATTTTTTTTCACCAGATATTTCCTATTCTTTTCTATCGTCTTCACGCGCCGTTTCCTTAGCGCCATAGCCAATTCCCAGAAGAAAAAATCCTCAAATACGAGCCTCCTGCGGGCGGCCTCTCGTTTCTCCCAGCTAGGAGGAAAGTGCATATCATATACAGCTTCTTGATAAGGCTCTAGATTATATTTTCTCAGAACCGGTATGGGTAGGGTCTCTTCTAAATAAGAGACATAAGAGTCGAGCACCCTCTTAATCATCGCCCTAAAGAAACGAAGATTTAGCTTTGAGGTTACTTGATAAATCGGTACAATCCTATTGGTATGAATTAACTCATCTTCCTTTCCTGTCAGTTTTTCGTAGGTAAAATTGGTAATCTGTAGGTCATTAAATGTGCGCTCAAATTTTCCGTGTAGAACCAATGAGGTACCAGGAGTGAGGGAATCTTTTAAGTAGAGCTGGTTAAAGCAGACCATTGTGGCTCTGCCACTTCCGTCTTCGAGGAGAATCTTGAGAAGGGGTTTTCCTCCCCTACCGTATGTAATTTTGTGTTCACTAACTACTGCCAGAACTGTGGCTTCTTCTCCGTGACCGATTTGGGCAAACATCTTCAAATGGGAGCGGTCTTCATGCCTGAAAGGAAAATAAGTAATGAGGTCTCCTATTGTCTCAATGTCGATTTTCTTCAAAATTCTTGCTCTTTCTGGTCCCACGCCCTTTAGGAACTGAATCGACATGCTCAAATTTTTCATAGAAGTGACCAAACCGACTTGCGACAAATATTAAAATCTCCTTGCAATTTGTCATATATTTTGCTAAATTAATCTAAAAATTCTAAAGGAGAAAATAAATTGCCCAAAAGATGCGTCATCTGCGGTAAGTCTGTGCACTCTGGTTCCAATATCAGCCATTCCCACCACAAAACAAAGCGAAAATTTAGACCGAATTTGCAGAAGGTGAACATAATTCTAAATGGAAGAAAAAAGAAAGTCTACGTATGCACCCAATGCATAATCGGAGCCAAAATCACAAAAGCCGCTTGAAGTCGCTTACAGTTCAAAAAGGCACAGTCAAAGAACAGACATAACTATAGATAGCTGCCTCGATGCCATTGATGTAAAATCTTTTGAGAGCGAGATCTAACCCATACGAGTCTCTTTTGTAACCAAGACCAAAGGTATAGTTTATCTTTCTCCTTTCAGTAAAATTCTCAGCGAAGATTCCCAACCGCAAAAAAACATCCCGAACAGGAAGACACTCCAGGCCAAAGTGATCCAGTACAACTGACTTCGTGCCGTTAATCTTTCTTAAATAGAATCTCTGTTCAAAATCGTAAGCAAAAGTCAAGAATCTTGCCATCTTAGCCCCTAAACCAACTCTGAGAATGGGCGGCAAGCGGTCAGCACGATAATCGGTCCAGTAGATGTAGGAGGGGCCATTCTGTAGAGAGATTCCTATCCTGAGCAATGGAGAATGAGTGTAAATAATCCCCCAATCCAGACCCCACCCATTTCCTGTAGAGATGTTTGCCTGAGGCAAAGGATAATCTTGAGCAATTCCCAGCGAGCCGTAAAGGTAAGATATATTCATGCCGAAACAAATCTTCGGACTGTAAGGGATAGCAAAGGATAGCATGTATTTGTTAATCTTAATCTCTCGCTCACGATAAGGGGGATTATCTTTCTCTTTAAAATTGGATAGGGGCTGCCAGCTCAGTCCTCCCAGGCTACTGCAAAAAGATAGGTAAGTGAATCTTCTGCCTTGCAGGGGTTCTCCTCTCACAATATCTTCTTTTCTTGCCCCACTCCTGCCAAAGTCAAACATAAAAGTACATAAATTCCTCTGTAAGAAAGCCAATCCAGCAGGATTCCAGTAAGGGGCATCAGCGTTGTCCACTATAGCAACAAACGACTCTCCCATTCCGCATGGCTTTGCTCCTATGGGCATGCCGTCAAAGGAATTGTAGAGGATTGGAGAGGACTCCTTACCAAAACAGGAAATACTAGAAAAGAACATTAGGAAGCCAATTACATAGATTTTCAATAAAGTCTCCTTTATTGTCTAATTATTTTCTGTATCGTCCCCCCTCCCAGGACAATATCTCCATCGTAAAATACAATCGCCTGCCCGGGAGTGGCAGAGCGAACAGACCTTCTAAACCTAACCATTGCTTTGCCGTTACCAATTGGAAGCACTAATGCTTCCTCACCGGGGTGGTTGTATCTTATTTTTGCTACCACGTTCAGCTTCCCATTTTGCTTTTCTGGCAATATGAAATGTAGGTCCTCTACAATAAGTTCCTGGGAAAATAGTTCCTCTTCGGGGCCCACAACGACCCTATTAAGTTCAGGATGTATCGAAACCACGTAAAAAGGCCTCCCATAGGCCCCAATTCCTCTCCTCTGGCCAATGGTATAAAAAGCTACGCCATCATGTTTGCCTAAAAAATTCCCCTTACTATCAACTATCTCCCCCGGGATAGAGGGGAAGCGAGTGGAAAGATAATTTCGGTAGTCTCCGTCTATGAAACAGATCTCTTGACTTGCTTTCTTTTCAGCCACAAGCAAACCGAACTTCTTAGCGACTTTTCGCACTTCATCCTTATGGTAATTTCCCAGAACCATCAAAATCTTTCCCATCTGCTCCTGCGTTAGGATATATAGAAAGTAGGACTGTTCTCTTCTTTTTTCAACCCCTTTTTTCAAAAGATATCGCCCGGAGTTCTTCTCTATTTTAGCATAATGGCCTGTGGCCAAATATTCAGCCCCGAGTTCTTCCGCTTTCTTTAATAGCAGTTTAAATTTTATCTCTCGATTACAGAGAATACAGGGATTTGGGGTCCTCCCTCCACAGTACTCGTGGCAGAAGCGGTCAATAACTTTCTCCTTAAATTGCTTCTCAAAATTTAAAACATAAAAGGGAATTCTCAACTTGAGTGCCACACTCCGGGCATCGTTAATTCCCTCGAGATTGCAGCAGAGATTCCGTCGGATGGAAGAACGACTGGGTTCATCACAAAAAGGATAGAGGTACATACATATTCCTATCACATCATACCCTTCTTCTTTTAATATCGCTGCCGTGGTCGAGGAATCGACTCCGCCAGACATTGCCACCACTACCTTTTTCATAACTCAATACTCTCTTAGTATGAGTAGCCGCAAACTTCGGGTTGCGATTTGCACGCAGGCTTTAGGTTGCGTGAATATTCGCTCCGATAAATGGGAACGGCTACCAAGTTTCTCATGCTCTTATTATTCGAACTCTATCTGGACAACCCCAAGAGGACAGGCGGGCACACAAAGGCCACACAGTAGGCACCTGTCCCGGTCAAATTCCAGTTTCCAGCTATCTTTATCCATTGACAGAGCCCTTGGGCTGCAGACAGCTATGCAAGCGCCACACGAGATACATTCCTGTTCATTCAATTTTATGTCCTTGGCCAGCGGTTGGACACCGACTTTCATATCTTCCAGATATTTCAGACCCCTATTAATTCCTTCCCTGTTTCCTTCCAACTCCAGTACCATTTTCCCTTCTTCCTTGGGCGTGACCTGAGCGCGCAGGATATTTAGAACTAAATCGTAATCCTTGACCAACCGATAGATTATCGGCCGGTCAACTAATTCTGGGGGAAAAGTGAGCACTATTCTCTTTTTCACCATTAAAGCCTCCTTAAATGTTTAGACATCGATATCTACCATCTACTGGCTAAGGTTTAATGTTCAATGGCTTAAATCTCTTATCTAGCGACAGCCGCTCAATAGGCTCCTGGAGGAAGAACTTTCCCTTCTTAATCCAATCTTTCAGGAGCCGGGCTATCTGTCTGGCTTTGTAAAGGCTGGAGAGCGGTGCAGTTGGGATTTTCTTTCCTCTTATTTCAATTTCGCCGCTCCTTAACTCCTCATAACTCACCTTAGCCAGAATCGGCCTTTTTCTTCTGGGAACACCATAGTCCACAACTGTAGTATATATCTTTTCATCAGAAATGGATACAAAATGTGCCATCTCTTCGTCGAGGAGAGGAATGGGTATTCCAATTCCCACGATAAGGGTAACGCCATATTTGTAAAATACTGCTGCCTTCAAGAAATCGCGGCTCATCTGTTTCAAATTGCCTATCAGACAAAGAGTTCCTGCAGGAGCCATTGGTATCTTAGTTTTCTCATCCCTCACCTGTACGGGATTATGCTGTGTGCCTTCCCAGGCAACATAACCTTGTGCTCCGCCGAGAAATATTCTCGTCCCCACACCAATAGTGCGGTATAAGGGATCCTTAATCAACGGTGAAAGCTGTGAACTGCTACAATAATTTGCATTGCCAAAGTTGGGCAGTAGAACACCCATATATGTATAGAGGGTTCTATCCGATGAGTTAGTAGCTACTGAATAGTTTTGATAGGCATTCCTCGGATTGAAAAGAATTGCCTGATTGATTGAACCTAATGTAATGAAGGATTCAAATTCTTTTCTTGGATAACAATCTGTTCCATATGAAGTCGCTCTTAGCCTTACCTTTTTTCCCGAAATCAAATCCTCAATCACATGTGCTCCGCCATATTCCATACCTTTTCTCTCGGAAAGCTCGGTTGCCCCAATATATGCGTCTACTGCCGCCAAACCTGCGTAGGCGGGAACATCGTTCAGCCACACCTTCTGCATCTTTATAGGTGGGTCACTATGCCCGAAATTTAGTAAAGCCCCGGAGGAACACATTGGCCCAAAGGTAGCTGTCGTTACCACATCTACTTCCTTAGCGACTCTCTTTTCCCCTTTCTTTCTTATGAGGTCGATAACCTCTTCAGCAGTTACTACTACAGCCTCACCCTTCTTAATCTTTTCGTTAATCTCTGCGAAGGTTTTAGGCATCCACTCCTCCTTATGTGAATCAGCTCCGAAGGAGTCCGACGCCTCCCGCGGGTTTCGGAATCCTATCGGACCTGTACTTCCTCTCACCTAAAAATAGTTTGTGAAGAACTATTGGAATTTCAGCCAAAAAACGAGGACGGAACATTTGCTTCCGAAGCAAAAATTTGTTCGACCCCGATTTATCGGGGGAGTTTATTTTTGCGCCCTGGAGAGTCCGAAGTTTTTTGGCCTAGAGAAATTCCTCAGTGATGAACAAAATATTTTTGAACCCTGTCACTCCTTCCACAAAGGTTACTTATCTATGTTCTACTCCTCGCTCTTCAACCTATTCACCCTGATGTCATCCACCAGCTTCTGGTGTCTCTTGCAGAATTCGGGTTGGGTCAACTGGGCGCTTATTACCTCTTCCTGCCAGTGTGCGTTATAAAGCCTACATTTATTGTCTTCACAAAAGGGCTCACCTAATAAGAAAAAAAATAGAGCCTGCATACAATAGCCTTTCATCACTTCTGTCAGGTGCGGATCATCGTAGTCAATAAACTTTTCTCTAAACCTTCTATTTAGGGTGATTGTATCAATTCCCAACTTTTTTTGCAAATAGAACTCTCTCGGCTTAGCTGGAGCTTCCACGATGCCCGTGGTCGAAATAAGCGAAGGAAGCCCATACACGCTTACCCGCGCATGGTAACGCCGGTCATCCTCATCCCAAGTTCCAAATAGCTGGTCTGTAAAAATAATCACGAAAGAATGCCAGTTTCGTTCTTCCTCTTTCAACAAATCCTGATATATAGCCTGAAGCTTGAAACCATCATAAAGTATACCGAAATTCCTGTTCTCTGAATTTCTTAGTCTTCTTTTTTCGTATTCCACTTCCATGGCGAGGGGACGAAAATCGGAATATCGGTTGGTGATGTCTCGAACTTTACATCCGGCGATTTCGCAAGCCAACTTTCCCAGGCAGGAGTCATCCATTCCTTTCGTGGCTTCAACAATGAAATCGCCCTTTGCCTCAACCTTGGCCTCTCCTAACTTCTCCTTTAGATAATGGGCGATTTCCTTAATGTCCAATGCTTCAGTCTTAGAACCATCGTAAAGGAAAATTTTCATTTCTCCTTCATTCCCAACTTTTCAAGCACTACCTCAGCCCCTTTTTTCCCAGATAGGAGCATTGCGCCAAAAGTAGGGCCCATACGGGGAAGGCCATATGTAGTCGCTACAGCCATACCCACTACTACAAGGCCTGGATATGCTTCTCCCGTATGCTCCACCACGAGATTCTCAGACCTTTCTATCCACATCGCTCCAAACCCTTTTATCTTTATCAGTCCCCTCTCTTCAAGTTTTCTCACTACCGATGCATCGTGTCCGGTAGCGTCGATTACTATTCTGGATTCCAGGGCTACAGGGTCAACACAGGTAATCTCACGAGGTAAAGAAGATATGGGTGTCCAGTTAACCACAGCTCCTCTTACTCTACCTCCCTCGCGGAGAACAAGGTCGTCAAAAATAGTCATGTTAGCAAATTTCACGCCGCTGTCACAGGTGGCTGCAATAAGTTTGGAACAGGCGTGCGGTCCATCAGCTACATATAGACCCTCGCTTACTTTGTCATAAGGTATACCCAGTTCTTCCATAACTTTCTGTGCAGGCTCTCTCACTGTTACCTTATTCATTAAGTATCCACCGATCCAGAAACCTCCCCCGAGGTAATTATTTCTTTCAATAATCAAGACCTTGAGTCCACGAGTGGCCAGTTCCTTTCCAGCCATCAACCCGCTGGGCCCGCCGCCCACAATAAGACAATCGCTTTCTACATACTCGGAAAACTGCTTAGCAAACTCATCTACAATGGCCCGAGTGACCTCTTTTTCTCCCACGGGCGAAAATAGTTTATTCTCCATATTTTTCTCCTTTGCCGGCTGAATTCTATTTCTCTTTCTGATAAATCGGTGACATGCTGCGCAACCTTTCAACTATTTCAGGCAAGACTTTAAGGACATAACTAATCTCCTGGTCGTTATTCTCCCTTCCCAAAGTGAAGCGAAGCGAACTATGAGCCACTTCAGGAGAGATACCAATAGCCGTCAAAACATGAGAGGGTTCCAGAATGCTAGAAGTGCACGCCGAACCACTCGAGGCGCAGATTCCTTCCAAATCCAGACTCAAAAGCATGGATTCGCCTTCTACACCCTCCAGGCTCACATTTACATTCCCGGGAAGTCTCTTTTTCGGATGGCCGTTAAGCCTGCTATTCTTGATTCTATTCAATATGCCTTCTATCAATTTATCTCTCAGGTGCGCCAGGCGCTCTTCTTCCTCGGCCATATCTTTCTGAGCGAGCGAACAGGCTTCTCCAAATCCCACAATTCCAGGGACATTTTCCGTGCTTGCCCTTCGCTTATTCTCCTGTTCACCGCCGTAGAGAAAAGGAACTATTTTTGTGCCTCTCCTTATATAGAGAGCTCCCACTCCCTTCGGTCCATATAGTTTATGCGCAGAAATAGCCAGTAGGTCAACCTTCAACTTATCCACATCTACAGGAATATGACCGACAGTCTGAACTGCGTCTATATGAAAATAGACTCCTTTTTCCTTGACAATCTCTCCTATTTCTTCTACGGGTTCAATTGTCCCTATTTCGTTATTGGCCTGCATTACTGACACCAATATCGTCTTATCCGTAATTGCCCTTTTTACTTCAA
>Ga0315310_10000481_pt1 | contig 25488 bp, 25 predicted proteins | sample TDP5_MG_FD_203630 | JGI IMG/M metagenome (GOLD analysis project Ga0315310, IMG submission 203630) | Freshwater sediment microbial communities from Lake Towuti, South Sulawesi, Indonesia - TDP5 | ecosystem: Environmental > Aquatic > Freshwater > Lake > Sediment | place: Indonesia: South Sulawesi...
GCCCTTTTCGTAGCATTGAGGTCCCCCTACTTCGCTAAGTGGTCTTATCCGCGGACCAGTTGGCGTTGCCCCTGAAATCGCTCCCTTGAGTTACATCTCTGTTCTGATCACCTTCAGAAGCTTGCGTTCTTCGAGCAATCTAATCACATCGCCGAAGGGCTTGTTCTGCCATTCTCCAACCGTCATTTTCCCCTCCTCTGTCGCCTTGCTTGCTACAACAAGAGCTTCCAAATAGTTGAAGTTAGCACGTAGTGTTTCTCCAGCTAGCTTTCCCCATGCTTCCACATATGGCCCGACTAGAAGATCAATAAGCTTTGCAAGTCTCTCTCTATCTTTTTCCGTAAGGGGGGTCGGCAGGAAGGCCCGAAATACCATGACGATGATCAACATCGTCGCTAGTTCGAGAGTAAGCATATGTAGAAGTGAAGGCCACATCGCGGTGACGACGGGTTTCACCTGATTCACGTAGGACCTCAAGTTGTCCATGAATTGTTTCTCGGTTAGGTCCATTGGTCTCAGCCGATTAAGGTTGAACACCTTGATCGTTTCTTTCACAAGATTCCACCACGAATCCTCCTGTAATTCTCTGATCTCAACAACAAACCCTCTGGATTCTGACCACCTACTGAGTTGTTTTCTTGTTTCGTCAGTGTATCCTGTCTGCTTGACTTGCTCAGTCAGCGCCGCATAGCGTCCTTTCGAAGTCAGATCCCATTGAATCCTCTTGCCGCTAAGAAGGGGTCTAACCTCTCCCTCGTGTCGCATCCTTTCCAAGCATGATGATAATGTCGCCTTCTTAAGCCCGGTTTCGATGTGGAGCTCTTTCCATGTTTTCGGTTGGGTCAACAATACCTGCAGAACTGGCCATCTTGCGACTGGCTTCCGACCCACGCAAACTACACCTGTTCTCGAATAACTTGAATATCGAACTAGTTCATATATCTTGCGGTTTCTCGAACCGTTTAAATAGGACAATGGAGGAGGCTATGAAAAATGACCATACCATTGACGGGCCTCGTCATTGCCGGGCATCGGCTTGTAGGCCCGGGATCGGTCAGATCCAACATGAGTACTGTCAAAGCCTGCTTAAGAAAATTCCGTGGCAAGCGACGTAGTGGCTCAAAGCAGATCGAGCTAGTGGGAACTGAAGACCCTGACCTCGCAGACTTACCTGGAAGTGAATGCGAGTCGACAGGCCTCTCGCTTCTTGAGAGGTTGCTGATGAGGCTGGAGTCCATTGACGGACAGTTGGCTCTCATCCAAGATCGTATCGATGAGATCTTTGCAGTTTTGGAAAGGAATGACGGACCATGACGCGACTCAGGGAACATGAAGGGCGCCGGCTGTGCTGCCTTACGTCGAAAATTCCCAACGATCCAATGCTTGAAGGAATGGTGCCTCAAATGATTGCAAATCGTTTGAGGTTGACCCCGACACTTCAAACATCGGCACCTCATGCAGAGCTACCCCCTGAATCTGACAGAGCCATGTCCGCGTCGGAATGCTATCGTCGACTGGTTGAGGATTGTAAGGCGATACGGGTCAAGGAATCCGTTGGGTTCCTCAGTGTGCTGGAAGCCAAATATGCGATCGGTAAGAGGATAGGTCGAGATATCAACCGTCTCAAGGTTGGGCGTCCAAGAAAGAATTCGAACAGCGTAACTCTAGGCCAACTTGCCAAGGACCTCGGCTACAGCACAAGCGAACTCAAGAAGTGTATACGGTTCGCCCAGAAATACTCTGATTTCGGCGAATTCGTCGCTAAAAACAGTGTCCCCGGGGGGACTGTTTTTCTGACATGGAAACGTGTCCGTGAGGCTCTCTGGGGCGAGGAGGAGAAAGCTCTGGGTGAGCGTAGGCAGCTGCCTGATAGCATTGAGGTACCTGAGGATTCTGACCGCGAACGGCTGTCATGCCTGCTTTTCTGGAAGAACGTTTGGCCTCTGTCCGATAGACGGCCCAAGGGATATGGGTCAAAGGATTTCCGCGGAAACACCAGTCCAGAGATCTTGACTCAATGCTTAGCCCGATACACGAATCCCGGCGATCTTGTCCTGGATCCAATGGCTGGAAGCGGAACCACCATAGACATCTGCAAGGCTATGGGCAGGCGAATCGTCGCATCTGACATCAAAGCCTGGCGAGAAGACTTTCAAGCTGTCACCGACGCTGAGAACATTGAAATCTGCGAACAGGTTGACTTCATCTTCGCGCATCTGCCTTATCTTGACGTCTACAAATATTCGGATCAGGCGTGTGACCTTAGCAACCTCAACCTCAACGCCTTTGTTGATAAGCTGGACAGGATCTTCGCTAGGTTCCGGGAGCTTCTCAAGCCTGACAGATTCGCAGCCGTGTTGATAGGCGACGTGAGGAAGAGCGGACTGATAGACCTTTCGGGCATTGTAAGCCAAGTAGGTTCAAAACATCTGCAGCTCTGGGACAAAGCCGTCATAGCCGTAGCGAACCCTGCGAGTCACAGCGGAGCTCATGGAAACATAGGTCTGCTCATGGAGCGGGCGAAGCGGTTCAACTTTATGGTTCAAACTTTCGACACCTTACTCGTCTTCAGGAAGAACAAGAAAGAGGAATGAAAACGAAATGACACAGAGGAAAAGACGAATCGTGCGAATCAGCCGCGCGACTATTGAAACCAGGAACCCTCTCTCAGAAATTATGCTGCGATTATTCGGCAGCCGCCTTGACACTTACGCGGAGCAGTATGTAGCTCCGGATAGGAAGGTGCTTTGGCGACGTGTCAACGAACCCTTAACGCTTGAGGTTTTGGAGCAGCATTCGAAGGGCGAACGAACCATTGGAGCATACACCATCAATCCGCAGGATCAAACCTGCCGGTGGGGGACCGGGGACTTTGACGTTGAAGTCACTGGCGGGAAGATTGAGGACTTAACAAAGGAGGCGGACAAATTCATTGCGGTGCTTCTCCAGCATGGCATACCTGAGAAATCGATTCTCCGCGAATTTAGTGGCAGTAAGGGATATCATGTTTGGGTTTTCTTTGATCCTCCAGTGCCGGCAATCGTTGTTTACCATATGCTGCGCAATGCCGCAAATGAAGCTGGAGTCAAATGTGAAATCTTTCCGAAGCAAAAACAATTGCTCTCCGAATTTGGTAACTTGGTCAAATTGCCCTGCGGAATCCATCAAGCAACGAAGCAACGTTGCCGACTTTACAACGAGAAGTGGGAACCCGTTGACCCCGTTCACGTGTTGAAGATCGAACCCGTCGTAACTGAGCTTAAGGAAGTTGAAGCCATCAAGCAGCGATTGCTCGCGGAAGATAAGGCATGGATGGACCGCGCCTTCGAAACGGGCGAAGCCTATGTTGGCGAAGATCCTCCTTGTATCGCCAAATATCTTAGCGGCACCGGAGCGACCATTGGCCACAGGCACGCAATGTTTCTACGATTGGCGGGATACTTCCTCACTTTCAGGAAACTCAAGTTACAGCCGGACGGAAAGGAGAAGGTTGAGCACATACTACGGGAATGGAACAAATGCAACCAGCCATCCGTCGAGGAAGCTAGGCTAGATCCCGAACTGCGAAGCCTCATCGAGGATACAGTCAACAACAATTACATGAAAGGCTGCGACGACGAATATCTCGCAAAATACTGTGATTTGAAAAACTGTCCGATAAAGAAGCATCAAATCCCTATACTCCTCGGCGAATTCACCCATGAGGAAATAGCAGCGGCGGAGGAGCTGTTGAGGAACCCGTATTTGCTGAAAGATTTTGATGAAGTCAGCGACACTTGGATCGCAGAGGATTACGCGGTTCGCCGAATTTCATTGAGGACTTATGTTTCAGCGTTAACAGATGATCCAGCAAACTGGTCCCTGTTGGGACGGGACTCGATTGGCAAAACATACAATGCTGTAACCACAGCGAAGATCGTGAAAGGTCAGAGTAAACCATCGCCGATCTGGATGCTTGGCGGCATTTCACCAACTGCCCTGGTTCATGATTACAGCGAATATGACAGGTCGAGAAGGGCATATGTGATTGATTTGCGTGGTATCACGATGCTGTTTCTTGAGCCGCCGCACCCTGATACTTGGGCACGGCTACGTCCAATACTCTCACACGATGCCGAGGAGGTTGAATTTCGAATCACTGATAAAAGCAAAGGCGGACGACTCAGGACGAAGCACTGCATCCTCCTAGGCTGGCCTGCCTTCGTTCAATGTGCCGCGATAACCGGACATGAAAAAGGTGAATACACGAGTCGCTGGTTGACTGGAACACCACAGATTTCGCGAGACAAAACAGAGAAGGCAATCGATAAACTGCTTGAAAAAGCGGAGGAACCCAAACGTTTCAGGTTCAACGTCGGCAAGGCAAGGGTCTGGGCAGCGGCCTTTCGCCTTCTTCGAGAGGAAGCACCTATCAGCGTTAAGATACCTTTCGCGAAAACAATGAAAGGACATATCGCCATACGGGGACCGGATACGACACGGTTCATCGCTATGATGCTTCGACTGGTAATGGCTAACGCCGCATTGCATATTCGACAGCGAAAACGAGACGCCGAAGGATGCGTGCTGGCTGAGCCAAAGGATCTTGAACAGGTGATACCTGACTTCGAAGTTATTGCGGCGTCATCGGCCTTCGGAGTCAGCGGTGACGCTTTACAGCTTTATGAGAATTTGAAGGGGAAAGCTGACCTGACTTATGAGCAAATAGAAGAAGCAGCGAGAGAGGTGTTTGGCGCTGAAACCGCTGATACCACGCTTCGAAATCTCTATATCAGGAGACTGGTTCAGGCTGGACTCTTCACCGAAAAAACCGACGTGTCAGATAAAAGGAGGGTACTATACACAGCAGCAACGAAACCAAGCACGGTAACAGTTTTCAAGGATAAGGAGGCTATGCTACGCAAGATAATATTACAGTGGGACAGGGGACAATTACAGGAGCCGAAAACCGCGATTGTCCCCGGTGCCACTGTAATATTATCTCCAGAAAAGGAGCCCAAAATGGGCTTGTTTCCTCAACCTCGACCTACCCCCCCTCCCCTACCTCCTCTCCCCGAGATATCGATTGAACCAAAGGTCCCCTTGAGGGAACAGAAGCGCCCCCTAGCCAGCTTCAGATGCGGTATTTGTGGTGCTCTCTGCTCAAGCAAGGAGTTGCTCGAGGAACACCAAGCCACTGTTCATGGAATCGAAAAGGAGGACGAAAAGCAATGAGAGGATTGTGCGGCGTCAGACGCTATCCTGTACAATGCTATGCGTTTGTGAGAGTTCTTGCTTCTTCGATACGGAGAGGCTACAGCAGATGAAAACTACCGACGAGCTCAGGGCAAGGGTTGAGCAGCAGTTGCGACAACTTCACAAAACTCGTCATATCGAAGAAATATTGGGAAAAATGACGCCCGCCATCATCGAAGCCGCGCTGGATGATGCGCTTGCAAACGCTGCAAATCTCGATCTTGACTACGTGTTTGTTGTCAAAAACTTGGAGCAGTATTGCAAGAAATGTGGTGAGTGCTGCCGGAGAAACTCCTTTCCGGTTAGCAGAGAGGAGATTCGCCGGATTGCTTCGCATCTGAACAAGCCTCATAGAATTGTGCGCAAGGAATATTTCAGCACCTCTCCGAGATGGCCAGGAGAGCCCTGCTTGAATTCACCCTGCCCTTTTTTGCGAGATAACCAATGTTCGATTTACCCTGTGAGGCCTTCTGCGTGCCTTCTTTTCCCATTTAGTGTCAGTAAGCGTATGGCGGGAAAGATGGAGGTTGAAATTCATCCCTACTGTGAATTCGGCGTCAAGTTGCTAGCTGAAAAAGCCTTCTGGTTTTCATTCCTCGGCATGTCGCAAAGTGCTGAGGCTACGAGAAGGCGCAGAAGAAGGGACCTTATCACCCGCGCCGGCGCAACGTCACAAACGCCACCTGCTCAGCTAGAAAAGAAGCCCGAATCGCCCGAAGATATTTCGATGAATGGCGCTTCAAGTTTGAAGAGGGAAGGCGATGGAAATGAGTGAAACGAATCGGATACCGATGTTCGTTCTACGGTCCGTTCTGTAGAAGCCTCGACGGTAGGAAATTCTTCCGCAATGATCTCTGGAAGAATAAGGGCGTATCCCACGCCTATTATGAATAGCAGTACTGGATAATCGAGTGTTGTTGGACTTCTACTGAAGAGAAGACCGCGCAGTAAAAGCATCAAAGCGTACAATACTCCGATGAGGAATACGACCATACCCACGACAGCTATTCTACGTCCACTAGGCTGCTTCGGCAATTTCGCGGTCGCTATACCCAGTGATGCAAAGAAGGCCGTTACAAAAACCGCCAAGACAGGCATCGTCTGTTCAACAGAAGGCAGAACTATAAATACAGGGCCTCGACGCGGAGTTAGCAGTAACCAGAAATCGTGACTTATCAACAAAGATCCAATTGCGAATAACACAACGATTAGGATGCGAAATGCAGGCTTTGACTTGGGCTCCACTCATTTTCCTCCTTTCGTAGGATTGCTTGTGCGCTCTACCCCCTCCTAAATCCGTTCAATATATTTGTCGATTTTGAATTGAATTGAGTTCCGAAATGGTATTTCCGGGTCTGGCATCCATACGCCCGACCTACCCATCCCCCCACCATTGGTTAACAGCGTAACAGTGAATCACTGGGCTAGCGCTATTCGGCTATAGGTGAAGGCCCCTTAACCAAGTGTTAGCTTCTCTACCGGAAATCCGCAGCTTGTCCAACCGCAAGCTGCTTGTGGGATCATATGCCCATTATCAACAGGGTCGCATATATGTGGACCAAGAGGCATGGTTGACCCAGAGTGGGGTGGCCGGATGAACAGAATCATATGTGATGAGTGTGGACGCGAATCAGTTTCAGGATTGAGATTCTGCGATGGACGCGGTTTGACGGTCCTGGTGAGGGCTAAACAGCCAACTTCAAGGATTATCGCCACGTTGTCCACGGTTGCAGCAGTGGCTCTGATTGTTGGGCTGATGATCGGCTACTCCCTTGCGCCTCAGCCCCTAGCAGTCACCCAACCCCAAAGAACGGTCACGACCACTGTAACGGCCAGTATCACGGTTGCCAAGGGACCCGAGATCCTCGGCGTCTATTTCTCAAGGGATGGCGTTAAGCCTTCCACGCATTTGATCTTCTGGTTTGATCGTGCGAATAGATCAATCCACGTGTTGATCTATAGCTTCACCCTCGATACGATCGGCGACGCGTTGATAAGAGCTCATAGGCGGGGCGTTGAAGTCCGAGCTGTCTTAGAGCCTCAGCAAATAAGCGTTTATGGCGAATATCCCAAAATCCGAGCCGCCGGAATCCCCGTTAGGAATGGAACCGCACCCGGCCTAATGCATAACAAGATAGCCATCATAGATGACTTGATCGTAATAACGGGTAGCTACAACTGGTCAAGCGCGGCTGATACCAATAACGATGAGAACATGATAATCATCAGAGATGCTTTGTTGGCACAAATATACAAAGAATACTTTCTCAAGGTGTGGGCGAGGAGCAAGGGCTGAGGGCCCCCTTAGGCATCTTTACCCTGATAAAGTTGACCGGACTATTACGGCAAGGAGCGAAACCATCAAGAAAACAGATGGCATATTGGATGAAGATAGCAATTCTATTCTTCTTCCTTAACTTGCCTCTCTTCCTCATTTAGGTAAAGGTTCGGACATAACGTTCGCAGCGATTCACATGCGTAAAGTCCTGATCTTCTCAATGAATGCTTTTCGGCGACTCTCCGACTCCTCCGGAGGTCCCCTGTCACATATATTCCCCCTTCGACGACTCATCGTGCGACGCAAATATGCACCCTAAAGAAATCCCCTCAAATCTCCTTCCGCCTTCATCAAGGGAGATCATGTTCCCGCTCCTCCGCGCATACATCATGTTGAGATTGGCTCTCGAGGTGGAAATCGATGGGTAGGACCATCCCCTCATGGCGCATAGTGCTTGAAGAAGAGCTGAAGCGATGGGAGAAGTTCAAAGAAGCATTGTGCATCGATGAACGGCTGATTTTCGAGGACCTAACGGACGAATGTCGAAGACACGCGTCAGCAACTGGCGCAGCATGCTTCCCAGTCAAAGCGGAAGGCATGTTCCTCTCGATTCTCTTCGCACATCATAAGAGCTTGAAGGAACTGCGTGACAAGATAGAACACGTCAACTACCTACTTGAGCAAAGCCATAAGCAATAAGCCAAATCACTTACTTTCGGTTGGTATTCTTGGTACTAGCGCCTTGACAGCGTAACAATGAAATATCCGTCCGCTCCACCTTGTACCGGGGTTTTATGCCGTTCTGTCCGTATTGCGGAAGCGAGATGGGGACGGACCACCTTTTCTGCAGGAATTGTGGTCGAAAGGTCGAGGCAGGCGTAAGCGCAAGGCCGCCAATCGTTCAGACGGAAAGCAGGCCTCAGCCTAACGTAGCCGCCCCCTTCCTCTGGTTGTTCGCTATCTTGGCAGCCGGTTTTCTCTTTAGCTGGATAGGGGGAGCGATCGTTCTTATGCTCGCCACGGTATGGGTGTACTACGACTCGAAGAAATATGGGCTTGGTGACTCGCTTTGGCTGATCACACTACTGTTCGCCATAGTAGGCTTGCCGCTCTACGCCTATCGACTACACCAAATAAGCAAAGGCAAAGGCCAAACTCAGTAGGCTGATGGATTTTTCCGATGTCATGCGAGATATCCGAGGTTCTGCTTGGCACTTGCGGCTGGAGCTACGCGGAATGGGAGGGCATACTCTATCCTCAGAGGCAAGTCAAGCTCAAGCAGTACAGCTCCATCTTCCCAACAGTCGAGGTCGACTCTACATTCTTCGCCCTTCCGAAGGAGGGAACGGTTCTCGGCTGGGCCAGGCATACACCTCCAAGCTTCACCTTCTCCGTGAAGCTACCTCAAACCATCACCCATAAGAAGGCGCTTGACAGTGCTCGCGGAATCGAATCGGACCTGAACCAATTCCTCGAAGCCGTGAAACCTCTTACAGAGGCCGAGAAGCTCGCCTGCATCCTCGCCCAGCTTCCGCCGTTCCTGAGATTCACCACTGATAGGCTCGAGTCGCTCCTTGCTCTCCTGCCCCACCAGCCGAGCTTTGCGGTAGAATTCAGGCATGGCTCTTGGCTAAGAGATGAAACCATTGAATTGAAGCCGTGTACTGCAACGTATTTGGCGTTTGTCATACCTTCGAAGCGCCAGCGCATTTGCGATCGGATATGAAGTGGTGTATTCCAAGTTCGTTTTTCATGTGTCGGCCGGCCGTACATAGATCGGCTATTTCTTTCATCAGCCTTTGGTGTTCTCACGGTATCGAGGCCGTTCGTCGCATAGCGGAAGTCCTATATGATGAATCGTGTCACCTCGACCACGATCAATACTACCATGAAGATCATCGTTACATACATGAGATATAGGAGCCATTCATAGGCCTTCTCTCCCGTCAAGAAACACCTCTTTACAGTCGGGTAGTTTGTTGTGTCTCGATGGATCTCGTCTGTTCTCAACTTCAGTTCTCGAATGTTTTGAACATCTCTCAACGGATGCTGGGCCGCGTTGAAGCTTCGGACTGCTTTAAGAGGGATAAGAAGGAAAGGCTTAACCGCGGACCCAACCGGCCTAATCAGAGAGCGAAGGTGAAAAATGAAATTTCAACTCAACCCTGCTGAGCTGAGTTTCGAGGGCAAAGGCACAGAAAGAAGGAGTTTGATCGAGATAGTTATCGAAGGTGTTATTGCAGGAGTGTGCCTCCTCTTATCGTACACATTTCTTGCAGTAGCTTACGGAGAGAACGCGCAAGTTGGGGTATCTCTCGTGCTGTATTTTGGAGCCATACTCATGGTACTTGCACGTCGCAGGTTGGCAGTCAGTCGGCCACTGGCAGTTTTGGATTTCCGATTGGTTGAGATGATTCAAGATGTGCCGTTCTGGTGGCTTCGATTTCTGACCCTTATTGGCTTTGCATTATTGTTGAACTTCATCTTTCTCAAGCTGTTTTCACCCTCTTGGAACCTAGGTTTCGTAGGGGCATTATTCCTCTTCATGCCATTGTACTACATAACGCGATATTATTCCTCGGCAGGATTTGCGCGCGTATATCTTCTTCAGTTCCTCAAAGAAAGAAGGGATTCAGATGAACGATTAGCATCAGCAGCAAAGGCGCTAAATAAGTCACTCAATAGTCGAGGATTGCGAGTCGAGCCCTATGACTTTCGAGCAGGGGCGAATCTGGGCCTTATGCGCAGGACTCTTGATGAGGCAAAGTTGAGAGAGTTGGCGGATTTGATTGTGAATCTGGGCAAAGAGGAGGACAACAAACTCATTCGAACCATGGAAGAGATTCTTCAGGAGGTTGGAACGGATGCCAAGATACTTCCTCTGCGTCCGGTGAGAGATAGAATATCAGTGGATCACATAGCCAAAATTGTCGGTGTGATTGCCGGTGGTGCTACCGTGCTTGCAATTGTGTTTAGGCTGATTCTAGGGGTTCAGATCCCTTTCCCATGAAGCCAACCGATCTTGATGAAAGTATCTAGGCACATCCCGAGGTCATGCATGCGCCACCATAGGAACATGTAGTATGGCGCTCAATGTTTAGCACGCGCGGCGTCTCGATAGATGCACTGGTTTAAATAACGTTCCACGCTAGGAAAAAGAAGGCAGGCGAAAAATATTGACAGAACAACAGATTGCAGACCGCTAGCTTCAATATCCGCGTCGTTCGGTGGGTGGCGGCCATATTCTAACTGGCTCACGCTTCCGAGCTCTCTTTTATGTCCAAGTATAGCTGTCTGAAGGACGGGGCGGGATGGAAAATGTTACTCTTCATGAGAAATCCACTCGTTCTTCTGCCAAGCTCTTCACTCGCGACATGACCAACAATTGCTCCGCCGATTGCACCAACTAGCCCTTCAGCCAAGCCGCCAAGCAAGGCTCCGGCACCGACACATGCCCACCTGACGACCTTTACAGTGATTTCTCGCCAACGGAAGGGAGAAGGGACGAGCCCCTCGTCAGCCGCATACTCGTACGCCTTCGTCAGCGCCTTGTTGTAGTAACTGACCGCGTCCGGTAGGTCAGTGCCAGATGCATGTCTCATCCGATAAAGCGAATTCATGAAATCTTGATCCTTACGAATGCAGGCTAAGCCATCCCAGCTTAGGCCTGAAAGGAAAGGATTTGAAGGGGCTCTACCGCTGATATTGATGACCGATTCGACCCTAATCTCTGCCGGCCTTACAACCCAAGACGATGATTCGCTGCCAACAATAAGCCTACCATCAGCAAGACGAGAGAAGTTCCTCTGCCGTGCAAAGGATAGAATGCCATCCTCGATCCACTGTAGCTGTGCATCTGTTAATCCGAAGTATGACCTCAGCCTTTGTGCATTTCGGCGGACATCGCGACGAAGAGTATCGCGTGGTGGGTCCTCGAATGACAGCCACCGACTTCTCAAGTCAATAAGGGCTCTTGCCACGGTTGAATTAGGATACGAGAGAACGAACTCGTCTATGGTTCTGAGAACGGATGATTTGTAGGAATCCTTGCCCAGAACATAGATGAATCTGTGTGGGCAGCGGCTACTGAGTTGCTTAACATGTTCGTAATAGTGTGGAGCTATCTCTCTGAACCTCTCGATAGTAAGCGTTCCCTTAGCATGTTCGGCTTCTAGAAGCTGATTGACTTCTTGGGATAAGCCACCCCACATATAGCTTGGGTGTTCTCTCTCTTTTCTCGTCAAGCCAATACTTCAGGACATCTAGATAAGAATCGCTCCGACACCCCACTTCTAAAATAGGGACGCCTTGCACGCGTTGACTTATTAGCTGACGGAATCCCTCATTGTGCATGAGAAGTTGCCAAGGATGGCTATCGATGGCTTCGGAGTCAGATACCACGAGCGTTGGCGTTCTGAGCACTGCCAATTTGAACGCATCTGTAGCCTGCTCTGGATCTCCTCCCCATCTATTCCATGGCAATGTCGTTTCCAGAAATGCCGCAAAGGTTCTCCCCTTTTCTTCCGGCAACTACAGCACCCAATGAGAGAAGTTCGGCCACGTCATCTTAAGTCTTCAGCGCATCCATCTATTTTTGTAGTAGGAACTTGTTTTGTTGGCATGCCCTTCTTCACTCAAGACTTGAGCCGACGGTCTATGTTCGTCAAAACAAATGAACCGTCGAAGTGCTCTTTCAGATAATGATAGTTCTGCGCCAATTCCAAGATTCTCTTTACGGCATTGATGAAACTATGATCTTCATCGATAGGGATACTTGGAGAAGGTGCTCCACGTATGTAGTGAGAGTAGGAATCCATCACGCTATGGTTCATCTTGGCAGCCAGCTCATCTGTTCCTTCAACTACCCTGTGCCATAACGCTGGTCTGTATCTGGCAATACTGGAAGCCACAAAGACCATGATGTAGCCAAGAACCTCTCTATTGATATAGCGAACCTCCATATGGGTAGCATAGCCAGAACTCTGGTACTTTGCCTCTACCTCTCGATAGAACGCATCTACATCGAAGTCCAAGAGTTCTGGAAGACAGACTTTGCATGGCAAACGATTAAGCAGGCTATTCGGTTCAAACCTTAACGACTTGTTCTCGGGTATCGGTAGCCACGAGCTACGGAATGTTGGTATGCCAAGAACAGTGAGACAGTCTACGAGTTTCCCGAACGATCCGCCGCCATCAAAGCTGATCTGAAGATCAGGCAACGCATCGAGCTTCGCGGTATGGATTCCATGGCCAGTAGGTGCAGAGGCCCACTGGAAGAGCGAATTTGTGAAGAACGCAACAAAGAATTGCCAAGAATAGTGGAACAGAATGGGTTGGATTGACTTTGAACCCTCACATGAATATTGCAGAAATTCTAGGGCATTCTTAAGATAGTTTATGTTCTGTATGTTATCTTCTTTGAAAACGTCTTTGTTCTCCATTGTTGTGAGTTGTATGCTGGGAGATATCCTACGTTGTAGTTCAGAGTACCTGCGGACACTGTCGGACATCAGAGGGTTAAACATAGAAATGAGCTTACATCGCATAGTCTCGTAGTTATGGTATAGCTTGAGGTTGCCGTAGAACTCACTGGCTTGGAGATTCAGTCGGAAGCCGCTGATCCAATCCAAGCAGCCATTCACTCCTATTATCCTAACTATGTTCGTCCAAGAAATGTCATGACATACCATTGATTGTGATACTTGCTCATTAGGCGTACTGTTTATGGGTGATCGATCAACCCGACGAAAAGCAAAAACCCTCTCCATCAGCCGAAGACTACACAGAGCTAAGGTCCGAAACTCTTATTTTGATGCCACTGCTCTTGCGTGTCGGGGCTGTCTGCTAGATGATGCCAAGTTGGAGAAAGTCTCACAAGCACTTACCCGGTGGAGGTCAAAACCGCCCCGACAAGTGGTGAAAAGACGACTAGCTCCAACAGAAACATCAAGCAAATCTGGTTTAAGTAACCTCTGAAGTTCGCGCTGGATCTTCTCGATCCTATTCTGGAGGTTTTTCTTGGCTTCTTCAGCTTTCGCCCTCTCGGAGTCACAAATTTTTGTCGCTTCGGCAAAATAGTCAAAATTGCTCGATCATAACGCTCCATCCACAAGACCAAAGCCGAATGGCAATTTCAGTGCTTTTTCTTGAGCGTTTTGATGCTGCTTCTTCTACAGGCTTCGCAGATGCGGAGATGAGAGTGAGCTGGGAGCGGTCTGTTGCAGCGTTCGCAACGCTTCATATGTCATGCAGCGCTGCACATTGGATTTAAAGTCATTTTCACCAGGCTCTTTTGGCAGGTTGTCAACTATGTTGGGAACTCGACAGCGAGCCTTGACTCGAACTTCCAGCTGTCCAATGTCGAGTGGATAAGGGAGAGAATGCTTCTAGCTCTTTCAGGATTGATACTCAGGAAGAACTTGGCGACATGCAGACAGAACTTCTTCTCCGAGATTGACCTCGACCATACCGGGCAGCGGTGGATTACTGCTCGCTGTTCAAAGTCGATGCCGACGGTTGTGTCGCCAACGTATGCTGCTAGCCTTCGCTTACTGTCTTCACGGAGCGACAAATCCTCGTCAGGTATGGATTGAGCCGCCTCTAGAACCTCTGGACCAGCGAAGTTCATTAGGAGTTCGTGTACAGTCCTCTCGCCAATCGGGCCTGTCCACGCCTCGAGTGTTTGCGCTTCAGTTGGTACTTTGCCGTATTTTCTGTAGAGGGTCAACCTTCGTAGGGCTGCGTTGCCGTGCGGCGTGACGATGCCGAGCATCTGCATTATCTGTAGGCAGTTCTCCGGTGCGTAGCCGTGGAAGTGATTGTTGAAGTAGCCTAGGATCTTCCTCGCCTTTCCAGCGGCTTCCCTTACTTTTGGAACCCACTCCTGCAGCTGCTCCTCGGAGTACTTGTAGTTGAACCATGGTTTGGCTCCTCTACCGTGCCATCGCATATAGGCGAGGCTTGATGTTACATGGACTTCAGGAGGAAGCAGCGGCTCGTCAACTATGGTGTAGGCTACGCGGTGCTTCTCGAGGAGTTTGAAGGTTTCCTCTCTCAGCCATGAGCTGTGCCTGAACTCAAAAGCGAAATTCGGCCGCTCGGGCAATAGGGAAAGAAACGTCTCAAGCCTTTGACTGTTGAATCTAAGGAACGGTGGGAGCTGAACGAGGACGCAGGCAAGCTTGCCGGCTTCTCTGAGGGGCTTCATGGCTTCGAGGAACTGATTGAGGTCCGCTTCGATTCCCCGAGCAATGTCAAGCGCTTTCTTATGGGTGATTGTTTGAGGTAGCTTCGCGGAGAACATGAAGCTCGGTGGCGTATGCTTTGCCCAGCCGAGAACTGTTCCAAGCTCGGGGAGGGCGTAGAAGGTGGAGTCGATCTCGGCTGTTTGGAAGATCGAGGAGTACTGTTTGAGTTTGGCTTGCCTTTGCGGGTACAGTATGCCCTCCCATTCCACGTAGCTCCAACCGCAGGTTCCAAGAATGATTTCTGACATGGCGGATGACGCCTGAAAACCCAATCGCGGGGACTTAGTATGCCGCAGTCCTTCCGTGAAGCTACGCATTGGTATATTGATGTTGGGATTGACGATGTCGGCGAGGAACTATGCGCTGTCATCCGAGGAACTAAACGAGGTGATGAGAGTGCCGAAGAAAGAGGAAGTGCGACTCATTTTCAGGAAGCCTGAGCCTGCAATGGTCGAGCCAGCAGGACTTGGAGCAATCGAGGCTGCGGCCGTAGCCAAACTTAACGAGGTGCTGAGCTGGTTCAATGGTTACAAGGTCGATTCAATCGAACTGTCAATCGAGGCTTCTGCAAAAGCTGGCAACATAATTAACCTGTTTGTATCGGCTGAAGGCAAAGGAGGCATGAAGGTCACGCTCAAGCCAAAGTAGCATTTCCTAGCGAGTCACAGCGATCCTATGTCCCTCAATGTCGATCACTACGACTTATAGTTATCCGGAAAAACGAACTCTTCTGCAGAGTTTATCTCGGCGTAGTGATCTGGATAAACCGTTAGGCCTTCACGCAACTTCTCAGCGATCGCATGCTCTGCGGCGTGGATCGGGGTTGACAATTTTGGTTTCTCCCATTGGTACCGTCAATGCCAAGCTATGCAACGCGATGAACCCTAAACACGGATTTACATTAGCGAAAGACTGAATAGCAGGCGCAACCGCAGATTACATTGGATGCAGAGATATGCTTGATCTGATTGACAAGCTCCGTTTCTCCTTATTTCTCTTGATGCTACTCGGTAGTCTCAGCATAGTCGCGTATGACGTTCATGCCTGGAGGGTGATAAACCACGGAATGTGCAAGAAGTTTGACGTGAAGAAGGGAGTACCGATTAACGTCACCAATGATTTCACTTATGCCGATGAGGGCGCATGGGTCTTTTTCTTACTTGAATTAACAGAACTGCCCAAGGGCACAACGGTGTCTGTTGACGGTCATTGGTACGCCCCTGACGGATCGTGGTATACGACGTTTCGCTGGGACCTTGAGGGAGGGAGGGAACACGGGGGTTGGGCCATATTTCCAATCAAGGGTTCGCCGCCTGCAGTAAAGCTTGGAGCATGGCACGTTGATTTCTATGCGAATACTCCGACGCGCAACCCCTTCAATAACACATTCCTATTCACTGAGAGGTTTACGATATGGGGCCCCAACGCGTACCAAGTTGCAATGTCGGTCTCTGGCCTTCCTTTGGACATTTCCGCTCAGATCTATGTTGATGGGACGCCTAGGACAGAGATCAGAGTTGGGGAGGATAGGACTATCACTCTCGATGGGAAACACACAATATCTGTCAACAGTATTGTCAGCCAGGTGAAGGGGACACGGTACTACTGTTCCCAGTACGCCCATAACGTCTCTTCAGGAGCTAAATTGAGCTTCAGCTATAGACTGCAATACTACTTGACTGTCATAAATGGAGAAGGTGGGCCCGCGAAATCTAGGATAGAGGGGGAAGGTTGGTACGATAGAGGCACGCCTGCCAAGCTCAAGGTCTCGCCCACCGAGTCTCGTGAACCTGGCAAGACAATACTCTTTTCTGGTTGGAAGGAGGATTCGACGACCGTATCCAACAACCCAGAATTCGAGATTGTTATGAATTCGCCTAGGACTATTACGGCGACCTGGAGCAGTAGAGTGGAAGTATCCCCGATAGCTGGAATTGAGGCATACAGTGCTGTGATAATCGTCGTGATAGTTCTAGCAATCATCGCCATAGCGGGCATAATCCTGGTTATACGGAAAAAGCACTAAGTCCAGATGAATTACTCTGTATTCCACAGATGGTAAACAAAACCAACCTATCTTTCTTACCGGAAACGGATCGGATCTCAGGGACGACGGGCAATGTTAGGCGGCGTGATGACCAAGGATATGCGGACAGAGATGGCGCAGCTCGCTTACAACGTTCTACGCCAATTCACCGACGGAGCAAACACGTTCAACGCGCGAATATCGGGAAACGTGAAATTCGGCGTTAGAAAATGTCTCTTACTTGCACCGGCACCTTCTGAGAGTCAGGACACACCTTGATTCCGTTTGGCTCAAGCCATTTTCTGATGGGCTCGTGTAGTTTCTTTTATTCCGACATTTCCGTCGTTCCGTGTTACCCTTCTTTGTTGGAAACCAACAGGATAGGCGTTCAACCTTGCTCTGCAACTCCTTCAGGCTTTTTTGATGCACGAACAGAATCGAGAGGAACATGCCTTCGGTTTTGACTGGGAAGCATGCTGCACCGGCGGCTGAAGCGTTGCGCCGCCATTCGTCCATAAGATCTTCGAAGAGTTTGCGATCGTCGAGGCGGAGCGCGTCTTGGAACCTCTCCCATCGCCTTCAGCTCTTCGTCAAGCATTATCCGCCATGAAGGAACTGTTCTACCCACTGATTCCCGCCTCCAATGCCAACCTCAATGCGACATATGCGTGCAGAAGCGGAAACATCGTCCCCTCAGAAGGAAATAGTGGAGGTGCGGCGATTCGCGTCGAGTCCACGTTCTTCGCCCCGAGACCAAGAGGGCGCGGACAAGGAATATATACGCTGCAGGGCTTTTCGATGACCCGGAGAGGAGCTGAGAAGTACTTGACTAAGCAGTGCCCCTCACCTCAGAGCTACAGATTTACTGCAGAGGCAGATCGATCTGGTGAGGTAGGCTTGCTCCTTACGAGGTTCCTTAGAGTGGAGTTCAACTGCCCTAAGATGCTAGTATAGGCCACCCTTATTACATCCTTTTCATGATCCGTGACGTAGCTGCGTCGATTGAGGATGAGCATTGTCTCAGAATAGAAAGAAAGCATCAGAGCTTTCCCAAGAGCGTCAATATGCGTTTGCTCGAAAAGTCTCCTTTGAAGAGGCGTTCCCTGAGATCGATGATGTGGTTGTCGAAGTTGAAGAAAAAGGTACGGTGTTCACACAGGCTTTGACAAGAGTAGATACACAAGAGAATCACTCGGAGAATACATCGACTGCAGCAATCCGCTGTGCTACAATGGAGGCTTTTCAATCGGCAGGATTTTGCGCGAAATGGTAAGCAAGAAGCAGACTGATTTGGAGACAGTGGCGATTTGCCAAGGCTATGAAGGATCGCCCAAGGGAAAACGGCGATACCGATCCTGCATCAATTCTTTCAAAGTCAAAGTTCACATAACATACAAGGCACAGCTAGATCAGCAGAACAAAGGCGAGAGCCAAAGCAGCGACCAGATGCATCTATCATAGTTGTCTGGTCACGTGGGGTACTGTCCTTCTGCAGGAGTCATGAATTCTCATCTCAATCCTACTGTCCGCGCCAAGCGAGGTTCAGGTAAAGAAAGCTTGCGAGGAACAATACTGACAGAGCTGCTAGAAGACCTTGCTGCCAGTTCCAATTCTTCCGGGCTATGTGGTGCCAGATCCAGAGAAATGAGAAACTCACACTCATGAAGAACAGCAGAATCCACCATCTGGACGAATCTATCAGAGCAAGCACGTACTTATTCCAGAGACTTGGGAGGATGAATGGTGACACGATGAGGGCTATGACAAACAGGACTGCAGCCGCCTTCGCTGTTGAGATCAAGGGTCTAAGGTGGGGATAATTCTTGGCTGAACCGAATCTGAAATGCCACCCAGCTTCATCATGAACGAGAACAGTCCATTCGATGATTTCGGCGATCACGAACATAATGGCATGCGATGTGAAAGCAAGAAGTGCACGCGATATGTCAGACACGGTCGTCCCCAATTGTATGTTGTTGAGCGAAGTATAAATGCAATCGTGCGCCTTTCACAGAAGTAACATAAGGCCTGCTGTCTGTCTTAGTCGGTCGCCGACACAGCCATGTGGATGAGGTTGCCTTTGACTATACTAGAGCCTGCGCTTGTGACCACAGGTCTTCGAAAACTTTCCTGAACAGGTCGTGGCTCTCGATCTTCACCAAATACGTCGGTTTCTTTGCAGCGTCTTTCAGCGATTGACCCATTACCCAACATGCATCATCAACGAAGAAGAGCCTATCGTGACAATCGTTGCTTGCTCGCACTTCGAATTTTACACTAGGTTTCTTTTTGAACTTCTGTGCAACCGTGAGGAAATTTCCCTTCGGCTTGTTCGCGAGTATGCGAATCCTCATTCCTGTCGGGATTTTCTCCAAATACAAGTCCAGCACTTCCTCATCAGGATAAGCATCGATAAGAAAGACCTCACTTTTTGCCTGCTGAGTGATTTCTCGAATGTCCTTGTAGAAGTCGTAGACCTGACCCTTTTCGTATACTTTCTCTCCGGCTTGGTAAGTGACAGGAGCCAAGCTCATGCCTTCCCACGGCAGCTTTATTCCAGCATCGAGGAGCATCCTGTCTATCTTGGCCATGTCATCGTAGATCTGCTTGAGATTCACCATGAACTTGTCGAACCTCTCGTGAATCGTGCTTATCCGAAGATGATGTTGCATGCCGTCTCTCAGGAAACCTTCTCGATCAACCTCTTCGATTGCGTGATAGTAGCATTTACCATCATGCAACACGTTGCAGGAATCAGAGAAGCTGAACCCGAGTCTTTCCAGGAAATTCGGGCGCTCCGTGCGACTGCGTATGTTTGATCGTTGCAGATAAGGAGAATAGTCAAAAGTGTTCGAGTACACATGAATGACAAAGTATGCTCTTCGCTGGTCCACTTTCAGATAGGATAGTGCGCCGAAGAATTCTCCGCTTGTGGCTTCCTTGACCTTTTCGTTTGAGAGTCCTACGTGTCCTTCTCGATGCATACTTGTCTTTATGGTTCTGCATTGATATATTCCTATTCACAGGGACAGATCCCGATCCCCTACCCTGGCGAAAGTGGGTACGTTCATTTAACGGAACAATCCGTTCAGTTCGTGTATTGATTCTTAGTTGTCGTATTCCTCTTCAATCTCTCCTGCTTGATTCTCTTGTCCGTCCGACGGAAGTTCGAGTACAGATTGGCAACGCATGCAAATGGCTGCGCCAGCGTACCAGACAAGGCCCCAGGCGTCCTGTCCAGTGTCCGTTCTGATTTCGATCACATACGATTATGAGAGCGTTGTAAAGCGTAGAAAAGTCGGAACCTAATGCAGTATCCCTATTGCATCGAATGTTGGAGATGAGCCTCAATCTGAGACCCACTGATGTTGCTACAATTTGTGCTCTTTCTTGACTCTCAGCCAGTCTTCCTTGTTTTCTATCCTCAATTTCTCTGTTACTGTCCTTGCTATCGAGGGGCTAGTCTGTAGACCTGCGATGAACTCGTAGCTCTTTCTTCTTGGGTTTATGACCAGACGTTTGGCTTCTGTGTGGTAGTATACTCTGCCGCCTTCTGCTTTAATGTTCTTTAGGAATGTGACGCACTGCTGTTCCGTATCGATCCTTATGTTTGCTTCTCTCAAGATAGATTTCCTAGTCATGAGTCATTCCTCTGGGTTGTAGTTGCGAGTCTCTTGAGTGTCTCTTCCAGTTTGCGGAAACCGTTTTCGCCCCTGTATTCATCGAATCTCGGGTTTATCGTGGCCTTACCTTCTCGATGGCCTGAGAGCAGGATATGATATTTGCAAGCGGAGACTGGTCAGTCGTCATAGCCAACAAATCTCCCCTGATTCGTAATTCAGAGGTTCCGGATTTAAGGTTCATTTCAAAGAGCCGCCGCATCCCCAACGCACGCGCCGAAGCTCGTCGACCATTTGCTAATACGAGGACTTGGAACCATGCGGAAACACCTGAAGCCACTATACGAAACCCTTGTTCTGCACAGCGCTACCAGTTAGCGTCAGGGTGGCGCTGGGGGATTCGAGGGGCAGGATCGTTGCTCGCCTGAGTGAGGGGACGGACAGATGTTCCGGCCGCAAAGGAGTGAGCCAACAGATAATACGTATGATCCGTTCGCTTCGACCTGTTGGCTAACTGGTCGATGGCGCGTATGCCAACTTTATACTTCTTGCATAGCTCGACGAGTATGTCGCCATCGACAATGGATACTAGATGTGAGGAGTGTGCCTAGGCTAACTTTCCACGGTGGAGCAGATCAAGAGAGGTCTCAATAGCAACTTACTGACGTTCAACTGGACCCATTTAGATATTTTGAGATGTCAGTGATTGCTTGAGGGCTTCACCAGAGAGTATCACTTAAGTGATAAGAGGGGGAGAGTAACATGTGAGCTACGCTAGTGGACGATATATCGAGGTCGTGTGAAAGATGATGGTCTCGAAGGACAAGCGGTATCGTGTCTTCTCCTATGATGGCAAAGAGCAAGAGTTACAGAAAGTCGTCGAGGAGAGAACTGAAGACATATTCGGTAACTTCAGCTTCTTCATCAGCAAACAGAGGCTGGCCTCTCGCAGAGCAGAACTCGAAACCATTCCTGATGGCTTCCTACTTGATGTTTCTGACCCTGACAACCCAATCCTCCACATTGTCGAGGTCGAGCTGAAATCCCACGGGTTGGAGCACATAGCAACCCAACTGTTGAAGTTCGCGATATCATACGCAGAGAGCAAGCCGAGACTTGTTCGAGTTATCAAGGAATGCATTAGGGCTGACGCTGACCTTCAAGCAAGAATAGAAGATCGCCTGAAGGAAGCCCGACAGGTCAAGTACCTTGACCAGTTGATAGACGCTGCGACCGATGAGGAAATCCCAAACATACTTGTTCCCATTGACGGCCTAGAACCAAGCCTGAAGGAAGTCCAAAAGTACATTGCAGTGCCAATAAACTACTTGCCGATTCAAACTTACATCGATACAGAAAGCGATGAGAGAATACATCAATTCACTCCTTGGTATCAAGAGGAGGAAGCCGCTGAGAGAACCGAGGTGGGGACATTCTATGATTTCCTTCTGGACAACGTAGAATTGATTGACATATCCAGGTCCAGCTTTGATCAGGAGCACAGTATCAGCAAACACACACAGGGATATACATTTGTTAGAGATACCACGGGCACGCCGACTGGTGTTGTGTTTTGGTGGTATAGGAGCCGACTAGAGAGACACATAAAGGAAGACATACACCAGAACCAAACGTCGGCAGGGACGAAGAGGCCGGTAGACCCAGATAGCTACAGAATTGGCATGGATGTCTATGTCGGAGAGACTCTATGGGACGGAGATACTGGCCAGCGAGTCGAGGACCCAAAGTATAAGATAAGGGGGAAGCTGACGGAAATCTACCGCGTAGATGGTGCTAAGAAAACCAGAATATTCCCAGTTGAGCACTGAAGAACCGTTCAACGGCGAATTCGCGAACAAGCTGACTGAAGTAGTCGAAGCATTCTTTACACTAGATGAGGTATGCGACGAAGTCAAGGAGAAACAGATCTGCGACGCAGTCGGCGTCAGATGCGACCAAATCGGTTCGATGCGCATATTTCACTACAAGATAGCCTAGCTGTGAGAGTAGCGTGGTGGTCGCCTCTTACCTCTGGACCGCCACGTTGCGGCCAAGCAGTAGACAGCAGCTACCAATTCAGGCCAACAAGCTAAGGAAAAAGGAAGATTAGTTTTAACATCTGTGAGATCAATCTGCTAGCTGTGGCTAGGATGGCCGTCGTACAGAAGGGCGTTTTGGCAACTTAACCCGGCGTAGCGGGGTGGGGTAGCCAGGTATACTCTGCTTCCTATTGCTTCTACAATACGGATGCCTTCTAGTAGCCGCCCTATCCCTGAAACCAGCGTGTGTTGCAACGAAACAAGCTTCGCCCAACAAATTTTAAAACCCCCGGTCAATACGATAAGCGGAAAGGTGAGTTAAGTGGACTACCTCGAAATGACAGGGCTAGCGAAGACAGGCGAAAAAAGGCATATAACGCTACAGAAGTGCCGAAGAATAAATAAATAACGGCGAACTGTCTACGAGGTAGTTCCAACCCCCAAAGAGTGAGGAAACTTGCGAAAGTTCATTGGAATTGTCATCCTATCGGTGATCTTGGCGGTGTCTATCATACCGGTTTCTTCTGCTCCGGTTGGAGTTGCCGTAATGGATGTGAAGCGGCACATCACAGTGGGCGAGTGGGGGGCCGTGGTTTTCAACGACACTTTCACCATTTTGAATAACAGCACCTCTTCCGTGAACGATTTTCTATACGCAGTACCTAGATCAACTGCGGAAGGGCTGCGTTTCCTCGTAGCGAAGTCCTCCTCAAGTTTGCTTCAAGTGAACCGAGACGTGGATAAGGAATCTCCTTTCTACTGGATGAGAATCCACTTCAAGGATCCTCTACCTCAAGGAAAAAATCTCACCGTGAATATTGCTTCGATCCATTCGGGCATGATTCAGTTTTTGAAAGTTCAGGGGGCAGAGGGAACTGAGGAGCTTTATCGAGTTTCCTTCTCTGCGCACCCGATCTTTAAGGTTCGAGCTGGGTCTTCCAACGTTACCGTTTACGTTTCATGGGATGCCAAGTTCCAACTTCCCTACAACTCAACATTCATCTCAACAAAAATTGAAGGGAAACCCGTCCTGGTTAGTTCCCGAAAACCTCTCGAGCCTTTGACCGATGATAGATATACGTTCAACTTCAGCTCAGGCACTCAACACTTAGTGACCTGTGACTGGGCGAAACGAGAGATATCGCTTTCTTCAAGGGGAGATATTTCTGTTTCAGAACGTTACCGCCTGAATAACCTCGCCTCGTCGTTCTCATCCGTCCGAATGATCCTTCCGAAGGAGACGGTGGAGGTGATGGCGTATGACGACGCCGGCCCGCTTTGGACTGCTCCCCAAAAGACATTTGATGTCACGGTTGCGCCTAGATTCAGGACGGTTCGACAGAACGAAAGTTTCACCTTCGGGTTGGAGTACAAACTATCTGCGAGACAGAACCTCAAGCAATTACAGTGGTGGGGCCTTTACAATCTTACTTTGAAGCTGATAGCCTATCCTCCATGGGTGATCGAGAAGGCAGAAGTCAAAGTCGCTCTTCCAAGAGGTATGGTTCTTGAATCAAACAACATTGTGCCAACGAGTAGGGAGGAAAGCTCCGTATATGAGACTGTGCTTACCTACTCCCTTGAGCCCGCCACCCCGCTCCAGGATTTAACTTTAAACTTGAGATACAGGTATCTTCCATTCTGGTCGGGCCTCGTTCCTCTGATGTGGCTTCTTCTGATCGAGGTAGCCGTTGCGGCCGTTGTGGCGGTGTCCAAACTGAGGAGGCCTTCGAAGGCAGTTCAAGTAGCCCCAGTCGACCGCATCATGGAATTCGTCGAGTTGTACGATGAGAGGACAGCTTTGAGCCTTGAGTTGGATAAGATGGAGCAAGACATGGCGCGAGGGGCGATCTCTCGACACGAGTATAGAAGAAGGAGCCGTGAGATCGATAGGAGGATCGAGGAGATAAGGAAAGAGTTGCAGCTCGTTAAGACAGCTCTTTCTGCAGCGTCAGCAAGGTACGGCGAAATGATCAGAAGAATCGAGCGGGCTGAAGCTGAGATTGACGCAGCAAAGGCGAGCGTAACTCAACTACGCAACCAGTACAGGACAGGAAAGATAACTCGTCAGGTCTATGACAGTATGATCTCCGACCTCAGGAAGCGTCAAGACAGGGCTAGGGAGACCATGAACTCGATAATAATCACACTGCGCGAAGAAGCTCGATAGCTTCCTCCATTCCACACAAGCGACGCGATCAAGTCTCTTATGTTCTTCGAAGGCACATATGCCACATGCAGAGTGACATGTGATGCCGACCATAAAGGTTGATGTCGGGAGATGCGACGGATGTGGCACATGCGTCAGCGTCTGCCCGATCGGCGCATATGAACTCAAGGAGAATAAATCTGTCGTGGTGAATCAGGACGGCTGTCTTGTATGCAAGGCATGCGAGACTCAATGCCCGAAGAGCGCCATAGTGATTCTGGAGTAGGCGTGCATTCTGCTCTTGGTTCCGGTCATCCTACGGCGTGTACCGGAGTGGATGCTTAGCCCTCTCCTTGTTCTGAAGGAGTTCCTCTATGCTAGGTCTGTTCTCAACCGCCTTCCTTAACGCATGTCTCATCGCCTTGTAGTTGTTTATGTACACTCTTTTTCGGTCCACGGCTGCAGGATGAACGAATACGTTCACAATTATCAGTAGGTCATCGACGGCAGGTCTTGGGATGAAACCCTCCTCCACCGTATCCAGAACCGCTTTCCCTACGGCTGCTTGAGCCGGACCGTACACCAAGCTTGCATGGCGCATCCCTTTGACAGTCACCGTCGGTACAATAAGCGTGGTAGGCTTCACTGTGAGATTCGGCTCTAGGATCGCGACTAGCGGTTCATGGCCTGCCGACGGTGAGGCTTTAGCTTTCGCGAAAGCATCGCCGAGGGGCCCATTCTTCAACCCTATCATAAGGTCTATGTGAGCAACCTCAGGCTCCTCACCAACCAACGCCTCTCCCACCTTCAAATTGAAACCACCGATGATTTCAGGAGTCACACCGACAGCTGAGAACCGCTGCTCTAGAGGCTTTCCGGGATAAACCTCGAATA